>Ga0315282_10004730_pt1 | contig 23600 bp, 21 predicted proteins | sample YL17G07_20_MG_FD_203693 | JGI IMG/M metagenome (GOLD analysis project Ga0315282, IMG submission 203693) | Sediment microbial communities from Yellowstone Lake, YNP, Wyoming, USA - YL17G07_20 | ecosystem: Environmental > Aquatic > Freshwater > Lake > Sediment | place: USA: Wyoming | collected... | reverse complement strand
CGTAGATCTCCTTGAACTTGGGCACGATGAAGAGCATGAGGAACATGGCGATGGAGACGATCATGGTGAGGGAGATGCAGGGGTAGGTCATGGCGGCGCGGATCTCCCGCCGCAGGCGGGCCGCGGCCTCCTGGTACTCGGCCAGGCGGTTGAGGATCTCGTCCAGTTGGCCGCTGGCTTCCCCGGCCCGGATCATGTTGACGTAGATGGCGGGGAAGACACCCGGGTAGTCACCCAGGGCCGCGGAGAGGTCGGACCCGGCCCGCACCTTCTCCACGCACTGGCCGATGACGGAGCTGAAGCCCTTGTTGTCCACCTGCTCGGCCAGGATTTCCAGGGCCTCCAGGAGTGGGATGCCCGCGCTGATCATGGTAGAGAGCTGCCGGGTGAAGAGGACCATGTCGTCGGTGGAGACGCGGGCCCGGATCCGCCCCCCACCGAAGAGGGTGAAGCCGCGGCGGCGCAACTCCTCGCGCAGGCTGACCACGTTGAGGTTCTGCGCCCGCAGTTGCCCCAGGGCCTCGGCCTGGCTGGCGGCGCTCAGGGTGCCGGTGACGTTGTCACCGCTGGCGCTGCGGGCCGCGTACCGAAAGACAGGCATACCCAACCTCCATTTCGCCAAGCGAGAACAGGCCTTCGCCGCCGACCGGCGCCCCGCTACTCATCCATCATCGTCACTTTGTGGACTTCCTCCAGACTGGTTTTTCCGCGCATGGCGTTGAGGACGCCACAGCGGCGAAGCGAGATCATCCCTTCACCGAGGGCGATCTCCTTGATGTCCACGGAGGATTTCCCGGCGATGATGGCCTGCTTGATGGCGTTGGTGACCGGTACCGTCTCCAGGAGGGCGAACCGTCCCCGGTAGCCGATCTGGTTACAGCGGGGGCAGCCCACCGCCCGGAAGATCTTGGCCTCGGCCATCTCCTCCTCCTTGAAGCCCAGGCTGAGGAGCCGCTCCGCCGGCACCTCCACCCCCTCCTTGCACTCGTCACAGAGTCGGCGGCAGAGGCGCTGGGCGCTCACCACGATGACGCTGGAGGCCACCAGGAAGCTGTCCACGCCCATGTCCACGATACGGGTCACCGTGGAGGGGGCGTCGTTGGTGTGGAGGGTGGAGAGGACCAGGTGACCGGTGAGGGCGGCCTTGATGGCGATGTCGACGGTTTCCGAGTCCCGGATTTCCCCGACCAGGATGGTATCGGGGTCCTGGCGGAGGATGGAGCGCAGGGCGCCAGCGAAGGTGACGCCGCGGGCCGGGTTCACCTGCACCTGGTTGATGCCCTCCAGCTGGTACTCCACCGGGTCCTCGATGGTGACGATGTTGTCCTCCGGACGCATGATCTCCCGGATGGCGGAGTAGAGGGTGGTGGATTTCCCGCTCCCGGTGGGTCCGGTGACCAGGATCATCCCGTAGGGGGAGTGGATGGCTTTGCGGAAGTCCTTGAGGGCCTTCTCCTCGAAGCCCAACTTGTCCAGGCTGAGGGCCAGTTTGCTCGAGTCGAGGATGCGGAGCACCGCCTTCTCCCCGTAGAGGGTGGGGAGGGTGGAGATGCGGAAGTCGATGGGTCGGCCGGCGACCTTCAACTGGAACTTGCCGTCCTGGGGCTTGTGCTTCTCGGCGATGTCCAGTTCGGCCATGATCTTGATGCGGCTGACGATGGCGTTCTGCAGGCGCTTCGGCGGCGACGTGGTCTCGTGGAGCAGGCCGTCGATGCGGTAGCGGACGCGCAGGTACCTCTCGAAGGGTTCGACGTGGATGTCGCTGGCGCCGTCACGGATGGCCTGGAAGATGAGGAGGTTGACCAGGCGGACGACGGGGGCTTCGTCGGCGCTGCGGGTCTGCTCGCTGAGGTCGGACTCATCGGCCACCTCGCGGGTGAGCTCCATCTCCGGCTCATCGAGGTTGCCGAAGAGTTCGCTCAGGGCGTCCTCGTTGGTGTTGTAGTAGCGGTCGATGGCCCGTTTGATGGCCGTGTCGGTGGAGACGACGGGACGGATGTCGCACTTGGTGACGAGTTCCACGTCGTCGAGCTTGAGGACGTCGAGCGGGTTGGAGAGGGCCAGGGTGAGGACGTTACCGACCCGGCTCACCGGGAAGACGCCGTAGTAGCGGGCCGAGTCCTGGGGGAGCGTCTCCAGGGCCACCTCCGTCGGCCGGACGCGGTCCAGGTCCACGGGGGCGATGTTCATGTCCTCGGCGATCCAGCCGATGAGGGTCCGCTCATCAAGGAGGTTCTTGGCGATGAGGGCTTCGCACAGGCTCTTCTGGTCCTGCTCCGCCTCCCGGAGGACCTGGTCCAACTGCTCCTCGGCCAGCCGTTCGCGCTTGGCGACAATGCTCCGCAGTTTCCGGTCAAAACGTGCCATAGCGAGCTCCTTCAGTCCGGCGGAAAGCCCGCGGCCTCAGTGAGGTCTCCGACCTCTCCGGGGCCTGCGGCCCCTTTGATTCGCCGCTTCCGGCCCCATCACCGGAGCCAGGGGAGGAGCGCTCCTCCGCCCCTGGGCCAGGAGGCAAGCACGGCCAGAGGCCCTTTCGCCGGCGACCGCTTCGCCTCTTCCCTCTCCGTTGCTTCAGGAAACCTTCTGGAAGACCCGCTTGAGGTCTTCCGGGTCGGTGGTGCGGGCCATGGCCTCCTCATAGGTGATGAGGCCGGCCCGGTTCAGTTCAAAGAGCGACTGGTTCATGGTGCGCATGCCTATCTTCCCGCTCGTCTGGATGATGGAGTAGATCTGGTGGGCCTTGTCGTCACGGATGAGGCTGCGGATGGCCGAGTTCGCGACCATGATCTCGGCGCCGAGCACCCGCCCCCGGCCGTCGGCCCGGGCCAGCAGCTGCTGGCAGAAGACCGCCTGGAGCACGAAGGAAAGCTGGGTGCGGATCTGCGGCTGCTGGTAGGACGGGAAGACGTCGATGATGCGGTTCATGGTCTGCACGCAGTCGGAGGTGTGGAGCGTGGCGAAGGTGAGGTGACCGGTCTCGGAGATGCGCAGCGCGGCCTCGATGGTCTCCTGGTCGCGCATCTCCCCGATCATGACCACGTCGGGGTCCTGACGGAGCACGGTCCGCAGGGCGGCGCCGAAGCTGTGGGTGTCGGTCCCTACCTCCCGCTGGTTGAAGAGGCACTTCTTGTTGCGGTGCACGAACTCGATGGGGTCCTCCACGGTGACCACGTGACAGTTGCGGGTGTTGTTGACGTGGTCGATCATGGCGGCCAGGGTGGTGGACTTCCCGCTCCCGGTGGCCCCAGTCACCAGGACGAGACCCTTGGGCAGGGCGCACAGCCTCTCCAGGAGGCTGCGGGGAAGGCCCAACTTGTCCATGGGCATCACTTCCCAGGGGATGATGCGGAAGACGCCGCCCACGGCGCCCCGCTGCTGGAAGACGTTGGTGCGGAACCGCCCCAGACCGCTGATGCCGAAGGAGAAGTCCAGTTCGAGGTTCCGCTCGAACGTGGCAATCTGGTCGGCCTTCAGCACCGAGTAGACCAGTCCCTTGGACTGGTCGGGCATCAGCCGCTCACCCTCCAGCGGCTTCAGTTCGCCGTTGACCCGCAGGCGCGGGGGGCTCCCGGCGGTGATGTGGAGGTCCGAGCCCGACTGCTTCACCAAGAGTTGGAGCAACTCCTCAAGCGTCTGCATGCGGCCTTCCTTTGCCACTCTCTCCGTCAGCTGACGGATAGCGCGCCCGCCCGTTCGCCAGTCGGCGAACACCCGGGCCAGCCCCAGAAGGGCTTCACTGAACCGCCCCCGTCCGGGCGTCAACCCGCGGACAGGGACCCACCATGTGCGAAGGGGCAACACCCCACGCCCGCCGGGGGCAGGCTTGGCCCCCGGCCGGACTTGCCGGCCGGGATCGGGCCACGGTCCGACGAGACCGGCCACGCCACCTGCCGGAAAGCGTCACACCCTCTCTGATTGTATCCTATCGGCTACAAGACAGAATAATTATAACTTTCTTCACCGCTGAGTGCAACCGGATACGCCGGCCGGGCCGTTCGACAGGCTCACGGCCCCGAGCGAGGCCCACGGGCGAAGACAAGGGACTTGCCGGCCGGGATTCGGCCCCGGCCGGGGAGGTGCCACCTCCCTTGGTGCTCTGCTTCGCCCTGCGAAGCGAGTCCCGGGTTCGGCCAGGAAGCTGGGTAGCCAGTTGGTTCTGGTCAGGGCTCCCCCGAGCGGGGCGCTGCCGCCCCGCTTCCGGGTGCCCGCGCAGGGGGCGCACGACGAGCACCGGCAATCCGTCGCGCCCGGCCCCCGGGGCCCGGCGCCCGGGCCAAGAGCCGCGACGCCCGCCTGGCCGCGGGGCCCCAGCCTCAGGAAGGCCCAGCAGGAGCCCCCGGTGCCAGCCGCCCGCGCTACCGTTCTTCGCTCCGCTCCTTCTTCGCCCGCTCGATGATGTCCGCAGCCAGCCGCTGGGGCACCACCTCGTAGCCGCTCGCCTCGATGGTGTAGGAGCCCTGGCCGCCGGTCCTGGAGCGGAGCTCGGAGGAGTAGGTGGTCACTTCCGCCAGGGGCACCAGGGCCCGCACCACCTGCATGGACCCCGCCGTATCCATCCCCAGGATGCGTCCCCGGCGGCTGTTGAGGTCGGAGACGATGTCCCCCATGAACTCGGGCGGGGCGGTGGCCTCCACGGTGACGGTCGGTTCCAGGAGCACCGGTTTGGCGGCCTGGAACCCCTCCTGGAAGGCCCGGCTGGCGGCCAGTTTGAAGGCGGCTTCCGAGGAGTCCACCGTGTGGTACTTGCCGTCGTAGAGGCGGACGCGCACGTCCACCACCGGGTAGCCGGCCAGGACGCCCCGGGTCATGGTCTCGACCACGCCCTTTTCCACGGCCGGGATGAACTGGTTGGGGATGGCCCCGCCGAAGACGTCGTCCACGAACTCGAAGCCCGTGCCCCGCTCCATCGGCTCCAGTTTGATGTCCACCTCGCCGAACTGCCCGCGGCCACCGGTCTGCTTCTTGTGCCGGTAGTGGGCGTCGGCCGAGGTGGTGATGGTCTCCCGGTAGGGGATCTTGGGCGGCGAGGTGGTCACCGAGACGTTGAACCGCCGCTTCATCCGCCCTAACATGATGTCCAGGTGGAGGTTGCTCATGCCGGTGATGACCAGTTCGTTGGTTTCCTGGTCACGGGTGACGGTAAAGGTGCGGTCCTCCTCCGACAGTCGGTTGAGGGCCGAGGAGACCCGGTCTTCGTCGCCCTGGCTCTGCGGGGTGACGGCGAGCGAGACCATGGGGGTGGGGAACTGGAGCGGTGGGAAGGCGACCCTCACTTTGCCGTCGGTGAGGGTGTCGGCGACCTGGAGTTCCTCCATCTTGGCCACGGCCACGATCTGCCCGGCGGCCGCGGTGCCCATCGGAGTCTGCTCCCCACCCCGCACCCGGAGGAACTGACTCGCCTTGCCGACCGACTGGACCGTGAGGCCGTCCCGCCCGATGCGGACCAGGGTGAGCGGGTCGCTCCCGGAAGCCTCGCCCGCCCACACCCTGAGGTAGCACAGTTTCCCCACGAAGGGGTCGGAGACCACCTTGAAGACCTGGGCCAGGAAAGGACCACCCGTCGGTAGCGGCACCTCCGAGCCGTCCTCCCGTCGGAGCCGCCGCAGCTGCGAAAACTCCGTCGCCGCGGGAGCCACCCGCACCAGGAGGTCGAGCAGTTCGGCCGCCCCCAGACCCTTCTCGGCCGCGGTCACGAAGACCGGGACCAGGACGCCCGCGCGCACCGCGGTGCGGATGACCTGCTCCGCCTCCTCCGCGGAGAGTTCCCCTTCGCTGAGGTACCGTTCCAGGAGGGCGTCGTCAGCCTCCAGGGCCCGTTCCAGGACTTCCTGGCGCGCCCGCTCCGGGCTGCCCAGGGTGCCCGGGGGTGGCGGCGCCTCGCCGAAGACGTTGAAGACGCCGGTGAGCCGGGGCCCCTCCCCGACCGGCAAGGTGAAGGGGACGCAGGCCGGGCCGAAGGTCGTCCGCAGTGCCTCCAGGAGTTCCTCGAAGTTGACGTTCTCGCCGTCCAGCTTGGTGATGACCAGGGCCCGGGCCAGCCCGGCCTCGGCGACCCGCTGCCAGGACTTCCTGGTCTGGAGCTCGACGCCGTTGGGCGCCGAGACGGTGATGAGGGCCGCCTCCACTGCCGAGACGGCCGAGACGGCCTCGCCGACGAAGTCGGGGTAGCCCGGGGCGTCGAGCAGGTTGATGCTCCGGCCGCGGTGGTCAAAGGAAAGCAGGCTCGTGGAGATGGAGATGCGACGGTCCTTCTCTTCCGGGTCGTGGTCGCTGGCGGTGGTGCCGGCGGGGATGGAGCCGGCCTTGGGGACGGCGCCGGCGGCGACCAGCAGGGCCTCGGCCAGGGTCGTCTTCCCGCTTCCGCCGTGACCCACCAGGGCGATGTTGTACGTGAGTGCCATGGGTACCTTTGTCCTCCCTGTCTCTTGACCCGTTCGCCTTGCGGGCACCCGCCCCGCGTGGCTACGGCCTCACCTCCCGAGCCTCCCCGGGGACAATCTCCGCTCTCACCCTCCGGGTGCGCCCGCCTCCGGCGGGCAGAGCAGGAGAAGGTAGAAAGGAGAAAGGGGACGAAGGCGCGGACTCTCTCCTGCCGTCGCCTCTCTACTCTCTACGTTCCCGCCGGAAGCGGCCAGGGTCACGGTCTCCTCTCTGGGTGCTGCTCGCAAGACGCAACGGCCGCCCGCCAGGGCGGAGGCCGACGTGGTCCGATGCTCCCCCTTAGTGTACTGGGAGCACCCCTTGACGCAAGGCAAAACTGGAGGGCGGTCCGCTCGCTGAAGCCGGGCCGGGGAAGCGGCCCCGTTCCCCGGCGGCCTTCGACAGGCCCAAAGAGCCCGACTCGACTGAGCTCGTCCCAGGCTGAGTTGACCGAAGGGCGCTCACCGGCTCGCCTGCTTACCTCGGCGGAAGTTCCCGCGAAGGGTCCTTTTCCGGTTGACAGGCGGGGCCCGCGGGGGTATAGTTCTTTGTGCGGGCGCTCGCCGCGCTCGTCCCGGGGACGGGCACCCGGGGCGCGGCTCAGCCGCCGTGGGGGAGCAAGGGAAAGGCGGCGGGACGGAGCCGTGTCGGCTGGTAGAGTTGTGTCCGGGGACTTCCTTGCCCGCGACATGAGGTGATGACCGGAGGCTGGGGTTGTTGCTGCATGGTGGCGCCGGGGCCACGGAGGTGAGGGGAGTGGGCGCGTCCGAACCACCCTGCGGTTCGGGCCAGGCGCGCGTCCAGGCCCGTTTCTTCGGTCAGGTGCAGGGGGTCGGCTTCCGCTACCTGGCCCGGGCGCTGGCCCACCGACATGGCGTGGTGGGCTTCGTCCGGAACCTGCCCGACAGTCGGGTCGAACTGGAGGCCGAGGGCCCGGCGGCCCAGGTGCGGGCCTACCTGGAAGACCTGCGGGGGGAGTTTCGCCAATACATCCGCGACGAGGAGGTGCAGTGGCTCGTCCCGACGGGGGAGTACCGGAGGTTCGAGGTCCGGACTTCCTCCGGGGCCGGCTCTGCGTAGCCCGCTCCCCCGGGCGAAACAGAGCGGCGAGGAGGCGGGGAGGGTGGTGACGTGTTCAGGGTGATGAGCATTGCCAGGAACACCTTCAAGGAGGTGGTGCGCGAACCGGTCTACTACGTCCTGGTCATCGCCGCCTCCCTGATGATTGTGGTCGCCCGGCTCATGCCCCTCTTCACCATCACCGAAGACATCAAGATGATGAGGGACATCGGTCTCTCCACCGTGAACGTGACCGCCCTCCTCATCGCTCTGCTGGCCGCCAGCCGGGTCGTCTACGGGGAGATCGAATCCCGCACCGCCTTGAGCGTGGTGGCCAAACCGGTCCGCCGAAGCCAGTTCATCCTGGGGAAGTACCTCGGCATCCTGGCCGCGGCGCTCGTCGCCATCGTCGTCGTCGGCCTGGTCTTCGCCGCCATGGTCTGGTGGCAGACCTTGGACCAGCCCATGCCCGAGGAACAGGTGGTCCGCCGACAGCTGCAGGGGGTGCTGGCCGTGGCCCAGGGCTGCCTCCTGAGCATGTTCCAGGTGATGGTGCTGGCGGCCATCTCCGTCGCCGCCTCCATCTACGCGACGATGGTGGTCAACGTGGGGGTGTGCTTCAGCCTGTTCCTGCTGGGGAACCTCACGGGGTGGTTCCTCGACCACGCCCTTCCCGACGCCCAGCGGGCGCCGGTCGGCCACCTGTTGGTGGCGGCGCTCCTGGGGCTGTTCCCCTTCCTGGAGACCTATAACGTGCAGGCCCTGTCGCTGGGCACACGGATACCGGTGTCGTACCTGGTGTCGGCCTTCGCGTATGCGGTGTACTACAGCGCGGCGGCGCTTACCATCGCCATCGCCTTCTTCCACCGGCGGGAACTGTAGGCGGGAGAGGGCCAGGTGGGGCTGGGCGCAGGCGCCTCGCGCGGGCGGGTGCCGCCCTCTTGGAGGTTGCGGGTGCGCTACGGAGTGATCGGGGACATCCACGGCAACCTGCAGGCGCTCGAGGCCGTCCTCGCTGCGCTGAGCGAGGCGCAGGTGGAGCAAATCCTCTGCGTGGGTGACGTGGTGGGCTACGGGGCTGACCCGGAGGCGTGCCTCCGACTGGTGGAGGAGCGCTGCTCGGTCCTGGTGAGCGGGAACCACGACTTCGCCGCGGCCGGGCAAAGCGCCCTCGACCTCTTCAACCCCTACGCCCGACGGGCCCTGGAGTGGACGGCGCAGCACCTCTCCTCCGGCGCACACGAGGCCCTCGTCCGTCTCCCCCTCGTCGCCCAGATGAACGGGTTTGCCCTGGTGCACAGTTCCTTCTTCGCCCCCGAGCGCTTCGACTACATCTTCGCCCCCAGCCAGGCGCGCGTGTGCTTCCTGAAGCAGGAGGCGCCCCTCGCCTTCTTCGGCCACACCCACCTTCCCATCACCTTTTTCCATACCGACCCCATCACCTTCTCCCAGGAGTCCGAACTGACCGTTGACCCCCAGACCAAGACCCTGGTCAACGTGGGCTCCGTGGGGCAGCCCCGCGACGAGGACGCCCGGGCCTGCTATGCCCTCTACGACAGCGAGCTCCAGACCGTGAGCATCCGCCGGGTGGTCTACGACATCGAGCAGGCTGCCCAGCGCATCACCGACGCCGGGCTCCCCGAGATCCTCGCCCAACGCCTCTTCCTCGGCCGCTGAGCCACCACCACTGCCAGGCGAGCGCGCCGACGCTCACCTGTCCCGTCCTCGCCCGAGGCTCCCCGCCCGGCCCCAGCCGGCACGGAGGGCCCTTTTCACCACAGAGAACACGGAGGACACAGAGGAGAAAGAAGAGAGAACGCAGAGGTCCGGTAGAGGTGTTGGTTCTCTGCGGTCTCCGTGCGCCCGCTTGAGCGGGCACCCGGTGGTTCAATCTTTTCTCTGCGTCTTTGCGTCTCTGCGTTGAAAGGGACCCGGGCGGACAGCGCTCGCGCTACGCCCCCTCTTCCACTTCCTCGCGGGCGATGCGGCACCAGCGGTCGAAGCGCTCCGGGTGACCCTCGCAGGTGTGGGTGTCCTTGAGGATGATTTCCAGGACGCAGCCTCTGGTGGCGGCGAGCGCCCGGCGGATGTAGGCCCGGACGGCCTCTTCGTTGAACTCGCCCACTAACATCGACGGCCGGGGCTTCCAGGAGAAGATGTAGCGGTCGCCCAGCTTCTCGGCGCAGCGGGCCACGTCGGCGAAGGGGGCGATGGAGATGCGGCGGATGTGGGGGATGGTGAAGACGTGGTCGAGTTTCCGGGTCAGGTCCTCGCAGCAGCCGTAGCCGGTGAGGCCGAAGGGGGCGAGGAGGCGCTTCTCGTAGGCGAGGGCGAACTCGGCGTGCATCTCGGGCGAAACCTGGGCCAACTCCTGCGACTCGGCCGAGGCCCACATGTCCTCCGGGCGTACGCTCGCCGCAGCGACCTTTCGCCGCGGCAGTTCACGCGTGTAGCCCACGCCGCCGGAGGAGTGGTAGGTGCCGTCGTTATTGAGGTCGAGGAGGTGCTGCTCCTCGTACTGGGTGATGCGCCGACGGTGCCCCTCCACGAAGAAGGCCATGGCCTCGTGGAGCATGTTAGGGTTCTCGGCCATGTCTAACATCACCTCCTCCAGACCCCGGAGTTGGGTGTAGTGGGCCATGAGGTGGAAGGAAACGTGACAGACGCCCCGGAGGCGCACGTCGAGCGAGTCGCCGAAAAGGTCCTGGGCCAGGGCGAGGCGCCGCCGGGTGGCGGCTTCGTCATAGGTGACTTCGGGGAAGGTCAGTTTCTTGAGGTCGCTCGCGGCGTGGATGACGGGGTCGAACTTCCAGGCCCCGGTGGGGGAGGGGCTGGGGATGCGGCGAGGCTCCAGGCCCCAGCCCGTCTCCCGCACCACCTTGTGCACCGGCCATTCGCGCTCGATGACGGTGTCGTCCTGAAAATGCTCGTGACAGTAGAGCGACTGGCGAAGTTGCAGTTCCATTCGGCGCGGTTCCTCCCCGACGCACCGGAGGCCGGACTCGGGGAGCAACTCCCGCCAGGCGCCTTCAGGGAAGATGAGGAGGAGCGGCCGGCCCGGCGCCAGCGCGTTGTGACGCATCCACTGCTCCCGGCGCTCCGCCATCACCGGCAGCGCCGCCACCTCGGCCACGCGCTTCGCCAGGTCGCGTAAGAGACGTCGGTCTTCGGTGCTGACCACAGGCTTCTCCTCAAGAGTTGGGTCTCCGACCTCTCCGAGGCCTTTGGCCCCTCCGATTCGTTGACACTTGCCGCCCGGAAGCAAAAGCATTATGCTGCTCCTTGCCGCGTTTGCAACGCGCGAGGTTCGCCTGAGCCATTCTTGCCCCACGAGGAGGAGCGCCATGACGCTGCTCGCCAGACTTCGGCCCGCCCTGTGCTTGACCGCGGTTCTGCTTGCGTTCGGAACCCCGTCGGCCTGGGCCAGGGAGTGGTTCGTCGCCGTCGGCGGCAAGGACGCGGCAGCCGGAACAAAGGAGCAGCCGACCAGCCTCTTTTCCGCGCTCGACCGCGCCCTGGCCCGTGACACCATCATCATGCGCGGCGGCCAGTACCAGGGCGCCGAGCTCAGCAAGCGGATGATTTTCCTCCAGAAGGAGGGGCTCACGCTCCGGGCCGCGGAGGGTGAACGGCCGGTCATCTCCATCCCCATCGACCCGACGACCCCAAAGGGAGACGGCTCCTGCATCATCTGGTTCTACGCCCCCAACTGCACCATCGAGGGGCTGGAACTCGTCGGCAGCGGCGCCCACTGCGTCAAGATGGAGCACCCCAAGGGCGTGGTCCGTAACTGCAAGCTCCACGGCTCGGGCGCCGACGCGGTGAAGATCGTCCGCACCGCGCCCGGCTGCCTCATCGAAGGCTGCGAGATCTACGACACCGGGAAGGCGACCACGAACGCCGAGGGCATCGACAACGTCGCCGCCGACGACGTGGTGGTGCGGGGGAACTACATCCACCACATCATGAGCAACGGCCTCTACATGAAAGGCGGGGCCCGCAACTGCCTCATCGAGGGAAACCTGGTCACCGACTGTAACGACAATGGCATCATGCTCGGACAATCGACCGGGAAGCAGTTCATGACCTCGGAATACGAGTGCCGGGATTCCATCGCCCGCAACAACATCGTCATGCGCACCAAAGGCTCCGGCCTGGCCTTCGAGGCGGCCCAGAACTGCCAGTTCTATAACAACACGCTCTACGACGTGGCCCAGAACGCGCAAGCGGCCATGAACGTCAACGCCAACTCCTACAAGACCCCGAGCACGGGCGTCACCCTCGCCAATAACGTCGTGGTGGTGCTCAGCGGCCGGCCCCTGGTCTTCGTCCACCCGCTGGGCTTGGCGGCCAAGGGCGACCTCCGCTCGGACCACAACCTCTACTTCAGCCCGTCGGGCCGCTACCCCTTCTGGTACGAGCCGGAAAAAATGTACTGGGAGAAGTTCGAAGACTGGCGAGCCGGGACCGGCTACGACGAGCACAGCCTCCTCGCCGACCCGAAACTGGACACGGAAGGGAAGGGGAAGTGGGGGCAGAGTTCGCTCCAGCTGCTGGCCGGGAGCCCCGCCATCGACATCGGCCTGGCCCTTCCGGAGGCCGTGCCCACCGATTTCCTGGGCACCCCGCGCCCGCAGGGGAAGGGCTTCGACCTGGGTGCCTGCGAGGTGAAGCCCTGAAGGTGGACCGCAGGGCGCCAGGTAACCACAGGCCCCCCGGGCGGAGCGCTACTGGGGCGTGACCTCGGTGTACTGCATGCCCGTCGTGGCCATGAGCCTGATGCGCGTCGGCTTCATCCGGAGCACGACGTACTCCGGGCTCTTGGGGTCGTCGATGTGCTCCTTGAGGCCGGGGACGAGTTCGTAGAGCTTGTCCTTGTCGGCCTGACGGGTGCTGACGTCCACCGGGCCTGAGAGGCGGACGTGTCGGCCTTCCCGGTCGCAGAAGCAGTACTCCGCCAGGGAGCACTTCTTCACCTGGCGCACCTTGTCGCTCCGGGCGCCCGTCGCACACCAGAGTTCCTTCCCGACCCAGGCCCAGCCTCCCATGGGCCGCACCGCCGCCTGTTTCCCGTCGGTGGTGGCGAGAAAGCCCCAGCCGGCCTGCTTCATTACGCTCTTCACTGTTTCCATGCTCATCGCTTCTCCTCCTTCTCTTCCGCTCGCGGGTTCCCAGGTCCCCGCCGCCGCCGGCGGCGGGGCGTCTTATCTTTCCATCCCCCGCGAGCGACCCCTGCGGACCTCTCGCCCTCACCTACGGCCCGAGCAACCGGGCCACGTTCTCGTGGAGGACTTTCTCGCGCTCCGCGTCGGTGAGGTAAGCCCGCTGGATGCGGGCGAGGACCGTGCCCGGGTCGTTGATGGTGAAGTCGGAGCCGAAGAGCACCCGGTCGGCGCCGATGCGCGTGACGGCGAGTTCCAGGATGCCTACCCGCTCGGACCCTGCCCCCGAGATGTCCATGTGAACGTTGGGATGGCTCGCCACCATGTCGATGCGCTCGGCGCAGTGCTGGGCGCTGTCGCCGATGTGGGCGATGACGAAGCGGGCCCGGGGGTAGGCGTCGGCCAGGCGGCCCATCTCCTCGGTCCCCGCGTGCAGGTGGAGCACCATCCCCAGGGCCGAAGCGCGGGCAACGATTTCGGCGAACTGGGCCGTGGCCCCGCCCGTGGGCGAGGTGAAGGGGTAGCCGGCGATGTAGCCACAGAGTTCCCCCACCCAGCAGACGCCACGAGCAGCGGCGCGCTCCAGTTCGGCCAGGCTCGCCTCGAGGAAGTTGGGGTTGACCAGGCAGGCGGGGGTGACGAAGCCCGGGAAGCTCCGCTTCTCTTGGCCTGCTGGCGCCTGCCGCGGAGGACTTACCTCGGAAGAGGCTTTCCCCTTCGCCTCGCGTCCGCGCCCGCAGGCGGGCGCCCAGCCTGCTCGGCTGGGCACCCGACCCGGAGGGTCCCCGGAGAGCCGGTAGGCGATGTCGTTACCGATGACCAGGTCTTCCGCGGTGCGCGACCGCTGGGAGCCGGCGCAGGACACCACCACCCGCGTCACCCCACAGTCGCGCAGGTAGCGGACCATGTCGCCCGCGTCCCTGGTCACCGGGTGCCATTGCCAGAACGTCCCGTTCTCCGCGGGGCCGTGCACGTGGCAGTCGAAGACCATGGGTCACCTCCAGACCAAGTCCCCGCCGTTCCCCGTCAGGCAGTTAGATAGCAGGAGAAAGGGAAGATGGCAAGGGGCTTGCCGGCGCTCGAGGCTGGTCGGCCCCGCAGCTCGGTGAAGTTGAATCACAAAGGCCAGGGAGCACAAGCAGGCCAGAGGGTGCCCGGGCCTGGCGGCCTGCGTCTCCGCGGTGCTCTTGGTGGTCAGTGGGAACCGTTGACAAACAGAGGCCGCGGAGCACCGGGAGCCGGCCAGCCGGCCCGGGAGCCCGGCCCGCGAGGCTGGGCGCCCTTCAGTGACTCGCCTCGGCAGGGGCCTTCACCGGGACCCGCTCCCGCAGGTAGTCGCGGACGAAGAAGGCGGCCACCGTCCCGTCGCCCACGGCCGTGGTGATCTGCGCTTTGGAGCCGCTATGACAGTCACCGGCGACGAAGACGCCCGGGCGGCTGGTGACGAGGGAGCCGGGCTTCGTGAGCACGTAACCGGCCCGGTCCAGTTCGAGGAAGCCGGCGAGGAAACGGGTGTTCGGCACCTGGCCGATGAAGACGAAGAGGCCGGCCACCTCGAGCTCGCGCTCCTCCCCCGTGTCCAGGTTGCGGATGGTGACGCCTTCCAGGAGCCTCAGGCTCTCTTGGGACGCGAGCTTGGGCGCCGACCTCGTGCCGGGCTGGTCCTCCGCGGCAGGCGCCAGCAGGCCAGGTGGAGCGGCGCTCCCCCCGCGCACGGCGGTGACGACGTGACGGAGGAGGACCTCCGCGTTTCCGTGTTCCTGGAGCCGGCTGAGGGAGACCTGCTCAGCGGTGAGGTGGTCCTGGTTCTGGATGATGTAGAGGTGGTCGACGAAGTTGAGGAGGAAGATGGACTCATCGACGGCCGAGTTTCCGCCTCCGACCACGGCCACGGTCTTCTTCCGGTAGAAGGGGCCGTCGCAGGTGGCGCAGTAGTGGACGCCCCGGCCGGTGAGTTGGTCGGCGCCGGGGACGTCCAGTCGGCGGTAGTCGCTGCCGGTGGCGATGATGACAGCGGGGGCCCGGTAGCGGGCCTGGGGGGTGGCCAGTTCGTAGAGGCCGTCCCGCGCTGCGATGCCCGTCACCTCGGCCGGGAGGATGATTTCGGCGCCGAACCGGCGGGCCTGGTGCTCCAGTTTCTCCATGAGTTCCAGGCCGCCGACGCCCTCGGGGAAGCCCGGATAGTTCTCCACGACGTTGGTGGTGATGACCTGGCCGCCCGGGGCGAGTTTCTCCAGGACGAGGCTCTTCACCCCCTCCCGGGCCAGGTAGATGGCCGCGGTGAGCCCGGCGGGGCCGGCCCCCACGATGGCCACTTCCGCTTCCACCGGCTTCGGCTCGGGGACGGCGAAGATGCGGGCCAGTTCCTCCGGCTTGGGGTTGATGTACACGCGGCCGTTGACGTCCAGGGTGGGGAGGACACGCCGCCCGTAGCCATACTGGGTGATGAGGTCGTTGGCCCGGGGGTTCTCGTCAACGTCGATCTCCTCGAAGTCGACGCGGTGCTCGGTCAGCCAACGCCTCACCCGCAGGCAATCCGGACACCACCGTGTCGAGTACAAAGCGACCAGCGTACCCACGTCCTCCTCCCTGGGTCCTCACCAGAAGCGAACGTCTTCCTACAAGGGGACTTCCTTCAGCCCAAGGTTGAGGCGCACCTTCGCCTCGATGGCTTCCCTGCTGAAGGCCCCCTCGGCGAGGACCCGGGAGCGCCCCTGGGTGAACAGGACCAGGGTGGGGACGGTGCGGATGCCATAGCGGGCCGCCAAGTCCGGGTAGTCGGTGACGTCCACCTTCACCGTGGCGAGACACCCGGACAGGCCGTCGGCAAGCTCCGCCGTCACCGGGTGCATCCGCTGGCAGACGAGGCAGTAGCGGCTGTAGAAGGCAACCAAGAGCGGCCCCGTGTGCTCCGTCAACCAGGACTCCAGGTCCTCTTGCGTCACAGGCATGACAGCAACCATAGGACACCCCCTCCCTACCGCAGCCCCTCCTGTCCTGCCTCCCGGCGCCCATCGGCCGGGACCATCCAGCCGCGGGAGACCCGCTCCCCAACGCGTCACTTCACGAAGTCCACTTGCAGCAAGCGGGTCTCCCGCATGGCCTGTATCAACACCTCCGGGGTGACGGCGCCCGCCAGTCGGCGGTACGGCGCTGTCGCCCCGAAGGGAAAGAGGAGAATGACCGGCGGCGCCACCACGCCGTAGCGGGTCGCTACGCCGCCATCCCTGTCAAAATCGACCTTGAGGGCGATGAACTTCCCCGCTTCCCGCACTACGTCCGGGTCACGAAACGTTGTCCGCTCCAATTCCTTGCAAATGGCGCACCACTCCGCGGAGAAATCCACCAGCACCGGCCCACCGGAAGCGAGCGCCCTCTGGAGGGTCGCCGCGTTGCCTTCGAGGAAGGGGATGCCGGGAGCACTGACCTCGCCCTCGCCGCCGCCCGCGAACCTGATGCCTGACACGCCGCCCAGCCCCGACACCAGGTAGACGAGCCCCAGCGCCAGGGCCGCCAGGCCAAGGAAATGCTTGCTCCTCGCTGCGAACCGGCTCTCGGGCGAGAGGGCGTCGAGCCCGCCCAGGAAGACCGCCCCGGCCACCACCACCAGTCCTACGCCCAGGCGGTAGACGTCGCTCCCCACGAGCGGACCCACCACCCACACCGCCCCCCAGAGGAGAAGGAAGCCGAAGAATTTTTCCACCCCGTACATCCAGGCCCCGGCCCGCGGGAGGAAACTGCCCGAAAACGTGCCGACCAGCACCAGAACGAGCCCCATCCCCCAGGCCAGGGAGAAGAGCGTCCAGAAGCCCAGCCACCGGTCCCCCGTCCGCGCGATCTCCAGGAGGATGGCCGCCAGCGGCGCCGTCATGCACGGGGAAGCCACCAGTCCCGCCCCCGCCCCCACCAGGACGAGGCCCAGGAGACCACCCCCCGCCCCCACCCGCTGGAGCCAGACGCCGAGCCCCGGGGGAACCCGAAGAGGCACCACCCGAAACATCACCAGCGCCAGCCCGACAAAGACCACCGCTATTGGCACGCGCACCGCTGCGCTCTGGAGCCAGATGCGAAGCACCGCGCCCAGGCTCGCAGCCAGAAGCCCCAGGAGGGCGTACACCATCGCCAGACCGAGCACGTAGAAAAGCGAAGCGACGAGCGCCCGCACCGGCGACGCCCCCGCGCTCCCCCGCCTGCGGACCGCCCCGCCCACCACCGCCGCGGTGATGGGTATCATCGGGTAGACGCAGGGCGTCAGGCTCATGAGGAGCCCGGCGAGGAAAGCCCCCAGGAGCGCTGCAGGCCAGCGGGCGCCCGCTCCCGGCCTCGCCACCGCCTCCGAGGTCGCCGCCCGGCCGGGAGGCGACGTGGGAGCGGAGGTGGCCGGAGCGATGGCGGATGGCTCACCGGCTTGCCCCGAGGGTGAGGTCAAGCCCGGCGGGCCGACCACCTGCGCCGCTCCCTCCCGGGCGGCGATGGTGGTTGAAGAATCGATAGTCTTGGCCGCGGGCGGGTAGCAGAGTTGGTCGGTGCAGCCCTGGTAGTGGAGCCGGCCACGGATGACGGCCGGGTCGCCGGGCTGGCCGGCCACAGGGAAGGTCGCGGTGATGGTGAAGTCGCCGGTGTAGACGGCCACCGGCTCGCCGCCGCCGAACTGGTCGGGAATCTCGGCGGGAGGCGGCAGGCTGATGCGGGGCTCCCCCACACCCCGCAGTTCGCTCCACTCGAAGCGGATGCTCTTCTGGTACAAATGAAAGCCTGGAGCCAGCACGACCTGGACGAGTAGCAAGTACTCGCCCCCGGTCGGGGGGGCAGCTGGCTCCAGGCGAATCGCTATTCTAACAGCCTCATCCGCTGCCGACAAGCCACTGCCTGTCGGCCCCGGTTGGGCCACGAGCACTCGAGCCCCAACCACGGCCCACGCCGCAACAACCACGAGCGCCCTCAGGGCGCGCCACCCGGCGCTCCTCACCCCCGCGCCTCCCCGCTCCCCGGCCCCCTGAAGCGGGGCCGGGGCCGCCATCGGCCTAACGCGCCGCGGACCCCCGAGGTCACCGCCCCGGGTGCCCGGGCTGGCGAACTCGCTCAGGTGGGGCTTGGCTGCCTCAGCAGTTCAAGCACCATGCGTGTGTTGTCGGCCACCTGGCTTGGGTGGTCTTTCGTAAAGACGCCCGCGACGACGGCGTCCGTGGGCTTGATGTTCTCGAAGGCGTAGGTGAAGGCCTCCCGTGCGTCCCGCCGACCGGCAGCCAGCACCTTGTAGGCCAGGCAGGGCTTGGGCAACTCCCGGATGAGGGCGACGGCTCGGGCCGGGTCGTCGGGATGATAGCGCTCCGACGGGTCGGCGACGTCGATGCGGCCGCGACGGCCCGTGAGGTTGTAGAAGCAGACCATGTGGAACTGCGCGCCCAGTTCCATCTCCTGGGCCCGGCGGTGGGAGGCGGGGTCGTGGCCGGCGATACCGGCCGGAAGGCCCAGGCTGCGGATGAGGGTGAGCGCCCGGGCCAGCTCCTCCAGCCGACCGTGCTCACAGGCCTGGTCCACCGTGCCCCCCTGGATGTAGATGGCCGAGGCCCCGGCCCGGGCCGCCTGGTGGATGTTCTCCTCCAGGGAGCGGTGCTCCGGGGCGGTCTGGGCCAGCCAGAGGATGCGGCCGCCTTCTTGCCAGTACTCGCTGAGCAGGCGCATGATGTGGTTGTCGACCCGCCCGCAGAAGGTGTTGATGCCGGCATCCTCGCACTGGCGCAGGGTCTGCTTGAGGCGCGCGGTGGTGTAGTAGTCGCGCATCTCCTTGTCCCGTTCCGCCGACTGGTGGGAGATGGCGCTGAAGGGGTTCCCGCCGACGATGAGTCGGCTGACCTCCACGTCGCCGATGGTGACGCGGGGGAGTTCCACCCCATCCCCTTTCCGGGTTCGCGCCCGGCGCGTCTCTTCGCCCCGCTCTTGCATGACCCGCCCACCAACCAGTCAGAGCGACGGCTGTCGCCGGTCGCTCAGGCTTCCACTTTCTCCGACAGGAAGGCCTTCAACACCTGCCGATGTTCCGGCGAGATGTTGACGAAAGCGATGCCGGTGATGACCCGGCCGCCTTCCCCCTCCTGCACGTACGCCACCTGCCCGTCCACGTCGATGATGTCTTCCCGCAGGCCGATGCGCAGGCGCGTGCGCGTCCCCACGGGGATGACCTCGAAGGCTTCCAGCCGAATGCCTCCCTCGCTCAGGTCCAGCGTCCGGCCTAACTCGGCCAGTTCCACGTAGCCTTCGTCGCCGAACTTGGAGAGGGACACCAGGTTGAGCGACTTCACCCGTGGGAAGGCTCGTTTCTCCTGGGCCATTCGGCCCTCCTTCTCGCTGGGAGACCCGCGTCCTGTCCGCGCGCTCGCGCGCGCCGCATCGGCGGCATCTCAGCCGCTGAAGGCCCCTACCCCGAGGTCACCTCCCGGCCCGCCTGCGGTGACGGAGTTTCTTGCGGAGCAGGCGGTACTTGTGCTTGTTGATCTTCTTTCGCCGCCACTTCAGTACCGAGCCCACCCATCCCTCCTCTTGAGTTCCTCGCTGCGCCGCGCGGGCTGCCTGAAGGAGCCCATCGGCCGGAGGCCAGGGGCCCGTGCCCCGAGCCCGCGCTCATCACCCCGATACTTTACCACCACCGACCGTAGTTGTCAAACGCTTTTCTTCCCGGCCCCGCTTTACCTGCCCGGCAGTTGCCTGAACCAGACCTGGATGCCCGTGAGAAACATGCTGGCCCCGATGCTGGCGATGAAGAGGCCCAGGATGCGCACCAGGGCGGCCAGGGTGTGGCTCCGGGCCAGGGACTTGGCCAGCCTGACGCCGACGAGCATGGCCGCCAGGTTCACGCAGACCGCCACGACGATGGCCACCAGGACCGTCGCCACTCCGAAGCGCTCGGCCTGGGTGATGGCCGCGCTCAGGGTGGCCGGACCGGCGATGAGCGGCGAGGCCAGGGGGACGATGCTGATGTCGGCGAGCGAGCCCCCGGACGGAAGGGCGTAGAAGCCGCCTTCCTTGAGCGTCCCCAGGCCGACGAGAAACAGCACGGCCCCCGCCGCCACGTCCAGGGCATAGAGTTCCACGTGGAAGAGGTAGCGGAGCACCCAGCCCCCCGCTCCCGCGAAGACCGCTAGGAGGATGAGCCCCACCACCGAGGCCCGCCAGGCCACCCGGGCCAAGTCTTCAGGCCGATGCTGCTCGGTGAGGGCGACCAGGAGCGCCACCTTGCTCGCCGGGTTCACCAGGACGACGAAAAGCAGGGCCGTATCCAGGAACGTCCGCCACTGACCGGTCACGCTCCCTTTCCTTTCCCTTTGTCTCCCGTCCGACGAGTCCCTATCATACGAGGTCGGCGACGCGGACTCCAGGGTCTCCCCACCAAGGAGCAGGACGATGCTGTGCCAGGCCGCCGGACTGCGAAGCCTCGCGCTCCGCGCCCTCCTCGTCGGCGGCGTCGTCCCAGGCGATGCGGAGGTCGTGACCGACGCCCTCCTCGAGGCGGAACTCCGTGGCCGACCCACCCACGGGCTCATTCGGCTTCCGGGCATCCGGGAGCGGTTCGCCCATCGCGGACCCACCGCGGTGACCGTCGTCGGCGACGGGGGGCCGTGGCTCCACCTCGATGGCGGCGACGGCCTCGGCTACGTCGCCGCCCAGCGGGCCACCGACGAGGCCCGCGACCGCGCGCGAAAGCACGGCCTCGCGCTCGTTGGCGTCCGCCGAACGACCCACGCGGGCATGCTCGGCTACTACACGGCCCAACTCGCCGAGGCCGGGCTGGTGGCCCTGATGTTCGCTGACTGCGTGGCCATGGTGGCGCCTTACGGCGCCACCTCAGCCGTCCTCGGCACCAACCCGGTGAGCATCGCCTTCCCGCACGAGCCCTTCCCCGTCCTCATCGACATGGGCACCTCGGGAGCCACCTTCGGCGACGTGCTCGTCGCGCTCCAGCAGGGGAAGATGCTTCCCGAGGGCGTCGCCTGCGACGCCTCGGGCCAGCCCACCCGCGACCCCAGGAGCGCCCGCGAGGGCGCACTTCGCGCCTTTGGGGGGCACCGCGGCTCGGCCCTGGCCCTAGCGGTGCAACTCCTCACCGGCGCCCTGGTGGGCGCCGACCCGCTCCCCCGGCCGGGCGTGGACTACGGGCTCTGGCTCCTCGCCATCAACCCCGGGATATTCGGCCCGGAGGAGCAGTTTCGCCAGGGGGTGCAGGCCGTGGTTGAGGCGGTGAAATCAGCACGACCGGAAGCGGGTGTCACCGAGGTGCTCGTCCCGGGCGAGCGGGCCTGGCGGGACCGCGACCGCCGGCTCCGCGAAGGCCTCGACCTCCCCGACGCCCTCTTCCACCAACTCACCCGCCTGGCTGCAGACACTCCTGAACCGCTGGGCTGACGCTTGCCCCGAGGCCCTCACCCTTGCCCTCTCCCAATCGGAGAGGGGTGGGGTGAGGGAGGTCCCGCAGGGAGCGCGGTCGCACCGACTCAGTATCCCCAAGCGGCTCAGCGACGCCGTGGCCGCTCAGTCACGTCCGGAGACCACGCCGGCGGAGATGGAGTCGAGGACTCACTCGGTCTTGGCGAGAAGGTCATCCAGGTTGAGCGTCCGGGTCTCTCGCACGGCAGCGTTCTCGTCGATGGTGGCGATGACGATGGTGTGGTCAACCTGCACGTAGCCCACCTCGTTATTGGACACCCAGAACGGGTAGGTATCATGGATGCCTTCAGCCAGCTTCATCCTCTGCGAGCTGGCGAAGGTGTAGCACCAGAGCGTCAGCACCGGTGACCCTCCACCGAAAGGGGGCTTGCCCTGCCCGGCGGTGCCACCCTCATCACGAGCCGTGCCGTAGAGAAGCCGACGGCCGTCGGGCGACAGCCGAAGGAACGAGGAGAGTTGCTTCCAAGAGAGCCCCTCCGTCTGCTGAAGCAAACCCACCGACCTGGTTACCAGATCGTAGGTAAAGACGGCTTCCTGGACGTCGTTCTTCTCCCGCTCGGAGGTCGGCAACGAGATCTTCGGAGAGACGAATAGAATCCGGTCATTCGACAGCCAGGTGATGTCAGCATACGGGTCGAGTAAGAGGCCAGCCACGGAGGCCGTCTCGCCGCCCTCCAGGATTCGCAGGGAGCCCAGGGAGCCCAGGGGGCCCCCCTCCTGCTGGTAGAAGGCGAGACGTTTCCCATCGGGCGACCAGCCACAGTGAATGCCCACGTTCTCGGCGACCGTGCGGTCTTGCTGATCCGCCAGCTCAAGAAGGTGAAGTTCCGTGGTCATTTGCTCTTGGTCACCGGGCTTACCGATGTACCAAGCCACGTAAGCCAGCTCCTTCCCGTCAGGCCTCCAGGAGACGAGTACGTAAGGCGCCCGGCTCTCCTCTTCGGTCTTCAGCCACGTGCGCAGAGCCGTGCTTGTATCGGTGGTCAGGTCGTAGAGTACCAAGTCGACGCGCTCTCCTGACGTAACCCCCTCGAAAGCGCAGTAGCGACCGTCGGGCGAGAACTGGGGGTCCCACCCCTCGGCCGCAAGCTTCTTCGCCGAACTGCCCTCAAGGGCGAGCCAGAACACTCCCCGGTTTCCACCACCAGCGGGGCCGAACCCCGCAGAGTAGATGATTGCCTTGCCGTCCGGGCTCACCGCCACCCATTCTTGCGGATAGCACCCCGCCACTACGAGAGCCATCGACACCAGAGTGACCGCTAGACGTTTCCCCATCAACGTCTCCTCCTGCCAAGCACTTGAGAACGCTGGGACTCGACTGCGGCAAGCAGCATCCGTTCGTACCGCTCAGGAAGCTTCCAGAAACCTTCCTGCTCCAACCCGGCCGCCGGCGCAGGGGTGGGTCCGCCCTGTCGCTCCTCAGCCGTCTTCACGCCTGAGCCTTCCTTCGGCCCCGGTTCAAGACCGGACGGGCCTGCATGTAGCGCGATGGCGCCATCGCGGCGCCGCGACACCACAGCGCCGCCCGCGGGTGTCTTCCCCTCTCGCTGCCAATAAGCCGAAGCGGCGACTGCCAGCACGACAGCTGCAACTGCTGCCCACAAAGGAATGGGCATGCGTAGTATGGTCAAGACAGTCCCGGGCACCGAGTAACCCTTCGCCTGGTGCTTCGGCAAGCTGTCGGGCAGGGCGGTCGGTTTCTTCAGGGGGATTGACCGGAGCAGGTCTTCGAGGTCCTTCTCATTCATGGTGACAGTTCTCCTCCCAAGGCCTTGCGGAGCTTGACGAGTGCTCGCCGGTATCGGCTGACTACCGTACCCAGAGGCGCTTTCAGCACCGACGCCACCGATTCGAAGGTCAGTTCGCCATGGACGTACAGCACCACGACCTCCCGTTCTTCCTCCGAGAGCTGGTCTATGGCCTGCTCGACCTGCCTGGCGCGCTCTTCGGAAAGCAGGCCCGACCACGGTGCGCTGCCGTCGAACGAGTAGATGGAGTCATGTTCAGCGGGTTCCAGGGAGGCCGTCTCCCTGCTGCGCGCTTCCTGGCGAACGTCCAGGGCGCGGTTGCGCACACAGGCGTAGACATACGTCTGGAGGTCGCGCGGCTCCCCGGGATGGCGGCAGAGCCTCTGGAACACGTCCTGCACCACGTCCTCGGCCAAGTGCTGGTCGCGCAGGATGCTCAGGGCGTACGTGAACAGCCTGTCCCGCTCCCTCTGGTAGAGGTGTCCCAGCTCCTGGCGGCTGACCATGTTGGAGTCTCGCCTGGGTCTATCCGGCGCCCTGCCCTTATAGACGGTAAGCGCCGGTGAGTTTATGCGCTATTCTCGCGCAGAGGAGGGGAAAAAACATGCTCCGGGCCTGGCGGGACCGCGACCGCCGGCTCCGCGAAGGCCTCGACCTCCCCGACGCCCTCTTCCACCAACTCACCCGCCTGGCCGCCGACAGCAGCAAGTCGGCGAGCTGACCGCCTCCTCCGCGCCTCATGAGGAGAGCCTGCCAGTGGTCCTCCGCT
>Ga0315282_10004729_pt1 | contig 23602 bp, 16 predicted proteins | sample YL17G07_20_MG_FD_203693 | JGI IMG/M metagenome (GOLD analysis project Ga0315282, IMG submission 203693) | Sediment microbial communities from Yellowstone Lake, YNP, Wyoming, USA - YL17G07_20 | ecosystem: Environmental > Aquatic > Freshwater > Lake > Sediment | place: USA: Wyoming | collected... | reverse complement strand
CAGCTCACGCGTCTGGCGGACAAGGCTCGTCGGGACGAACAGTCGTCTGCCGTGGTCCCTCATGTCGACCATTTTCTGGTAATTGCCGTCGGCCTGGGCGGCGGCGCCGTCGGCCTCGGTCAGCAGTCTCTTCATGAACGCCGCGCGCTCGTACTCCGTCGTATCGCCGAACTCCCCCTTCTCTTTGCCGAGCTCGAACCGGCAGCCCGCCATCCACTCGGGGAGCGTGCCGTTCAGTTCCTTCGTCGTCCGTGCCGAGAGGTACTCGAGGTCCTGCTTCGCGGCGTTATTGACGAGGTCGACGAGGAGCATCAGGGTCCCGCTCAGGTTGTCCCGTCGGAAGTTCTTCAGAGCGATCTCGTAAGCCTTCAGGAGCTTGACGTTGTGCTGGACGACTTTCTCGAGCTTCGCGAGCAGTGTCTGGAGGGTATCGACGGTGCCGGCGACGGTCGGGGGGTACGGGTCCTTCGGGCGGAGTCGGGTGTGACCGTAGAAATAGACTCCGCGGGCGAGATCGTCGCGCGCCTGGCGTACGAGCTTGTCCTGTGAAAGCAGGCCCGCCTCGGCCGCTTCGACCCTCGTCCAGGTCTCCTGGGCCCTCCTGCCGAAAAGCTCCCCCAGGTGGACGCACAGCCCCTGGAACCGCTTCTGGACCTCTTCACGGTCCTTGGCGAAGGAGCGTACCGTCAGGTCGGTTTTCTTTTTGCCGATGGCATCGAGCTGGTCGAACCAGCGGAGCGTGCGCGCGGCCAGGAGCTGCGCCTTGGATCCCGCCGGGGTGATCTCGGCGTCCTTCGGAGTGCCCGCGAGCGCCTCCGCCGCCTTCTTGAGTTCCGCGGCATCCCGGCTGGCTCGCTGCTCGAGCGCCCTCGCGACCGACGGAAGTGCCCAATCCGGGATGTCGCTGAACTTCACCCCGGTGCCGCCGCACCGGTCGCACACCACGCTCCCCGTGGCCCCGCATTCCCCGCACACCTCCGCGTCGCCCAGCTCCCCCTTCCCTTTGCAGACCGGGCAGACCTTCATGCCCTGCTTGCAGAACGTACACGGAATGCGCAGACGCGACTCCGCGATGAACTCGTCGAACTTCATCCCTTCGGGAAAGTCCGTCTTCCCCAGGACAAGCTTCGACTGCTCGGGACTCGCCAGGTTGTGAAAACTCTCCGCCTTCTTCAGCGCCTGCTCGAACTTCTCACGGCCATAGAGCTGGATGGCATCGACGAGGAGTTTTCCGACGGCGTCGCGCTCCGCTTCCGTCATCATGTTCATCAGCAGTTTCGCGTCGAGGTTCCCGGGCTCGCGGTCGAGCACCGTCTTGAGGTAGCCCCGGGCGACGTCGAAGCGCTTGCGGTCGTACTCCATGTTCGCTAGGGCTAGGTTCGCACGGATGAGCTTCTCTCCTCCCTGAGCCGCAAGACCCGTGAGCAGACCTTCCGCCTCCTGGAACAGCTTCTTCGAGATGCACCACTTGGCGAGCTCGAGGACGGCGTCGGCGCTCGTCCTGTCGAGCTTGGCGAGACGGGTCTTGTATTCATCATCCAGAACTTCCTGTCCCGTCGCCTTCGCTTCGATGCGGTCGATGTCGGCGGAGGGGATCGTCATCCGAGCCTTCGCGCCGCCGGCGGCGACTTCGAGCACCAGCACTTCGTCGTTTTGCGAGACGATGCGGCCCTCCCGGACGGTCCCGTCCTTCAGGTAGACCACGTCCGCTCCGGCCACCGCGGCCGCGGCGAGCAGCACGAAAACCGACATCGCCAGGCGACTCATGGGTCCCCCTTGGGGCAATGGAAGCAGATCTCACGGAAAACGAGTTCCACAAGAATCCTAGTACTTTATGGACGGAAGTCAAACGTAAGTCATTCACCTGCTGCGGAAAGCCCTTGCGGAGTGGCCTTGCCGCACGTAGAATCCCCGCCACGTTGGCCTATGTGCTGGAATGGCCGCATGTTACGGCTTCGGACGTTGCGTGAATGCGTCCAGCAGAATGACTTCATCCGGAGCCCCGAAGGGGAGGCAGAGATTCTTGAACCTGCTATACGCTCTGAGCCCCCGAATCGGGGTATAATCCAGATAGACAGGGGTTCCCTGTCCGCTCACGAGGAGGAGTGTGGTGGAAGAAGACGTTTCCAGGAATCCCGGGCTGCTCAAGCTGGACTTGCTCTGCAGGGGCATCCGGGTGGACGAGAGCTGCCGGCTCGGGGATGAATCACGCGGCTTCCTGAGGACGCGTGCGGGGCTCGGGAGCGGTCTGGAACTCGTCATCCCGCCCGACCTCTACACCAACGCCCCCGTCCTCGAAGCATGGGTCAAGGACACCCCCTACTCTATCCACCACGAGGACGGCCGGTACGTCATCCGGCGCGACGGACGGTTCATCACGCGCGTGCTCCTGCCGAGGCGTCCCGCGTTCTACGACCGTCGGACGTCGAGCGGCCGGGTGATGAGCAGCATCGGCGTCATGCAGGGAACCTACCTCGGCATCTACCCCACGCGGCTCTGTCACCACTGGGAGCACGAGCCCAGGGAATGCTGCAAATTCTGCTCCGTGGGGCTCAACCTGGGCGAGCAGGAATCGACGGAGAAGAGCGTTGAGGACGTGGTCGAGCTCGCCGTCGCCGCTCGACGCGAGGAGCACATCACCTATGTCCATTTCAACACCGGCTACTACGAGGGCGACACGTACCTCGACGAACTCGAACCTTATGTCGTGGCGGTCAAGAAGGCCACCGGATGTCTCATCGGCGTCCAGACGCCGCCGCATCCGGACTTCTCACGCTACAAGAGACTCCGGAAGCTCGGGGTGAACCAGGTGTCGTTCTGTTTCGAGCTGTGGGACGAACAGCGGTTCCGGGAGGTCTGTCCCGGCAAGGCGAAACACTGCACGCTCAAGCGCTACCTCGACGCCATCGAGTACTGTGCGAAGATCTTCGACACGACCAACGGGGAGATCGTCGCCGGGCTCGAGCCTCCCGAGAAGAGCATCGAAGCAATCGACTGGATGACTTCGGTCGGGGCGATCCCGACGGTGTGCGTCTTCCGCCCGCTGACGGGGACCGAATACGAGAACGTGCCGCCGCCGAAGACCGAGGACATGGTCCCGATTTTCCGGCGAATGTACGAGGCATGCATGGAACACGACCTCCCGCTCGGCATCGCCCCGAACGTCAAGGTGAGCATCGTGCTCCTCCCGGACGAAGGACGGTATTTTCTCGACGACTGGAACCGGTACCGGGCGAAGGAACTGAAGCTAATGCCGCTGAGGGCGCTTTTCCGACTGGTGTTCTGGACGAAACTCGGGTTCAAGTCGCTCGCTTTCGCCAGGCGGACGAAGCCGGTGGAGGGCCGCTCGACATGACGGAGACGGATCGCGACATCACGGGCTTTCTGTACGAGGTGAAGGCGCGGCTCGACCGGAGGCTCGACGAACTACTGCCTCCGGCCGGCTGCTACCCGACCCGGGTGCACGAGTGCATGCGGTACAGCATCCTCGACGGCGGCAAGCGCATCCGTCCGGCGCTGATGGCCGGAGTGGCCGAAGCGCTCGGCGCCCCCTCGGACGACCTTCTCCCCGCCATGTGCGCCGTCGAGATGATCCACGTCTGCTCGCTCATCCTCGACGACCTCCCGTCGATGGACGACGCCCAGATGCGTCACGGACGTCGGGCGAACCACCTCGTCTACGGTGACGCCACGGCGATCCTCGCGTCGATCGCACTGCTCAACCAGGCGTATGCCGTCCTCAGCGATTCCTGCAAAGACCAGGACGCCACCCGCAAGGCCGTCATCGATCAGACGGCGAAGATGGTCGGCACGGAGGGGATGATCGCCGGGCAGATCGTGGACCTGGAATCGGGCGGGAAACCCGTCGACGAGAACACATTGGAATACATCGAATCCCACAAGACGGGGGCGCTGATTATGGGGGCGGTGCGGATCGCGGCGCTTTTGTCCCGGGCGAAGCGCGTCGAGCTCGACGCCCTGACCGGCTACGCCCGGAACGTCGGCGTGGCCTACCAGATCTCGGACGACATCCTGCACCTGACGCACAAGCCGCAGGAACTCGGCAAGGTCGCGCACCGCGACGAGGCCGCCGTCAACTACGCCCGCGTCCACGGCATCGAAGCATCCCGCAGGTCGCTGGAACGCTTCACGGCCGACGCCGTCGACGCGCTCAAGGATTTCGACCGCTGTGCCGACCGTCTTCGCTCGCTTGCCCGCTACCTCGCCGACCGCGCCTCCTGAAAACCACACCAGCACACACCCAGCCCTCCTTGTGCCACTGGTCCCGATGCATCGGGATTGCCAGTGCTCTTCCTTCCCCTCTCCCTGCTCGGGGGTTTATCCCGAGTTCACCGAGGGAGGAGAGGACCATGGTGAGGGGTGGTCTTGGCCATGTCTCAGCGTCTGCGCGTCTCAGCGTCTTTCTTCTGGGGCAACTCGCTATCTCATCGCAAGGTTGACATGACCGGTGTCCCGCGTTACAATGATCTTCAGCGGTCCGATGCGTAAGGAGTATGCTCGGGCTCAGACTGCGGGGCGGAACTTGATGAACCGGAAGAAACTTCTGCGAAGGCTGGCGCGGGGCGCACTTCAGAACGTCGCCTTCGCCGACTTCACGGGCCTCGTCAAGGGTTTCGGCTTTAGGCTTGCCAGGGCGAGCGGCAGTCACCACATCTTTGCGCATCCAGGACTCCCTGAGTTGATCAACCTGCAGAATGTTGGCGGCCAAGCCAAGCCGTACCAGATTCGCCAGTTCCTTCGCCTCGTGGAACGATACGATCTCAAACTGGAGGAATAGCAGTGACCCATTACCACATCAACATTTTCTACAGCAAGGAAGACGGCTGCTACGTGGCGGACATACCGGACTTGGAGGCGTGCTCGGCGTTCGGCGAGACGGCCGAAGAGGCGCTAGCGGCGGTGGAACGCGCGAAGGCGGCATGGCTCCGTGCGGCACGCGCCGCCCGGAAACCCATCCCCAGACCCCGCTACCGCCCGCTCATCTACCAGGCGTCCAAGTAGACCCAGCCTATCCTCGGCGACCCGCCTTTGCCCGCCCGATGGTTTGGCGGAAGCGTAGATAATAGGTGACTGCCCGACATCATGAACGAATTCTTCGAGGAGGCCATGAACTTCAACGTCATCCGCCTCGAGAAAATCCGCCAGAACATGGAAGGTCTCTCGAGGGAGAGGGGTCGCATTGTAGACCTCCTCGACGGTCATACCAGCATGGGGCACGTTTTCACCACTCTCGAGATAGAGTCCTTCCACCGGGAAGACGCTGAGTACGCTCGTCAGTTCCACACTCAACAAGAGGATTTTCGGGACCTCCTCTTCCGTCTTAGGGCAGAGGGTTCGCCTGAAATCGCCGAATGGGTAGGGATCCACAAAGATGCGTTGAAGAAGATACTTGCAGAACCCCGAAGAATAGGATTTGGGTTTCTGCAGGTCTTCCGTCGAGTTCTTATCTTTAGATATCCCAACTTCGGCGACCCATTCATGCATGGCGTGCGAATGAAAGTTGCCGGGGCCACCTTGCAGGAGTGGGACAAGTTGCTCAAAGGAGAAGTCGACTTTATTATGATCAATAATTACTTCCTGAGAGACTATGACAAGAAGATGAGGCGTTGGCTCCGGCGCGCGGAAATGACAGGCTTTGACAAATAACTGCCTTGGAACCACCTCTAGCCCCGCATAGAAATTTCGGGGACCCCATAGTTAGTTCTCGACTTGTTGACTTGCAGACTTGCGACCTGTTGACTCAGACGATGTACGCCACGGCGAGACCCACCTGTGCCGTGAACATCATCAGGTACATGTGCTTCCACGACACGTGGTTCTCGACCGTCGCGAGTTCCTCGGGCCGGCGGACCATGAGCCACACCACGTAGACGCCCCAGGCCGCAAGCACCGCCCCGAGGACGTCGAGGGCGACGGGGTTTCCGGTGAGAATCCGCGCGTGCACGCCCAGCGGCATCATCAGGAACGGCAGGACGAACGACGGGGAAATCATCCACGCGGTCTTCCGGACGCCGTAGACGATCGGAAGCGTCCGGCAGCCGGCGACTTCGTCGCCCTTCATGTCGGCGAAATCCTTGGTGCTGGACGCGCCGAGGAGAAAGACGAAGAAGATGCTTCCGATGTACCACGCCTCCGGGGTGTTCGGCGAGATGATGAGCGACCATCCGGCCACCTTGAGGAAGAGTCCCCTGGGGGTTGCGATGGTGAGATTGGCCCACCAGCCGAAGCGCTTTGTGCGAAAGGGCGGTGCGGAATAGACGTAGGTCGCCGCGGCCGCCACGAGCGCGCACAGGAAGCACGCGTAATTCGTCCCGGCGGGCGTGACGATCCACGCCACGAGGAGCGCGAGGACATAGCTCGAAATCGAGAGAACCCACGCCTCCCGCACGGTCACCTTGCCCGACGGGATCGGGCGCTCGGGTTTGTTGATTCTGTCCGATTCGAGGTCCGTGATCTGGTTCAGAACGTTGGAGGCGGTGTTGAGGAGTGCCGCGAAGAACGCCCCGCCCACGATGTTCAGGAGCATCCCCCAGCGGAAGCCGACTGCGCGTCCGTGCGCCGAGCCAATCGCCGTCACCGCACCCGACACCATCCCGAGGGCCGGGGCGATCATCGTGAACGGACGCCCGAGCCGCCAGTAGACCTTCACCCGCTCCAAGATCGATGGGTTCGCAGCGGTCAATGGAATACTCCGATCAGCAGCATGGCGACGACGGCACCGACGGCCGTGCTGACGACATTGATCCATGCACTCGACGCCGTCGTCTTGCCCAATCCAGCCGCACCGAGCAGACTCTCGACGGTCGTCCCCGCGAACGCACCGACGGGCATGAACCACCAAAGCCTGCCGGGAACGAGCCCGACTGCCATGGATACTGCGCCGATGAGCGCCGCCGCGGCCAGTCCGAGAAGCGTTCCCTCCAGGGACACCGCACCCTCCGTCCCCGGCCGGACGCGACGGAACGTCGGCGGGAACACCGTCACGCGTCCGTAAAGCGGTCCCAGTTCGCTCGACACGGTGTCCATCGCCGCGGTGGCGAGTGCCGCGGCGAAACCGAGTCTCATGACCCAGTCGATGTCCTTCCGCGCGTCGAGGCAAGCGAGCATCGCGCACACCACCGCGACACCACACTTCGCCGTCGCGTGGACCCAGCTCCGGCGGCCGTGAGCCTCCTGGGCAATGCCGGCCTCCCTTTTGCGTGCGTATCCCCAGCGTGTCGCGGCGGAACCCAGCACAAACATCGTCGCCAAGAGAAGAAACCCCGGCAGCGCGAGCGTCACTGCGACCACGACGCCGATCACGAGCCCCGCGATCAATCCGCTTCGGTCCACTGCACCCGCCTGATAAGCGGCGAAGCCGAGCACGAAGTTCAGTGCCAGTGCCGCGAAGAGCGACAGTGTCGCATCGAGCGGACTAGCGGCGGTCAGGAGATAGAGCACCACTGCTGCGACCGCCGGGACACTGATGTTGTCGTTCGCGTACCGGCTGGGCAGTGTCTCGACAAGTCCCGCCGCGACGGCGGCCGCCAGTGCGAAGAACATCGACCGGCCGAGCGGAATGTGTGGGCCGGTCTCGCGCGAGGCCACCCACCAGAGGAGGAGCCCCGCGGCGAGCGTGCCGAAGGCGACGAACGCCGCGAAACCTTCCCACGACTTCGCGCGGCTCCACGCGAGCTTCGCGCGTCCGTACCGGCGGCCGACGATGTTGGACATCCCGTCACCGATGCCCATCAGCGCCCACGCGCCCGCAACGACGTGGAAGCCCGTCTCGCGGAAAATCAGCAGCATCCCCAGCACCACCGCCCCGTAGATGACCTTCCCCGGCGAGAACCCGAGCGCCATCTCCTCCGGTCGAAGCGTCCGGCGGAAGAGTCGCGGCGACACCACCCCGCCATAGAGCACCGATAGCGCCGCCAGGAGCACCGCCAGCCAGAGCGGTACGTAGCGGAGCAGTCCCGCAAACACCACCGGGATCATGTGTTCGATCTGTCGCTGGGATTCGCCTTCCACGTGCACCTCACTCCGTGAGTTTTTGGGATCGAAGCCAGGATAGAGTCTTCTCGACGGCGGCTTTGAGCGGCGTCGGCTGATAACCCAGTTCGGCTTTCGCGCGGCTCGAGTCGAGGGGCCAGTGGTGTCTGAACGTATCGACGATTCCCCTGGTGAGCTCCGGTTCTTTGCCGGTCAGCAGTGCCCGTGCCTCCTGGAGAAGTCCGACGCACTTCGCGATGCCGAACGGGATGCATCGCTTCGGGGGCTCGCGACCTGTCATCGCGGCCACCATCTCCAGAAAAGCACGGATGGAAACGTTCTCGCCGCCGAGCGAGTAGCACCGGCCGCGCTCTCCTTTTTCGTCGGCAAGCCGGTGTCCCCTCGCCACGTCGTCGATGAACGCGAAGCTCCACAACCGGTCCCCTCGGCCAAGATACCCGGGAAACTTCCCTTTGAGGAAGCGGATGATCCAGTCGTCGACGAGCTTTCCGGCCGTGCTCCTCCCGGGACCGAAGACGACGCCCGGGAACACCGTGACGATGGGCGCTCCCCCGGCGACAAATCGGTCGATCACCTCCTGTGCGAGTCGCTTCGTGCGGGCGTAATCGGTCCGCGTATCCTCGCTTCCCGCCCGCGTATCTTCCGTGATGGGATGCTCCCCCGGCTTGAGCACAAGGAAGGTGGAGGTATAGACGATTCGTCCGACGCCCGCGTCGAGCGAGGCCCCGACGACGTTGCGCGTCCCTTCGACGTTCACACGCTCGAAGTGCGACCGGTCTCGAAGCCACGTCACGACGAGCGCCGCCGCGTGGAATACCCGCTCACACCCCTTGACCGCCGCATCGAGACTCGCACGGTCGGTCACGTCGCCGACGGCGAACTCGACCTCGAGGCCCTCGAGCGTCGAGCGGTCACTCGACGGACGGACCAGCACGCGCACATGATCACCCCGGCGGACGAGTTCGCACGCGAGCGCCCCTCCAAGAAAACCCGTTGCACCGGTGATCAGCGTGGTCATGAAATCCCCCGGAACTGCCCTCGTCGGCCTCCCCCATTCTGCTTGCCGGCTCCGGTGCTGTCAATTCCAATAAGGATACCCGGTCTGGCGATCTGCCGTCTGCGAAGTGGCGCCAGGACGTTTTTCAGCAGCCCCGCCGTCCCGGGAGACCGGGACGGCTTTGCTGTTTTTGCTGCCGGTTGGAAGCCTCTTGAACAAGTGTGGCCGAGTCGCACCTATAGGATCGCGGGGCCTGCGGGCAGCCCATGTCATAAAAAAGCCCCTGGAAACCCCGCCGCTTGCGGCGGGGCGGAAAGGGGCTCCGCTCAAGCCGTTGGGGCCCGACAACCGGTTGCGGTATGAGAGAAACCCTAAACGTTGGCCCAGGACCAGACGCACCGCAATCAGGAAGCCCCGCCGCTTGCGGCGGGGTAATTCACTCATCTGTTGGGTCCACCGGCTGCCCGCAGACTCTGGCTGCCCGTCCCGCGGGACGCCAATGGGGCTTTCCGCCGCCCATTTGCCCCACAATAGTCTGCGACCTTGCTACAAAATAGTTCACCTTCCGCCTGTTCGTGTCTAAAGAGCGCCTTCGTGTTCAAAAAATTCAACAGAGCGTAACTGGAATTCAACATTCGCAAGTCCTTGACTCTCAACATCTTAGCACGGTAGGCCCCAAGTCTGTTCAAAATATTAAACACGTGCTCAAGGGCCTTCAACGCTTCGACCCTGCCAAACCCGGGAAAATATGGGCACTAACTTCATACCCACGCACCGGTTACGTCGTCAGCCGGCAACAAATACCAAGATTTCCGACGGATTTGGCACGGTATTTGCTGCACCTTCCCGTATGCGGGGAGAGTCCTGAGGTGTCACCGAGCACGAAAGGAAGACAGTCTCGGCACTGAAGTAGGGCGAAAGGAGGTGGCGGCCCTTTTTGAAGCAATTTCGGGTGCTTCCTGGCCCTAATTCCTAATCTATTTTGCTTGGGGGGCGATGTCATGAAGAGAAGGATTGTGACGATTTTGGCGTTGGTGATGGTGGCGTTTCTGGCGACGACCGCCGGCGCGGTCCCGATAACTTATCTGGCGACCGCGGATTCGTTCGTGGACAGTTGGGCCCCGGGCACCAACTACGGCACGGCTACCAACTACGATGGAATGCCCGACTTCAGCATCAATCGCCTTATCACATCTTGGACCATCGACTGGGGTTCGATCGGTACCATCACCTCTGCCACGGTGGAAGGCTTCGGATTTGGACGGTATGCCAACCCTACCACCTATGCGTGGCAAGTGGACCGTGTCACCAGGGCGTGGACGGAACTGGGGGTGACGTGGAACAGCGCGGATACCGGGGTTCCCTGGACGACCCCTGGCGGCGACTATACGACCGCTGACGAGGCCACCGCCAGCATTCTTAACTCCGGTGGCGTGGAGTACTTTACCCCTCCGATTGACATCACGGACATCGTGAAGTATTGGCAGACTCATCCGAGCGAAAACTACGGGCTCCTCATCGGGCACCACGAGACGGCCTATGGCTTCCGGCTCTATACCCGGGAGGACACGGGAAGCGGGCCTGAGGGTCGCTCGCCGAGGTTGATCATCAATTACGAAGTTGGCGGCGGACCGGTCATCCCCGAGCCTGCGACGATCCTCCTGGTCGGCACGGGTGCGCTGGGACTGTTCGGATACATCCGCAGAAGGATGGTGAAGTAACCCGGCTGAGTTCGTGAAGCGAAACGAAAGCCGTGCCGAGAAATCGGGACGGCTTTCTTATTACTGCTCAGCTTCGTGTTGCTTCCCGGCTCTCCCTGGCAGAGGAAACGTCCCGATGCACCGCGTCCAGTCGCACGGGTCGACCTGAGTTCATCTTGAGCTTCGCAAGGATACTCTGCGTGGCCGCGTGGTCGGGACGGATGCTCAGGGACTTCTCAGAGTAGCCGAGGGCTCGTGCGGGCTCTGACAAGGCGAATCAGAGATATTGGCTGTACGCATTCTTGACCGCGGGTTGGCTGGAGGCTATACTGCCGGCTGCCGGTTGACGGCCGGCGTGAAGCTCTCCAGCTGCACGGACGAAGTTGTCGAGGCAGCCTCGGGATCCGTCTTCCGACTGCGGTCAGCGTTGTCACTATCTGTTCGCTCGTGCCTGTGCGATAAATAACTTCTCAGCTCTCAACAGGTTGGGCCCGTAGCTCAGTCGGTCAGAGCAGCGGACTCATAATCCGTTGGTCGCTGGTTCGAGTCCAGCCGGGCCCACCAGGTACTTCCCGTCGGTAAGGGTCTCCGTCGGCGCCGGAAACACCGGAAAAAGGAAAAGGCCATGGCCAAGTCGATTCTAGCGGTGGCGAGCCTTCTCGCTTTCCTTGCATTGCCTTGCCCATCACTCCATGCCGACACGGATATAGGCAGACTGCTCGTGGCCAGCGGCTGGACGCAGGGGACACGCGCCAACTGTCTTTTCGTGGGTGCAGGTGCGCCACAGGCGGCTGTCGACGCGGGCAGGCTGCCGGAGGTCAGAGCCTATGTCGTAGCGGAGGGCGGCGATGCCCTGCACCAAGCGCGTCTGGACGCCGATCGGGCCGGGGTGGACGGAAGCTCGGTCTGGGTACGACAGGGTTCACTCAACGACATTCCCTTCCCGGACTGTTTTTTTCATCGGGTGATCGTATGGGGAGAGGCGGACGTCACCTCGGGCAAGGAGTTGCTGCGTGTGACCCGGCCCGGGGGAAAGATCCTGCTGGGCCCGCCGGTCGGCGGTCCGAAGGTTCCGGGGGTGAAGGAGGAGACATTCCCGGGCGAGGCATTTCCCAACTGGCGTCAGTGCACACGTCCCGTCGTCGGGGCCGAGTGGCCGATGAAGGGAGGAACGTTCTACGGGGATACAATCCGCCTATCCTACTGGTCACCGGACGAGGTCATCCGGCCGCCGCTGCGGCTGCTGTGGGTGAGTCGTCTCCCGGAGCCAGGCGGCACGGGCGGCGGCACCATCGTCTCCGGCGGACGGATCTATTTCGTCGCGGCCTACGAGCAGACCGCGAAGCGCTTCATGCTGGATGCCTACACCGGCGAGGTCCTGCGCAGGGACTTGCCGCCCAACATTGCGGGGGTCTGGAAGGACCTGATCTTCGTGATGAAGGGACGGGATGAAAGGAAACAGCGCGGGGGCACCCTGACGGCCCTGGATCGCGACACCTTTGCGGAGAAGTGGACGGGCGAACCCGGCTGGGAGTTCCTCGGGGTCCGGGCCGACCAGGTGCTGTGCCAGAAGGGTACGGACAAGGTCGCTTATCTGGACGCGGGCACCGGACGCAAGCTCAAGGAGGGAGCACCCGAACAGGGCGATGTCGTTCCACCTCGCTGGGACCCGTACTGCATCACTCCAGACGGCTCCGTCTGCTCCAAGAAGGGCCACGATCAGGCCTTCGCCTTTGCCCCCAAGGGTGGAGGAAAGGCCATCACCTGGCAGGTGCATACCCACAGTCACGACTGTGGTGCACCCGTGATAGCCAACGGGTATGTCTGGGCGGAACTGGGCTACCCGGGTGTGGCTGCCTTCCCCCTCGGATTGCCGTCCGGCGAGCAGATGAAGCAGCGTGCCTGGTACCACGTCTGGCGGGCATACAACTGCTATAACCCGGTCGTCGCCTACGGGAACCTGTATACGGGGGATACCCGATCACATCTGGCGTGCTTTGCCTCGGGCGAGGCGGATTCCCGTCAGGACGAGCCTGCGGCGACGGCCGTGGAGCGAGGCGATCCCCCGCCGGCCGGACCGGCCCAGGTCAACTACAATCCCGGCGACTGGCCGATGTTCCACTGCAATCCTGCCCGGACCGGAAGCTCCCCCGATCAGCAGATCCAGACGCCCTTGAAGGTCGTGTGGTCCTCCCAGGCGGCAAAGGGCCCGATATGCTCCTCACCGGCGGTCGCGGACGGAACCGTCTACGTCGGGTCCAATGACGGAAAGATCTATGCCCTGGATGCGGCGAACGGCCGGGTCCGCTGGTCGTTTCCCACGGAGGGAGAGGTGCACTGCTCGCCCTGCGTCTGGGGCGGGATGGTCTTTTGCGGCTCCGACGACGGCTGGATCTACTGCCTGAACGCCGACACCGGCAGACTGATCTGGCGCCGGGCCGCGGACCACCGTCCCACCGAGACGGTCTCCCTCAGCGGAGACCTGATCGCAGGATTTCCGGTGGACTTCCCACTCCCCCGCGAGTATGGGGCCAGTCAGCAGTGTGTCTCGCGTTTTTCGATTGAGGGCGTGCCGAAGCCGGGCCCCTGGGTCGTGCGGGGCTCGCCGATGGTCGTGGACGGCAGGCTCTACGTCGGCAGCGGCCTGGGAAGTCCACCCTCCTTTTGGGGCTATCTCTACTGCATCGACCCCAGGAGGGGCGAAATCCTCTGGAAGCACAAGGCCAGTCGGGACAAGACGTTTTCCTTCAACTCCATCGGCTCGTCGGGGGTGGACTTCGCACCAGCGTATACCCGTGGCCGGATCTACGTCTTGGGCTATGAACTGGAGGTCCTCGACGCCGAGACCGGTGCGGACGAGGGGTTTGTCGTCGGGCCCTACCGGAGGAAATACTCGACGGCCCCCTCTTCCGGCATCGCCGTGGCCGACGACCGGGCTTTCATCGCCACCCTCGTCTCCCCACTCCAAGAGACCGTCTGCTCCGTCAGTCTGCTGAGCGGATCGATCATCGGGATGGGAAAAAGGACGCCGAGGGGCACGTGCCCGACCCTGGCCGAGGGAATGGCCTACTGTCCCGGCGATGACGGCATCGATGTCTATCCCGCCCAGGGCTATCAGCCTCCCGGCGACCTGGTCGGTGCATACCCGGTCCTTCGCACGGTGCGGCAAATCAAGTGCACGCAGGCATGTGCGGACTTCAGCAGCCCGGCGTATGCGAACGGCTTGCTGTTCTGTGTGACCGGCAACGCCAAATCGAGCATCGAGGTGTTCGAGGGCCCGACGGGCCGCCGCCTTCAGGCCGTTGAGCTTCCGGCGGCGGTCCATTCCTCACCCGCCGTGGCCCGCGGAAGACTCTTCGTAGGCGCCGACGACGGCAGGGTGTATTGCCTTTCCGCACAGTAGGAACGGGACAGGTTGCCAGGGAGAAAACACATGCGGCGAAAGGTCATTGCGGGTCTCCTGGCGGGGTGGGTCGTCCTGGGAGTTGTCCGCACCTGGGGACAGGAACAGTCGGTGAGGCGGGAACATCCCCGCCTGTGGCTCACCCCCGAGACGACGGGAGTGCTGAAGGGACAGGCCGGCAAACTGACCGATTCCAGCATGCTGTCGAAGGCCCTGTCATATGCGCTTTCCGGGGACCGGACCAAGGGCCGCGAAGCCATCACCATGGCCCGGGAACTCCTCCCGGTCACCCTGGGCAGACTGGAGGCCTGGCCGGGATATGCCAAGTCCTATATCCACCCGGCGGCACTCTGTTACGACTGGTGTCACGACCTGCTGACGGAGGAGGAGCGGAAGGAGTTCCTTCAGGCCATGAGTCAGTGGGCCGCGTGGTGTGCCAGGAAAGGAGAGACCGAGGACCCTTACGGGAGTGTGTTCTACGGCTGTCTGTGGGGTGAAGCGGTGATCGGCCTGGCGACCTGGGGCGACCACCCTTCTGCTGGGGAATGGGTCCGGCACGCACGTCTCGAACTCTTCGAGAAACGTGCTCTGCCCGCCCTTCAGCGGATGGGAGGCGACTGGCTGGAAGGCAACGGCACCTACTATGGCCCGCTCCTGCTCGCCTTCTACGCGGAGGCGCAGAAGACCGCCTGCGGCGAAGACCTCTACGCCAAGACCTCCTTCTTCCGAGAGGCGGTGCTCTATCACCTCTACGCCTCGGATGCGACGTTCCGGTTCTTCTATCCCACGGGGGACCTCAACAGCGGGTGGCACGGGTTCGCGGAGGGTCGTCCGGCGTACGGCTGGTATCCGGAACACAGGTTCTTCCTGTGCCTGGCCAGGAACAATCTCCGGGACACGCCGGAAGCCTCACGGGCGCAGTGGCTGCTGGAGAAACTTCCGGGAGTGGGGCATCTCGAAGAGGTCCGGCTTCCGTCGGACACCCAGCGCTCGGGGGGACGCCCCGTGCTGCAATCCGTGCCGTTCGCCGAGCTGCTTTGGAACCGCGACGAGTGCAAGGTGCAACCACTGGCACCCGACGACCTGCCTCAGGCGTACTGCAACAGGAGGAGCGGCTTCGTAGCCATGCGGGGCTCCTGGAAGGAGGACGCGGTCGTCGTCGGCTTCCACAGTGGACCGCACCTGGCCCGCCGACAGCACCTCGACCAGAACAGCTTCTCCGTTTTCGGTCAAAAAGAACTCCTGGTGGGACCGCTGATGGGTGTGCTGACCGGCGAGAGCGGCCGGGACGTCGAAGACAGTTACGGCAAGTGCACGTTGCTGCTGGACCACCACGGACAGATCGGGGGCGAGTTCTCCGAAGATGCCGGGCGCATCCTGGCCTTCGGGCAGTCGGACCGCTGGGTCTACGTCGTGGGCGACGCGGCGGCCGCATACAACAGTCGTCATTTCTCCTATGCACCCGCAAGACAGTTCATCCGTCACGTGCTCTTCCTGCGTCCCGCCACGCTCCTGGTCCTGGACCGCGTGGTAACCAGCGGACAGATGACCAAGCGCTGGGGAGCATGGGCCGTAGCACCCCTGGAGGGGTCGGGCGAGGGGAACGACCCGTGGTATCGGGTGAAGGTCGCTTCGGGAAAGAAAGCAAGCGGACCCGACGTGACGTTTTCCTGGGCTCCGCTTCTGCCGAGGAACCCCGTCGTCAAGGTCAGCGTGGTACGCGTCCCCTATGCCGGGAACTCGCCCTGTCGCCTCGAAGTCTCGACGGACCAGGCGGACCTCTTCGTGAACGTATTCTCGTTCCAACGCGAGCCCCCGCCCGTGGTCACGACACAGGTCGCCGGCGAGAGGGTTGAAGTGAACCTCGAGGGCGCGACGAAATCCCAAGTCGTGCTGGCCCCCGGCGACCCACAGCAGGGTGCCATCACCATCCGGGAGGGTGCAAACACCGTCTACAGTGGACCGCTGCTGAAAGGCCCGGAATGAACGGATTACACCGTTCTCCGTCCTAACCCGTTCGACCTCCTGTCATTCGTACAGTGTTTGGCAGCATGCCTCGGGGCGTGGAAGTCAACCACGCGTCCCTGCCCGTCCCGATACGGGACGCCAGCCGCACGGTCGAGTGTCGGGTCGATAACCCCGCGCCGCCGGGAGTCCTACCGCAAGGTCTTCACGAAACGACAGTTCGCGATATCGGCGCCTGAATTGCTGCGGAAGGAGCCCTCGGGGGCAGCGTCAGTTCGTCCACTGCCGACGGACGTAGCCGAAGACGCCCAGGATGCCCGTGCAGACAAGTAACAGTGTTCCCGGCTCGGGAATCGCCGCCCCGGCGCTGCTGTTGATCTCCAGACTTGGTGCGCCGCCACTGTACTCACGCGAACGGATTCTGCCCCGCACCGTGTCATCGGCGGTAGTGATCACGAACCCGAAATGTTCGCTCTGATGGTTCACCCAATATTGAACGAGGGGTGTCACATCGATGTACGAGCGCGTATCCCGAGGCCCGCCCAATGAGAGTGTGACAATCTGGCCATCGGTCGTAAAGTCGCCGCCTGCGGTATCCCAGTTCACAGCGTTCGTCGCTTTTGTCCACGTGCACTCAAATTCTGCCCAGTCCTTGGTCAGCCGCCGGATAGTGACCGTCGTTTGGGGTCAGCCCGGTTCAGCATACCTCCCCTCGCAGATTCCGAGAATCGCACTGTCGATCACAGGGAGGACATCACCCCAGTTGATGTTGAACTTCACTACCGCGAGGCCTCTTTGTCCTGCGACCCAACTGTTTGTAGTCAGGGTCGTGTCACTGCCACGCTGGGCTCCCTCGTAGTCCAGCCACGAGTCTACGCAGCCTGTGTTACCTTGGTATATGACTTGCGCCGCCTGCGAGACCCCGCAAATCCCCAATACCGCCGCTACAGCCACCATCAACACGATTCTTCCAGACATGTCTTTCCCCCTTTTCCGTGCGCTCCATTGACGTCCTTCGCCTCCACCGAGAAACATCCAGCTACCCTCTGTGCCCCCTCCTTTCCTCAACAAACGGTGAATAGGTAAGCCCCATCCTGTCAACTCCTACTCTCGCATACTGTGCCCCGGGAACTCACCGTCCTGCTGACACCTGTGAGACGCAGGCGATTCCGGCCGTCCATAGCTCCCTGCGAAATTCATGGCGTGGCCCTGACTGCTCATGATTATTCAATATCCCAAGGGCCACTTGTTTTGACACACGCAAATGGCGTGCCAAAAGTCTCAAAAAGCACCCCCAAATGCCAACAGCTCTCCACAAGGCTTCTTGCGGCAACAGGTTAGGATGTCCAGTTTTTCTTTGCCGTATTTCTCGAACCTGACGACCGGGTAGGGGCGTGTTCAAAATATTAGACATCGGTCGCGCCGGTAGCCGCGGAATCAGACGCAAGGCGTTGCAGGATTAGGTGTTACGTCATGATGTATTTCTTGAACCCTTATGATGCGCGGATTCGACACTTTGGGGCCATCTGGACTTCTCAACGAAACAAACCGTGGAGCTCTACCCGGTTTTGCAGCAATCATTGGCTCGGCTTGCATGGAAGCGAAGCCGCAACGGACTAAGACAACACGCACCCTCCTTCCTCCCCGCAAGTTTCAGAATCTGAACGTTCCGAGCCCGGTCTGGGAGGATCACACCCGCTGTTCGGTCAAAGTGCGTTGCGGGCCGCCGGTACCGAGGAGGCTCCGGGAGGCTGTAGCACGCTAGCGTAGCTGAATTCGCCGTCCTGATAGGGGCACCGAACACGTCGTGTCGAAGACATCCAGCCCTGCTGGATTGCCTCCCTTCAGCGCAAAGCTGAGAGGGACAGATGCGTAAAGTGTTTGTCCCTATGTGTTCTCGGCATCGGCGGCGGGATTCGAACTCACGAACAGCGGACTGTAAGAGGAAGATTGGGGGAAAATGGGGACAGTCGTGCCGACTGCAGACAGGGCCACGGATGAAGAATCGGATGCCCGTCGCTCCGGCTTGCTGTGAAGGGCTATACTATGGGGACCGTGAGTTGCGGCACCCCGGATGAGACACGATCAGCCTTCCCACGCTCAGCGCGCAGGCACCAGCCTCCCGGTGCAACGGACCACCTCGACCTGTCTGTATTCAGAGCCGCCGATCTGCCGGATGCAGATCACGGGATCGTACGACTGTATGAGCGCACCGTTGGGCCCGATGCGGATGTCCTTGTGGTCGTCTTCCCCATACTTCACTACGGAAGCCTTGGAATCCCAATTCATGAAGTGCGGGCTGACGCTCGGGCCATCGTCGACCGTCAGCCCGCTGGGCAGTTTCACCACCTCGCTCTGTCGTGCGTTGTCGCCATACTGGTCGGGCTTGCTCCTGGCATAGTTGATTTGAAAGTTGGTGTACGTGTTGCCGGAGCTGCCGTATGTCCCGCCACTGGGGATCCAAATCTTGCTCAGTATCCAGGTTTCGAACGCGTAGTGGTTGTTGATGTGATTCTGGACGTAGTCGAGATCCGGGATGCGCTCGAGACCGTTCATCTCGCTTTCCAGCCACATCGTGGTGCCGTTGTCTCCCTGGATGTCGAATTCCACCGAGATGTCCTTCCGGGCGTTGGTCGCGAGTGCGCGCGCCCGCCAGACCATGCCCTGCATCGTGCTGATGGCCGAGCCCCACTTGCGCTCTTTCATCATCGCCACGAAGTTCGGAAGAGCCAGTGCCATCACCACCATGATGATGGTGATGACCGCAAGCATCTCGATGAGCGTGAAGCCGAGCAGCACACAATTGGGTGTTCGACCGTATCTTACCCCGAGCATCGCGATCTCACTTTCGGATCCATGCTAGCCGTGCTCTTCGTCGGCGCCGGATGGCCCGCGTTCTGCCGTCTTTTCTCTTTGCCGCTTCCGTTTCGCGAAGTCACGAAGCCGCTTCCTCGTGCCGCAAGCTACCATATCAGCAGATCGTCCGTCACGCGCGTCATCCTCACTTCCACCGGGCCGGTGAAGTCGCATGTGCCGTCAGCGTTCACCCGGAGGATGGTGGACCGGTCGAATATCCCGAGAAGCTGTTTCCGCGCGTATGTGCGGTCACTCTTGTAGGCACGAAACGGGAGTTTTTTGCCGGGATAGCGCGGCGGATCGCAGAGCTCGACGTTGAGATCCACCTCGACGACATTGGCGCGGGTTGTCAAGTAGTTGCTTATCCAGTTGAAGACCATATCGCGCTCGTCCCGTTCGTTGATGATGCCGTCGCCATCGTCGTCCGCGGTCGTAATCCCGGATTCCAACACCTTTGCCGAATTGCTGTCATAGTAGCTGCTTCCGCTCAGGAAAGCTCCGGGCCTGGGGTCGAAGTCGTCGGCCCGCAAGAGGTCTCCTACGGTCTCGAATGGTCCATAGCCGGCGCCACGCATGGATGCCCGTCCAGGTCCGGACAGGCCAGAGTACGTAAGACCATACTGCACCAGCCCGTAGTACCTGCGACATCCGGGACCGTCCGGGAACACCATCTTCAGCACGGGCTGCGACACCTGATTCAGGTCGATCTTGCCGAAGACGCGTATCTCAGGACCACACCTGTCACCCGGCTGGAGCCCGGTGTCGTCGTCATCGACCGCACCGTCACCGTCGTTGTCGATCCCGTCGCTCGAGGGATCCCACACGGTGAAGATGTCGAGGACATGCAAGTTGACAGGGTCGAGGCCAGGGCGAGGCGGATCGTATGTCCCGGCAAAGGTAAACGGGCGCATGAGGTCGAACTTCGCCTTGGTGTCGAGTTCATTGTAGCGGTCCACCTCGACCGGGTCTCCATACTGCTTGTCGGGCTTCTGTGGCAGGGTGTGGACCCAGGTCAGGGGACCGTCCTGGGCACAGTTCTTCATCATCAGTTCCCCCAGCCAGCCGATCGAGGGCAGGTCCCCGTCCGCCACCTTGAAGTTCCGCTCGAACTTCCGCTGATACTTGTAGGCACTGATGCCGGAGCCCGGCGGAAGCGTCGTCGAGGCATTCCCCGGATAGTCCGTGTTCGGCCGACCCAGCGTCGGATAATTCCCAAGGTTGTAGCCCGGACACCAGAGCACGTTCGATCGCTCGTTGGTCCCCTGGGTCCCGTAGACCTTGGCGTTCATCGGGTCCCAGCGACGGTAAATCCCCAGGTACATCTGCTGTGTCCCGCCGGGACCGCTGCGACCCGTGCTACCCCCGTACGGCCTCACAAGTTGCAGGTTCTCCGTCGCGTCCACGCAGACGTGCTTGATCCCGTTGATCATCTCCACCTTGCCGGGGGCCAGCGGAACATTCCCGGCGGGATTCCCGTCAGGAGCGGCACTGCTCAAAGGCTTCCACAGCGACACCTTCACCCCGGAGAAGGCCGCACCTTCCAGTTCCGCCCGCGTCAGGCCCGGAGGCCAGTTCACCACCCACCCGACGTGCGCATACCGCTTCCAACTCTGCTTGTCCGCCGTCGCATCCGCCGGGTCCCCATACATCCCGCACGCTCCGATCACCATCCCGTCCGGGTGCACCGTGTCCGCGTCCGTCGTGTATCTCACCATGTCCCCCGGCCGGTAGTCGTGCGAGGCGATCCTCAACACGTAATTGCTGACGTCGTAGGCCTCGTCCCCGTCCGGAATCCACGGGATGTTCTCCATCGGGTTATAGAGTTCCACGCGGAACCGATAGAGCTCGTAGTTTGCGCTGTTCGCCGCACTCTTCGAGTAGAAGACCACTTCGTTGATGACCGGCTGCTTTTCGACCCCCAGCGCCCAGTTCCCGCTCCCGTCGGGAGCGGCGTAATAGGTCTCGCTCCGGTCGCGGTCCACCATGTCGGCCAGCGACGCGATGAACTGGCAGGCTTCATGTTCCGGGGCGGGGGTGTTCGTGAAGCGGAGCGCCGCGACGAGCATGAAATAGAGTCGGTCCTGTTCACGGGCGCGCTTGGCCGCCCACCGGGTCTTGAGTGTCGCGTCTTCACCCGGCAGCCCCTCGGGACCCGAGGCCCCGATGATGTTCAGGTTCACCCGCTTCAGGATGTCCATGTGACGCCAATCGCCGACCGTCCCGCCGCCCGGCCGCCAGGGAAGCCTTCCCTCCGTCGGCCAGATCTTCCCGCGCAGAATGGTGTCAGTCGATAAAAAGGCCATGTGGGGCCTGAGCGTGCGCCACTCCGTATCATCCAGAATATTCGCAACCACGCTCGTACCCGGATGATCCACCGAGTGGTCGTGCTCCAGCACCTCGTTCACACCGAAAAACCGATCGTCCCCCAGCGGGTTCTCCGGAGACGGGAACCTGTAATAGCTCCCCCCGTCACGTCTCCACCCCACACGCCACCGGTCATGCGGACTCGAACCGGGGAGGCCGTCCTGGCCCAAGCGATACCGGATCAGCGCACGCGCCTTTCCCCGGTCCAAAGCAAGGTCCGGAGGAAGATAGTATGAATAGGGTTGCCCCTCGTACTCGTGTCGGCGGAACAGCTTCTCGACGTTGGCCGCCGCCGGAGGATACATGACGTTGTTGTAGCGCAGCGGAAACCCATAATACTCCTTGTTGCACTCATCCGTGCGTCTGATGCCATACTCATACTCACCGGGGAAACCCTGCCACTCGATCCGACCCAGGTGGTCGCTCGGAACCACCGAGGCCCTCTCGTCGAAGGCCCTCCTGGCCACAAGCCCAAGGTTCCCAATGTTTCTCACATAGGCCGAGTCGGAGCCATCCATGTTCCCGTGCACGTTCAAGTTCCCATACATCTCTTGCGTCGGGCCCACGTTGAAACCCCACCGCCAGTGGATGCCTCCGGGGAGCGTTGCTTCTCCCGTGATGCGCGGTCCCGGCTGGTAATAGCAGGCACCTGTGTAGATGATGTAGGGGGCCATGTCGAAGTACCGCTCCCAAATGGCATAGTTCTCATCGCTCGTGCCCGAAGTTGCATAATACCCCGGATTGCAGATGCCGTCCGCGTCGTCGTCGATCATGCTCACGCGGCGGGGGTGCTTCTCGTCCACCGTCTGCTTCTGGTCATCCCACCAGTTGTTGCTGCATCCCACCCAGATGTCCCAATCCCGGTTGCTCTGGGGATCGTAGTGTCGGCCGATGCGCCCGTGGAACCTGCCGTAATGAGATTGCCAGCTGAACCCCTGCTGATTGCAACTGTCGGCAAAGACATACAGGTTCGCGGGGTCCCCGTTGTAGTTGTCATAGGGAGGACTGTACCAAAAATCGTTGGAAGGCGGCGTCCCCAGCTTCTCGTCCACGGTGGGCTGACCAGCCTGCCACTCGGCAAACCCCGGCACGCGAAACTCCGGGGCGGGGGGCTGCCAGCCGTTCCAAGAGTAGAACCCCACGGAAGTGTCACGGTTTTCATACTTCCCCCACGTCCGGTCCAGGTCGTCACGGAGTATCGCCTTGAAGTAGTTCAGCATCCCCACGGCCAGCATCTCGCACTTCTGGTCGTCCACGTAGTTTTGGCTCACACGGGTATCCAGCCGCATCAGGGTGATGAAACTCGTGGCCATGATGGCCAGCAAGGCGAGCACCGAGAGCACGATAATCAGTCCGCTGCCGCGTCGACGTTGGCTACGCATCCTCATCATGAGTTAGTCTCCCCGGGTATCCTTGATGAGACACGTCCAAATACGCCGGAGCCGCCCCTTACGCTAACGGACCGGAATCAGCCGACCGGTGCAACGGATCACCTGGACCTGCCGGCGCTCCTCGGCACGGATCTGTTTGATGCAAATAGTCGCGTCTCGGGTCTGTATCAGCGCTCCGTTCGGCCCGATGCGGATATCTTTGTAAAGGTCCTCCCCGTATTTCGTGACTGAGGTCGGATGGTCCCAACTGACAAAGTTCGGACTCATCCCGGGTGAATCATCCACGGTCAGACCGGAACCGAGCTCCACCACTTCGCTCTGCCGCGCGTTGTCGCCGTACATGTGCGGTTTGCTTTTGGCGTAGTCGATCTTGAAGTTGGTGTAATGTCCCCCCGCGGAGGTACAGGTTCCCCCAGAGGGCGTCCATATCTTGTTCAGAATCCAGGTCTGGAACACGTAGCCGGAGGTGATCTGCTCCTGAAAGTAATCGAGATCAGGGATGCGCTCGAGCTGGTTCATCTCGCTCTCGATCCACATCGTCGTCCCGTTGTCGCCCTGGACGTTGAACTCGACGGAGAAGTCCTTGCGGACGTTGGTGGCGAGTGCCCGTGCGCGCCAAACCAGGGTCTGTATGGTGGTGATGGCCGCACCCCACTTCCTGTCCTTCATCATGGCGACGAAGTTCGGGAGGGCTAGGGCCATCACCACCATGATGATGGCGATGACGGTCAGCATCTCAATGAGCGTGAAACCCGCCGGCCCCGACAGGGCCCCGGTCCGCCGTGAGGAAGACATGGTAGGCCTCGCACCGAGATAGTCCAAAGTTTCGCCTGCTCGTGCACCATAGAGAGTATGCGGCCGGTAGCGCCGACCAAGGGTCCCAGACCTGCCGCAGGACGCCAGCAGCCCTACA
>Ga0315282_10004728_pt1 | contig 23604 bp, 21 predicted proteins | sample YL17G07_20_MG_FD_203693 | JGI IMG/M metagenome (GOLD analysis project Ga0315282, IMG submission 203693) | Sediment microbial communities from Yellowstone Lake, YNP, Wyoming, USA - YL17G07_20 | ecosystem: Environmental > Aquatic > Freshwater > Lake > Sediment | place: USA: Wyoming | collected... | reverse complement strand
ACAACATAGGGATTGTTTTATTTTCCCCCGCGCCGCGCCTGCCGTTGGGATCAGCGGCTTAGTTAGTGAATTTTTCTGCTGCTGCCCACTTTTCAACAGAGCAACAGGATTTCTATAATATCCCCCCGCCCCAAAAACGCGCAAAATCACCACCCTCGCGCGAATAGACAAATATTGGAAGCACCACGCCGGGAGGCGTGGTGATAATTCTAAAGCCCCGCGTTTCAACGCGGGGGTAGTTCCAAAGCCCTGTGATTTCCTTCCCATTCCATAACATTATAACAATCGCCTTGACAAATAAGAAACTGTAGGTTACATTCATTTTATGACGTCTATTTGAGGGAAACAACTGCAAGACTTAGGCAGATATGAAAATGTGGAGAGGGGGGTGTGTGATGGGTAAGTTGAGTATGTTTGCGGTGGCGGTGGTCGCCCTTCTGGTTCTCTTTGTAACGAGTGTCTATGCGCAGGAGATGGTTACCCTTACAGTCAAATCTCAATACGGCTCGCCAGACCCGCCAGTGGGTAGATGGCAATACGCGGCGGGAACTGTAATCAACGCAAGTGTCGGCTCACCTGTCTCAGGCGGCACAGGCATCCGGTACTTCTGCACAGGCTGGAAAGCAAGAGGCTCACCTGAAACTTTACCGCCAACAGGCAGCGGAACCTCCGTCATATTCACAATTACAACAAACACGACTCTGACCTGGCTGTGGGAGACCCAGTATTGCTTCACCGCAAAATCCGACCCGCCTGAAGGCGGCTATGTAACGCCTCCCTCAGGCTGGTATAAGGCGCGAGTTACCCTCACAGTTCAGGCACACCCGAACCCGGGATATATTTTCAGTTTCTGGGCAGGCGCTTTGAGAGGAATTACTAACCCGCAGACCCTGACTCTGCGTGGTCCCAGAAGCGTCACCGCATTGTTCTCCCCCCTTCCAAAGAAATACTTCACTGTCATATCTGCCCAGGGCGCGCCTGCCCCGCCTGTCGGGACATACGAATCCTACGAAAGCGCCACTGTCAACGCAAACTGCGGACCTACACCCTATCCCCTGTTTATCACTAACACAAGATACATCTGCACAGGACACCTCGGGACAGGAAATCTGACAGACGGTCCCGAGACAAGTGTATCGTTTGTAATAACTGTGGACTCTTCTGTCACCTGGCTCTGGCAGACCCAGTATTACCTGACAGTCGTTTCGTATTATGACAATCCGCAGGGAGAAGGCTGGTTCAACGAAGGCGCGACAGCGAACTGGAGCGTAATAAGTCCATACCCAGACGGAATTGGAACTCGGTATGTCGCTGACCCCGCGTCAGGCAGTGTCCTTATGGATGCGCCGAAGACTGTAATTGTCAACTGGATAGCGCAGTATTATCTGACAGTCAACTCACCTTACGGCAATCCGCAAGGAGAAGGCTGGTTCAACGCAGGCACAACAGCAAGTTGGAGCGTAACGAGTCCGTATCCTGGTACTGAGGGAGTGCGTTACATCGCACTTGACCCGACCTCAGGCGAAGTTCTTATGGATGCACCCAGGACAGTGACAGTAGTGTGGGTAACTCAATATTATCTGACCACCGCTGTTTTGCCTGAAGGCAGCGGAACAATCACGCGTGACCCTGCTGGTCCGTGGTATAGTGGTGGCACAGTTGTAACTTTGACTGCGACGCCAAACGCTGGATACGCATTCACCAACTGGTCAGGCGATTTGAGCGGAACCACGAATCCGGAGTATCTCACCATGTCTGGTGGTCCCAAGAGCGTAACTGCGAACTTCGCTCCTCAGGCACCTGTCGCTGATTTCAGTGGCACGCCGACAAGCGGCTACGCTCCGCTTATTGTTCAGTTCACAGATGCGTCAACAGGTCTTATTACTTCCTGGGAGTGGGACTTTGATAATAATGGAACAGTTGATTCTACAGAGCAGAATCCATCTTACACATATGCAAGCATGGGTATTTACACGGTCAAGTTGACTGTGACAGGTCCCGGCGGTTCCGGTGAAGAACTGAAGGCAGACTACATAACCGTAAGCATCTGGGCGAAATCCTATGGCAGTGGTGGTGAGACCGATGCGTATTCAATTCAGCAGACAAACGATGGCGGATATATTGTGGCAGGAGTTACGTCGTCTTTTGGCGCTGTCCATGGGGATTTCTGGGTTCTCAAACTGAACGCTGATGGGACAGTATCTTGGCAGAAGAGATACGGCTTGGACAATGACTCGCACCCGTCAATCCAGCAAACAAGTGATGGCGGGTATATCGTAGCAGGACAGACAGTCTCTGGCGAAGGTTATTATGATTTGTGGATTCTCAAACTAAACATTGATGGGTCTGTTGCGTGGCAGAAGACATACGGCGGCACAGGTCATCAGAACTTTGCGGGCTCAATTCAGCAAACAAGCGATGGCGGGTATATTGTGACAGGCACATACTCGGGCGGCACTTATAGTGATTTCTGGGTTCTCAAACTGAACAGCGATGGGACAGTTACTTGGCAGAAGAAATACACCGGCTTAGGCAGCGCAGAGTCGATCCAGCAAACAAGCGATGGTGGGTATATTGTGGCAGGCGGCGGTTATGGCGTCCTATGTGTTCTCAAGTTGAACAATGATGGGACAGTTGCCTGGCAGAAATCGTATGCCGGCTCAGGGTATAACAACTATGCACAATCAATCCAGCAGACAAGCGATGGCGGATTTATTGTGGCAGGCGGGACAGATTCTTTTGGCGCTGGCGTTTGGGATTTCTGGGTTCTCAAACTGAACAGTAATGGAACAGTTGCCTGGCAGAAGAGATACGGCGGCTCAGGGTATGACTGGGCATATTCAATCCGGCAGACAATTGATGGCGGATATATTGTGGCGGGACGTAGAGACGTTTATGTCCTTGAGAATTACGATTTCTGGGTTCTCAAACTGAACAGTGACGGGACAGTATCTTGGCAGAAGAGATACGGCGGCGGAAGTGAAGACCAAGCGTATTCAATCCAGCAGACAAGTGATGGCGGATATATTGTGGCAGGAAATACATATTCTTTTGGCGCTGGTTCTTGTAATTTCTGGGTTCTCAAACTGAACAGTGATGGGAGAATCTCATTCAACCCTGCAAGCGGCGCGCAGATGGCGGACACCAACGCTGTTCCTGTTGACACGAGCGCTTCTGTGGCGAACACAACAGCGACAGTAACAAATACCTCGGCGACTGTAACTGACACGAACGCGACTGTAGTGGACACAAACGCGACTATTATGCAGCAAGCGCCGTGATTCAGTAGCGAGTAGTGAGGGATGAGTAGCGAGGGAGGTTTAGCCGCGCTGCCTGCAGCGCGGAGTAAAGCCGCGGCATTTATGCGGGCAGATTTACCCCCGCTACTTGCGTGCGGGGCTTGCTATATCAGCAAGATATATTCAATAGATAACTGCTATAGACGGACCTTCTTTTGTGTCCTGCCAGAACACTACCAAATGCAGCGCATCCGGAAATCCGTGGGTCTCTATAGGAATTGATTTCAACCACGTAGTGCTTTTTGTTCTGAACTGTTCACAGGGCAGCAGCGTTTTGAGATACTCTAAAAGTCTTGAGTTGTAACCTTGTCGTGGAGAGGAAGGAGATGCGCGGTGTGATTATGCCGGACAAGAATAAATTGCTCCGTGTCGCTGCGGAAGTTGAATTCTGTTATGCCACAGGTGTCAATGTGTATCCGCCAGAAATCCGATACAGGCAGTCCAAGCATACGAAGTATTAGAAGTTTGATAATCACGCGGTGCGATACCACACAAAAAGTCTTTCTGCGGTATCTTTGAAGAAGATGCTCAAGACCTTGCGCTGCCCGCGCAAGAGCGCCTGAAAGCGCTTCGCCGTTCGGAAGTTGGACGCGATGCGGTTCGCGCATCCACCGGTCCAACAGTTCAGGATAGGCTGCAGCGACATCATCTCTGGGGCGCCCCTGCCATTCGCCAAAGTTGAGGTCGGTAAACGCCGCATCAATTACCGGCTCCATACGCTCGGACTGGGAGGCTGCGATTTCGCGCGCGGTCGCGAGTGCGCGCGCGAGCGGACTTGACACGACGCTCGTCAACTTTGTGCTTGATAGTTCCAGTCCGGTGAGGCGCGCCTGCTCAAGCCCGATGGCGCTGAGTGGCACGTCAATCGTTCCGCGAAAAATAGACTTAGCGTTATATTCTGTCTCTCCATGGCGGACGAGAAGTATGCGAGTGCGCACGTGAGTTCCGCCATCTCCCGTCATAAAAAGAGTCTCCTCAGGCAGACCATAAAACAATAGAAAGTTCTTTCACTCTGCTTTTCAAATGCTACACCTAATCCACGTGATAATCAACCTCTTTCGCCTTCTCGCAGGTTTTTCAAATCTCCCGATGCCTCGGTCTTCTTATCACACACGCTCACTTTCTGTGGATGCAGAGTTCCGAAAAAGCGTCTACTTGACTCGCGCGCGACCAAAGCGTATCCTCAAGCAAGACTCATCACAGCAAGAGGGGAATATCCGACTATGAACTGGACATTCTACGGCGGCGTAAGGGAAGTGACCGGTTCCAAGCACATCCTTCAGGTGGGGAAAGAGAGAATCCTTTTTGACTGCGGGATGTTTCAAGGCAGACGCGCCGAATCCACAATCCGCAACTCGCGTCTCCCGTTCAGCGCGACGTCAATTGGCTCAGTGATTCTTTCGCACGCGCACATTGACCACAGCGGCGTGCTGCCAGTTCTCGTGCGCAGCGGCTTCCACGGGCCAATATACGCTACGCCCGCCACCTGCGATGTCGTGGAGTGTATGCTGAAAGACACGGCAAAGATACAAATGGCGGATGCAAAATTCGTGTCCAAGATAAATGCGAGAATCGGGCAGCCGGAGGTGAGACCACTTTACACTGAAAAGCACGTCCAGAAGACGCTCTTTCTTCTGCGAAGCAAGCGCTACGAAGAAGAGTTTGATGCTGCGCCGGGAATACGCGTCAGGTTTCTCGATGCGGGTCATATCCTCGGCTCGGCGGTCTCTGTGATTGAGGCAAGCGAACAGGGGCGAACTGTCCTGATTGGCTATGCAGTTGACCTCGGACGGAAAAACCTGCCGATACTGCGCGACCCGCAGCCAATGGAAGGGCTGGACTATCTCATAATAGAATCAACCTACGGCGACCGCTTGCACGATGAGATACAGAACGCGGCGGGACAACTCGCTGAGGTCATAAACCGCACATACAATCGCTCAGGTAAGATAATAATTCCATCTTTTGCTCTGGAACGCACACAGGAAATCATTTACATACTCAACGAACTCCGTGACGCAGGAGCCATCCCGGACGTAAGAATTTACGTGGACAGTCCGCTTGCGACTGATGTCACGAACGTGTTCCGCCGTCACCCTGAGTGCTTTGATGCTCAGGCTATTCAGAGACTGCGCGAGGACGGAGACCTCTTCGGTTACCGCCGTGTCTCTTACCTGCGCAGCGTGCAGGAATCTAAGAGACTCAACCACTCAACCGAACCGTGCATAATCATAGCGTCGTCTGGAATGTGCGAAAGCGGACGGGTTCTGCATCACCTGCGCAATCATATCCAGGACCCCGCCACAACGATTATCATCGTAGGATTCACAGCAAAAGATACTCTTGGCCGCAAAATAGCGGAACGGCAGCCGACAGTCAGAATATTCGGAGAAGAGCATCCCTTGCGAGCCGAAGTCGTGGTCTTCGATGCGTTCAGCGCCCACGCAGACAGGCGAGACCTGATTGCCTATGCAAAAAGAACATCTTCAACATTGAAGGGCGTATTTGTCGTTCACGGTGAAGAAGAGCAATCGCTTTCGCTCGCAAATGCTCTCATCGCCGAGGGAATTTCGCGGACGGAAGTGCCGCAGGCAGGCGAAACGGTGGAGTTCAAGTGAAGCAACCCTTCCAGCGCCGTTTTGGAACATTCTCTTCCCCTCCTCAAAGACCTTCGGAGATTCAGTAAGCCGCTCTATTGAAGGGCCTGCGCCCAAACCCTCGCCTGAAGTCCCTTCCCCCTTCTCCCGAAATATTCGGAATTACTGAGAACTTGCCTCAGCAGACGCTTGTCCTGATTGCAACGGGGCAAAAGAAGTAGAAAAACAATTGGCTTTTGAGTATATTACAATAGAATCGCGATTGGACAGAGGGAAGTTGAATATGAAAGTCAGCGCATTTTTCAACAGGTTACATATAAAAGTGATGCTGCTTCTTCTGGCTGTGTCTGTTGTGCCATTGAGCATTGTGAGCGCGTTCTCCCTGCGCACGGCAGGGCAACTTGTCGCAGATATGGTAACCAGGCAACTGGAGAATGTGGCTGACGATAAAGTGACTCTGCTTCAAAAATGGATATCTGAACGCAAGGCTGACCTTCAGGTGATTGCGGGTTCGTCTGTATTGAGGTCGCTGGACCCTTCGCAAATGGGTCATTATCTTCAACTGGTGGGTATCAACTATCAGGTTTACGAGGGATTCGTGGTCGCAACAGCAGAGGGGGTTCCTGTTTTTGATAGTTCTGGCAAACAGCAGGATTGCGCACGGGAGGAATGGTTCAGGCAAGCAGCGGCGGGAAAATTGTATCTGTCTCCCATAAGCCTTGAGTCTGAAGGAAAGGAATCTGTTTTCCGTATTTCAGCGCCTATCACAGGCGAAGCGGGCGAGGTCAAAGGCGTTGTGTGCGCTACAGTGGGCACAGGTGCTATCTTGTCTGAAGTCTTCAGAGTGTCGCTTGGCAAGACCGGCGAATTGTATATCGTGGACAAAGAGGGCACTTTCCTCGCTCACAAAGAGCCGAGGAGAATACTGCGGGAGAGCATAGCGCAATCAGGGAGTTTCAGGAACATATTCGCGCCTGAACGTTCAAGCAAAGCGTACACCGACTATAGAGGTGTAAAAGTCTTAGGAACTTCACGCAGAGTGCCTGACTCGGACTGGTATCTTGTGGTTGAGCAAGATGAAGAGGAAGCATACGAGGGTGTTGCTACGCTGAAGCGATACGCTTACATACTTATTGCGTTCTCCATCTGCGGCGCAGTCATTCTCACGTGGTTGCTAACGTTCTATGTCGTCGCGCCAATCAGGAAGTTGAGCAAAGTGGCGGACGCACTTGCGAAGGGCAAATTTGACAGTGCGCCAGTCAGGACCAGGCGCACTGATGAAATAGGCACACTTTATAGCGCGTTCGGTAATATGGCAAGTAAACTGCGGGCAAGGCAAGACAGTCTTGAACAAAAAGTTGCTTCAACAGAAGCGGAACTGAAAGAGTCAGACACAAGGCTGAAGCAAACGGAAGAGGCTGCCGCGAGGTCTGAGCGGTTTGCAGCGCTCGGCAGACTCGCCTCTGGCGTTACGCACGAGATAAGAACTCCGCTCACCTCGCTAAAACTATTCCTCCAGTCTGTGCGAGGAGAGATAGAAATCTCACCTGAGTATAAGGAGGATTTCCAACTCGCTATGGATCAGATAAAGCGAATAGAGGCGACTATAAATCGTTTTCTTGACTTTGCAAAGCCACAGGAGCCGATTTTCTCCAGTATTGACGTTGCGCAACTGATAGATGAATCTCTCCTCATAGTGCGACCAAGGGCTTCTCAACAGGAGGTGACTGTTGAGAGGGAAATAGATAACAACTTGCCAAGAATCAGAGGGGACAGGAAGCAACTCCAGGATGTCCTGCTGAACTTGGTGGTGAACGCTTTTGATGCTATGCCTAACAGGAGTAGGCTGACAATCCGTGCATCTGCGGTGCGTGCCGAATTGAACGGTAAGATGAAGCAGTGTGTGAGGCTGGCTGTTTCGGATACAGGCAGGGGGATAGAAGAGGAAAATATTGAGAGGATTTTCGACCCGTTCTTCACCACAAAGGCGTCAGGGACAGGACTGGGACTCCCAATAGTGCGCACTACGGTGCAGAAGCATGGCGGAGAAGTGAAGGTTGAGAGTACACCCGGGAAGGGAACTACATTATCAGTCTTTCTCCCTGCAATAGTTGAGTGAGGCGTAGAAAGGTTATGGAAAAGATATTGATAGTTGACGATGACCAGAGTTTGATTCATTTCCTGGGTAGGGTTCTAACAAAGCAGGGATATGAGGTATCACCGTGCAGCGACGGCGCTTCAGCGCTCCAGCGAATAGCGAAGGAGCAGTTTGATTTGATTCTCCTTGACTACAAGATGCCAGGGTTGAACGGACTTGATACCTTGAGAGAAATCAGGAAGGCTCAGTTGAAAACTCCTGTAATCGTTATGACCGCATACGGCACAACTGAGACAGCGATAGAAGCGATGAAACTCGGTGCTTACGACTACTTGCTGAAGCCATTTGACATAGAAGAGTTGAAGCAAATTGCTGCGGACGCGTTAGAGGTGAACCGTCTGATGAAAGAGGTCGTCAGTTTTCCTCACGCGTTTAGCAGGGTTTCCAGCGCGGGCAAAGGGATGCTAAAGATTGTCGGTACCCACAGAAAGATGCAGGAGGTGTTCAAACTTATTGGACAGGTAGCAGAGAAAGACGTCACTGTTCTTATCGTTGGTGAAAGTGGGACCGGTAAGGAGTTGGTCGCAAGGGCGATATACCACCACAGCCACAGGAAAGAGAAACCATTTCTTGCTGTCAACTGCGCTGCCATCCCCGACACTCTCTTTGAGAGCGAGTTATTCGGCTATGAGCGTGGCGCCTTTACAGGTGCTGATCGAGGTCACATCGGTAAATTCGAGAGATGTGACGGCGGCACCATCTTCTTCGACGAGATCGGAGATATGTCGCTTTCTACCCAGGCAAAGGTATTGCGCGTGCTCCAGGAGGGAGAGTTTGAGAGGCTCGGCGGCACTGGAACTATCAAGGTTGACGTGCGGGTGATCGCAGCAACCAACAAGAACCTGGAGAAGGCTGTGGAAGAAGGAAGATTCAGGGATGACCTGTACTGGCGTCTGAAAATTATCTCCATTGAACTGCCACCGCTCAGAAAGCGCCTTGATGATATTTCTGCACTTGTGGACTACTTTGTCGGGCGCTTCGCCAAAGAGTACAACAAGCCTGTGCAGTTTGTCTCAGATACTACGATTCAGAAACTTCAATCCTACTCCTGGCCTGGAAATGTCAGGGAGTTGGAAAACCGTATAAGGCGCGCCGTAATTATGTGCAAGGGAGACGCCATCCTTGAGGAACACATAGATTTGGAGCCAGGACGGGAAGAGTCGCTTCAGGAAGGCACACTTGGGCGGCTACTTGAAAGTCTCCAGGACAAAATTGCTGAACTTATACCCGACATTCTACGGCTCTCTGACAAAAGAGCACACGCGAATATTGTTGACTTGGTAGAAGAGACGCTCGTGACGAGAGCCCTGAAGGAGTGCGGCTACAATCAGGTAAAGGCTGCCAAGATGCTTGGCGTCAGCCGCAACACACTGCGCCACAGAATGAAGAAATACAATATTCGCTTTCCATCTCGCCAATAGTCTCTCCCGCTTTGCTGCTTTTTCACCAGAACTGTTCAGAGTCTGAACATCTCCTTATTTCTCATATTCTCTAACAGTTGCGCAATACGCAATTCGCGTGCTGTCCTTCAAGCAGGCATTAACGCACCACTTTCTTCGCACCACTCAACATTCGCCTGGGCACCGTAATTACCCAACTCATTTACCCCAAGCGTGTTAGGCATTTGGGCCACAATGCCCGCGGGGTTGGCATACACTTTGCTGTGGGACTCCGCTGGAACACCAAGAACGTCCTGTGTTATTTTGCGCGGGTAGCATCATAGTGAACAAGGGAATCTGTGCACGGTGCCGAAAGAGGAAAACCTGTAAATACACTCAACCTGAGGGCTGGGTTCTCGAATGTGGGGAATTTGAAGAGGACAAGGAAATCTCAGTTAGCAAGCAACCATCAGAAGAATCGGAGGGACACGTAACGGGACAGTCAGAAAAGACCCGACAGGATTGACTGCGCTGTTCAAATTGCCTTATGTGCCTGTTGAACGAGTCGTTGAGTGAGTGGGGTACGAGCAGGGGCAAGAAGTAATGAGGGATTCAGAAGAGGCGCCGATTACTGCGGGCAGCCGTGAGGAACACACAAGAAGAGAGTTGGAACGTGCCAACGCTCAAATGAGGCATTTCAGAGCAGTTGCTGCCAGCCTTGTAAACGAGGCGCTCAAGGTCTGGGCGGAGATATGGCGAGTGTGCGAAGATAGAAGGACTCCTGACGAAATCCTCAACGGTAAAACCGAGCCTGAGGACGGTATCCCTGCCTGCGGCTGGGATGAACTGAGGCAAAAACTATACCTCCTCAGACACTATCTTGACTACAGCAAGAGGCTTTGTGATGGCTCAATTTGATAAGCGCAATAAAGGAAAGCGAGGTGCATAGTGCTCGAGAAGTTCAGATTGCCAGCGGGTGTGGACGAGAATGGACAACTCATTGACGAGTTAGGGACACCTGATACCAAACTCCGGCATTTCCGAGATGTAACAGGCGTTCTAATGCGAGACGCGCTGGATGTCTGGGCAGATATGTTGGAAGAACTCCAAGGCTGCGTCACCGGCGGCGCTATGGTGCTGCCCAAGGCTGAACAGGGGTTCAAGCCCAACTGCGGCTGGCCCGAGTTCTTAGAGAAAATGTGGCTGCTGAGGCACTATCTCGATTACACCAAGAGGTTCAGCGAAGGAGAAGTGTAACAGATGGCACAAGAGGTAGAAAGCATTCAAAGGAAAGTCGATGCCGTAGTGGACAGAAACGGCGGCGGTCGTGACTCGCTCATCTCAGTTCTTCAGGATGTGCAGTCCGAGTTTCGCTACCTGCCGGAAGGCGCGCTCAGGCGCGTAGCAAGCCGACTGAGACTGCCTCTTATTCAGGTCTTTGGCGTGGCGACATTCTTCAGAGCATTCAGCCTGAGGCCGCGCGGAAAGCATCTGGTCACAGTCTGTCTTGGCACAGCCTGCCATGTGCGGGGAGCGCAGAAAGTGGTTGAGGAGGCAGAGCGCCAACTTGGCGTAAAGGCGGGAGAGACCACATCAGATATGAAATATACCCTTGAAACTGTCAACTGCCTTGGCGCCTGCGCACTCGGACCGATTCTCGTTCTTGACAGCGTCTATCACGGACAGATGAACCCTGGCAAAGTCAAAGAAGTTCTTACCGGCAGTTTAGCCGTGGCACCTCCGTTGCGGATGAAACATCCGGCAGTCCAACCCACACGTAAATTATCAGTCCCGAGGAAAGAATATGGCAAAACTAAGGTCAATAGAAGACCTGGAACACCTTAGAAACAGGATACTCAAGGCTCGCGACCCGAGAAAACAGATAATTACAGTCTGCGGCGGAACAGGCTGCCTTGCCTGCGGCGCCACTAAAGTCTTTGAGACGCTGCGCAAGGAACTCGCAAAGAAGCGGCTGGGCAACAAGATAGGACTGAAGTTCACAGGCTGCCACGGATTTTGCGAGCGCGGCCCGCTTGTGGTTGTCTACCCTGAAAAGATTATGTATCAGCGCGTTCAGCCCGAAGATGCAAACGAATTGATAGAGAAGACAATTCAGAAAAAAGAGATTATAGAACGCCTGCTCTATACAGACCCTGCCACAGGAAAAAAGATTGTCTATGAACACGAGGTTCCTTTCTACGCCAAGCAGACCAGGCTCATATTTGGCAATAACGGACTGATAGAGCCGACAAAGATTGAAGATTATCTCGCTATAGGTGGATACTCAGCACTGGCGAAAGTGCTCTTTGAAATGAAGCCGCAGCAGATAATTGATGAAGTGAAGAAGGCTAACTTGCGAGGTCGTGGCGGAGGCGGATTCCCAGCAGGTCGCAAATGGGAAGAGACTCGAAACGCGCCCTCTCGTGACGGAATAAGATACGTAATCTGCAACGCTGACGAGGGCGACCCGGGCGCATACAAGGACAGAAGCCTCGTTGAAGGCAATCCGCACAGCGTCCTTGAAGGAATGATAATCGGTGCATACGCTATTGGTGCGACCGAAGGATACTTCTATGTCCGCAACGAGTACCCACTCGCTGTCAAGAACGTAACCATCGCTATAGACAAGTGCCGCAAACTCGGACTCCTTGGCAAAAATATCCTCGGCAGCCACTTTGACTTTGACATAAAGGTCTCTCGCGGCGGAGGCGCATTTATCTGCGGCGAATCAACCGCTCTTATGGCATCTCTTGAAGGCAAAATCGGCGAGCCCAGATTCAAGCACATCCACACAGCGATCAGAGGACTCTGGAACAGACCCTCCAACCTCAATAATGTGGAGACCTGGGCAAATGTGCCGCTTATCATAAACCGTGGCGCAAAATGGTACTCCACAATCGGAACAGGCTCAAGCAAAGGCACAAAAATCTTCTCTCTCGTCGGCAAGGTCAAAAACACCGGTCTCGTTGAAGTGCCGATGGGAGCGCCGCTTCGCAAAATAGTGTACGAGATAGGCGGCGGACTCCGAGACGGCAAGAAGTTCAAAGCAGTCCAGACAGGCGGTCCATCAGGCGGATGTATTCCGGAAAGCCTCCTTGATATGCCTGTTGACTACGAAAAAATGACAGAAGCCGGCTCTATGATGGGCTCCGGCGGTATGATTGTTATGGACGAAGATACCTGTATGGTTGATATAGCCAGATATTTCCTCAACTTCCTCACTGAAGAATCTTGCGGCAAATGCACTCCCTGCCGCGAAGGAATCGACCGAATGCTTGACATACTCAACTCCATTACGGGCGGCAGCGCAACTATGGAAGACCTGTCGCTCCTTGAGGAACTGGCTGGCGTGGTGAAAGAGGCGAGCCTGTGCCAGTTAGGGCAGACAGCGCCGAACCCTGTCCTTTCAACACTCAACTATTTTCGCGAAGAGTATGTAGCGCATATTCAAGAGAAACGCTGCCCGGCGCGCGTCTGCAAAGCGCTAATAAATTTTGAGGTTGACCCAGAAAACTGCACCGGCTGCGGCAAGTGTGTAAAGATCTGTCCGAGCGGCGCAGCAAGCGGAGAAAAAAAGAAGCCCCACAGAATAGACGAAAAGAAGTGCATAAAATGCGGTCTTTGCCGAGACAACTGCAAATTTAACGCTATCGTGGTTTCGTGAGGTATCCAGATGATAACGCTCAAAATTGATGGGCTGCCCGTAACAGCCCTTGAGGGAACGACAGTCCTTGAGGCGGCGCAGTCTGTTGGAATAAGAATTCCCACGCTTTGCAATTACGAAGGTCTGTCGCCTTACGGCGCCTGCAGAATCTGCCTCGTTGAACTTGTCCGCGGCAAAACTTCAAGACTTGAAGCCTCCTGCACCCTGCCAGTTGCGCAGGGAATGACTGTAATCACAAACTCCGAGAAAGTGAAGCACGCAAGAAAAGTTATTCTTGAACTTCTTTTGGCTTCCTGTCCAAATTCAAAGACACTTCAGGATATGGCGGCAAATATGGGGCTGAATAAGGTGAGATTCAAAGTGAAGGACCGCAACTGCATCCTCTGCGGTCTGTGTGTCAGAATGTGCGCCTCTCAGATGCGCTCAGGCGGCATCGGCTTTGTCGGGCGTGGAACTTCGCGCCGTGTCAGCACGCCTTTTGCTTCGCATCCTGAGGAGTGCAGAAACTGCGGCGCGTGCGAATGGGTCTGCCCCGCCTGCGAACGCGCCTGCACAGCAGGTTCCCTCAAAGACGCTCTCTGCGGAGGATGCCAGAACAGGGAGCCAGTTCAAACCTGCGAAATATGTGTGAAATGCTCTGAGTCGGTAGGACCTAAGGGACACAAGGTTTTCTAATGAATATTAGTGAGATTTCTGAAAGTGAAAAACTTTATCAAACGGGAGGGAGGAAAAGATGACCCTGACGAGGTACAATGCTACAGCGGCTACTCTGACAAAGAACAGAACAGGCGGGGACTGGTGTCCGATAAGCGGAATGTGCGTCACCTGCGTTGACGGCTGCATAGGGATGTGCGAGATAGGTAAAAGCGCATACCGCGGACACGAGGTAATATATCCTGCACCGTTCGGCATTATCACCACAGCGTCGCAGAAAGACTATCCTGTTGACCTGTCTCACTTCAACATTATGGGCGGCGTTATCGGTGCGCAGGGGATTGAGCCAGACCCGGACAAAGCGATTTTTCCGAACGTCAACCTGGAAACACTGCTCGGGCAGGATAAAGGCATAAGACTGCGCCTGCCAATAGTTATCCCGGGTCTCGGTTCCACCAATGTCGCAAAAGAGAACTGGGCAGGCCTCGCAGTTGGCTGTGCAATCTCAGGTACAGCGCTCACAGTCGGCGAAAACGTCTGCGGTATGGACGAACAATCCGAAATCAAGAACGGGAAAATCGTTCGCTCGCCAGACCTTGAGAGCCGCGTCAAACTTTTCAGGGAGTTTCAGAGAGACGGTTATGGCGCCATAATTCTTCAGGCGAATATTGAAGACACGCGCCTGGGAGCGCACGAATACGGCATCGAGAAACTTCACGTTGATGTCGTTGAAATGAAATGGGGTCAGGGCGCGAAGAATATCGGCGGCGAAGTCAAAATCAAATCCCTTGAAAAGGCGCAACTTCTGAAGAAGCGCGGCTATATTGTCCTTCCCGACCCCTTTGACCCTGAAAGAATCAAAGAATTCAAGTCCGGCGCATTCTCCGAATTTGAGCGCCACTCCCGCATAGGTATGGCTGACAAAGATGAGTTTATGAAGAGAGTGGAGTATCTGCGCAAAATCGGCGCAAAGCACATTTCACTCAAGACAGGCGCCTACAGACCTGTCGCACTCGCACAGGCTATCAAGTGGTCCTCGGAAGCAAAAATTGACTACATCACGATAGACGCCGCCGGCGGCGGAACTGGTATGTCGCCCTGGCGTATGATGAACGAGTGGGGCGTGCCCCCTGTGGAACTCTGGTCGCTTCTCTACAAATACTGCAAGAGGCTCAAAGACAAAGGCGAATATGTGCCCGACATAGTCCTCGCTTCAGGATTTACTCTGGAAGACCAGATTTTCAAGGGATTCGCCCTTTGTGCGCCTTTTGTGAAAGCGATTGGTATGGCTCGCGCACCCCTTGCCGCAGCGATGGTCGGAAAAACAATCGGCAAATTGATAGAATCAGGCGACCTGCCTGTATATCTTCAGAGGTTCGGCACAAAACGCGAGGAGATATTCATTACTGCGGGAGAACTGAAACGCACCTACGGTAAAAATTACGATGGAATTCCCACATCCGCTATCGCGCTTTACACCTATTACGAGCGCCTCGCTCAGGGTCTGCGCCAGTTGATGTGCGGCGCACGCAAATTCGCACTCCAGCATATTACTCGCAGCGACATCGCAGCGCTTACCCCTGAATCCTCCCGGATTAGTGGGCTTCCTCTCGTTTCAGACTTGGACGCTCAGGAGGTTGATGAAATCCTGCGGTAGTATCTGCGAGACAAGGGTTCTCCCGAAAGGCATCGTCTCCGCTGCCGCGCCGTAAGGAAGCGCCACGCCATAAGGCGCGGCCCGCCAGCCGACGGACGGGAGTAATTCCAAAGCCCCGCCGTTCACTGCGGGGTAATTCACTTTTGCCGCCGCAGGTGTTCAACCGTCCCGGTGAACGGGACGGCTTTGGAATCCAATTCGCAAACGATGTCACCTCCATCTTCGTGTTTCAATACATAATCCCTGGCAGATTCCCATTCCGAGTCATTGATATATCGCACATGGTATCCTTTGCACCAGACTTTACCCTTATGTCCCGCCGCGATAAGTTTTCTGGCGCTTCGCCCTTTAGCATAGTTGCAAAAACGAGGCGCTGTAACCTTGCCCCCGAGTTCCGCCAATATATGCACATGTGTTACTCCAACACATATAACTGAACGTCCAGGGCAGAACTCTTGAATTGTACCAACAACAACCGCCATAATTTCCCGTCTCTGTTCTTTGCTCAATTTCACAGTGTCAGTCTTCCGATGATAATCATACAAATTCTTGTACCGTTCAGGCGCATAGCAGTCCGATTTATCATCCGCATACCACTCCGGCGGCGGCACGTATCTCCTCGCTTTGTGGGTTCTGAATCCCCGTGGGTCGCCCTGTAGCCACGAGTTATATGTCGTCCACGTTATCAAAAACGCCACGCGTCATTTCCCTTTCTTCCAAAGCCGTCCCGTTCATCGGGACGGTTTCCCCCGATATTCCAAAGCCGTCCCGTTTATCGGGACGGTTCACCGCCCCCGCCGTTATCTTCGCCACGAATAAACACGAATTATCACGAAATTAGGATAATCCACCTGCGCACCAAAGCCGTGGACTTCAGTCCACGGGTTTCTTCAACCCACGGGTCTCTTCATTTACCCGCGGACTCAAGTCCGCGGCTTCTTTCCTTCCCCTCCACGATTTTGATTTCTTCTTCTGTCAGTTCATAGACGAGATTATCTATTTGCTTATCGGTTGCGTCAATTTCACGCTGAAGAATAGTTTTCTCATATTCCGTCTTCGCTGCCTCTAATCTCGTCTTTGAAGTAGATTGCTGTCTTTTCAAGAAAATCTGGTTTTAGTGATTGCACAACGCCAAGTTTTCTTACGCCTTCAACAGTACCCTCCAATTTGTCCAGCGGCAGGAATCCGCAAACAGATGCCAAAGGCTTTTCTCTTAGTTGGAATGTTGGCCTGCGCATTTCCTGCTCAACTTTGGAGGCGCGTTCCTCCGGCGCTACGATGAAAATCCTGATGTCCAGATTGGGCTGGAGAGCAAGTAGGTCGCTCATACGGAGCAGCCCAGAGTAGATAGATGTGGTACACTCAACCTCAAAGGCTGCAACGATAGCGTTGTCTTTTAGCCAAAGGACGTCTATCAGTTCTATCGTACGTTGCGTCGCCTCGTTGAACTGAGTTGGTAACTGAGAGACTATCTGGGGTAAATCTCCTAGCGCCTTTCCGTTATGCGCCTTGCTTCTATCATTTCTGGCGACCCACACGTTTAGCCCCATATCCGAGCCAAGTGTCAACAGTGCGTATTGGATTTCCGTGTGCTTATCTAAAACCTGCTTGTCTTCAGAATGGAGTTCGTCCTCAGATGTTTCCGGAATAGCAAGAGTCGTCTGGACTGTTTTCTTGCCCACCTTAGTTCTGACTGCAAAGAAAGGCTTCCTCCTAAGTGCCTTTTCATCTACAGGTCGGCTGACGGGCTTTCTGCTGGCATCTTCAAGCATACTCAGAATGAGTTCAGCGTCCTCTTCTTTTCTGAAACGGTTCGGGCTGCCACGTAAAAACCCTTTGAATTTTCCCCGCATCTTCGCGGTTGCGGTTGAATCTATCAATCAGTTCAAGTATTTGTTCTGGGCAGGGCAAGATTACCTCCGGAATCTCCACTGTGATAATAAGTTATTTTAGCATATCCGAATCAGCGCTGCGAGAGTTTTTTGCTTTGTATCGAGATACCCTTCCCTATATACTGCCTACTCGCTACTATCTACTACTCGCGCGAGGGAGGTGATTTTTACCCGTTTTTGGGGTGGGGATATATTATATAAATCCTGTAAATTGGAAGGGGCTAAAATCGCGTAATTTCTCACAGTTACTGGGGTTACTAAAAATGGCAATTTACAGGATTTTTTGCGGGGGATTGGGGGATATTTGCGCCGCACAGGCTATCTCAACCTCGCATCAGAGACCGCCTGTGACCGCGGTCAATCCTGCAGAATGAGAACCAGCAAAAATGTATGAAGGACCTCTGTGGCGGCAGAAAGGCGCTACGGGCGGACTTCATCCGCAAAATTTCTTCACGCGCCCTATCCGCCTCCGACAGGGAGAGAGATTATTATTTCGTCGCGGTGCGCCAGTTCTGTTTTTCCGTCAATCGCGGCGCCTCTGCGCAGAAAGAGGACGTTTCTGTAAGAATCATCTTTTGCGAGGAGCGAGGAGAAGTTTCTGCCGTGGCGCTTCTTCAGAGTTTCTATGAGAGCGCTGAGTGTTGCACCCGTGGGAAGGCGGACCTCTTCTGTTGTTCTTCCTACCGCTTGCGAGAAGCCTGCGAGGTATCTGACCGTCACAGTTATCATTTGAGGAGAGCCCTGAGATGCGTCAATTTGAACGAGTGAAGATGGTTTTTACTCACCTTCAATTTTCTGTCTGGTCGGGAGTGTAAAGAAGAATCTGCTTCCGACGCCGACCTTGCTTTCAACCCAGATTTTTCCACCCTGCGATTCAATGATTTTCTTTGAGATGGCGAGACCCAGACCTATTCCCGGCTCTCGCATTTCAGGTTCCACTCTGTGGAACTCCTCAAATATCTTCGGGAGATGTTCCTGAGGAATTCCTTTTCCTGTATCGTGGACGCAGAATTCCACCTCGCCGTCTCTCTCTCTCGCCACCACCAGCGTCCTTGAGCCCGGGTCGCTGTATTTGCACGCGTTGACCAGGAGATTGATAAGAACCTGCTCCACCTTTCCCCTGTTTGCTATGACTTCCGGCAGGTCTTCGGGCACATCATAGGTGAGGCTTATATTTTTCTCCTGGTAGAACGTTTTTACCTGACCTGATATGCAGTTTTCCACCAACCTCTTCGGTGAGATAGCCTCTCTTGTTGACTTCCTTTCCGAGGCGGACTTCATCTGCTCCAGATAATTGAGACAGATATTGCAATGCTGGAGTGCGGTCTGGAGGCTCTCCTTATGCTTCTCGTTCACTTCTCCCAAATCACCACCTAACAGGTCTGATATTGAAGCGGTGATTGTTGAGAGTGAGGTGCCCATCTCGCGGCAGAGTTTGGTGATTGCACCTGCCGTAGTTCTGTCTGACATCATCAACTGGTCATTTTGCGCAAGAAGGGTTTCGCATAAGCGTGCGTTCTGGAGCGCTGAAGCGCAGTAGGAGGCAAATGTGACTGCGAGCCGCAAGTCCGCTTCAGTGAACTCCGGCAAATCGCCATCTAACATTCTGTTGAGATTTACAGCGCCGACAACTGTCTCGTTTACCTTCAGCGGGATTGACATTGATGACCTGATTCCTCTGCGATAGTCAGTTATATGCGCAAAGGCCGGATAGTTTTTTGCATCCCCCTGGATAATGATGGGCGTTTTCTGCGCAACTACCCAGCCTGCGACGCGCTCACCAATATTGAGAGAGGTGCGTCTTATCAGTTCCTCATCAAGCGAGACCGCTCTGGCTATTGTCAGTTTTCTGGTCTTTCTGTCTATGAGCGTGACAGAGCCGTTCTCCGCATTTAGCAACTGTAGCGAAAAGAAGAGAATGTTTTTGAGCACGTCATCAAGGTTGAGGCTTGAATGGAGTTTGAGAACTATTTCAAGGAACACAGGCATCTTTTCCGGACTGACGGAATCCTTGATAGGAAACTCTTCCACCGCTTTCCCCCCTTACTTTCTTCTCGCCTGCGCGAGGCCTTGCGGCTCTACCTTTTCGCCTGCCACCTCAGAAAGTTCGCAACAGACCTGTCATAACTCTTCTGGGCATCTTCTGGAAAACAGCAGCCGGGAAGTTCTCCCTGCGCAAGATGGTATCTCAAACATTCACAGCAGATTCCCTTCCTTGAGCAGGGGTGGTAAGTGCACTTGCAACTTGCCAGATTCTTCTCTTTATTGACACATTCTACCAAAGCGCGTTTCCTGTTATCTTTTCCCGTCAGTTCTTTTTCCGTTTCTGCTCTGGCGGGAATTGGACGCGAAAATTCCTCTCAAAAATCTCCTCAAAATCATATACGTTGTCAAAATCCTCCACAGAGTCTTCCGGTGTCTTTCCCATCAGTCCGCAGTTGACGAGGTTGAAAACTATCTCGCCGAAATCTCGCGTGTTTTTCACTCCCCAGTTCTCAAATACTGTCCTTGCGAGGAAGCCGAACTTGTCTGTTCCAAGTTCGCGAACCGCATCAAGGAGTTCATTTCCTGTAATGTGCCTTTTCTTTCCTATTCGCGAAAGCACGTGGTCTAAAGCCTCAAAGATAAACTTGTAAGCGTTGACGTGGTATCTTCTATCCCGTTTAGTAATGAGTCGCAACTTCTCTTCAAGTGAATCCAGCGCCGACTTCGGCATCCTGCTTTCTCCGGGTAAGAGCGCCTCTCTACTTTTTCACTTTCTCCCAGTCTTTGAGGAATCTTTCCACTCCGACATCTGTCAGCGGATGTTTGAGCATACTCTGAATCACAGCGAATGGAACTGTAGCAATCGGTGCGCCTATAAGCGCTGCCTGAAGAACGTGAACCGGGTGTCTGACGCTTGCGACAATAACCTGTGTTTGGAAATTGTAATTGGAAAATATTGTCATAATGTCTTCAATGAGCGCCATACCTTCTTGCCCTACATCATCCAGCCGTCCGATAAAGGGGCTGACGTATGTAGCGCCCGCCTTCGCCGCAAGAAGCGCCTGGTTTGCGGAAAATGCCAGGGTCACATTTGTATTCACTCCTTCGCGTGAGAGGCGCTTTACAGCCTTGAGCCCTTCATCTGAGAGAGGGATTTTTACCACGATATTGCGGTGAATTTTTGAGAGTTTACGCGCTTCCTCTACAATCTCGTTCTCTTTTGTTGAGAGAGCCTCAACGTTCACAGGGCCATCCACCACCTGGCATATCTCGTCAATCAGTTCACCGAGCGGTCGGTTCTCTTTGGAAATAAGCGTTGGATTGGTTGTGACTCCGTCAATTATGTGCGCGACTTTGCGCAATTCATCCAGATTTGCCGTATCTGCAAATATTTTCACAGTGCCCTCAATATGTAGTCACTTCCGTATCGCGTTTGGATTTTACAGAGACTTCTGGTTTCAGTCAAGAGAATTTGCCTATTCATAGGAGGTTTAGACGCGTTGCCTGCAACGCGGAATAATTTCCGTGCCGCAGGCGGCACGGCTAAACAAGTTATTGTCATTTCTCCTTCTTCTGCACTTCGCCTGTCATCGGGACAAACCCGACAGGGGAAATGGGTTCCACGGTTATGACGTTCCCGCATCTTGTGACCTTTTTGAGAATACTGTGTGCAGGGTCTTCGCCAACAGGGCTTACCATAATGCCGCCATCGCGTAATTGCATAACAAGCGGCTGGAGTATCTCAGGCGCGCCGCAGGTGACTATTATCGCGTCAAAAGGCGCCTTCTCCTGCCAGCCGCGGTAACCATCGCCACATCTGACAGTAATATTTTTGTACCCGAGTTCTTTCAGGCGCTTTTCCGCTGATTGCGCCAGAGCCGGAACTATCTCAATTGTGTAAACCTCTTTCGCTATTTCTGCGAGAATCGCCGCCTGGTAGCCGCTTCCTGTTCCAATCTCCAGGACCTTTTCGCCGCCTTTCAGTTGAAGGAGTTCAGTCATCTTTGCCACGAGGCTCGGCTGCGAAATAGTCTGCCCCTCCCCTATTGGAAGAGGGTAGTCGTCGTAAGCCTCATCATAGTAAGCGGGGTCAACAAAGAGGTGGCGCTTTACATTCCTCATAGCGGCAAGAACCAATTTGTCTTTCACTCCGCTCTCCTCAATTGTCGCTATAAGGTGTTCATTCGCCGCTTGAAATCGGTTTGAGCAGGTTGCGGCGCAAAAGACGCACATTGAAAACGCAACCAGTATGATAGCGGTTCTCTCAATACCTGTGGTCATTTCTAAGCCTCTTTCCACCTAAACTACTGTGCCGTATCCCAGCAGACGCAGACACAGAGAGATTACACAACGAATTGCGCCGCAAGTCAAGAAAAACCGGTCAGCGAAACTGAATCTGAACTCAAGGTATGAGGTGTGTCCCTCGCGCACTGAGAACCCGCGCAAAGGGCATCCTGAGACAGAGAAGTTTTGGGTAATCACCACAGACAAAAGTTTGAGCGCAGAAGACATAAAAGAGTTAGTGCACGCAAGATGGCACATATAAAATAACTGCTTCAAGAGGCTGAACGAATTGGTTGGCAGCAAGAGGCGCTTTGTCCGGAACTGGCGTATGAAGGAAGCGGTGGGCAGTGCGTCAAGCAGTCGCCGTTAGCGAAGTATTCCAACAATACTCAATTCATCAGGGGAATTTCTGCGCGGACAACTCCAGCGTTGACAATCAAACAAGGCGGCACTAGCATCAAGGCTTATCGCGATGAGTTGAGGAGACGGCTATAAATCGCTTTGGAGGGCGGCGCAGACAGCGGTCAGAACAACCATCTGGGGCTTTCCCCACATTGTCGCAAGTTCGCGCACAGGGTTCCTTTCTTTGAGGGTTCCTGCGTGTTCTATCGCTCCTCGGAAGCGGTGCGGGCGACTGCAGGGCTGACATCAGCCAGAGTGAGGTCCGCGACCTGTAACTTCACGCTTGCGCGTTTGAAAACCTCTGTTAGGTATTCGGAGTATAATTTGTCCATCTTCAGTTTGCGCAGTTCCTTCTCAATCTCGGAGCACACTTCGCGCAATGGCTTCGCAGTCGGCTCGTTGCGGGACTCCAGTTTGATTATGTAGAGCCAGTCGTCAACCTCAATCGGCTCCGTGACTGCGCCAACACCCAGTTGCGCCAGCGACTCTCCAAGCGGCTTTTTCAGGCTCTCAAGAGGCACAGGGCCGCAGAGATTTTCTTTCCCCTCTTCGTAACTTTCCGAAAACTCTTTCTGAAGCGCAGCAAAATCTTCGCCCTTTGCGAGACGCTCGCGTATACTTTGCGCAAGTTCTCTTGACTCCTTCGCTGTCCTTTTCTCATTTTGAACTGCGAATACTATCTCCCTGTACGTCACCTCTCTTTTTCCCGCGAACTTTTGCGCATTCTTCTGAAAATACTCTCTCAACTCCTGCGGGGGAACAAAAAGGTCTGCTGAAACTTTTTCACTTGCCAACTTGCGGATTGTTAGAAGCGCCCTGTGCTTTTTCTTGAGGATTTCAATTGAGAGTCCTGCTTGCTGGAGCATTGCCTCATACTGCGCCATTCCGCCGCGCGACTTCGCTTCGTTTTCAATCATCTGTATGATTTGCGCCTCATCTCTTGAGTCCAATGAGATTTTCTCCATTCTCGCCTTGTGAATCGCTATAGTTTCCTCTATGAGTGCGCCGAGCGCGTTGCAGAGGATATGCCGTTCTGTTTCAGATACGGGAAGTCCTTTACGGATTCTCTCCAGAGGAAGGCTTTTTCCTCCCATAGCCAGTTGAATCCGCAAGTCCTCGTAGGAAATCGGCTCGCCATCTACTACAGCCAAGACCCACGAAGACGCAGTCTGGTCAGCAGACACTATGAGCGCCGCCTGCCAGGCAAGAACAGAAGCGAGTAAGCAAATGAAGAGAACTCTTGCCATAACCAGAAAAACAAGGATTCGGACTGCGCGCCAATCAGCGGCTCGCGTTTTTTATTCTATTTATCACCACAGCAAAGTCAAAGATTTTATATCGGCTAGCTTCTCTTGCAGAAATTCCTCAACTTCGTCTGCTGGTCGGCGGATGCGTGTTGGCGCTATTTTGCCCCCAGCCTCGCGCTTCTTCAAGATCACTACGAAGCAAAAATGTTGAATGGAACGTTTACCAATTGCGTCTATAATAGAGGAAATCAGTTGGTGGAAGAAGGCGATGCGCCGAGCCGCCGCTTGCGGTGAGTTACGGGTGGAAGTAAACTGCGGAGTATTAGCCGGCGAACTTGTTCGCCGCCTGGCGGCGAGTAATCCGCCGTACAGCGGACGCCGACTAA
>Ga0315282_10004727_pt1 | contig 23606 bp, 24 predicted proteins | sample YL17G07_20_MG_FD_203693 | JGI IMG/M metagenome (GOLD analysis project Ga0315282, IMG submission 203693) | Sediment microbial communities from Yellowstone Lake, YNP, Wyoming, USA - YL17G07_20 | ecosystem: Environmental > Aquatic > Freshwater > Lake > Sediment | place: USA: Wyoming | collected... | reverse complement strand
AATATCTTTCAATTCTCTGCCTTTCGTAATGACTTAAATGTTTAAATTTCTCCATTTTTTCATTCTAACAGGTGTTCGGATTCAAAGGTAAATTTGCCTTTAAGGCTGCTACTGCCATGGGCCGTTAATGCCCGAAAAGTAGCGAGGCAAGCCGTGATTTCTTTGATGAACGCTGACGTGGCGGAGGCGGATCGAAAACGAAAGGTTGGGATGAAACTCGCCCTTATCGTTCTCGCACTTGTCTTGCCGGGCGCAATGGTGGAAGTTCTCTTCCCAGTTGCCGTCGTTTGGATCGGACTCATCTCGTTTCTGGTAGTCCGGTTCACGGACGTGAACACCGCCTTCGGCGGATTTCTCGCAATGATGATCATTCCGATTTCGTATCTTTCGGCATCGACGATCATCATGGTCCTTCTGTTCTTGGCCAAGCGACAGCTCGGACCTCGTTTCAATCGGCGTTGATGATTCTTTGGCCGCGAAGTCCCCGGCCTATCCCGCGTACCCGCACCCCGTCGCAGAAAGGATTCGCTCGTATGCGAACACCTCTGCGGCGGGGCTTTTCTTTTTAAAAATCAAAAATTTGTGATAATCTTTTAGTATGAACCCCGTTTTGGAAACGCATCTTGAGAGCGGGAAGTTTGACCACGGGTATTTGCTGGTGGGGGATTTTGAGATTTCGCGAAAGATGGCATTGGAAGCAACCCGGGCGATTCTCAAGCCCGAGGGAAAAATTGAATCTCATCCGGATTTTTCTTATCAAAAATTTGAATTATTCGGTATTGAAGAAAGCAGGACCCTTACTGAAAAAGCCTCCAAGAGACCATTTGTCGGCGATAAAAAAGTTTTTATTATTGAGCTTTTCTCTTTTAGTCTGGAATCAGCCAATGCTCTTTTAAAAACTCTGGAAGAACCCTTTCCCGGAACTCATTTTTTTGTAATTGTTCCTTCTTTGGAAAATGTTATTCCTACTTTAGCGTCCCGGCTTACCGTAATTGACAACAGTAAAATCAAAAAAGAACTTGATGAAGGAAAAATTAAATTTTATAAAAAATTTTTAAGCGACTTACCGAATAAAAGACTGGAAACTATCAAGAAATTCACAGAGAGTCGGCAAGACGCGATAGAATTCTTAAACGAATTAGAATTAACAACTAAAGATTTTAAAATTTTAGAAGAAATTCAAAGATGTAAAAGTTTTCTTTTCAGTCAGGGGTCTTCGGCAAAAATGGTTTTGGAACACATTGCCTTAACCCTGCCCCAGATGTAAAATTATGAGTATGACTTACGATTTTTCTAAAATAAAAACAAAAGCGGAAGAAATTAAAGAGCATCTAAAAAAAGAAGTTTTTTCATTGCACAGCGGCCGGGCCAATCCGGCCTTGGTTGAAGACATAATGGTTGATTCTTACGGAACAAAAATACCCATTAAGCATATTGCCACCATAAACGTGGAAAATGCCAGAACCCTGCGCGTCACTCCCTGGGATATTTCAGTTCTCAAAAATATTGAAGCCGCCATTAGCGCTTCTAATCTGGGTGCTCAGCCAATTGCCGACAAACAATCAATTCGGATAGCTCTACCCGAACTTTCCCAAGAGAGAAGAAAAGCGATAATAAAAGTTTTATCGGAAAAACTTGAAGAAGCAAAAATTTCTTTGCGTCAGGAACGGGATGAAGTTTGGAAAGATATTCAGGAAAAAGAACGTCAAGGAGAAATACCCGAAGATGACAAATTCCGTTTTAAAGACGAATTGCAAAAAATAATTGATAAAGCAAATGAGGAATTAGAAGAAATTGCCGAACGCAAGAAACAAGAAGTTGAGAAATAATGTCAATAATTTTATTTTTAATTGTTTTAGGTGTCCTTATTCTTTCTCATGAATTTGGGCATTTTATTGTGGCCAAGAAAAGCGGCATCAGGGTGGATGAATTTGCCTTTGGTTTTCCGCCCCGGATTTTCAGCGTTAAAAAAGGCGAAACTACTTATTCTTTCAATCTCATTCCCTTTGGCGGATTTGTAAAAATTTACGACGAAGACGGTCCTTATTTCTCTTCCAAACCTTTTTGGACAAAAACAGGTGTGCTTCTGGCAGGCGTTTTTTTTAATTTGCTTTTAGCCTGGTTTTTGATTTCTCTTGGCTTTATTATTGGCCTGCCGACCAGCGTTAGTTCTGTCCCAACGGCTGCAGAAATTAAAGATGTTAAAATTGTCATTATTGATATTGTTCAGAATTCACCCGCCCAACTGGCGGGTCTTAAAACCGGAGATGAAATTATCGGTTTTTCAAGAGTTGGGGATGTCCAGAATTTTATTAACAAGAATAAAGGAAAAGAAACAAAAATAAAATATAAAAGGGGAGGAGAGATTTTTTCAACGGAATTAACGCCCAGAATTTCTCCGCCGGCCGGAGAGGGCGCGATTGGGATTGCTATGGATGAAGTGGGAATTCTTAAACTTCCCTGGTATCGGGCGCCCTGGGAAGGATTGAAAATGACTTACGAACTGACAATTTCTATTGCCCTAGCGGTTTATTATTTTTTTGTTAATTTAGTAAAAGGGTTAACCGGTTTAGAAGGCGTGATGGGGCCTGTGGGGATAGTGGGCGCCACCAACACCGTGGCTAAACTTGGTTTTTCTTATTTGTTAAGTTTTGTCGCTCTCTTATCAATCAATTTGGCGGTAATAAATATTATTCCCTTTCCGGCCCTGGATGGCGGAAGGATTTTGTTTCTTTTGATAGAAAAAATTAAGGGCTCGCCAATCAACGCCCGTCTCAGCAACACCATCCACAATGTTGGTTTTGCTCTTCTTTTGATTCTAATGCTGGCCATAACCTACCGCGACATTTTGAGGTTGATATAAAAATAGTTCTGGGTTATTATAAGGCTAATGCGGCAGTCGGAACTTTTTACCAAGACCCAAAAAAAGGCACCTAAAGACGAGGTTTCGGTTAATGCCAAACTTTTGGAAAGGGCTGGCTTTATTCATAAAGAAATGGCAGGAGTATATTCATATTTACCCCTTGGCCTGAGAGTAATTAAAAAAATTGAAAATATTATCAGGGAAGAAATGAATGCCATCGGAGGCATAGAGATGAAAACATCCGTCCTTCAAAATAAAGAAGTATGGGAAAAGTCAAACAGATGGGATGACGGAGTGGTGGATAGTTGGTTTAAAACAAAATTAAAAAATGGCGGAGAAGCTGGTTTATCGTTTACCAACGAGGAAGCTTACTCAAATATTTTAAAGCAGTATGTAAGTTCCTATAAAGACCTGCCGGTTTATCCGTATGATTTTAAAGAGATTTTCAGAAACGAGGCAAGAAGTAAATCCGGAATAATCAGGGGAAGAGAATTTTACTGGAAGGCATTGTACTCGTTTTCCAGAAACGAACCTGAACATTTAGTGTTTTATGAAAAAGCAAAGCAGGCTTATAAAAATATTTTCAATCGTGTTGGCATAGGAGATAAGACCTATATAACATATGCCTCCGGCGGGACTTTCTCTAAATTCTCTCACGAATTTCAGACTATCTGTGATGCGGGCGAAGATACTATATATCTTGATGAAAAGAAGGGGATAGCAATTAATAAAGAAGTTTACAATGATGAGGTTATTAAAAGCTTGGGGCTAAAAAAAGAAAAGCTTGTTGAAAAGAAAGCAATTGAAGTCGGCAATATTTTTACTCTCGGAACTAAATTTTCAGAGCCGTTTGATTTAAAGTATAAAAATGAAAAGGGAGAAGAGAAGATGGTTTTCATGGGTTCTTATGGTATTGGTTTGGGGCGTCTTATGGGTACGATTGTGGAAATTTTTCACGACAAAAACGGAATAATCTGGCCGGAGTCAGTTGCTCCGTTCAAAGTTCATCTTATAGAACTTAAGGGTGTCTCGGCGGAAAAAATTTACAAAGATTTAATAAAGCAGGGCGTGGAAGTTTTATATGACGACAGGGATGTTTCCGCCGGAGAAAAATTCGCCGATGCCGACCTTATCGGCATTCCGTATCGCGTGGTAATAAGCGAAAAAACAATGGAACAAGGCAAAGTTGAATTAAAAAAGAGGGGAGAGGACAAAACAAAATTGGTTTATGTTAGACAAATTTTTTAAATTATTTTCAAATGATATTGGCATTGACTTGGGCACCGCCACTACCCTGGTTTATGTGGCGGGCCGCGGTATTGTTATCAACGAACCGTCTGTTGTAGCGGTTAATCAAAAGACCGGCCAAATCGTTGCCATTGGCAACGAGGCAAAAAAAATGGTGGGCCGAACCCCGGGTCATATCTCGGCCATTCGTCCCCTTATTGAGGGCGTAGTTTCTGATTTTGAAATTACCCAGGAAATGCTTTTTTATTTTATAAAAAAAGTTCAGGGAGGGCGCCTGAGATTATTTGCCCGTCCCCGGGTGGTCATCGGCGTTCCTTCGGGAATTACCAATGTCGAAGCCCGGGCTGTCCGCGATGTGGCAAAAAACGCCGGCGCCCGCGAGGTTTATCTGATTGAAGAGCCCATGGCCGCGGCCATTGGCGTTCGCCTTCCCATTCATGAGCCAGTGGGAAATATGGTTATTGATATTGGTGGAGGAACCACTGACATTGCGGTTATTTCTCTGGGCGGGATTGTCACTTCCAAAAATGTCCGCATTGCCGGCGACCGTCTTAATCAGGACATTATTGAGTATGCCCGAGACGAATTTAAAATTTTGCTGGGAGAAAAAACAGCCGAGGATGTAAAAATCGCCATTGGTTCGGTGGATAAGAACGGGGAAGGACTGGAGGCAACCATTCGGGGAAGAGACTTGGTCACTGGTTTGCCCAGAGAAGTTGTGGTGACGGATTCCGATATTAGGGAGGCAATTATGAAATCAATTCAGGCCTTGGTGATTGCCGCCAAAGAAGTAATTGAAGAAACGCCGCCGGAGCTGGTTTCCGATATTATGCACCGGGGCATTATTATGGTGGGAGGAGGGGCTTTTCTTAGGGGATTAGCCGGGTTGTTTGAGAAAGAGACAAAAATTCCGGTTTTTGTGGCCGAGGATCCCTTAACAGCCGTGGTGCGGGGAACGGGCATTGTTCTTGAAGATTTAGAAAATTTAAGAGATGTTTTAATTCAACATGAAGACGATGTTACTCCCCAATAAAAAATTCCCCAAAAGAAATATTTTTTTAAGTCTCATTTTGGGACTTTTTTTGATTTTTATTATTTTTTTCGCTCCGGCGAGGAATGTTGTTGTCAGATTTTTTGTCGCTGTCAGCCGTCCGCTTCTAAACTTAAATAAAAAAGATGACGAAGTTTCAGTATTAAAAAATAGAGTTGCGGAACTGGAATCAAAAATTTTACTGCTGGAGCCTTTGGAAAAAGAAAATCAGGAGTTAAAAGCGTTATTATCTCATCCGGAAGATGCGAAAAATTATATTTTGGCCTCAATTATTTCCCGGCCGCCCCAATCATCTTATGATGTTTTAATTATTGATGCTGGTTCTGATAATGGGGTAAGGGTGGGTATGACGACGACGGCTTTTTCCAATATTTTGCTGGGTTATGTCACTGATGTTTTTCCCAAAACAAGCAAGATAAAATTAGTTTCTTTTCCCGGAGAAGAAACAAATGTGCTCATTGAATCTGTTTCTACGGGAGCCAAAATTTCTGCTCTGGCAATTGGCCGGGGCGGGGGAGATATGGAGATAAAAATACCGAGTTCCGTTGAAGTTCATTCCGGCGACAGAATTACGACGCCGGGAACTTATCCTCTAATGCTGGGGATTGTGGAAAGGGCGGAAATAAATCTCTCCGACCCCTTTCAAAAAATCTTTTTCCGCCTTCCCCTCAACCTCCAAGAATTAAATTACGTAATGATTGAGAAATAAAATGATTAAAAGGATTATTTGCGATATTGGTTTGTTTCTGGGGATTTTTTTTCTGCCTTGGTGGGGGACGGCGATATTGGCTTTTATTTTTATGATTTTATTTAAACGTTTTTGGGAAGGGGTAATAGCCATGCTTTTTATTGATTCTCTTTATTCTCTGCCCACATCAAAATTTTACGGCCATTTCGGAATTTTTATTGTCTCGGCAATTATTTTGCTCTTAATTATAGAAAACTTAAAGACAAGAATTCGCTTTAAAATTTAAAACATGAAAAACACCGAAATTTATCCCGATGAAATTTTTATTGATTCGGAAAATATCCCTAAGTTTGACACCCAGCAATTTGAGGGCCGGCTGGAAAAACCAATCACCAAAAAAACCTTTTGGTTTCTGTCTGTTTTTTTTGGCTTATTATTACTGCTTTTATTAACAAAAATTTTTTATTTGCAGGTTGTTCAGGGCAAAACATTAACAGAGAGAGGAGAAAAAAATAGTCTCAGACAGGAAATTATTCTGCCTCCGCGGGCAATCATCAGCGACAGAAACGGGGTAAGACTAGTCTGGGACGAAGGAGAATCAAGAAATTATATAGATTCACCCGGCTTTAGTCACATTCTGGGCTATACCGGGCTTCCCTCAAAAGAAGATTTAGAGAGAAAAGAGGCGCTTTTGATGAATGAGAAGATTGGCAAGGACGGCATTGAAAAAAAATATGAAAGTGTTCTTCGGGGCACAGTCGGGGTAAAATTGGTAGAAGTAGATTCCCAAAATAATATCACTTCGGAAAGCATCCAGAGCCCTCCCCGGAGCGAGGAAAATTTTAATCTCACAATCGATTCCAGGGTTCAGTCTAAATTTTTTCAAATTATGGCTTCGGTGGTGAAAGGATATAATTTTCAGGGAGGAGCGGGAGTTATTTTGGATGTGAATACGGGCGAAGTATTGTCCTTGGTTAGTTGGCCTGAATATAACCCAAAAAACCTGGAAAGTTTTCTCAATGATAAAAGTAAGCCTTTTCTCAACAGGGCCATTGCCGGTCTTTATGCGCCGGGCTCTATTGTCAAGCCTTTGATTGCCCTGGCCAGTCTGAATGAAGGGACGATTTCTCCGGAAAAACAAATTTTCAGTTCCGGAAGCATTTCCATACCCAATCCGTTTTTCCCGGACAAAAAAAGCGTGTTTTATGACTGGAAAGCGCATGGCTGGGTAGATATGAAAGAAGCTCTGGCTGTTTCTTCGGATGTTTATTTTTATGAAATTGGAGGCGGTTTTGAAGATATTAAAGGATTGGGAATAAAAAAGATTGAAGATTACGCGAAAAAATTCGGGTTTACTTCAAAAACCGGAATAGATTTGAATGGCGAAGAAGAAGGGATAGTTCCTTCTCCTGAATTAAAAGCAAGAGTCAATCCGGCCGATCCCATCTGGAGAATAGGTGATACTTACAATGCCAGTATTGGTCAGGGCTATTTTCATATTACTCCCGTTGAAATGGCGGTTTACGCCGCCGCCCTGGCAAATAACGGAAAAATTATTAAGCCGTGCTTGGTTTCGTGTTCAACATTAGGTGTCGAACAAATTGATATTCCGGAAAAATATTTCAATATAGTAAAAGAGGGAATGAGAATGGCCGTGACCGAGGGAACCGCCAGCGGCCTTAACGCAGCCAACGTTGCCCTGGCCGCCAAAACCGGCACCGCGGAAATAGATGCGGCAAAAAAATATATCAACTCCTGGGTTATCGGATTTTTCCCTTATGAAAATCCCAGATACGCTTTTGCAGTGGTAATGGAAAAAGGACCTTATCAAAGTCCTGTCGGCGCTCTTTACATTATGCGCCAGCTTATTGATTGGATGAGCATTTACACCCCGGAATATTTGAAGTAAAGTGATATTATGGGTTTGGAAGAAATCAGGGAGGAGAGATTAAAAAAAATGGGACCATATCCTGTTTCTGTTTCGCGCAGTTTTGAGATTGGCGAGGTCCTGGCCAGATTTTCAAAAATTAAAAAACCGATTTTTGTTGTCGGCAGAATTAAGGCAGTCCGTTCCCATGGCGGCTCTATATTTTTTGATATTGACGATGGTTCGACTTCGCTCACCACAGGCGGCATTCAGGCATATATTAAAGAAGACGAGGTTGGCAAGGCGCAATTTTCCGTTTTTACCGACACTATTGATATAGGCGATTTTGTTGAACTGAAAGGAACTCTTTTTAATACGAAAAAACAGGAAAGAACAATAAAAGTTTCCAAATGGCGGATGATTGCCAAAAGCCTGCGGCCCTTGCCGGAAAAATGGCACGGCCTTAAAGACGTTGAAGAAAGATTTAGAAAAAGATATCTCGACCTCTTAATGAATAAGGAAGTTAAAGAAAGATTTTTATTGCGCTCAAAAATAATTTCTGAAATTCGGAATCTCCTTGATAAAAATGGTTTTATAGAGGTGGAGACCCCCATTCTTCAGAATTTGGCGGGCGGGGCATTGGCCGAGCCCTTTACTACCCACCATAATGCTCTTAATATTGATTTGCATCTTCGCTTGGCGCCCGAACTTTTTCTTAAGAAACTGCTGGTTGGCGGTTTTAACAAGGTTTACGAAATGAGCAGGGATTTTAGAAACGAGGGAATTGACGCCATTCATAATCCGGAATTCACCATGCTTGAGCTTTACGAGTCTTATCGCGACGCCGAATATTTGCGGGGATTTATAGAAAAGATTTTAAAAGACCTTATAAAGAAAGTTTGCAAGAAAAAAGAAATTGTTTTTGGCGAAAACAAAATTAATTTTACTAAAAAATTCAGCGTTATTTCTTATTTCGACGTTCTTAAAAGAACTGCTTTAATGCCCGAGCCGGAAAAAGCGCGTAGAGAAGATTTTTCTTTAAGGGCAAAACAATTCGGCATAGAGGTGGAAGATTTTGAGACAAAGGAAAAAATAGCGGATAATATTTTCAAAAAAATTTGCCGGCCTAAAATAATCCAGCCGACCTTTGTCATTGATTATCCGGTCGGCGCCTCTCCTTTGGCAAAAAGAAAAGAGGATAATCCGGAAATGATTGACAGGTTTCAATTGATAATCGCTGGTCTGGAAATAGTTAACGGATTTTCCGAACTTAATGACCCGATTGACCAGAGAAAAAGATTTGGAGAACAGGACAAGTTGAAAGAAAAAGGAGAGAAAAGCGTTTCGCCGAGCGACGAAGACTATTTAGAGGCACTAGAGTACGGAATGCCCCCAGCCGCCGGCCTGGGCCTGGGCATTGACCGTTTAATAATGCTTTTCACCAACACTCAAAACATCCGGGAGGTAATTCTCTTCCCAACACTGCGCCCGAAAAACGAGTAAAAAAAATAGTATGGGAAATAATATAAAGGCAGTTATTTTTGATATTGATGGAACGTTATCTTCTGATATCTCATGGACAAAATTAACTCTTTTACTTGGGAAATCTGTTCCTGATCATTTGAAGATTTATGAGGATTTCAAAACGGGAAAATTAGAATATGAAGAGAGTAAACGATTACTTTTGAAGTTATGGAGGGGGGAAGGCGTTTTACACAAAAACAAACTTCAAAAAATATTTGATAGTTGGATAATTAAAGAAAATACAATTCCACTTTTTTCATATTTAAAATCGAAAAGATATATAACTTGTCTTATTACTGGCTCAGTTGATTTGTTTGCACAAACTATTGCCGGAAAAGTAGGAGCAGATTTTTGGTATGCAAATACAATCTTGCATTGGGACGAAGACGATATTTTGCAGGATTTTGATTATGAATTAAATGCGGCGGATAAAAAGTTGGAACAATTTGAAAATTTTAAGAAGCAAAATTCTTTGGAAAATTCCGAATGCGTGGTCGTGGGGGACGACTCTAATGATATCGAGTTATTTAAAATAACCCAACATGGAATTATCGTTGAATCTCCAACGTCGTCGGTCTTAGAGCTGTTTGCCTGGAAAAAAGTCAAAGATTTAATTGAAATTAAAAATATATTATAAACTCCCCGAGGTTAAACCTCGGGGGAAAATAAATGAGAAAAATTAGCGAATATACTCTTAAAAAAGCATCGGGACATATATATTATGAAGTAGAGATGCTTTTTATGACAATGCGTTTATTGTTAACATCAAGAGATCAGATTTTTATAAATGCTCTTTTGGAATCATTTTTGATACACAGTAGAAATTTACTTGATTTTTTATATCCAAAACTTGAGCCCAAAAGTGACGATATTTTAGTTTATGACTATATTCAATATAAAAAATTGTACAATATTAATAAAACAAAGAAAAAAGAACTAAATTTCATAACAAGAAGAGCTAATAAACAACTCGTACATCTTACATATTCTAGAAATAAGTTTGGGGAGAAAAGAAAACAATGGCGTTTTGTAGATATCAGTAATAAAATGCGTAAAACCTTGATTGCTTTTTACGATGCTTTACCAGAAAAATATAAGCGGTGGCCTCATTTTGTTCAATTAAAAAAGATTTTAGATTAAAGAGTTAGATTTTTGGGGATCGGCCTGTGGGGACTTATCCACAGGTTTTTTGGTCCGATTTGACATCATATTTCATATTTGATACAATATTGTCATAATTATGAAAAGCAGTAAAAATCTAATTGAACAGTTAAAGCCCTTGCCGTATTTTGATAAAAAGACCATACATCAACTTGGTAATCAGTTCGGGCTTAAAAATGTCTCGGTTGACACTTATATCAGCCGTTTTCTGAAGTGCAAAGAGATTATTCAGCTTAAGAATGGGCTTTATGTGGCCGCCGATTTTTTCAATAAAAACAGGGGTGATATTTCCTATTCATTTTATCTTGCAAATGTTTTACGGACGCCGTCGTATGTAAGTTCGTGGACTGCGCTCCAGTATTATAATTTAGCCACTGAATCGACATACACCATAACTTCAATTACACCGAAGATTACCAGGGACTATAAAACAAAGGCGGGAAATTTTGCCTATCAGTCAATAAAAAAAGAATTATTTTCTGGTTTCTCTTTAGTAAAGGTGAAATTTGATTTTTTTATCGCGTCTCCCGCAAAGGCACTTTTTGATCTGCTTTATTTTAAAACGTACCAGTTTCGTGGTGTGCGGTTTGAAGATATAAGTATATTGATTAAGGAAATGCGCATTGATATTGAGGAAATGAATAAAAAAGACCAGGTCGCTTTTTACACAATGATTAAAAAATATTTACACCATGAATGAACAGATTATCGCTACATTAAAAAGAAAACTTGACGATCTTTCCGCGTATGGCGAGGTTGATGCGGAAACGAAACGCAACGCTCTTAAAGAAGAGTTGCAGTTTTACGTTCTTAATTTTATTTGTCATCATCCGGAATATAGTAAGTGGATTATGTATGGCGGCTCCGCGCTTCGCATATGCCACGGGCTTGACCGGATGTCGGTTGATTTAGATTTTGAAGTTGCTTATTCGATAACAGAAAAATTTTTAGAAGAACTGAAAAAAGAGGTTAAAAAATATTTTATCAACACTTATGGTACCGAGCCCGATTTTCTTACAATAAAAACAACTACAGGCAGAGGATTAACCCTTAAGTTTAATGTTGGCGAGGAATTGAGTTTAGGACATTCATCAAAACAGGTGCATGTAAAAATAGACCTTAATTACTTTATCGCTCCAAAGACAGTGGTCGAGCGTAGGCCGATAAATCACGACCAGTTTTCATTTATAATTACAACATATAATATGTCTGCACTTATGGCGAGTAAGATTGCCGCAATTTTTCTGCGTGGAATTCGCGGAGTAGGCGGAGTGGTGTATGAAGAAAAAGGACGCGATATTTACGACCTTTTGTGGTACATGAATAAAAAAGTGGTGCCAGATTTTGATTACCTCACCGCAAAAGGTATTGATGTAAAAGACCCGAAGGTAATTTTTAACAAACTCACGCTTCAGATGAATAAAGTAAATGATAGTAATCTTAAACAGGATCTATTGCCGTTATTTAAAAATCGGACCTATATTGAAAATTGGTTAAAGAATTGGCTGGAAAGTTACTTTCAGTTTCTTGATGGATACAAAATTAATACAATAACAACACTGGAAAGCATAAAGATGCACCAGGATTTTCTTACTGATAATTTTTCCTTTATATATTGGTATAATACTGAAGAGGGTAGGATTGTGCGTATCGTCTATACCATTAGTGATTATTGGATTATGTTTCGTGAGGGAGATTTGCTGGTTGAAATAGATAAGAAAATAGACGGTGCCATTGAGTCTACGAGTAACGGACAGAGCAATAGACCAATTCCAAATGATAAGCTCAAACAGTACGCCACGCTTTTTTATCAGAAAACTGAAGCGTATTTTAAAAAAACAAACAGAATAATGCTTGGTGATAATATAATTACCAAAGTTATTAGAATGAACGCTAACAACTTAAACCAGAAAGAACAGATTGTTCTTAATAAACCTGCATTGTTGTCTTGTGAGCTTGATGACTTATTGAAATAAATTATTAAAAAATCGCCTGTGGGACTTATCCACAGGTATTTTGTTTTTTGGCTTTGTGGGGTAAAAGAAGTGGAGTATAGTGTTATTGAAGTGGGGATAAGTGGATAAGTCTGTGGATAAAGTGGATAACTTTTAAAATAACATGTTAATCGGCGAATATAAGCATAATCTTGACCCTAAAAAGAGATTAGCCATTCCAGCCAAATTCAGAAAAGAAATAGGGGAAAAGGTTGTTATAACAAAAGGTTTGGATCAATGCCTTTTTGTTTATCCTTTAGTTGAATGGGAAAAAGAAGCGGAAAGATTAAGTTCTTTGCCAATCGGAGCGTCGGATAAGAGAAATTTTGCCCGGTTTTCTTTTTCCGGCGCAACTGATGTTGAACTTGACGCCCTGGGCAGAATATTGATTCCGGATTATTTGAAGGAATTTGCCGGACTAAAAGAAAAAGTTGTCATTGTCGGGGTCTACAAGCGTTTGGAAATCTGGAATGAGGAAAAGTGGACAGATTATAAAGAGAGGACAGAAAAACAAGCTGATGTTTTGGCGGAGAAGCTGGGAGAGCAAAATGTTTACTGACATGGCTCATGTCCCTGTTCTTTTAAAAGAATCAATTTATTACCTTAATCCCAAGCCCGGCGACACAATACTTGATGCAACCATAAACGGCGGAGGACACACGGAAGCAATATGCAAACTTGTTGGTGAAAACGGAAAGATAATTGGAATAGACCAAGACCGAGAGGCAATAGAACGTCTTAAATTCCAAATTACAAATTCCAAATATCAAATAAAATTATTATGCGGGAATTTTAGGGAGGTTGATAAATTGGTGGGAGAAAAGTTAGATGGAGCGATATTTGATTTAGGCATGAGTTCAAACCAGATTGATCCGCCAGCTGGCGGAGCAGGCAGGGGATTCAGTTTCCAGAAAGATGAGCCGTTATTGATGAATTATGACCCGAATGGCTCTTTTACGGCAAAAGAAATAGTAAACAAGTGGAGTGAAGCAGATATTAGCGATGTTCTTTATAAATATGGAGAAGAAAGATACAGCAGGAGAATAGCAAAAAATATTATCAGGGCCAGGCCCATTGAAACAACGTTTGAGCTTGTGGATATAATCCGAGGCAGCGTGCCAAGGCAATACCGCAATGGAAGAATAAATTGCGCAACCCGAACTTTTCAGGCATTGAGAATTGCAGTCAATGACGAAATTAATGCCTTGCGGGAAGGAATAAAAAAAGTATGGGAACTGTTGTTGCCGGGAGGAAGATTAGTGGTAATTTCCTTTCACTCGCTGGAAGACAGAGAAGTAAAAACGTTTTTTAAAAAATTAAAAGAGGAAAAACAGGGAGTAATTTTAACAAAAAAGCCGGTTGTCGCGGGAGAGCAAGAAAAAAAATCAAACCCGCGTTCACGAAGCGCCAAATTAAGGGCAATAGAAAAATCCGCCCAAGGCGGACAAGTATGACAAAAGTTATAAAAGAAAAATTTAATAATGTTATCTTGGTGAGACTATTTTTAATTGCCATTGTTTTAATTTCCGTTCTTTATATTTATTTTTTAAATAGCACTATTCAGGCAATTGTCGAAACTAAAAATAACGGCAAAAACATACAAATAATTTCTCAAGAATATCAAAGTTTAGAAAACGAATATTTCAATCTTTTGGGGAAGATTGATATAGATTATGCACGGCAAATTGGGTTTGTTGACCAGTCCTCAAAAGTAGATTATATAGTCCGTCAGACTGCCGTTGCCTATGGAAGAGGGTTTTAAATTCCGGATTCGGTTAATTTATCTTTTTATTTTTTTATTTGGCGCTGTTTTAATAACACGCCTCTTTTTTATTCAGGTAGTAAGGGCGGATTATTATAAAAATGAAGCCAATAGGCAATATATCGCTCCGGCCGGAAATGAATTTGAGAGGGGAAATATTTATTTTACGAGAAAAGACGGTCAGCTTATTTCCGCCGCCACCGTTAAAAGCGGTTTTCAGGCAGTTATCAATCCAAAAACGTTAAAAAACGCAGAAAACGCATACCAGGAACTTTCAAAAATCATTAGTTTAGACAAGGACGATTTTTTGAAACATAGCCAGAAAGATGATATTTACGAAGTATTGGCCCACCGTCTTGATAGCGAAACAGCCCAAAAAATAAAGGATTTGAAAATAAAGGGTCTTGATGTTTATTCGGAAAACTGGCGATACTACCCGGCTGCTAGCCTTGCCTCGCGCGTTTTGGGTTTTGTCGGATACAAGGGCGATGAGCTGGCTGGACGCTACGGCATTGAGCGGTATTACGAATCTGTTTTGGCAAGAAGTTTTCAGGATAATTTTGTCAATTCTTTCGCGGAAATTTTGGCCGATATCAAGGGTGTCATTTCCGGGGATACCTTGGGAAAAGGAGACGTTGTCCTTACCATTGAGCCCAATGTCCAGTCAACTCTTGAGAATAATCTTGAAAAGGTTCTTAAAAAATACGAGGCGGAAATGGCCGCCGGCATCATCATTGAACCAAAGACAGGAAAAATTTTGGCCATGGCCGCGGTCCCCAACTTCAACCCCAATTCTTACGGAGAAAATAAAAATTTAAATATTTTTACCAATCCCAATGTTGAAAGCGTTTATGAGATGGGTTCAATCATGAAGTCATTGACGGTTGCCGCTGCCATTGACCAGGGTAAAATTACGGCCGAAACAAGATATAATGATTATGGCTATGTTGATGTTGGAGGGCAGCGGCTGAATAATTATGACGGAAAAGCCAGGGGAAACGTTTCTATTCAGGATGTTTTAAACAATTCCATAAATACCGGCGCGGTTTTTGTAATGAGACAATTGGGAAGAGAAAAATTTCGTGATTATTTGATAAATTACGGATTTGGCGAAAAAACCAATATTGATTTGCCGGCCGAGATTCAGGGATTGCTTTCCAATGTTACAGAAAGTCCGCGGGAAATAGAATACGCCACCGCCTCTTTTGGCCAGGGATTCGCCGTTACCCCCATTGAAATGGCCTCTGCTTTTTCTGCTCTTGCCAATGGAGGATATTTGATGAAGCCCTATGTTGTGGAAAGAATAAAATTGCAAGGAATTAAAGACAAAGAAATAAAACCCGAGATTAGAAGAGAAGTTCTTAAAAAAGAAACAACAGAGGAGGTGAGCCGGATGCTGACTAAAGTTTTTGATGAAGCGTTAATGAATGGGACTTACAAAATGGATCATTATTCCATTGCCACTAAAACAGGAACAGCCCAGTCGGTTACAGAAGGAGAAAAAGGCTATCAGGAGGGCAAATATGTTCATACTTTTTTTGGCTATGCTCCTGCTTTTGACGCAAAATTTTTAACCTTGCTTATATTAGTGAAACCGCAGGGTGTGCAATATGCCGCTTTTTCCCTTTCGGAACCATTTGTCAATATCACAAAATTTTTGTTAAACTATTATGAAGTGCCGCCGGATCGATAAAATATGTTCAAAAGTATTTTAAAAAATATTATCGCCATTTTTTTGAAGATTGAAGCAAAACTCATACTCAAAAAATACAAGCCCAAAATTGTGGCTATTACCGGGACAGTGGGAAAAACTTCAACCAAAGACGCCATTGCCCTTATTTTAGCCATTAAATTTAATGTTCGGAAAAGTGAAAAAAGTTATAACAGCGAACTGGGCGTGCCCCTTACCATTATTGGAGCAAAAAGCGCCTGGAATAATGTTTTTGAATGGTTTTTGGTTTTTTTAAAAGGACTCAAGGCTCTTATTAAGAAAGAGGAATATCCCGAATGGCTTGTTTTGGAAATGGGCGTGGGAAAACCCAAAGATATGGAGCGTTTAGTTTCCTGGATATTTCCCAATATTGCTGTTTTTACCGCTCTGGCGGAAATTCCGGTGCATGTTGAAAAATTTCCGAGCGCAGAAGATCTGATAAAAGAAAAAATAAAACTGGCGGGAGCGCTTAAAAAAGACGGCTGTTTGATTTTAAACGGCGACGATAAAATAATTTTAAATCTTAAAGAATCTAAAACAATTACTTATGGTTTTACAGAAGGATTAGATTTAATAGCATCCAATTATAATATTTCTCCCGACGGCATTAATTTTAAAATCGATTATAAAGGAAATATTATCCCCGTTAGGATACCCAATGTTTTTGGAAAGCAATATGTTTATACTGCTCTGGCCGCTTTAGCAGTGGGAATTTCTCTTGAATTGAATTTAGTGGAAACAGTAGAAGCGATTTCAAGATTTAAACCGCCAGCCGGCCGCCTCAATTTATTGGAAGGAATCAAAAATTCTTTTATTCTTGATGACACTTATAATTCTTCACCTATTGCTGTGTTGGCGGCATTGGAAGTTTTAAAAACATTGCCGGCCGAAAGAAAAATTGCTGTTTTGGGCGACATGCTGGAGTTGGGCAAATTTACCATTGAGGAACACAAAAAATTAGGAAGATTGGTGAAAGAGTTTAAAATTGATTTGCTTTTTACGGTTGGCCCGAGGGCAAAATTTATTGCTGACGAGGCGCGTTGTGTTGGTTTTGACCCTCAAAACATTTTTGAATTTTCAAATTCCGAAGAAGCTAAAATTCCTCTTCAGGAAAAAATTAAACAAAAGGATTTGATTTTAGTAAAAGGCTCGCAGGTAATGAGAATGGAAAAAATTATTGAAGAAATAATGGCCCACCCCGAACTGAAACCCGAACTCCTTGCCAGACAGGAAAAAGAGTGGCAAAATAAAGGGTAGATTGTCGGCCCCTTCGTCTAGTCCGGCCTAGGACATCAGGTTCTCATCCTGAAAACATGGGTTCGAATCCCGTAGGGGTCATTGCATTATGAAAAATAGAAAACTAAAAATAATAATGATATTGATAGGGGGAGTTTTATTGTTACTTCTAATTTTGAGCTCTCCGTTGGTTTCCTTAAAGACGGACACCAAGGGAAATCTTACGGAAACCAACGGCGGACTTAGTCCTTTTGACGGCCTTAATCTTGAGGCAAAAGCAGTTCTTGTTTTTGACCTTGCAAAAAACGAGCCGATTTTTGAATTGAATCCAAATACCCAACTTCCCTTGGCCAGTTTGACGAAAATTATGACCGTTGTGGTGGCCGAAGAAACAAAAACAAAAGACATTTCAAAATTTGTTAATGAAGCTCTGGAACAGTCTTCTAATGAAGCGGCAATCGCCTTGGCATCTGTGAATAATAATTTTTTAGATTTAATGAATAAAAAAGCAAAAGAATTGAATTTAAACCAAACTTATTTTTTGAACGAAACCGGAATTGATATTTCAAAAGAATTAAGCGGGGCCTATGGTTCAACTAACGATGCAGTTAAACTTATTAGTTATGCCCTTAAAAATAATCCTGATTTATTTGAAGCAACAACAAATAATTCTTCGCTTAACACCAACCCTTATGCCAGCACCACTACGCTTTTAATTGCTTCTAAAACAGGTTTAACCGACTTGGCCGGCGGAAATCTGGCTGTTGTTTTTGACGCCGGCTTTAATCATCCGATTGTTTCCGTTGTCCTCGGCTCTTCGGAAAAAGGCAGATTTATTGATACTCAAAAATTAATAGAAGCAACGTTTAGATATTTAACAAAATGATGCTTAATGTTTTCAAAGTTTTTGGCCTTTCTGCCTTTGCCTTTTTTTTGGCAATTATTTTAACGCCTATTTTTACCCACTATTTTTATAAATATAAAATGTGGAAAGGGCATTCAAGAAGCGATGAGGCAAATCCCGTTTCTCTTGATTTTAGAAATATTCACCAACAGCGGGCCGCCGGAGAACTGAATACGCCTCGGGTAGGCGGAATAATAATTTGGTTTTCGACGATTTTAACTTGTCTGATTACCTGGCTAGCCTTTAAAATTTTTCCAGACGAACTGACAGGAAAGTTAAACTTTTTGAGCAAAAATCAAACTTGGCTCCCGCTTTTTGCTCTTATTGTTTCGTCCTTAGTCGGCTTAGCAGACGATTTAATCCAAATTTTTGGAAAGATGGGAAATAAATTTTTTTCTGATACCGATGGTTTCCCCAGTCTTCCCCGAAGAGCAAGGATTGCAACTGTTATCATAATCGGAGCAATCGGCGCCTGGTGGTTCTTTTTCCCGTTAGAAATGACAAGTATTCTGGTGCCTTTTGTCGGCGAGATTGCTCTTGGTTGGCTGTTTATTCCATTTTTTATAATCACCATGCTAGCTGTTTTTTCCGGAGGAATAATAGACGGCATTGACGGCTTAGCCGGCGGGGTAATGGCTTCTGTCTTTGCCGCTTATACCGGCATCGCTTTTTTCCAAAACCAGATTAATATTGCAACTTTCTGCGCCGTTATTACGGGCAGTATTCTTGCTTTTCTTTGGTTTAATATTCCGCCGGCCCGGTTTTACATGGGTGAGACAGGTATGTTGGGGCTGACGGCAGCCCTGACCGTTGTGGCTTTTTTGACCAAGGCAGTGGCAGTTTTGCCGATAATTGCTTTTCCTCTCGTTGTCACCTCGGGTTCAGCTATTATTCAAGTGATTGCCAGAAAATATTTTAAGAAGAAAGTTTTTCGGGTGGCACCGATTCATCACCATTTTGAGGCAATTGGCTGGCCTCCCTATAAAGTGACAATGCGTTTTTGGGTTATCAGCATTGTTTTTGCCATAATTGGAATGGTGATAGCTTTAATCGGATGACAAGAGTAATTTTTTTTATTTTAATATTGCTGACTATTAATATTGTTCATGCCTCTACTATTGACGATTTGCAGGCGCAGATTGACCAGCATAACCAGCAGATTGCGGATATTGAAAAAGAAATTGCCCAATATCAGGAAGAATTGAACAAAAACACAAAAGAAGCAAATACGTTAAAAAATCAAATTACCCAACTGGAAACCACAAAGAAAAAATTAGTGGCGGATATTTCGCTCACCCAGAAACAGATTGAGGCGGCGAATTTAAACATTGAAGAGCTGGGTTTGCAGATCGGACAGAAAGAAAAAGAAATCGGCGAAAAAATTTCCGCCCTGGCTGAAATTATCAGAAACATGAAAGACAGCGAATCGGCTTCGGTGGTGGAATTGGTTTTGTCTCGGGAAAATTTTTCCGGCTTCTTTGACGATTTGGCGAAAATGGAAGACTTTCAGAAAGAAATAAACGCCAATTTATCTGATTTAAGAAGCATGAAAGAAACGCTTCAGGGAGAAAAAACAGACCAGGAAAAACAAAAAAAAGGTTTAGTAAATTTCAAATTAAAACTGGCTGACCAGAAGCAACTGGTAGAGATAAACAAAACAAACAAAAATCAATTGCTGGCGGAAACAAAAAATAAAGAATCAAATTACAAAAGTATTCTGGCGGAAAAAACAAAATTAAGAGACGCTTTTGCCAAAGAACTTCAGGATTTGGAATCCCAGTTGCAAATTATCATTGATCCCAACAGCATTCCCAGGGCAGGCAGCGGAGTTTTGGCCTGGCCTTTTACTGACCAAAAAATGCTGGACTGCAAAAGTTCTTATAACAGTCTGAAGAACATGTTTTGCATTACCCAATATTTCGGGAACACCTCTTTCGCCACTGCCAATCCTCAATTGTATCAGGGCGGAACCCACAATGGAGTAGATTTTAGGGCTTCTGAAGGAACAGAAATTTTAGCCAGTTCTGGCGGCGTGATTCGGGGAGTGGGGGATACTGATAGAGTTTGCAAAAATGCTTCTTACGGCAAATGGATATTAATAGACCATGGAAACGGTCTTTCAACGCTTTATGCTCATCTTTCTTTGATTAAGGTTTCCAGCGGCCAGAAAGTGGAAAGGGGCCAGTTAATCGGCTATAGTGGAAATACCGGTTCGTCAACAGGACCCCATCTTCATTTCACGGTTTATGCCACTGCCGGAGTTAATATAACCACTTTTGCCAGCCGAATCTGCTCAGGACGAAATTACACCATCCCAGTGGCTTCCTATAGCAGTTACTTAAATCCACTTTCATATTTATAATATGAAAATTGCCCGTAGTCAAAAACTTAGTCAATCAATAAAGAAAATAATTTCTTCGCTTAAATTTAATAAAAAAAATGCTGAAATTTCTCTGGCGGTTATTGATTTGAATAAGAAAAAGACGATTATTGGCGGATATAATATGGATAAATTTATCTATCCCGCCAGTCTTTATAAAATTTTTATTGCCGCCGAAGTTTTACGGCAAGCAGATTTGAATAAGAAAATCAAGATAAATTCTAAAAATGTTATTGATAAGAAAAAAGAAATATTAAGTGATTCAAGGCCCCTTCTTAAAAAGGGCAATAAAGTGACGGTTGAATATCTTTTGAATCTTATGATAACCAGAAGCGATAATACGGCGGCAAATTGCCTAATTGATCTTGTAGGTAGAGAAAATATAAACAAATACATAATTCAAAAATACCACTGGCGAGGGAGTGAAGTGACTAGAAAATTTTTACCGAGAAAATTAGAGGAAAAGAAATACAAAGACGCCATGCCGACCTTGACTTGCGCCAGGCACGTGACCGAATTTTTGTTTTTATTAAATTTTAATAAATTAATAAGCAAAACCGTTTCGCAAACATTAAAGAACTATATGATATTAAGCAAACACGCCATGAATGAAAATTTCGATAGAAACCTGTCTAAAAACACTTTGTTTTTCAGGAAAGGTGGCTGGTTTGAGACTAAAAACAACAAGAATCAATTTTTAAAATATAATTCTGACGCCGGAATTGTTGAATCAAAAAATTCAAAATACATCTTTGCCTGCCTTACTTTCTTAAAAACAGAGGAAAAAAATATAAATTTTCCCATGAAGGATTTATCAAAAAAGATATACAGACTTATAATGTAATTTATGTGCGGGATTGCGGGGATAGTTGGAAAAAATTTTCAGGAAAAAGATAAAGTCATTGAGAAGATGACGGATATGATGATTCATCGAGGGCCCGACGATGAGGGTTTTTATTGCGACAATGATGTTGCTTTGGGAATGAGAAGATTGAGCATTATTGACCTCAGCCAGGGCGGGCAGCCGATTTTTTCCGAAGACGGGAATTTAGTGATAATTTTTAACGGCGAAATTTATAACTATAAAGAACTAAAGAGCGGACTTTTGGAGCGGGGCCACAAATTTAAGACTAACTCCGACACCGAAACAGTAATTCATCTTTACGAAGAAGAAGGAGAAGAGTGCGTAAAAAAATTGAGAGGAATGTTTGCTTTTTGCATTTACGACAGAAAAAAGAAAACTCTGTTTTTAGCCCGCGATTATTTTGGCATAAAGCCGTTATATTTTTTAAATAAAAATAATATTTTCGCCTTTGCTTCAGAAATAAAAAGTTTGATTTATCATCCTTATTATCATCCCGAAGTTAATGACGAGGTGGTTTTTTATTTTTTGTCGTTCCAATATAATCCCCTTAAGGAAACGATTTTTAGAGATATTTTTCGTTTGGAACCGGGAAGTTATTTAAAGATGGATTTGAACAGCGGAAAAATAGAAGAAAAAAAATATTGGAGTTTTAATTTTGAGCAAAAAGATAATGTCGGTAAAAAAGATTTACTCGATGTTTTAAAAGACTCAATTTCTCACCACATGATAAGCGATGTGCCGGTCGGCGCTTTTTTAAGCGGGGGAGTGGACAGCACGGCCATTGTCAGCCTGATGAGAAATTCGTTTTTAAATGACCGGATTTCCACTTTTACCGTTGGTTTTGAAGAAATTAATGAATTTAAAGAGGCAAGGATAGCGGCAAAATTTTTGAACAGCGACCATACTGAAATAAAAATATCCTCTTCGGAGTTTTTTGAAAAACTGCCGGAACTTATTTGGCATTTTGACGAGCCAGTGGCCGACCCTTCGGCCATCGCCCTTTATTTCGTTGCCAGAGAGGCGAGAAAAAAAGTAAAAGTTATTCTTTCTGGCGAAGGGGCGGACGAGCTTTTTGGCGGATATAATATTTATCTTGAGCCTTTTGCGGTAAGAAGGATTGATTTTATTCCGCGTTCTGCGAGAAAATTTTTAGCCACAACTAATTTTAATTTTTTTGGTAAAAATTACTTAAAAAGATCTTTAATCCCCTTGGAAGAACGCTATATTGGCAATGCCTATGTTTTTAAACCCGAGGAAATTTCAAAAATATGGCGCGGCCAGGATTTTTCCGAACCAAAATATTTATTAAATAAATATTATGAAGAAACTGAAAATTTAAGCGACTCAACAAGAATGCAATATATTGATATAAATTTTTGGCTAGCCGGCGATATTTTAACCAAGGCGGATAAAATGACCATGGCCAATTCTCTGGAACTAAGAGTGCCATTTCTTGATATTAAGGTGGCAAAAATCGCCTCCCGAATCCCCGATGAGCTTAAATTCAAAAGTGGAACTACAAAATATTTATTTCGACAAGCCTTTAAAGGTCTTATTCCGGAAATAAACAGAAAAAAGAAAAAATTAGGTTTCCCCGTGCCGATAAAACAATGGTTAATAAATAATCCTGTTTTAGAGACTATTTTTAAAAATCCTTATTTAAAAGAACATTTTAATATGGCAGAAATTGAGAAATTAACCAATCCCCGGCAACTTTATCTTCTTTTAACTCTTTCTATTTGGTATAATGTTTTTATAGAAAAAACATGTGGAAAATCATAATTATTTTAATAATTTTGGGATTAATTGTTGTCGGTTATTTTGTTTTAAAATCTCCGGGAACCGAAGAAGAAGAAAAAATAATGCCACCGCCACTGTCTCAGGATCAACCGCAGGAACCAACCTTGCCTAAAGAATTAATCTTAATCAGTCCTGCTTTTGGGAATATGGAAAAAATTCCCGTTAAATATACCTGCGATGGTCAAAAAATTAATCCGCCTTTAAAAATTTCCGGCGTAGATGATAATGCCAAGTCTTTAGTTTTAATAATGGATGACCCCGATGCCCCAAGCGGAACCTTTGACCATTGGCTTAAATTTAATCTTCAGGCTTCGCTTACGGAAATAAAAGAGGGGATAGACCCTAAATATATTCCTCCTTGTCCGCCGGACAGAGAACACAGATATTTTTTCAAATTATACAGTCTTGACACAATGCTTGATTTGAAAGAAGGCGCAACAAAATCTCAAATAGAATCAGCCATGAGCGGCCATATTCTCCAGCAAACAGAATTAATCGGCTTATACGAAAGGAAATAGTCTTATGGCGAAATATAATGTGATAATTAAAAAT
>Ga0315282_10004726_pt1 | contig 23608 bp, 22 predicted proteins | sample YL17G07_20_MG_FD_203693 | JGI IMG/M metagenome (GOLD analysis project Ga0315282, IMG submission 203693) | Sediment microbial communities from Yellowstone Lake, YNP, Wyoming, USA - YL17G07_20 | ecosystem: Environmental > Aquatic > Freshwater > Lake > Sediment | place: USA: Wyoming | collected... | reverse complement strand
GCCCTGCCGGATTGGGTCAGGGGAACGGAACTTCGGGGAAAGGCCCTGGGGATCATTGGCCTGGGAGAGATTGGGTCGAGGGTTGCTCAGATCGCTCAAGGGTTCGGGTTAAAAATTCTGGTCCACGACCCATTGGCTCAGCCCCAGGGGGTTTTTCAGTGGGGAGGAGAAAACATGGACCTGGAAAGTCTCCTCTCCCGTGCGGACATCGTCACCCTGCATGTTCCTTTGGATCCTTCGACGGAAAAGATGATCAATGCTCGAACCCTATCCAGGATGAAGCCCACAGCCTTGCTGGTGAACACCTCCAGGGGGAAGGTGATCGATGAACCTGCCCTCCTCACCGCCCTCCGGGAAAAGCAGATCGCCGGGGCTGCTTTGGATGTTTTCGCCCGGGAGCCCATTGCCAGCGTCCATCCCTTTGCCATACTGGGAAATGTCATTCTATCCCCGCATATCGGCGGCGTTACCCGGCAGGCAGGCGAAAGACTGTCGGATGCCGTTGCCCGGCAGGCCCGGGACATTCTCGAGGGGCGCAAGCCGGAGTGCCTTATCGTTCCACATGAAAACGCATAGAACAAAGGACATAGGGCAAAGAACGACGAATAAGGCGCGGGGGGATAAAACGCTCTGCTCTCTAATTCTTTATCCAAGGGTGTTCCGGTTTAGAAAAATAGCCGGGTCGAGGCAGCTACTTCTTCTGGGAGCGTGTCGATAACATAAGTTCCACAGAGCCTTTCCAGGGGGCCTGTGTCATTGGTATAGACCCCGGCGGGGAAGGGGCGGGAGATGAGTTTGGCGTTTAAAGAAAAATAAGGCATCTCTTCCCCAATCCTCCCCGAATAAAGAACCAGGTTAAAACTTCCCACACCCAGGGTATGATATGCGAGGAGAATCCGGGTCAGGCAACTGGAGAATTCCTGGACGTCCACTGGTTTCATTTGCAGCAGAGAGCTCACACCCTGAAAGACGAAAAGAACTTCACGGAACCCCCTGGGGGCAAAAGATGCCAAAACGGAGAGAGACCGCTTCCGGGCAATGAAACGTTCATTTCTTTTTTCCTCCTCAGCAACCAAATCCGACCAGTAATTTCGTTTCCACTTCCGGAAATATCCCCGGCTTTTTAAGATCAGGTTTGCCAATTCCGGAAAGGGTTCTCGCTCGACTAATACCTGGATGTGAGGATGGGGGAGGCTTCCGGCAGAAGGGGGCATGTAATTCCAGAGGTAGAGGGGATAGAGAGGAGTTGGGTTTTTCCGGTTGAGACGGAGGCAATACTCCTGGGTTACAAAAAGGCTGTTGGCGATGGAATCTTCTGGTACCCTGTCCAGGAAGAGAGCATGGTCCTTGGTTAAAATGGCGACAGCGTGATTCTCGCCGAAAGGGTTGAGGTTGGGAAAGGCTATGACTTCACCCAGGCGGATTTTCCCGTCCGGACAGATCTCAGGGGAGAAATTGGGGGTCACGGCCTCTACCCTTTCCGGGCAGAAAGGACAGGAGGATCTTGAATCCTCGAGGAGTTTATTCAGGTCCGAGCCGGTTGCTGTATGCTTCAATCGCTTGGCCCGCTCCGGGTTGATCCGACTCAGAGTCCGGGTTAATGGGTCGTAGCGAAACTCAACTCCCTGGCAAACAATCTTTTTGAACGAGATGGAGGACTGGTCCATTTTTCCCCCGGCGATATTTGTGGGCTATGAAGGGGTTAAAAAAATTATTAGCATTCCCTTGAAGGCTTTTCAACCTCATTTTTGCCACCCTCTCGAGATAGCCCTCATCCCAGAGGATTCCCATCCTGGCGGACAGGGAGCGCGCTGGGAAGCCCCCCCTACAAATTCGTATCGTTCCAAACCCGTAGGAGCGGCATCCTGCGGCGACGTGGGTTCCGGTCCCGCCTGGAAGGTGCTCCTGCAAAGTCCCGTCGTTTCCACCTGCAGGGGCGCCCCGCGTTCCGCGGGGCTGGCGCGACCCCACCTCCGGGGGGAGCGGTAAGTTTTTCTTTTAGAACTGGCTGGAGGGTTCAATGAAAATTTTCACCTCTTGCCTGCTTCCAATAGCATGATAAACTTAAAAATATAGGAAATCCTTTTTTGCTGCCATAACCAATGCCTAAAGGTGGGAAGTGGACGGTTGACGAAATGGAATAGTAGGCAATAAGGGCATGAACCAGCGCGAGGAAAGTGAAATCATTGGATTTGGCAGAAGGCAATTTCTGCAGTATTCCGGGATTGCTGCGGCAGCTTTATTCCTAAAAAAGAATGGAGGATTCGCTATGGCAAACGATGCAAGCCGGGTAGCCTTGCTGAAAACAGAGAATCGGGAATACGGAGTCAGGGCATCGCTGGGGGCTTTAAAGGTCAATCCTGTCAAGGGAAAGGATGTCCTCATCAAGCCCAATTTTAACACCGCTGACCTCACTCCGGGTTCAACCCACAACGACACGCTGGCTGCCCTGGTGAAAGAAGCCTGGAATATGGGGGCTAAATCCATCCGCCTGGGGGAACGAAGCTATCCGCCTACCCGGGAGGTTATGGAGAAGAAGGGCATTTTGCCCATCATGGAAAAGATGGGTGTCCAGGTCATCGACTTCGATGGTCTGGGCAATAAGGATTGGGTGGCCTTCAAACCCCAGAAGAGTCACTGGGCGAATGGGTTCCGGATTGCCCGGCCCATTCTCGACGCCGAATGCCTGATCTCCACCTGCTGCCTGAAGACCCATCAGTTTGGGGGGTTCTTCACCATGTCGCTGAAGCTGCATGTCGGTGTTGTTCCCACATCTCGGCATGGATACGAGTATATGAAGGACCTTCACAGCTCTCCCCATCAGCGGAAAATGATCGCGGAGATCAACGAGCCCTTCAGGCCTGCCCTCGTTGTCCTCGACGGAATCGATGCTTTCGTCGATGGCGGGCCGGCAACGGGAAAGCGGGCCAAGGGAGAGGTATTTCTGGCCTCGACAGATCGGGTGGCCATCGATGCGGTCGGAGTGGCCATCCTGAAGTTACTGGGGAGCAATGAGGCCATTATGAAAACGAAGATATTCGAACAGGAACAGATTGCCCGGGCCGCTGAGCTTGGTTTGGGAGCCTCCTCTCCTTCGGCTATCGAAATAATCGCCGCAGATGAAAATAGCCGGGAATATCGCGACCGGGTTGTCGAGGTCCTTATGAAGAGCTGACGCCCGTCAGACGCCCCGCCGGGGCGTCTCTACCAGTATTGGAAAAAATAATTCGCGCTCAACGCATCTCTTCCGTGAATGTCAACGTTTTTTTGAGATAGAAGGGGTTAGGGGAAGCCCGAAAGGATCCCTGCATTTTGCGTGGAGAAACCCTTCAAATCTTTTCGCCAATGAGGCTGGCGATTGCCTTTCTTTCTCCCCGCTCCTTAAAGATTCCCTCGCGATAAAAAAGAATTCGGAATTCTTTAAAAAGTCTGAGCAGTTCGTTGGGTCTTAGGAGGTATGCAGGGTTGCTGGGGTCTTCTGTTCGGAGAGATCTTGGCTCGGCGAGGTAAGTTTCAAAAATCACCCTTCCCCCCTTTTTTACGCCCTTTTTAATCCTGGGAATGAGTCTTCGATCGAGGAAGTAGAAGTCTGAGATCAGGTCATACCGTCCTTTTTCAATCGGGTATGTGTCGAGGTCAGCAAGAAGAAAGCGGACCTTGACCCTATTCTCTCCGGCCAGTATTTTTGCTTTGCTCAGGGCAATTTTGGAAATATCGACCGCATCCACATCGAAGCCATGCCGGGCAAGATAGACGGCGTTTCTCCCCTCTCCGGTGGCGATATCCAGCGCTTTGCCCCTTGGAAGGAGATGGACATGCCTCCTCAGAAACAGATTGGCCTCTTTTCCCAGGACAAATTCCTTTTCTTTGAATTTTTTATTCCACCTTTCCCGATCTGATTTCCCCATGTTCAGAAGATCCCTCCCATACTCCCGGCGTAACCGGTGAGTTCAACATACCCCTCACAGGTGACCTCTTTTCCTCTCGATGTACCTCCTCCTGCTGCAGTCCCTTCCCAGTAAACGACCCCGCTCGAAACACCTGAGTGAAGCTCCTGGTCGGCCACGAGGGGCGCAATGGTCAGATCGATTCCTACCGCCGGAACCCGAATTTTCCAGCGACTCGGGTACTCCCCCCCGCTGTGAGGACTCTTCCACCGTTCCAGGACTGAGATAACAATATCCGCAAGCTTGAGGTGGCGGCAGGTCCCATCCTGCTCGACGAGGGTGCCGGACGAAGCGCGCTCGACGGACCCGTCCCCGAGGCGAAGAAAGTAGATCATCAGATCCCTGCCGTCGGATAGATGAAGGCTGAACCAGTCCCACCCCTTCTGGTCTGGGGCAAGCTGGTTGGATCCGAATTCATGATCAAACCAGCTCTTGCCCCTGACCGAAACGGGAGGGTTGTTAGGTTGTGTTCTCAAGACACCCCGGGTTTTCAGGTCGGTAATCGACGAGTAATAGGAGGCCTGCCCCTCTCCGGGGCCCTTTTTACTGAGGCCGTTATGCCCGTGCAGAACCAATTTTTTCTTTGGGATGAGCTCAAGTTGCAGTCCCATCGCCGCATCCCTGGCTTCGAGTGAGATCAGCGGTCCTTTCATCCTGGCCTGCCAGTTGAGAAGCCATAAATCCATTCCATCTGTCCGGGCACCGGCCAGTCCCGGGCCAGCCCGCGATGTCCGTTCAATTGAGCGGAAATGTCCCCGGGCTACGTCCGTTATGGCGAAATGGGCGAGGTAGAGGTCCCGGATGTCCCAGGGGCCCGACGGGCCGACAACCTGGAATCGAATCCCCTGACGAAAAAAAGTGAGCTGGAAGCCGTAACGCCCACCGGCATCGTCCGCGAGGTTTCCGGTAAAGTACCACCACTCGGTCCTGTACCCGGGATGAGCGCCATGATCCCTTGGAAAGGTCCACTCCCGCGGAGCCATGGCCCGAAGCCATTCGCCCCCGGCCAATGGCGCTCCTGCGAGAAACCACAGGAAGGTACCGAAGGAGATCAGGCCGGGTAAGAATCTTCGATCGCCAAAGGATAAACAAGCCATGCACACCCCTATTCATCGCGGATCTGCATCTGGGGGTAGGTCCGGTACACCTTCCAGATCGGGTAAAGTGCGGCCCCCAAGCTGGCCAGGATCGCTGTTGCCGCGGCAAGAAGATAGGGTTCCCAGGCAGGATGGAAGAAGATGGTCCAGTTAAAACTCCGAAGGTTGATGACCCGGATCAACATCAGAGTCAGAGCGGTTCCCGCTCCTATGCTCAACACATAGCTCACCAGCCCCATTCCCAGCCCTTCCATAAGGGTCATCGCGGCCACCTGGCGGGTGGAGAATCCAAGGGCCCGGTAGATTCCAAATTCTCTCTGACGTTCCATGAAAAGGGTCAACAGGGCACCGGCAATGCCGAAGAAGGCGACGATGATCGCCAGGACCCGCATCGAGCGGGTGACAGCGAAGGTAGTGTCGAAAACGGCGAGGATATTTCCCTGAAGTTGATTACGGGTGGCCACAGGAAGTCCCCGGATCCAGGCTCTTTCCCGTACCTCTTGCAGAAGATCCTGACGATGCGGGTTTGTCGCATCCACAAAAATCCCCAGGCTGTTGATGGTGCGGTCGGCAAAAATTTTCAGGTAGGTTGACCGGTCCATCATAACGAGTCCGTGCTCGGTGGTGTAATCGTAAAAAACGGCGGCCACCCGGAGTTGAACAGGTCCTTGAGTTCCGTCGAGGGTGATGCGGCCTCCCGCGCTCACCCCAAAACGCCGGGAAAAGCTTTCCGAAATAATCACGGCGCCTCTTTTCACCGGCTCCCAGTTTTCATTCCCTCCTTTCAGCCAGCCAAACCGGGTTCTTTTTTGCAGGACCGACGCATCCACGGCCGATACGTAAATGGGGGTTCCCCGGTAGACGATCTGAACATTCCGGTATGGGTCCACTCCCCCAAGTCCCGGCAGAGACCGGAGCTCTTCATAAAAATCTTCCGGGACCTCTACCTCTGAGACCGTTCCCACGTAGAGGTCTCCCCTGAGCTGGGTGTCCATCCACCAGATCAACGACTGGCGGAAGCTGCCAATCATGGACCCCAGCCCGACGGACATGGAAAGGGCGACCATGAAAGCAGCCACAGCGACGGCTGTTCGGCCCAGGTTTTGGCGGATGTTGCCCGCGGCCACCTTTCCGGAAAGACCACTCAGAAAGCGGAGTCCCCGCTTCAGAACGGGACCGAGAAGAAGCAGGGCCAGACCTGTGAGCAGGCTGGCCCCGATGAGGAGGCCAAAGGAGCTGGCAAATCCAACGTACACATGGGCTCCGGCCGATGCCAATAGAACCAGGCTGGCGAGCAAAACTCCCAGACCGGCCAGGGCCGCCTTGCGGGCGGTTCCTCTTCCTTCGTGGCTGGCAGTGCGCCCCTGGAGCGAGCGCACGGGGTCCAGGCGGACCAATTCGGAAAGGGGGAAAAGTCCGCCCAGGAGGCTGGCTCCGCATCCGAGAAGCACACCGATGAGGGGAATCCAAAATGACCACTCCGGGGGAGTCGGGCGAAGAAAAAAGTAAAGGTTGCTGATGGTCCCTGCCACAAGTACCGTGAGAAAACGGCTCAGAAAGTAGCCGGCCATTCCGCCCAGGGCCCCTCCTGCGGTTCCCAGGAGGAGGATTTCCGCGAGAAAGGCAAAAAGGATCTCCCGGCGACTGGAGCCTAAGCTTCTCAGGATGCCGGCGTCTTTTCTCCGGCTGACGACAGCGAACATGGCCGTGTTGTATACAAGGAAGACCCCCACAAAGAGGGCCAACAGGGAAAGGGCTTCGAGGTTCAGGCGGAAGGCCCGGAGCATGTCCCCCAGAGTGGCCCGGCGCTGGTAGCCGGACTGTATTCGAAACCCCCTGACCCATCTGGAGCGAAATGCTGATTCATCGTTGAGGATGAGGTCAACCCGGTCGACTTGCCCGGGCAACCCGAAAAGTCTCTGGGCATGGGCAATATCCATCAGGATCAGGGGTTCGCCCGAAGGGTTGGGAATCGTGCCAACTATGCGGAGGTCCCCGCGGGAGCTCTTCAGGATATTACCGGGTCCCAGCCCCAATTGCTCGGCCAGACGGGCGTCCAGGAGAATAGACCTTTCACCGAACAGAAAAGACGCGGCTTCCTCCCCGCCCTCTTTTCGATCTCCCATGAAGCGAGAAGGGGCAAGCATGGGCCGGATGGCCCGGTCGAGAAATGGGTCTACACCGAGCAAGCGGATGATTTCACCATTGCCGAGGCGGATCCTCCGATCAATCACCGGGGCCAAAGCTTCGACCGCCGGGTCTCTCATGATTCCCGGCAGAAGCGTCTCCTCCATGGGTCCTGCCAAACGTTCAATCGTATGGGTTGCCCGGCCCTTAAGAAATTCCACGGCCTGAGTAAAGCTCGACAGGGCGGTGCGGGCTGAAAGGATCATGCCCACGGCCGCCGCTACTCCGCAGGCAATGCCCAAGAACTGCAAAACGCTGAGGCTGCGCCGCCGGCGCAAATAGCGAAGCAAGGCCCGGGTGACGATCCTCAAGGTTCCATCTCCCGGGAGGAGGTTTCCTCGACCACCACGCCGTCCACCATCCGCAGCACCCGATCGGCGAAGCGTCCGGTCAGGGGGCTGTGGGTGGCCATGATCAATGTGGCCCCCAACTCCCGGCACCGGCTGACCAGAAGGTTGAGCACCTGGCTGCCTGTCCGGGTGTCCAGGTTTCCCGTGGGCTCATCGGCCAGGATGAGGGCGGGTTCTTTAACGATGGCCCGCGCAATGGCCACGCGCTGTTGTTCCCCGCCGGAAAGTTCGTGGGGAAAGCGTCCCTCTTTTCCCTCCAGCCCAACCGCGCGGAGAGCATTTCGAGCAGCCTCCGGGTGCGGTCTGCCAGCCAGCTCCAGAGAAAGAAATACATTCTCAAAAGCCGTAAGCGTGGGAAGAAGGTTAAAAAATTGGAAGACGAAGCCCAGGCGAAGGCGTCTTAAACGGGTCCGACCCTTTTCTCCCAGGGTCTCCAGGTCCTGCCCTTCCACCTCCACCCGGCCCTTTGTGGGCCGGTCAAGACCGGCCAGGAGGTTGAGGAGCGTAGTCTTGCCCGAGCCGCTCTTCCCGTAAAGGGCTACAATCTCCCCTGCGGCCACTTGCAGACTTGTTCCCCGCAGGGCGGCCAGACCTTTCTGTGTGTCCTCGTCATAATATTTCCATAGATCGATGACCCGGATCATCGCTGTTCGCCCAAATCATTCTCTCCCTTTTGAAAGCCTACCACATTTTCTCCTGAATGGGGAACGGCCCAGGGAATCCGGGTCTTCCCCCGAATCGTCGGTTGGGAGAAGAGATACCCCGTGGCACGCCAGCGGGGGGAGTTCATGGATTGCCCCCGTTTCCTAAATTTCGCTTGAATGTTAATCCGCCCGACAGTAAAATTTTTAATTATGAGACGGTGAACTTTTAAACGAAGGAGCATTATGCTCGAGTCCCCCCCCTTCATAGGCAATTTCCCGTACCTGGGAATCTTTCTCCTTCTGATCCTCGGGGGTATTGGGTTGCCCTTTCCGGAGGATGCCACCCTTATATTGAGCGGATTCTTAATGGCCCATGATGTCATTAAACCTCTGCCGGCTTTTTTCGTCATCTACCCGAGTCTGTTACTGGCGGATTTTTCCCTCTATTCGATCGGCAAAAAATACGGGCGAATGCTGGTGGAGCACAAGCGATTGCAGAAGATTATTTCCCCCGACCGGCTCGTAAAAATTGAAAAAAAGTTTCAAAAATGGGGTAGCTGGTTTGTTTTCTTAGGAAGGCATTTTATCGGCTTCAGGGCCCAGGTGTTTCTGGTGGCCGGCATGATGAGAATCCCGGCCGCAAAATTTATTCTTGCCGATGCAACTTCGGCATTGGTAACCATTGCCTTAATGGTTGGAATCGGGTACGCCGGGGGCCAGGGCATCCAGGTTGCCAGAAAGGACCTGATCGAAATTGGATATATGGCCATCGGCATTTTGGGATTGTTGCTGGCCAGCTGGGTCCTTTTTGGTTATTTCAAAAAAGAAAGAAAATAAATTAACCCGAGGGAAAGAAATTTCCCTCGAGAGACTCTTCTGTAAGGGGGGAAGAATGAAAACCCGGTTGCCCCGTCAGTGGGTCCTAGGCATAGCCTTGGTCGTCCTTGGATTTGCTGCCGGTGTTGTCCTGGGATGTCGGCTCCTCGCCTATGTGCCGGATACCCCTCCTGCCAAGGCAGAGGCCAACTTTCGATTGCTGGCCGAGGCCTGGAATACGATCCAGCGGGTGTATGTGGATCGGCAGGCGGTGAACCCCCAGCGCATGACCTACGGGGCAATTGGTGGCATGGTAGATGCCCTCGGAGATACCGGACACAGCCGCTTCCTTACCCCGGAGATGGTCAAGCAGGAGAGCAATGTTGCCAAGGGTAGGCTTGAAGGCATCGGCGCGGAAGTGCAGATGAAGAACAACCAGGTCGTCATCGTGGCCCCCTTGGACGGCTCCCCGGCGCAGCGGGCCGGGCTGAAACCAGGCGATGTTATTTTGAAAGTCAATGGAGAAGATGTCAGAGGCCTTCCTCTGGAGCGGGTGGTAGGGCGCATCCTGGGGCCCCCTGGCAAGACGGTGAAGCTTACCATCCTGAATCCGGCAAGGGGGCAGACCATAGACCTCACCATCGTGCGGGCCCGCATTACTCTCCACAATGTAAGCTGGCATCGTCTGCCCGGAACGACAGTGGCCCATGTGCGCGTTGCCAGCTTCAGCAGAGGGGTCAGCAAAGAGCTGCGGAAGATATTGTTAGACATCCAGCAGGAAGGGTTGACCGGGCTTACCCTGGACGTGCGCAATAACCCGGGAGGCCTTTTGGATGAGGCTGTAAGCACGGCCAGTCAATTCTTAGGAAGCGGCAACGTGCTGCTGGAAAAAGATGCCACGGGGAAAGTCACGCCGGTCCCTGTGCAGTCCGGGGGCGCAGCGTTTGCTCTGCCCATGGTGGCTTTGATCAACGGCGGGACTGCCAGCGCGCCCGAGATTGTTGCCGGCGCGCTGAAGGATGCCCGCCGGGCCATGCTCGTGGGGGAAAGGACTTTTGGAACGGGGACGGTCCTGGCGGCGTTTCCCCTTTCGGATGGTTCGGCGATGATGTTGGCCATCAAAGAATGGCTCACCCCCTCCGGGGAGGTAATCTGGCACCGGGGGATTTCCCCCGACGTGGTGGTTCCCCTGCCACCGGAGGTGATTCCCTTGACGCCGACAAGGGAGCAGGGGATGTCCTCCGAGAAACTCCGGGCAAGCGGTGATGCTCAGTTGTTAAGGGCCCTTGACATGCTCGTCCAGTCAGGCGGCAAGTAGGCTTGTCATCCATCGTATTTCGTTCTTGATCCTGAGAGTGGTTTGATGGTCGCGCCAGGATGGTGCTCCACGACGTTCGCACGGGGACCCTTTTGTCGGAACGGCTTCCAGCCGCGACCACGCGAGTACAACATTCGGGGGTCCTTTAGAGGGCGAGTCCATCAGAGGACAAGGGCCCCCGATTCGGGCCTCCTGGCCATGCGGGCGAAAGGGGAGAGGGGGAATAGGGTCCCTTTTGTTGACAAATAGGGTGTTTACCCTATTCATTCTACTGATGAAGATATTTAAGATGTATAACTAAAGAAAGTGGGAAATGGTTTTTTTAATTACGACCGTCCAGGTGTAATGAAAATGTTCAAGACCTTACTTGTTGAGGACAGCGCTTCCTATCGGGAATTAATGAAGGAGGTTTTACAAACTCAATTCCCTTCGATGGTCATCGAAGAAGCCAGAGACGGAAAGGAAGCCCTGCAAAAGGTGGGAATCTTCCATCCCGACCTGATCTTTATGGACATCAAATTACCCGGGGAGAACGGCCTCGTACTCACCCAAAAAATAAAAAAAGATCACCCCGAGGTCCACGTTATCATCCTTACAAGTTATAATATTCCGGAATACCGGGAGGCTGCTCGCCAATGCGGGGCCGACGACTTTATTGTCAAGGGCACGTCGACTGAGGAAGAGATTATGGCATTGGTAAAATCCATTTCCCCGGATTTGGATCGCCGCACCAACGGAGGTCGACGGCCCTGACTTTCCTTGGGGCAATTTAGGCATTGCCCTTACATTCTTTGCGACGGCCCTCCGCTGCATGTCATTCCAAATGTTGCCTAAAAAAACTTGAAAATCACATCCCCATGTACCGCTAAGCTCATAAAGAATCTGCGAGCAGGACGGGAGGTTCAGCCCCTTGTTTACAGCGTGGCCCTTTTTTTATCGGGCTATCTCGGCCTGATCACCTCTCTGTATCCTTATGCAATCCCCCCCAGCGTTTCCCTTCAGGAGGCAGCCGGGCAGCGGGAAACCTTGCTCTTCATGCTCTGGGGAACGGGGATCGTTTTGCCGGTTGTTCTGGGGTATCTTGTTTACAGCTACGGGAGGTTTCGCGGGAAAGTGGGCCAGGAGGGATACTATCGATAATTTTTCCAAATCCTCAACACGTTTCCGGTGACCGTGAGGCTGCTGGCGAACATGGCCGAGACGGCGATGAGCGGGTTCAGCAGGCCGGACACAGCGAGGGGAATGCTGACAGAATTGTAAAGGAAGGCAAAGAAAAGGTTTTGACGAATGGCCCTCCCTGCTAAAGCCGCAAGACCCAAGGCGTCGAGGACCCTGGTTGGGTCTTGGGCCAGAAGGGTAAAGTCTGAAGCTTCCTGGAGGATATGGGCCCCTGTTCCCAGGGCAAATCCCACGTCTGCCTGGGCGAGAGCAGCGGCATCGTTGATCCCGTCGCCCACCATTCCCACTCGATGACCTTTCCCCTGGAGTGATTTGACAAGCTCAACCTTATCTCCAGGGAGGGCATGCCCGAGAAAATTATCGACCCCTGATTCCGCTGCCATTGCCCGGGTAGTTTCCTGAGCATCTCCAGAGACGATCCAGGTGGTAATCCCCTTCTCCCGGAGCTCCTGGATCATCCGCCGGATTCCCTTCCTGAGGGAATCCCCAAAGACGAGAAATCCCTCAACCTCTCTTCCCCAGCCGAAGAAGATGGTGGTCAGGCCTTTCTCTTCGTAATCCCGGGCTTGATGATTCAGGGCCGCGGGAATTTCGATTTTCTCCAGGTTCATGAGCCGGCGGTTTCCGATGAAAGTTAGATCTCCCTGGACAACGCCTTTCACTCCCATCCCTTCCAACGACTCAAAACCATGGGCCTCTTCGATCTCTATGGATTCTTCCCGAGCCTTTCGGAGAATGGCCCGGCCCAGGAAATGATCCGAACGCACTTCCAGAGCAGCTAAGCGGGAAAGGGCTTGGCCTTCGGGGGATCCCGTGGTTACAATTTTCTGCAAAGAAAAATCACCTTCCGTCAGGGTGCCGGTCTTATCGAATACCAGGGTATCCAGGCCTTGGGAGCGCTCGAGCGCGCCCGGATCGCGAATGAGGATGCCCCGAGACCTGGCCAGTCCCATGACTGCGACTTTCACGATGGGCGTAGCAATGCCCAAGGCGCAGGGGCAGGAGATCAGAAGAACAGTTAAACCCCTGAGCAGGGCATCGTCGAGAGAAAATCTAAGCAGCCATAGGGAGAAGGCTGTGGCTGCGGCAACAGTCAGGATCAAGGGGACGAACCAGCGGGTGATTCCGTCAACAAGAAGCTCAGCTTGATTCTTACTGGCTAAGGCTTCCTGCATCAAGGTGATCATTTGCCCAAGGGAACTACCCCCACCGACCCGGGTAGCCCTGACTTTCATCTCTCCATCCAGGAGAAGGGTGCCCCCCATGACTTCATCGCCGGGCCTTTTTCTCGTTGGCCTGGCTTCGCCGGTAAGGATCGATTCGTCAACATCCCCCTGACCGGAGATAATGCGGCCGTCGAGTGGAATTCTTTCTCCCGCCAGGACAAGAAATTGATCTCCGGATTTTGCATCCTTCGGGAGGATCCAACGCTCTTTTTCCGCCTCCCCGCCGTCCCCTCCCTCCTGATGGGGGAGGGCTTCGGCGGGAGTGAGAAGCCGGACTTTCTGCTGGGCCAATTTATAAAGCCCGGTGATGCCCGCGGTGACCCTCTGCCGGGCATGGGTCTCAATGTATTTTCCCAACAGAACAATGGTGATGAGCATGGAAGCGGTGTCAAAATAGAGATGAAGGCTCCCCCGGGCCAGCTGGACCAGACTGTAAAAATAGGCGGCCAGGGCCCCGATGGAAATCAGAGTATCCATCGAGAGGTGGCCGTAGCGGAGCCCGAAGAGGCTCCTCCGGAGAATGGGGAGGCCCCCGTAAAAAACCACCGGCGTGGCCATGAGCCAGATGGGGTAAGAGAAATATCCAATCACCTCTCGGGAGAATTCCCGGAAGAAGCCAAAATAAAGAGCCATGGAGACCATCATGATATTTGCCGTGAGGATCGCGGAGATTCCCAGTCGCAGCAGCGTACTTCTCTTTTCCCCGGACTCGGCGGGGGTTGCTTCCATGGGAACGAGTCGATATCCCAGCCGGGATATCTTGGGCATTATTTCCTGCGGAGAAAGAATATGAGGAAAGTACTTCAGGTGGACAAGGTCTGAAAGAAAGGAAACCCGGGGGTCCAGAATTCCCCCGGTGCGGCGGAGCACTTCTTCGATCAGCCAGGAGCAGGCGGGACACCACATTCCTTCGATTTTTAAAGTCAGGTTCAGCGGAGACAGGGATAAATTCTGACCCGTCCCTGCAGCCGTGGGGGGGTTCCTGTTCCCTGCAGCTTGAGGGATTATCCCCGCTTCCACGCAAGCCCCGTAAAGGTCGGTCTCCCGGAAATTTGTGGGCATTCCTCCTGGGCTGTTGAAAAGGATGAGAAAGACCTGCTCACACCCCGGGCAGCAAAAAGAAAGAGTTTCTCCCCCAATGACCTTCCGCGTTGGGGAACGGCCAAGAGGAAGGGCGCAGAGATGGCAGACTTTCTGGGATGGCTGCAATTCCGGGGGAATGGGTCGACGAGGTTCTGCCGCAGATGGAACGGGGAATTCAGGCAAAGTATCCGGCCCCTTTGAAAAGCAGGATGAATCCCATGACAATAACCGAAAGGGCCGCTACCCGTTCTCCGATAAACCTAATCTTGAGAGTCAGGAGAGAAGCCGAAAGGCCGGTCAAAAAGAGGACGGGAATTGTCCCCAGGCCAAAAGAGGCCACGGTTAAAAATCCCATGACGGGATTCTGGGTGGTGGCCGCCTTAACGATCATCGCCCAGGAGAGCATGCACGGTAAGAATCCTGTTGCCAATCCCAGGGCCAATTTGGAGGCCAGCCGTGGGGATCGAAAGAGGGGAGGGAATAGCTTTCTGAAGAACGACCTCTCTCCCAGGGATGGAAGGTGGAGAGGGAATATTTTCAAGAGCACCAGCCCGAATAGAATCATTAAGACTCCTCCCGCAAGGGCCATACTGCCGCGGAGATTCGAAAAGAAATGATGAAACCCGGCAAGGTCAGCGAGATCAGCCCCCAATGCCCCCAGGAGACCATATGTAAGGAGCCGGCCCGCATGAAAAGCGATATGATGGATGAAACCCTTTGACCAGAGGGCAGAAGTCTCCGCGGCCCCGCCCTCAGGATGTCGAATATGGATAGAATAGGCCATGACCAGTGGCCCACACATCCCCAGACAATGCAGGCTTCCTGCAAATCCGACAAGGAGGGGGAATAGAAAATCGAAACTCAAAGACATTCCAAGTGCCTAAGGTTTTAACCTGCTGACTTTTTACCCAGGGATCGAAGGTAATTCACCACCGCCCATCGGTCCTCCTCGGAGATCGTGGTGGCCAGCGGAGGGTGCCTCCGGTATCCCAGGCTGATTTTGTAAAAGAGCTCTCCGTCACTCTGCCCTTGTACAACCTGGCCGGCGAGGTTTGCAGGCAGGGGGGCGAAGCTTTGACCTACTGTTCCATTGCCGTCGGCATTAGGTCCATGGCATTGAACGCAGAAGAAGAAATAGGTCTTGTTTCCCCGGTCCACGGATTTTTTCCCATAAGTGAGGGGGTTTTTCAGATTTTTGGAGTCTGAGGTTTTTAAAATCTGTATTCCCCCGCCGATCGGAATCGTTTCCTGGGGCATCTCGGGTATTTGAGCCCCGTAAGTTTTTATGTCCTCCTGGTCATACATACGGCCGTAATCACATCCCGAAACAACAGGTAAAAGAAAGCCCAATGCGATTAGGACGAAAATAAGCTGACCCTTTGACCGTCTCACCCTTGGCGGGGAGGGATGAATCTTCTCTGTTAGGCCAAAGTTCATGGGTTTTCCTTTTGCACGTCAATCCCTGACTGGGGAGGCTTCTGGGATACATGCTGGGCATCGGGTTCCGCGCCTCCAGGATGGGTCGAGTAAGGGGATTCCCCCGGAATATCCTCTACCACGCCAAAGTCCCAGCCGGGCGGCCCTTTATCTCCTACGGCGAAAAACATAAACAAGCCGTAGCAGAGGAACAGGACCGCAATACCCACAATAATCATCCAGCTGCGGAACGCCGTCTTGTCTTCCCTTGTGACAGATTTGAGTTGCATTTCTAACTCATCCCTCATCGCTCGCTACGCATTCCTGTACTTAAAAGGGTTGTCCCCAGAGGCCGTACAGAACTACGTAGGCAATAGCCCAGAGGATAAACCCGATCACTACAAAAATCAAAAAAGGAGGAATGGAATGGTTCTGTACCCGGATGCCGCCGGGGAATTCGTCTTCTATCTCCTCTTCTTCTTTCTTCCCTTTTCGGGAAAAAGAATAACTCTGAAAGCCTAAGTAGATGAGGACGGCGGAGACTAGGCCGAGGAATATGGCCAGGATCAGATACTGGAAATCCAGGAGGTCAAAGAAGCGCATCGTATTTCACATCCCCTTGAATCGTCCCAGTGTCCAGACGAGGACCAGCAACAAAATCGAACATCCTATCCCAAGCAACGTGAGGAGCACATAGACTTCTACGGAAAGCTTCGCCGGGTTCTTTACCCGGGTGAAATGAGTTTCATCCCGCAGGGGGAGGTAACGGGCGCGGTTTTGGTCGGAGAATTGCCCGCTCTTAAGCGCCCAGATAAACCCTACCAGGCTTACCCACAGGCTTATCACCACCAGAATGGTCCAGGGCAGATAGTACATGCTATTTCTCTTCCTTCCGCGGGGTCTCAAAAGCCGCGGGGATCCCGCTGTCCTTGGTTCCCGCGTCGGACTGACCGATAAAGGTTGTAGCCACATAATTGCCTACGTCCCAGATCTTTTCCGACTCGAGCTCCCGCTTGAAGTAAGGCATGGCCGTCCCGGTGATCCCGTTCATGATCTGATAGTACAGAATGCCTCCTGAAATCCCGCGTCCCCGGAGGATCGTGAAATTAAGTGGCGGAGGATATAGGTAGGGTTGGGACGGCCCCATGCCATCCCCGATCGGCCCGTGGCATCCGATGCAGAAGCTCTGGTATATGCGGTGCCCCCGTTGCAAACCGGCATCGGTTGTGGGATAAGGATTGGGCAGTTTCCTCCAGGGCTCCGGGACTTTCGCATGGAGCCACTCCACATTCTTCTCCGGCCCTGCCCGGTAGGCCTCAATGGCCAGTTGCTTCCAGTAGCGCTGCCGTTCGACCCGGAGATTAGCGCTCTTGAACCCCAGGCTCTGCACATAGGTGGTCAGGGCCCGGGTCTTTTCCTTCCCCAAAAAGGCGAAGTCGGGCATGTAGGACTCGGGCCGGGTAAACCGGGGATTGGTAAAGTGGGCCCCGTGCCAGTCATCGGGATGCTCCCCCCCTTCCTGGGAGAGGTCCGGGCCGGTGCGTTCCGAACCCAGGAGGTGAGGCGCCTCCCGGATATAATCCCCGGCCCGGGCGATCCTCTCTGCCCCCAGGTCCCAGTCCAGGAAGCGAATGAATTGGGTGTGACAGTAGGTACAGCCATTGGCGATGTAAATTTTTCTCCCCTCATCCTCGAGGGCTGTTCTTTCGCGGAAGATCTCCGAAGGCTTGTCGCTGATCGTTGCCCAGGGGAGGATCACGGCGACCGTCAGAATGGAGGCAAAGATGATCAGGCTTCCACCAATGAGCAGCTTCAGGGTCATATTCATAAGGAGCTTTCCTCGTCGGTCCGGGTCCCGTAAAGGCTTCGCAGGATATTATAAAGGCCGATTGCGGCTCCGCTGAGGATCAAAACGCCCGAAGCCGCCCGCAGGACAAAATAGATATAGAGCTGCGGCAGGGTCCGGTAAACCGTCTCTCCAATCAACCAGGCATTTCCCTGGATGAGCCCGGCGATGGTCAAAACCAGGAAAAAACCGCTCAGCCCAATCAGCAGGAGCCAATACTGGACATTCGCCAGGCCATTGCTGTAGATCGGCCGACCTGTAATGCGGGGGAGGATGAAGTAGAGTGCGCCCAGGCCGATGAAGCCGGAAAACCCGAAGACGGCGATGTGGGCGTGAGCCACCACCCAGTTATTCAGATGGGTCAGTTGTTGAACAAAGGGCAGCGATTGCAGGGGACCCTGGAGACAGACCAGCATGTACCAGATCAAACCGGCAAAAACGAACTTTCCCCCCATGTCTGCATGGATACTTCCCAGCCGGCCCCGTACGGTCAACCAGAGGTTGACCAGCACGGTCTGTACGGGGATGAGCATGCCAATGCTTCCCGTGATAGCCACGATCTTCAACCAGGTGGGTGCGGGAGTCTGGAGGAGGTGATGGGTACCAATATGGGGGTAGAACATGAGAATAGACCAGAAGCCAAGGAGAGACAGAGTGTGGCTGAAGAGGGGGCCACGGCTAACAATCGGAATGACGTAGTAAGACACCCCAATGGCCAGCGGGGTGAGGAACAGCCCCACAATCCCATGGCCGTAAAACCAGGCCAGGATGGCGTCGGGCATTCCGGTGAGCGACCCGGTCTGCGGATTCCAGACTGCGTTTCCGAAGAAATAGATAAAGAAGGTGAAGATGAGGGCCCCAAAGACATACCAGATGGAAACGTAAAGAAGTTTCTCCTGGCGAAACCGGACGGTCTGGAGCATATTGTAGAACATCAGGGCGAAGGCGAGGAGGACGAGAATGTCCACCGGCCAGATCCATTCGGCGTATTCCCTACTCTGGGTATACCCCAGGGAAAGGGTAACCGAACCAATGATTAGGGCGAGATTCCAGCCCCATAAGGTCGCCCGGCCGATCCGTTCGCTGTAAAGAGGGGCGCGCACGAGGGCAGGGACGAAATAATGGGCTGCGCCCAGGAGGGCGGAGCCGACAAAGCCAAAGATCATCGCGTTGGTGTGAATCGGGCGAATCCTGCCGAAGACAAGCCAGGGGATGTTCTTGATGAAATCCGGGGCGACCAGGGCGCTGGCCATGAGGATTCCCATCGTAGCGGCTACCAGGAACCAGACCGCCGAGGTGACGAAGAACCCCTTGACTGTACGGAATGAACCATTTTGGTTGGGGGACAAGGTATCTCCTAAGTGGATTGAAACTCCTCAAGTGCCTTAAGTGCCTCAAGTGCGTTCAAGTGCCTCAAGTAAGAGGCAATTGTTTCCCCAGAAATCATAGATCTTGAGTTTATCTGAATTTTTTCGCGATAGAGGTAAAAATAGCAAGCAGTTCGTTGCCTTCTTCTTTTTCATTCTTCATTTGCTCATAGGAGAGCCATTTTGTTCCGAGAATCACTTCCATCCAATATTGAGTTTCACTCGCTTCACTTTCACATATTTTAATCTTGCTTCTAAAATCAGCCTTGCTTCGAGATCGATTGGCTTCCCGATAATTGGCGCCGATGGAGGTGGAAGCTTTGATTAATTGTTCTCTTATCACTCTTCCTTCTGTGGTATTGGGCAATTTAGCTGATAATTGAATCATGCGGACTGCAAAATCTCGCGTCCGGTTTTCGAGCCTTTTCGCAAACTCTATATTATCCATTAATTTACCCGTATGGGGGGAAATTGCTTGCTTTCAAACTTAAGGCACTTGAGGCACTTAAGTGCACTCAAGGCACTTTTATCGATGACACGCCAGCCAGCAGTCCAGCTGCGCGCCCATCTTTCGGTGGCAGCCAATGCAAAACTCCATCTGGAAGTTCACCGGGCGTAGCCGGTCCATCGATTTTACATCTCCATGACATTCGCTACAATCGAGCCCTGCCCACTTGATGTGGGGAATGTGGTTGAAGAAGACAAAGTCAGGGACCCAGTAGATGCGTACCCAGGGAACGGGTTTGTTCGCTATGTAATGTTCCTTCTCTCTAACGATCTGCGGATGTTGGGGAATGATGTACTCATGGCAGAAGAAACATTTTTCTAAGGGCGGAAGTCCGGCATTCAGCGACCTTTCGACAAAGGGGTGGCAGAACTGACAGGGGATCTCTTTGACCCCCGCATGGACCCGGTGGCTGAAATAGATTGGCTGCTGAGGGCCGATTCCCTGCTCGGGGTAGTAATAGAAAAAATATAGCATGGCGATAAAAAGAAGGGCGATAATCGCCAACCATACATAGCCACGCTTACTTTCCGTCTGTTGCTCTTCCATCAGATTCCCAATAAATCTTCCATAAACCCATCCACGCCCAAGAGCCATGAAAATTCGGCAACGGCAAGAATGTCATTCCCGCGAAACTTGTCCTCGCGAAAGCGGGGAGCGAGAATCCCAGATTAAAAAAAGATAAAGAGGTTGGAAAGTTTTTTCTTTTCACGCTCTGCGCCATGCTCTTTGCGCTATGCCATTTTCTGTGCAAGTCTAAAGCTCAAGGCTTCTCCTTTTCTTCGTGCGACTGGATGGCCTTGCGAAAAAGGGGATCGGATATGGGCAACAGGGGGACGCCCCGGAGAAAGAAGGTTAGACTCAGGGCCATCATTCCGAGGAAGCCTGCGGTGATCAGGACCTCCATGGGACCAAGGGGGAGTGCTTCCCCTTTCCAGATCGAAGGGGCGACCAGGATGAACCGTTCCAGCCACATACCCACCAGGGCAATCCCACTGATAATGACGATAGCGATCGGGTTCATTTTGATCTTTCGACGGAGTAGTCCCAACAAAGGTGTAATAAAGATCATCCCCACGACGAGCCAGGCAACAGGCTCCCAGGGGGTGAGACGGACTCGTAAGATCACATAACGCGTTTCTTCCGGGAGATTTCCATACCAGATCACCAGGAACTGGGTATAGAAGAGATACCCGGTGAAGATACAAAAGGCAAAGACCAGTTTCCCCAAGTCATGGAGGTGATGGGGATGAAGGGCTTCTCTCATCTCCCGGGCCCTGAGAAATATGGGGGATAAAAAATACAGAGCGGCAAGGGCCGTGTAAAAACTGCCCATAAAATAATAGGCCCCGAAAAGCGTGCTGTACCAGTGAGGGTCCAGGGACATGATCAGGTCAAAAGCTAAAAGGCTGAGCACAAAGGTGTAAGCAATGCCAACGATGGGGGAGAGAATCCGCTGGGCCCGCCAGTTTTCTTCCTCTCTGGTTTTGCCCGCTGGATTATCAACGCCCGTTCGGCTGGCCATCTCTTTATCCCCTTTTACCGAATAGTAGATCAGAGCCAGGGAAAGGGCGGTGAGCAAAAAGAGGCCGATTCCGTCCCGGGCGAACAGAAACCCGGCATTCAGCCAGAACTGTTTTTCCGGCAGGGGCTGCCGTACCCAGTGGAAGATCTCCTCCTTTCCAAAGTACAGGAACCAGAACAGCAGGAAAGATATTGGAAGGAAAGCTCCCAGGCCTTCGGCCAGACGTTTTAGGGGACGTCCCCACACCGCATCCGCCATGTTCAAGATGGCCACAAAGAGTACGGCTCCAAAAGAGAGGCCGGTCCAGAAAACATAATTGGTCAGATAGGCCTGCCAGGCCCTCTGGGACTGAGGTCCGGAGACTCCCACCAGAAAAGCAATAAGGCCGGACAAGAAGAGCAGGGCGAAGATGATGATCCATCCCCGGGGCATGCGAGCGGTTAGAAGTTCCCCGTGATTCTCACCCCGCAACATCACGGACCTCCTCGGCACCCGTTTCCTCCAGCAGTTTTTGAATGATATCGCGCTGCCCGTTGGTATAAGCTACCAGGATTCCAAACCGGTCCTCGGAGAAGCGACGATCATAGGCTCGGGGAAGATGCACCCGGGGCAATCGGCCCTTCAGCACCCAGGAGGCCACGGCAAAGATCACGGCCAGCAGGATTGTTCCCTCGAAGAAGATCACCACAAAGGGAATGGGGGGCAAGATAGGCTTGCCGCTGGTAATGAGTTCGAAACTTAGATGGGCATATATGGCCAGGCCCACCAGGCTGGTGCCTCCCAGGATTCCCCCAGCAAGGGTGAGGTATCTGACGATGCTCGGCTTATGCCCCATGAGCTCCTGGATCTCGGAGAAATGGATGGGGGAGAAGACCGTAAGAACCTTGAACTCAGCTTCTTTCAGCTTCTTCAGAACAGCCAGAAGGTCATCCAGGTAAGAAAAAATGCCCAGCAAAGCCGGATCATGCGCCATGGTAGTCTCGTCTCCCTCTTCCCCTGTGAATGGGAGTCAAGTCCTCTTTGACTTCGGCGATGGAAATGGAAGGGAGGAATTTGGCAAAGAGGAGAAAGAGGAACATGAATAGACAAAAAGATGCTGCGGTGAGGCTGAATTCGACCCATCGAAGGTAATAAAAACCCCATTGGTAGGGAATGAAGTCCTGGGCCATGGACCCGATGATGATGACGAAGCGTTCGGTCCACATGCCGATATTGATGAGGATGGCGATGGTGAAGAGGGATGCCAGGCTGGTTCGTACCTTCTTGAAGAAGAAAAACAGCGGAGCCACCGAGTTGCAAAACACCATGAGCCAGAATTGGGGCCCATAGTGGCCGATAGCCCGGAAGAGGAAAGTCTGTTTTTCAAAGATATTCCCGCTGTACCAAGCTATGAAATATTCAATGATGTAGGAATAGCCAACAATGAGCCCGGTAAGGATGGTGGTTTTGGCGACGGACTCAAGATCTTTAAGGGAGATAATTTTTTCGAAGCCGAAGATACGCCGCAGGGGAATCAGTAAGGTGAGAACCATAGCCAGGCCGGAGTGAATCGCGCCAGCTACAAAGTAGGGGGCGAAGATCGTACTGTGGTACCCGGGTATGATGGCCAGGGCAAAGTCCCAGGAGACCACACTGTGAACCGAAATGACCAGGGGGGTGGCGAGGCCGGCAAGCAAAAGGTAAGCGGCCCCATAATGGTGCCATTGGCGATCTGTGCCTGTCCAGCCCAGGGAGAAGAAACCATAGATCTTACGCCGGAACCCCTGAGACCGGTCCCGAACTGCAGCCAGGTCCGGGACAAGCCCTGTATACCAGAAGAGGACGCTCACTGTGAAGTAGGTGGAAACAGCGAGGAAATCGAAGATCAGGGGAGACTGGAAGTCGGGCCACAGAGTTCGCTGGTTGGGGTAGGGAATGATCCAATAGAAGATCCACGGCCGTCCCAGGTGGATGAGAACAAAAGCGGTGGCAATCATCACGGCAAAGACAGTCATGGCTTCGGAGCTGCGGGCAATGGCGGTGCGCCATCTTGCGCGGAAAAGATAAAGGATGGCCGAAATCAAGGTGCCCGAGTGGGCGATCCCTATCCAGAAGACGAAGTTGACCAGGTATAGCATCCACATCGTAGGATGCTTGAGGCCCGTAACACCCAGGCCGGTGAGAATCTGGTAGCCCCAGACAGCCGCCCCGCCGAGAATCCCAAAGAAAAGAAGGCCCACCACAAGGTAATAAACCCGAGGCGCCGGGGACAGGGTCCGAAGTATTTCCTTGTTCACTTGACTATAACTTAGTTCTTCCATAACACACCGCTATGCCTGCAGTAACTCCTGGGTCAGTTTTTTCAGATAGATGACCCCCGGCTTCGTGTTAAGATGATCCAGGGCCTGGAAGGCCCGGGGATCCTGGATGAGCTTGCAGACGCGGCTTTTGGGGTCCAAAAGATTGCCGAAGGTGAACACCTCCGCCGGACAGGTCTGGGCGCAGGCAGTGGTGAATTCCCCATCCCGAATCTCCCGGCCCTGACTCCGCGCCTGAATGCTGGCATATACGATTCTCTGGATGCAGAAGGAACACTTCTCCATCACCCCTTTATGCCGCACCGTTACATCCGGGTTGAGCGCCCAGTTCAGCGGTTCGGGGTGGCCCCAGGTAAACCAGTTAAACCGCCGGATCTTGTAAGGACAGTTCTGGGAACAGAAACGCGTTCCGATACAACGGTTGTAAACCTGATTGTTAACGCCCTCCCGGCTGTGGTGGGGAGCGAATACCGGGCAAACGGATTCGCAAGGGGCCTCGTCGCAATGCTGGCAGAGAAGGGGGAAGAAGCGAACCCGGGTTTCTTCCTTGGGGGCTGGTCCTTCGGGCTTGAAATACCGCTCAATGTGCAGCCAGGACATCTCCCGCCCGTTGAGGACCTCTTGCTTCCCCACGACGGCCACGTTGTTTTCGGCATAACAGGCCACCACGCAGGCCCCGCACCCGATGCACCGGTCCAGGTCCACCACCATAACCCAGCGGTAATCCACGTGCTTGTGGGGTGGATAAAAGTCATCCCTTCTGGAAAATCCTTCCGGAAGGGGTAGTTTGATCGCGGGCTTCTTG
>Ga0315282_10004725_pt1 | contig 23618 bp, 21 predicted proteins | sample YL17G07_20_MG_FD_203693 | JGI IMG/M metagenome (GOLD analysis project Ga0315282, IMG submission 203693) | Sediment microbial communities from Yellowstone Lake, YNP, Wyoming, USA - YL17G07_20 | ecosystem: Environmental > Aquatic > Freshwater > Lake > Sediment | place: USA: Wyoming | collected... | reverse complement strand
GAGATTCTCCATCGCCTGCTTGAGGTCGGCCACCGTCAGGACCGTGCAGAGCGGAACCTTGATGATGTCCGCGATGGTCTGAAGCTGCTGCACCGCCGCGATGCGGTAGGTGTCGATGGTCACGAGTGCGACGTCGCGTTTTGCACGGACCTTGAAGTTCGCGGCGAGCTTTGCGATCGTCGTGGTCTTGCCGACTCCGGTCGGACCGACCATCGCGACCACGCGCCTCGTCCCGGCCGGAAGATCCACCGGTCCGGATGTCTTCACGTGCTCCGCCAGGCTCTCGGTAATCCGCTGGCGCAGGCTAGCCGCCTCCGGCAGTTCCCCCGGAGCGAGGCGCCGGGAGACCGACTCGACGACCTCGCTCGCTAGCTGCTCGGTCACCCCGTGACGCACGAGCGTCATGTAGGCTTCACTGAGGGGTTCCGATAGTCCCGCTATGCTGGGGGGACAGTTCGACCGCACGAGTTCATCCAGGGTGGAACGGATGCCGAGGATTTCGTCGCGCAGCCGCTTAAGCTGGTCATCCGGCGCCTTGACCGGAGCTTCCCGCCGATAGACTTCCGCGACACCTGCCGGCGCGGTCGGCTCCGCCTCCCCTGCGTTCTCACCCCGAGGCACGTCACTGGCCGCGGCAATCTCCACGATCTCTTTCCCCAGAAACCCTCTCAGGCCCGGGGCACGTATGGTCTTCGTGTAGATGATCATGGCTTCGGTCCCGAACGTCCGTCTCACCAGGGCCAGCGCCTCACGCATGCTCCGTGCTCGAAAGGTCCTTACCTTCATGGAACCACCACCATTCCTAGGGATTCGATCTGGATGTCCTGGACGATTTCGCTGTAGCTCAGAACGACGAGATCCGGGATCTCCGGCGCGGTCATCCGCTTCACCTGCACCCGGATCTCGGGCGACGCGAGAAGGACTGGCGGATGTCCCGCGCTCGTCAGTTTCTCGCACTCCCCGGCGACGGCTAGGTTGATCCGCCTCACCCTATTCGGAGCGAGCGTCAGGCGGCTCCCGCGATCCGTGTGCTCGACGGCCCCGTGGATCTCGTCCTCCAGGCTCGGGTCCATCGTGACGACGTGGATGCGGCTCTGCGCGTCGGCGAGTTTCGAGCAGATGGACCGGGAAACGCTGCTCCGCGCGTACTCGGTCAGGATCTCGAGGTCCTTTGTCCGTCCGGCACAATCGCCGAGAGTTTCCAAAATGACGTCGAGACTGCGGATCGACACCCCCTCGCGGAGGAGGTTCTGCAGCACCCGCTGGACTTCCCCCACGGAAAGTTTGTCCGGGATGAGCTCGTCGACGACGGTCGGCGCGGTCTCCTTGAGCTGACGGAGGAGTGCCTGGGTGTCCTCCCGGCTGAGGATCTCCGCCGCGTGTCGCCGGATGACCTCGCGGAGGTGCGTCGCGATCACAGTGGGTCCGTCGACCACCGAGTATCCGAGTGTTTCGGCCTTTCCCACGAGCGAGGCGGCAATCCAATATGCAGGACGCCCCCGAACAGGCTCGGCTGCGGGAGTGCCCTCCAGCGGGCCCGTCGTCATGCCGGTGTCGATGGCCAGGTATCGCTCCTGCAAGACCATCCCCGCGGCGACACGACTGCCGCGGATGGTCACCTCGTAGGCGTTCGGGTCAAGCTGGAGGTTGTCACGCACGCGGATCGCCGGGACGACGAACCCGAAGTCCGCTCCCATCTCCCGCCGAATGCTGGCGAGCCGATCCACGAAGTCACCCCCTTCTTTCGGGTCCATGAGACGGATGAGTCCATACCCGACCTGGAGTTCCAGGGCCTCGACCCGGAGGTCCACCTGTTGCGCGAGGGGCCGCTCCGCTTCGACTTTCCTTCGGGCCGCCTCCCGTGCGGAGGACTGCGCCCGGACTGTCTGCTCGCGTGCCACGGCCGCCGCCGCCAGTCCGCACGCCACGGCCAGCGCCACCATCGGCACCCAGGGCAGACCCGTGAACGCCAGGAGCCCCACAAATGCCCCCGCAATCCACAGTGCCTTCGGATGACTGGTGAGCTGGACGGCGAGTTCTTCACCGAGGTGCTTTTGCGCACTGGCCCGCGTCACGATGAGCCCGGCGGCAACCGAAATGACGAATGCCGGGATCTGCGTCACGAGGCCGTCTCCCACCGTCAGCAGCGTGTAGGTCGTCAGGGCCTTCTCGAGCGGGAAGCCATACCGGAGGATCCCGATCATCAGTCCGCCGATGATGTTGATAACGGTGATGAGGATTCCGGCGATCGCGTCCCCGCGGACGTACTTGGACGCACCGTCCATTGCCCCGTAGAAATCGGCTTCACGGGCGATCTCCGTCCGGCGTGCACGGGCCTCCGTTTCCGTGATGAGCCCGGCGTTCAGGTCCCCGTCCACCGCTAGCTGCTTTCCCGGGAGCCCGTCCAGCGTGAACCTCGCCGCGACCTCCGAAATCCGCGTCGCACCTTTCGTCACCACCACGAACTGGACGATCACCACGATCAGAAAGATGATGAAGCCGACGAGCGGATTATCCCCGGCGACGAATTTCCCGAAGGACCGGATGACCGCGCCCGCCGCATACTCCCCCCGAACCCCGGCGTTCGTCAGGATCAGACGCGTCGCCGCAACGTTCAGCACCAGCCGGTAGAGCGTCGTCACCAGGAGCAGCGACGGGAAGACCGAGAAGTCGAGAGGCTTCTCCACGTAGATCGTCGTAAGCAGGATGACGAGGCTCACCGTGATATTGATGGTGAGCAGCACGTCCACGAGCGGGGTGGGAAGCTGTGCGATGATGGCAGCCGGCAGCGCCACAATGAGCATCGCCACCACCAGTCCCTTGTGCCGTGCGATCAAGCTGGTCGGCACGCTGTTCTGAACCAGAAGTGTGTCAGCCAAGGACTGTCCCCTCTCTTAGAGCCGTCATTTGCTCTGTAGAAACCACCCTTTGTGACCACTGCCGTTGTCTCCTCTCCCCCCACCGGGGGGAGAGGATTCAAGGTGAGGGGTGGATTTCTTCGCATGCCGGGCGGGTCCACCCCTCACCCTACCCTCTCCCCCCGGAGGAGGGAGAGGGGTGAAGCAGCAAGACGGATGTTTTCTACAAGCAGTTGTCATTCTGAGTCCCGATTTCATCGGGGTCAGGATGACACCACTTTCTTAGTCGCTTCTCACGCCATGCTCGGCGTCCGCCGCGTCTTCATCCGGTTCAGTTCGCCAACGAACGCCAGAACCTCCGCCACCGCCGCGTGCAGGTCCTTCGGTATTTGTCCGCCGGCGTCGCACCGGCGATGGAGCGTCCGTGCGAGCGACGTTTGCTCGACGACGGGAACGCCGTTTTCTTCGGCAATTTCGCGGATACGCTCAGAAGCAGCGCCGCTCCCCTTCGCCACGACGGTCGGGGCATGCATGCGGCCCGATTCGTAGCGGAGCGCAACCGACACCCCGCCTGCGCCTGCAATCACCACGTCCGCCCCCGGCAGATTCTGCATCATCCGCTGCGTCGCGATCATCCGCTGCATCCGCCGCCGCCGGTCCCGCATCAGTGGATCCCCCTCCATCCGCTTCAGCTCCTCCCGCACCTCCTGCCGGGTCATCCTCATGTCCAGGTCGTACTGCCACCTCTGGTAGGCGTAGTCGAGCAGGCCCAAGGCCAGGAGTGCAATGCCGACGCGCAGCAAGAGAAGAAACGTGCAGCTCGCCACGAAAGTGGAGATCTCCGCGACGGACGCATCCGTGAGCTCTGCGCAACTCGCGAACTGAGACCGGATCGTGAAATACACGACCAGCACGACGACGGCGAGCTTGAAGAGGCCGGCCAGCAGTCGAACGAGACCGCGCCTCGAGAAAAGACTCTTCCATCCCTCGACCGGATTCAGACGGTCGAAACGCAGTGCCACCGGCGCACCCGAGAACAAAAATCCAACCTGCAGCACGCTCGCCAGGAAAGCCACCAGGACAAGACCCGCGAGGATGGGCATCATGGCCTCCAGGAGAAGGAGGGCGCCGCCGGCAAGGCAGTCGTAGAGTTCCGTGGGGCCCATGGCGCGAGCGTCCAGGTTGCCGAGTGCCGCGCGCGTAAACCCTAAAAGGGCGCGGAGCGGGTAATGTCCCCAGAGCTTCAGGACGACCAGCGCGCCGAGGAGAATGGCCACGGCGTTCAGGTCCGGAGATCTCGCCACGAGGCCCTCACGTCGCGCTTCTTCGAGCTTCCGCGGGGTCGCTTCCTCGGTGCGATCGAGAAGATCGTGCTCGGACATCTTCCACTCCTATGGGCGCGGGACCATGAAGCGCAGCATCAGGTCCATCTGGTTCATGACCCAGGCGAAACTGTCGCCAAGCAACGCGGCGGCCGCCGCCAATGTCAGGGACGCCACCACGAGTCCCAGGCAGACGGTCAGCGGGAAACCAAGGATGACCACGCTCGTTTGCGGGACGATGCGGCTGACGACCCCCAGTGCCGCGGTCACGAGGAAAAGCACGACGAACGTCGGGGCCGCAATCTTGATCATCAGGACGAACATGTCGCCCAGGAGACCCGTCAAAGACGCGACCATGCCCGGGCGGAACTCCACCCCCATCAGGGGCACACGGTCGAACGTCTTGACGAGTCCCGCCAGCAGGATGTGATGTCCGTTGACGGCGAAGAATACGACCAGGGCGAACATGTAGTAGAACTGGCCGAGGATCGGGAGCTGCGGCTCGAAAAGGGGGTTGAGGACCTCGGCCAGTGCCGTGCCCATGTAGCGCGAGAGCAGGGCGCCCCCCATCTGCGCCGCGACGAATACGACGTTCACGACGAACCCGCAAACGAGGCCGACGCACAGTTCCCCGGTGAGACCCAGCACAAGACGCGCCCCCTGCGTGGGCACCGACACCCCGGGGAGTGTCACGAGCGGATAGACGGCGACCGAGAGTGCAACCGAGAGAAACACCCGCAGTCGCCAGGGCATCTGCGAGCCCCCCAGGAGAGGCGTCACCAGGAAGATCCCGCTGATTCGGCAAAGCACGAGCACAAAGGTGACGAACTGCTCGGTGGCCAGCCTCTCGAAATCCATGTCCGTTCCTAGCGCAGGAAACCAGGGATCGTCTCGAACAGCTGTCGCGCGAAATCGCTCACCGTGGTCAGCATCCACGGGAGAAAGATGAAGAGCGCCGCCAGCATCGCCAGAATCTTCGGAATGAACGTCAGCGTCTGCTCCTGAACCTGGGTCGCCGCCTGGAGGATGCTCACCACGACGCCGACGACGAGCCCGGTGAGGAGCACCGGGGCGGCCACGATGAACGCGACCCAGAGAGCCTGACGTCCCAATTCAACGGCGAGGTCCACGCTGCCCACGGCATCCTCCTCACGAGAAGCTTTCCACGAGGGAACCCACGACGAGGCTCCATCCGTCCGCGACCACAAAGAGCATCAGCTTGAACGGCAGAGAGACGAGGACCGGCGGGAGCATCACCATCCCCATCGATATCAGCACGGAGGCGACCACCATGTCGATGATGAGAAACGGAAGATAGAGAACAAACCCCATGATGAATGCGCTCTTCAGCTCGCTGACGATAAAGGACGGAATGATGACCGTGGTGGAGACGTCCTCGATCCGGACGTTCGGCGACACCTTCGCCAGTCTGAGGAAAAGCGCCAGGTCGGCCCTGCGGACGTGCTTCAGCATGAACTCCCTCACGGGCACGATCCCGCGGTCGTATGCCTGCTTTGTGGTGATCTGCCCGTCCATCAGCGGAGAGAGCGCCACGTCGTTCACCTGCGACCACACGGGCGCCATGATCATGAAGGTCAGGAAAAGCGCGAGTCCCACGAGGACCTGGTTGGGCGGGATCTGCTGGGCCGCGAGTGCCTGCCGGAGCAGTGCCAGGACGACCACGATCCGGGTGAAGCATGTGGTCATGATGAGGATCGCGGGGGCGAGCGAAAGAATCGTCAGGAGGAAGAGGATCTGAAGCGTTCCGCTGAGTTTCTGGGGGGTGTCGGCCGGCGTGACGCCGGGGATCGTCGGAAGGGAGAACTCGGTCGCAGCGGTCCGCGCCGAAAGACCTCCGCACGCAAGAAGCGCCAGAATGCTCGCCGCTAGGATGAACCCAAACTTCCGCCTCATGAGCACCCCCAACTCTCCAGCTCCGGTTAATTCGGGAGAGTCACCTATTATTTGTCGGCGCTACCCCCAGGTTTGGGGTCACGCTGACGCCATCGCTTGTCCTTGCGCCAAATCTAAATCCACGACTCATCAGACAAATAATAGGTGACTGTCCCGAATTAACCGCTCACTCCTTCGCGCGTCGCCGCCACCAGTTCACCTTGTTCCTCAGGGCGTCCAGTTCCTGTCGGACGTCACTCAGCGCCGACTCGCCGGGATTCTCCGGCTTCGACGCCTCCTCCCGACCGGCATAGTCCTTGTCCGCGTCGGTCAGGGCTTTCTTGAAGGAATCCGCGCTTTTGCGGCCGCCTTGCGCGGTGAGTTCTTCCGTCAGCCTTCTCACCTCCTCCGCGTCCGAGATTTCGGCCAGCGGCGTTATCGTGGCGCCCGTCACACCCACCACCACGAACCTCGAACCGACCTTGATGAGGAGAATGGACTGCTTCGAGGAGACATAGGTCCTGCCCACGACCTTCAGGACCCCGCTTCCGAACATGTATCTCGCCGACGGCACGTACCGGCGGATGAAATAGACCACGGCATAGATGCACACAACCACCACGGCAAGGTAGACCAGCATCCTGATCACCGGTCCCGCTCCCGGGAGCCCCGGTGTGGCCCCGGCGCCTTTCGCACCCGGTCCGGAGCCGTCGGCCTTCTCGATATCGGCGACCGTCTTGCCGCTGTACGGGTTGCCGGAGACGTTCTCATCCGGCCCACCGGTGGAATATCCGGCGCCGCATAAGAGCACCAGCATCAGGAAAACCACGGCACGGACGTAAACACCCGGACGCATCATGAACACGTTGGATCCTCTTGCGATCCTCTTCTTCCTGACCTGCCCACGACCGGCTCACCCCTGCCGGCCGGTCGGCTTTTCACCCACGAGTAAACCGGTCCCCGCGTCAAGTCTGCGAGGCGTTCTGGCGCTCCTCGGGGGAAACGATTTCCGCGACCCGGACGCAGAAGCGGTCGTTCAAGATGAGCACCTCACCCCGGGCGACCAGCTTGTCGTTGACCAGCACGTCCACGAAGTCGCCCGCGAGTTTGTCCAGTGTGACCACGGAGCCGTCCTGTAGCTTGAGAATGTCCTCGACGCTCATCCGCGTGCGGCCCAGCTCAATCCGCACGTTCAGATTGACATCCATCAGCATATCGATGCTGCTAGCTCCGGGAGGCGCTCCTCCGCCTCCAAGATCGGTGAACCGGGCGGGAGCCGGCACACCCTCGGTCCCCTCAGGGGCGCCGGGCACGTCTGGCTCTTTCTCGGACATGACGAATTCCTCCCTGGGATGCTTCTCGTTCACGGGATCACGTTCCACTTGTCGAAAATCACGTCTTCCACCACCTCGCCGTTCAGCAGCGTGTTGAGCTCCTGTCGGATGCGGCGCTTCACGTCCTCCAGTTGCTCCGAACGCAGCTTGAGATAGTCTTCCTTTCCGATGATCTTCCGGATGCTTTCCTGGATGACGGGCTTCATGTTGGCCTCATTCGGGTCGAGGAGCTGATCGAGCCGCTGTCTTTCGCTTTTCAGGATTCTGAGCGTGATGGTGTATTCAAAGGTGACACTGCGGCCGGCCAGCGGCGCGAGAGCCGCGGTGAACTGATAGTTTTCGAGAAGTGGCACGTTTTCGAAAAGCGCCGATCGAGGTCCCTCCTTTCCTGTCTCCGCTGCACCCGCGAGATAGGCGCCGGATTGGACTGACCCGCGGAGAGCAAGGATGTACACGCCGCCCGCGACGCCAAGCACCACAAGAAACGCCGCGAGGGCGACGAGGAACGCGCGAAGCACAAAGCGGCCGTGCCCGGTATCACTCATCGGACACCCCTTCCCGGAACGGCGTCCTGGACCAGTTCCTCACTGACCGTGATCTCGACCCGGCGGTTGCGCGTGCGGCCTTCCGGGGTGAGGTCGGTATCGATGGGGTCAAAGCCGCCGGACGCCGAAACTCGCAGACGCCTCGGGTTGATCCCCTTGTTCTCGAGGTAGTTTCCCACGGCGTCGGCCCTTCGAAAGGAGAGTTCACGGTCTCTTGGCCCGTCGGGAGCTTCCTGAGCGCAGGTGTGTCCGGCGACCACCACGCGGTTCGAATAGTCCTTCACGAGCTCCACCATGGCATCCAGGTCCGCCTGCATCTCCTCCGGAATCTCGGCGCTTCCCCGGGCAAACCCGATCCTGTCGCCGACCGTGATCATCCACCCTTCCCTCACGGTCTTGCACAGGAACTCTTTTCCCCGGACGTTGATCGTTTCCGCGCCGCCGTGCACGTTCCTCTGCCCGCTCACTGTTCGATACGCCTGGAGGTTCTCAAAGAAGCTGTTCTTTCTGGTCCGCGTCCCGGGAGCCACCTCCATCCCGACCTGATACCCGAACGCCTTCTTGAGACTGTCGAGCATCTTCTGGAACTTCTCGTCCTTGATCTCCGACATCGCGACGAGCATGACGAAGAAGCAGAGGAGCAGGCTCATCATGTCGGCGTAGGTGACGAGCCAGAGGGAGGCATTGGGATCCGGTTCGGCTTCTCTGGATCTGGGTCTGATGGTCATGGGATCACGCCGCCCGGGCGGCCCTCTTCCGCTCCATGCTCCGCTCGGTTCGGAGCTTCGCCGGGAGGAAGCTCCGCAGTTTCTGTTCCACGATCCGCGGGTTGTCGCCCGACTGGATGGCCAGCACTCCGCGGATCACGATTTCCCTCATGAAGATCTCTTCCTGGCTGCGCATCCCGAGCTTGTCCGCAATCGGGCCGAAGACCAGGTTCGCGGCCAGCGCCCCGTAGAGCGTCGTCAAGAGCGCAATCGCCATGCCCCCGCCGATCCGGCTCGGATCGTCCATGTGTCGAAGCATGATGACCAGTCCGATCAGGGTCCCGATCAGTCCGAACGCGGGCGAATACTTCGCGAGAATGTCGAAGATCCGTCTCCCCAGCTTGTGACGCTGTGCCAGGGCGTCGACTTCGCCGAGCATGATCTGCTCGATCATCTCGGGGTCGGTCCCGTCGATGGCCAGCTGGATTCCGCGGACAAGAAAGTCGTCCGTCATCCGGGTGGTCTTGTTTTCGAGCGAGAGGATGCCGTCGCGGCGGGCGATTTCCGCGCAGCTCACGATTTCCCTGATGAGTCTTTCCGGGTCGGTCGGCTCGTGGAAGACCGCCTTCTTGAAGACCTTGGCGGCCTGGAGCACGCGGGAGAGCGGCAGACTCACGAAAAGCGCGGCGAAGGTCCCGCCGAAGACGATCATCCACGCGGACGTGTCGTGGAACGTGCTCAGCGCCTCGCCTCTCGCCACAACGGCCAGCACCATCAGGCCAAGCCCAGCCAGAACTCCCAGAACCGTGGACAGGTCCATGGGTACCCTTCCTCAGCAAGCCCGCGGGAAGATCCGCAGCTTCCGTTCATACTCGATGACCCGACCCACCACCTCTTCCGGCGTCTCCCGCACGATGATCTTGTCACCCGTGGTCAGGGTCACGATGGTGTCCGGCGTGCGCTCGACGTACTTGATGAGATCGGCGTTCACAATCATCTCCCGGTCATCCAGTCTCGTCAGGCGAATCATCTCACCCTGCCCCGCATGTTCGAACGCCACGCCTGTGCCCGGTCCCAGCGCTCCGTCACTTGTCACGGCCCCCGCACTCCGCCTTTAGTCGCCTGTCCGTGTGGCGACCTCTCCCTCGGGGGGAAGGGAGATATCACCGGTCTCCTGCCGGCGGTCCTACTCCGCTTTCAGCGTCACGGCGTCGGGACTGTTCTGCCAGATCATCTTCATGAGTTTTGCGGCTTTGGCTTCTTCGTCGGCGTTTTCCGGGAGCCGATCCCGCTTGGCGATCTCGACGATCACTCTGCCGCGCTGGTCGTTCTCGAGTGCCTTCAGCAGCTCAGCGGCTTGCCCGGTGTCCCAGTCGTACAGGAGCTTCGCCGCGTCCTTTTCACTCATGTTCTGGAGGGCCGTCACGAGTTTCCTGAAGCCGGCGCTCCTGAGCTGCGCCTCGTACGAGGACCTTTTCTCCTCGAAGGCCTTTTCCGCTGTGAAGCAAGCTTCGGCTCGGTCGACCAGCTCCTTGCGGATGCTCGCAGCGTCCGCTTCGAGCTTTCTCATCTCGCCGTGCCGCTCGTTCAGCTTCAGCACCAGAAATTCTTCCTGCTGTCTCAGGTCCTCAACGGCGCGCCTTGCCTCTTCGAGAGCCTCCATCTCGTAGCGCCCGGTCAGATCCTTCGGGAGTCCCGGCCGGCGCCCGGACGCTATCGGTTCGCCTCGAAGCACCTTGACCATCGCTGTCATCTTCTCACCGGTGAGCCTGCCGGTCGCGAAACCCAGAACCACGAGAGCCGCGATCGCCACAAACGCCCCGGCAAAGGCGGCAACCGTCAGCTTCGCCACGTTCTTCCAGAAAACCATCCCGTGCACTCCTAAGACCCGGTCCGTCGGATCGCCTGGTTCTTGGCCGCCACGTCATCGAGCTCGTTCTGCTCGGAGCGTTCAGTCTTCCGGAGATATAGTGCACGCCGACGCGCCCTCAGCATCTCCAAAACCTTTCGGTCCCTCTGTGCCCGGACGGCTTCATCCCGGCGGCGCGAGAGCTCGATTTCGAGCGTCCGGAGACATCGGGTCAGCTCCGACACCCGCTTCCTGAGAGCCCCAATGTGCCAGCGGTGCTGCCTGGCCTGAACCACGTCGATTTCTCCCACGCTCTCCTCTCTTCGCAGTTCCTCTCGCGCCTCCGCGACCGTCGTGTTCGCCAGGGACACTGCCTTCTCCTGATTCGCCAAGCGCCCACGGACTTCGCCCAGCAGGATCTGCTTCTGCTTCTCGACCTGCTCACGGCACTTCAGCACGCCGTCGAGGCGAAAGATGAACTTCTTCATCTGAGCATCCCGTCCCGGTCCGTGTCCGAAATGTCCGGCCGCGACGGGCGTTCGGGAGCCGCCTGCGCCGCGGGAGCCGGCTGCTGGAGCGATTCCTCGTAGAGTCTCTTGAGCGTTTCGCACGTCTGTTCAAAGTGCGAACTCTCGAGGATTTCCTGTGCAAGAAACGCGCGAATCCGGCCCATCATGCGACAGGCCGTGTCGATGTCGGGGCTTGTCCCCTCGACGTACGCCCCGATATGGATGAGGTCCTCCGCCTCCATGTAGGAGGCGAGGAGCTTCTTGACTGCGAGGGCGGCCTCACGATGGGAACGATCCACCACCTCGTTCATGACACGGCTGATGCTGGCGAGGGGGTCCACGGCGGGATATCGTCCGCGCTCGGCGAGGGCGCGCGAGAGCCACACGTGACCGTCCAGGATGCTGCGGCAGGCGTCCGAGATGGGCTCGTTCACGTCGTCGGCGTCCACCAGGACCGCGAAAAACCCGGTGATGCTGCCGCGGTCCGACTGCCCGGCACGTTCCAGAAGTCTCGGCAGCATCGCGAAGACCGAAGGGGGAAACCCCTTCGTCGCCGGGGGTTCGCCGCTTGCCAGCCCGATCTCACGCTGGGCGTATGCCATCCGGGTGACCGAGTCCATCAGCCACATCACGTTGAGTCCCTGGTCGCGGAAGAACTCGGCGATCGTCGCACTGGAGAAGGCGGCTTTCACGCGAAGGAGGGGCGGCTGCTCACCCGTCGCTACCACCACGACCGACCGCTTCCGTCCCTCCTCACCCAGGGCGCGCTCGAGGAACTCGTTCACTTCGCGTCCGCGCTCCCCGACCAGCGAGATCACGTTCACGTCCGCCGACGTGTATCGTGCGATCATCCCGAGGAGAATGCTCTTGCCGACGCCCGAGGCGGAGAAGATCCCCATCCTCTGTCCCTTGCCGCAGGTGCACAGCGCGTCGATCGCCTTGACGCCGGTCGCAATCGGCTCCGTGATCCTTCGTCGGCGCAGCGGATGGGGCGCCGCCGCGTGAATCGTCCGACGCTCCTCGCTCGTGATCGGTCCCTTCCCGTCGATCGGATTCATCCGTCCGTCGACGATCCTCCCGAGGAGTCCGCGGCCGACCGGCACCGTTTGCGTCCGCGCGATGCACCTCACACGGTCGCCCCGGTTTAGCCCCGTCACGTCGCCGTAAGGCATCAGGAGCGTCCGGTGTTCGTTGAAACCCACCACCTCCGCCTCGAACGTCCTCGGCGTCTCGCTGGATTCGATGATGCACTGGCTGCCCACGGGACAGTTGAACTCCTCGCACTCGGCGACGAGGCCCACCACCTTGCTCACCTTCCCGGTGACGACCATGGTTGGGACTTCCTCCAGCAGCCGGTTCTCACGTGCGAAGAGATCTTCACCCATGACCGTTTTCCCCCAGAAGAACCTTTTCGATTTCGCCGAGCTGGGTTTCAATCCGTGCGTCCACCGTGCCGCTTGCGGTTTCGACGAGACAGCCGCCCGGCAGGATCTCGCTGGACGGGACCAGCTCGACGGCCGCCTGGTGGTCGTTGACGAGCGGCTGCCCGTTGAGCACGGTCTCGAGCATGTTCATGTCCATTTCGCTCACGTGGATGAGGAGTTTCGACCGTCGGGCGCTGAGACGGATGGCTTCGTCGAGATTGAGCCGGGCGACGTCGTCGGCGCAGCGCACCTCCCGCTTGACGACGCTGCGCGCGATGTGGATCGCCAGCGAAATCAGCTGTTCCTTGGCGTCGTGGAGGAGCCGGTCGCGGCTCTCGTCGATCCGGGCGATCATGGCACGCAGGGAGTTCACGAGGCTAAGGGTCTCGCGGTGCCGCGCGTTCCGTATCTCCTCCGCGAGCCGCAGTTCAATCTCTCCCCTGACCGCGGATTTCCCCTTTTCGAGCCCACGGGCGTACGCCTCGCTCCGGAGCCGCTCCGCCTCGGCTTTCGCTTCCAGGAGAATGCGCGCCGCCTCGTCTTCCGCCGAGGCGATGATCCGGCGGGCTTCTTCGCCGAGTTCCGTCATGTCGAAGACGCGCGAGTCGCGCGCCTGTCTCGACCCCTCGAAGTTCTTGATCACCCTAGGCAATGACTTCCTCCTCGCCCGACCGCCCCCGGACGACCAACTCCCCGGCATCCTCGAGCCGACGGACGACCTCCGCGATCCGCTGCTGCGCCGCTTCCACCTGACTCAACCTCACCGGACCCAGGTACTCCATTTCCTCCATGAGGAGTCTCGCGGCACGCTCCGACATGTTCCGGAGGAATTTCTCCTTCAGCTCTTCGCCGGCGGTCTTCAGCGCCAACGCCAGTTCCTGAGCGTCGATCTCTTTCAGCACCTCCTGCACGCCCTTGTCATCCACGAGCAGGATGTCCTCGAACACGAACATCAGCTTGCGGATCTCCTCGACGAGCTCCGGGCTCTGCTCCGCCAGACCCTCGAGGATGTCCCGTTCCGTGGAGCGGTCGGTCAGGTTCAGCACTTCCGCCACGCGTTCCAGTCCGCCGGACTGCTGGAATTTCTGCGTGACGATCGAGGCCATGCGCTTTTCGAGACTCGCTTCCACCTCGCGGATGACCTCGGGGCTGGTGGTTTCCATGGTGGCCATGCGGCGGAGGACCTCCACCTGCTTAGGCTGCGGGAGTCCCTTGAGCACGTCGGCCGCCTGCGCACTGCTCAGGTGCGAGAGAATCAGCGCGATGGTCTGCGGCTGCTCGTCCTGAACGAACGTCAGGAGGTTCTGCGACTCGGTCTTGCGGGCGAACGAGAACGGCACGGAATGGAGCGCGTGTTCGACGCTCTTGACGATCCGGTCGGCCTCATCGGCGGAGATCGACTTTCGGAGGAGTCGGCGGGCGTATTCGATGCCTCCCTGCTGCACGTACTGCTTCGCCACGTTCATCTGGTAGAACTCCTCCATGACCCGGTCCCGCTCGTCCGCCGTGACGGTCCCGAGTTTCGCGATCTCCTCGCTCACCGCTTCGATCGTCCCCTGGTCGAGCTGTCCCATGACTTTGCTAGCGGCCTCCTGTCCGACGGACACGAGGAGAATCGCCGCTTTCTTGATGCCACTGCTTGTGGAGAGCCGTTTGGTCTGGGGCATGGGTCATCCTTCCGACTGGACCCAGCGGGAGATGAGGCTAGCGGCGTCCGCGGGGTTTTCCTTTACGAGCTCCTGGACCTTGGCGTCGATGCGCTCGGCGTGCGTCCTAGCGGCTTCCGGGCCCTCGATTCCGGTCAGGATTTCCTCGTCCGAAAACGGCCGGGCGGGACCGGCAGCCGCCTCGACCGGCTTCTTCACCAGTCGCCACAGCAGGAAAAGCGCGACCAGCGAGAGCACGGCGAGGACCGCGGCGCGCCCGTGCTTCTCCCAGAACAGGGACAGCGCTCCCGCCTGGACCGGTCCTTCCGCGAGTTTGGGTTTCGGGAACGTCACCGCCTGCACCGTGATCTTGCTCACGTCATCCACCAGGAGCATGTTCGCGATGGATGTCTTGATCCGGTCCACTTCTTCCGCGATCCGCGCGTCTCGGGCTCTCTCGTCGAGCTCGATTCCGCGGCCCTTGACCTGCTCGATGACCTGCTCTCGCGGCACGACCACGGAGACCGACACGTCCAGGACGTCCCCGGGAGCCTTGACAAGCCGGGTCACCTTCTTATAGATCTCGCGCTTCGCGAAACGACTGTCCTCCGTATCGACCGTCCCCGGGGTCGCCGCCTCCGCACCCGGGAGCCCGCGTATCCCGCTCCCGGGCGTGCCGCTCGTCGTGTGCTCCGACGTCTCCCTGTGCGTCTCCACCTCGACCGCCTTCTCGGGGTCCACGTCCACCACTTCCTCGGTCTTGCGGTCGAAGTCGATCTTCAGCCGCACCATCACCTTCACGGGGTCGTAGTAGCAGAGCATTTCACGCACTTCGCGAGCCAGCCGACGCTCGTACATCATCTGCTGTTCCTGACGGTCACCCACCACCCCGGCGGACTCCTCGTCGCCCGGAACGCGGTATTCGTGCCCGTGGTTGTCCACGATTTTCACGTCCGACTTTTTAATGGTTCTGCGGACGCCCGCCACAAGCGCCGCGATCCCGTTGACCTGATCGCCGCTGAGTCGTTCGACGCCCTGCTCGAGCCAGACGTGGACCGCGGCGGTGCCTCTCTCCTCGGTCCCCATCAGGGGCATGGCATCGGGCGCATCGAGTCCCACGGACGCCGCACGGATGTTCTCCATGTGCGAGATGACGTCCCCCAGCCAGTTCTGAAGCGCCACGAGGCGCTGCGCCCGCTTGTCCTCGGACGTCCGGAACATCTTGTCGTCCTTGACGATGTCCGCGAGACGGATCTTGATCTCCTCGGTCGGGACGATCCCGTGTGTGGCAAGGACGGCCATTGCGGCATTGTACTGGGACGAGGCGACCTCGAGGGTCCCGTCGGCCTGGCGGTAGCGCAAGCCCGCCGCGTCGAATGCCGCGACGATCTCCGCATGAGCGGACCCAAGCGGCTCGCGCGTGATTCTCACGTACTCCCCGCGCGCACCCCAGCTCGTGAACATCATCAGCGCCCCGACCACCACCGCGATCAGCAGCGCGAACGCTAGCTTCTGACTGAACGTCAGCCTGCCGTACAACTCTTTCACCTGCGTCGCGACCTGTCCGAAGAAGCCCATGATTTCTCTCCCTATCAGGACGCTAAAGAAGTGTAGTCCGGCCCCCTCGTGGGCCGGCTACTGAGACGCGTATTAGTAATGTTCCAGGTCCGCGACGTCTTTCTCCCTCTCCCCCTGAGGGAGAGGGTCGGGGTGAGGGGTGGTCGTTTCGCCCCGAATCGGGCAATTCAGCCGCGAAATCCCCCTCACCCTTGCCCTCCCCCTCGTTGGGGGGAGGGGACAGAAGCAAGATGCTGCGATAGGACATTTATAATACGCGGCTCAGTAATCCCTCATGGCACCCCACCCCTCCGGGACCCCGAGAGCACGTCGGGGTCGAGGCGGCAATGGGGGCGCACTACACACGAACCAGAACGCGACCCGACTTTTTTAGCGTCCTGCTATTCGTCGGCAGCGTGTCGCCCCGGACGCGAAATCAATCGATCTCCTGATAGGCGTCGAGCAGCTTGCGTGGAAGCGGACGCCGCGTCCTGCGACCCTTCTTTCGGAGTGCTCCAAGCGACCATCGCTTCCCAGCACTCTTCGAGGAACCTCGGCACCTCGCCCGGCTCGTCCTCTTTAAGCGTGTCGAGGCTCCACCTCGCCCGCCTGCACGCTTCCGCGGCACCCGGCACGTCACCGAGCTGATGCAGACACGCGGCGATCCCGAAGAGCGAACCAACCCCCTCGGCGGTGTCGAGGTACTTCTCCGCCGCATGCTCATACAGCCGGAGTGCCGCCTCATACTCGCCCAGCTCGTACCGGCAGTCCGCCTCACAAGCGCAGCTTCTTCGGATCATCCGATCCTCGAACGGCGATACGGAGGCTTCATTTTCGCCGCTCTCATGGACCTCGGCGTAGCTCCGTGCCGCCGCACTCAGTTCGTCACGTCGCGCCGCGAACTGCGCCGACGCCGTGTTCCGATATGACTCCGCAAGGTAGTAAGCGACCTCACGCCGGCTGAAACCGCAGGAATCCGTTGACGCTTTCCGAGACAGGGCTTCGTCAAGCCTCTCCGTCGCCTGCCGGAATTTCCCTTCCCGGTAGAGGACGTACCCGAGTTGCACCAGTGCCTGTCCCCAGATCCGACTTGTCGGACTCAGTGCGTCGTCGCGGCACACAATGTCCGACAGCGTTTTCTCCGCGTTTTCGAAGTCCCCCAGCGCGATCCAACTCTGCGCCTTTGCCAGCATCGCTTCATAGACGCTCGGCGCGTTCCCGCAACTGCTGATGCATCGATCGAGTTCCCTCAACGCTTCCCGGTGTCGCCCCAGTGTCTGAAGCACCTTGGCGTACCGGAGTCGCGTGGCCGCGATCCCTTCCGGCTCCCCCGTTGACTTGAGGAGCAGGCGGTAGTACACAGCGGCATCCGCGTAATCTCCTGATCCGTCCAGGCAGTCGCAAGCCTGCTTGAGTGCATTTGCGTGGGACTCCTTGTCACAGGCCACGTCCCTCACCACCTGGACGAACAAACGTGCCGCCTGCTTGAAGTCGGCTCGCGCCTCCTCTTCCTTCTTCGCCGCCTCCCCGAGCAGTCCGCGACCACGCAGCTCTCCGGCTTCCGCCCAGAGTCCTTCCGCCGCACGACGCAACAGATTCCCCTGCTCGATCACATAAACGCCGGAGCCCGCGATACTGGACGCGTCCTCCTTTGTCTTCTCAAGCTTCTCCCATTCCCCCTTTGCTGCGTAATGACCGAGAACAGCCTTCCAGATGGAATCGATCTCCGCCGACGACACGTACTCGTTCTCGAGGGGCCCGCGTTCCGGGATCTGCGTGACCACCCCTCCAAGCACCTCTCGCGCTTCGTCGAACCTGCCCTCGCTCACCAGGATGGATGCGAGTCGAAGCGTTGCGGCGGCTCCCTCCGGCGTCCCGCCGTAGGACGCCGCGATCCGGCCGAACTCCTCGGCCGCCCGCTTGTACTCCTCCCGTTCGTACAGACATTCTCCGACGAAGTAACCCGCTTTGCGGTCGAGCGTCCGATCCGGCGGCAACATCCCGACGACTTTCTCGAATTCCTCCTTCGCCTCATCCAAGAGCTCGGGTCTCCCGCGAGCTTTCTCCCTCAGGGTCCGTGCCAAGGCGAACCACGTCTCTTTCAGTTTCGCGCTCATCGGAAACTCACAGATCACGCGGCGGAAGCTTTCCTCCGCTTCGCCCAACGCCCCCGTCAGCCGACACCCTTCCCCCAGTTGGAGATACGCGTCCACTTTCTGGTCGTCCGTCAGGTCGGGACCTTGCAGGTACGCTTTCACGGCCTGCTCTGCTGCGTCCCTTCGGCCCAGGCCGAATTCGGCCTTCGCCAGCCAAAGCAGCAGGTAGCGCCCCTGTTCCGGCGACCGCTTGTATGCCGGGCCGAGCACCTCCGCAGCAGCCTGCCAGTCGCCCCCTTCGAGGTAGCTCCGCCCGAGCATCTCCTCGGCAACCAGCCTCTTCGGATCCTCGAGTCCCTTTCGGAGCGCCGCTTTCGCGAACACCGCCGCCTTGGTGTGAAAACGCGCGGCGCCCTTCGGCATCCGCTCCGCGAGCCGCACTGCGGCGAGTCCGCCATGGAGCTGCACGTCAGCCAGCTCGTCTGCCATCGGGTACACTTCCGCGAAGATCGCGGCATCGCGCATCGCTTTCTCGTCCTCCCCCGCTTCGTATGCCTGAATCACCCGCTCGGCTGCGAGCTTGGAGTCATTGCGCCTGCTCACTCGCTCCTCGCGCAGGGTGAAAAGGAACACGCCCCACCCGAGCACCACGGCCCCCAGCAGTGGAATCTGCCAGAGTGTTCCCCACCTCGTGCGAGACGCACGATGCATCCCCATGGGTGTCCTATCCTCGAGCGCGTCGGTACGAGTCTGGGGAACTGCGCCGCCCATGCTGATCCTCACGAATCCTCTCGCTTCAGAATTTTCTGAATCTCGCGCAGCGTGTGCTTCGGTTTCAGCTTCGCAATTCGCCTCAGGCGTTCGAACACTTCCTCCCCGTACAGCCGGTACCCGGCGGGCGTTCTCTCTTCCTCCCTGATGAGGCTGAATACCGTGTAGTTGTGGAGAGTCTGGCGGGACATGCCGCTGAAACGCATGACGTCGCCGATTCGGTATAGCCTTCTTCTGGCCATCGTTCTCTCCCACGAAGCACCAGCGGACAGTGCCGGGTGTGCACTGCCTGTCTTGCTCTCATGTCGGTGCTTTGTCGATGCCCTGCGAAGACCAATGCCTATAGGCTTCGGTGTGCGCCCTCGCGCGTCGAACACGGAGGGCGAGCTGCGTGTGAGCTGCTACCCGACATGGCGAAGGTTTGGACTCTGCTTCGAGCCTGCCGTCGCCCAGTCAAGCGACATGAGAAATGTGTCGTCAGGTCGCAGCCGAATGTGCTTTACAGTTTATGGTTTGCGCATCCATCTCCTACCACGCCCCCACCCGCTTGTCAAACGCTAAATCCCAACAAAATCATACTCCTACTCCGCTCAGCTCAACAGTTGCTTCCCCGACGTCTCTCTGGATGACAAAGCCCCTACTATGCCTCGAAGCCAAGACAATCTTCCCCCCAATAGGTAGGGCTTGTCCGCTGGCCTTGTCACTCCGCGGCCCCCTACAGCCTCTCTGCGAAAACGTTATGAAATTCTTCTCATTGCACGAAAGGTCTGAAGCGTTCAATCGCGCCAGTTGTAACCACCGAAATTCAAACATGTTACGTCGCACACAAGGCTCATAACCCAGGCGATTTGACGAACCTCTCTTGCCAAACGGCTGCTTAATCTCTCAGCGACTGGCTCTGTGCCGCAAAACGCGACGCTTTGACCCTCCCTTCGTCGCATTAAGTCCCTGTAACACCCTAAAGTTACGCTTGTGCCCCGCCCGATACAGACCTTGAGCCGCATCGGCTCATACGGCATTTTCCAGCGAGGTGTCGATGGACGTCTATTGGCTCGGAATCGACCCAAGCCTGGCTATCCCCTGTAATCGTGCTTTGCACCCCCTAGGCGCCAAGGTGCACGAGATTACCTCTGTGAGCGTCATACCCATTCAAGGCCTCCGCACCAGCATCCTTGTCACCACGGCGAACCTTGCGCTGGAGCATTCCGACGAGATCCGCGCCCTCATGAAGCGCAGGTCCGTGCGAACTGCCGTGCTCTGTCCGGATGCTTCCTCCGCCACGGCCCTCGAGGAGGCTTTTGGCCAGGAGTGCGAGATCATCACCGCTCCCATCGAGTCCTCACTTAGGTTTCGCGCTCTAGACTGGCTCCGTCTCGAGGAACTCCTGGCACAAAACCAGACGCAGACCCGCCATATTCAGGCAATCGCGTCGGCCCTTGAGACCTCGTCCCAAGATATGACGTCGCTCAGGCAGAAAATCGCGTTCCTTGATCGCCAAGGCGACAGGCTCGGCGTCGTGCTCGAAACGATGAACCTCCTGGGCAAACTCGCTCAGGAGATCAACTGTCTCGACCTGGACGAGATCATCAGCGTATGCGTGACGAAGGTTCCACTTCTCGTCAACGCGCGGTACGCTAGTCTCTACATGCACAACTACGAGAAGAACACCCTTGAGCTCAAGCGTCACAACCACGGCTACCGGATCGACGACCTGGTCCGTCTCAACGAGGCCGCGAACTCGGCCATGGCCCGTGCACTCCTCGAACGAAGAGTCCTCCTCATCCGCGATTTCGACGAGTACGAACGCCTCCATCACGTCTCCGTGGAACGTCCCAACGCTAGCAAGTATTCCTCCAGGAGCTGCATTATCGTGCCCATGCTCGCGGGCGACCGCGTCGTCGCGGTGCTCAACCTCGCGGACAAGCGCTCGGGCGACTTCTTTGACGAGGTAAGCGACCTTGCTCCCATGGAGCAGGTAAGCGTCCTCGTCGGCTCGGCGATCCGCAACTGGCAGCTCTTCCAGGAGGTGAGAATGCAGGCGAAGACGGACGCCATGACGCACTTCATCAATCACCAGACGTTCTTCGAGGAACTGGAGAAGGAAGTGCTGCGGGTGAGGAGGTACCACGGCTCCCTCTCGGTGCTCATGGTGGACCTGGACAACTTCAAGCTCTTGAATGACGTCTACGGACACCAGCTTGGCGATCGGATTCTGATGGAGGTTTCGCGGACGATCCGGCTCAACGTGCGTGACACGGACATCGCGGCACGGTATGGAGGTGACGAGTTCGCGATCATCCTCGGGCAGGCCGATGGCGCCCGGGCGCGGCTCGTCGCCGAGCGCATCCGCGAGATGGTCGACGCACAGACCTTCAGCTTCGATGACAAGAAGATCAATCTGTCGCTGAGCATCGGGGTGGCGCAGTATCGCCCGGGCCAATCGGTGACGGAATTCATCGCGCAGGCGGACAGGGCCCTCTACGAGGCGAAGGCCCGAGGCCGGAATCGAGTCGCCTCAGTCGAGACCTGACCCTCAGCCGTCATACATGATCTACTAATACACCTCATCATCTGTCGCTTACTAAACAATGACCCAAGTGCGCTGGACGTCGGAGCACGCGACAGGACCGCCGGCAGAGGCCGCGCGTCGACGCCGCTTGAGCGGGGCGGATCCGAATACAGGCCGAGTCCTTGAAGGGGTGAAGGCTCGACGTAACTCGAGAACGCGAAACCGGCCATCTCGAGTTACGTCACAAATGCCCTCATCGCGGCATGTCGCAATGAGTCCCATTGCGGGGCATTTGTGTCGCTTGCCTGACTCGTTTTGTCGCATCGGGCACCTCTCTTGGCACTCCTTGACCGGCTTTGGCGCGTCACCGGCCAATCCTGTCACCGGCCGACCCCTGACCCCACCGGAGCACACCGCCGACGTCCCCGACTGACCGACCTTGTCCCAATCTGTCTTCTTCCGTCCTCCAGCATACACACATATTCATAGGGATCAAAGATGACCTGCGCCCGTGAGCCGTGTCTCCAAGATCCCAGTGCCCTAGCAGGACACTAAAAAAGTGTAGTCCCGTCCCCTTGTCGGCCGGCCAATCCCTCACGGCGCCCCAGAAGGGGGGCGCACTACAACCGGACCATGAGGCGCCCCGACTTTTTAGCGTCCCGCTAGACATGATACCTTGAGGGCCAAGGTATGTGGATGCGCGGCGTCGACTCACCCGCGCATCGGGTCGCCTGAACGTCCATCATGCTTTCACGCCTCGTTGACGCTTCTCCTCTTCACCGCAGAAGCGGATCGGCTATGATACCTTGGGGGGCAAGGTATCGCGGCTGCCCGCCTGGACTCAGGCGCACATCCGGCCGCGCAAACGCGCATCATGCTTTCACGCCTTCCTCACGCTTCTCCTCCTTACCGCAGAAGCGGATCGGCTATGATACCTTGGGGGTCAAGGTATCGCGGCTGCCCGGCGTGGACTCACGCGCACATCCGGCCGCGCAAACGCACCGCATGCTTTCACGCCTTGTTGACGTTTTTCCTCTTTACCGCAGAAGGGGATCGGCTATGATACCTTGACGGTCAAGGTATCGCCACTGGCCCACGACGCTCTACGGGCGCATCGTGTGGCGATGACGCGCGTCATCCTTTGACGTTTTTTCCTGTTGACCGCACGGTTGCACCGGGCATAATACCTTGACCTTCAAGGTATGGAGACCACATGGCACAACAATTCCTGAGCGAAGGCTACTGGGCCGCCGTTCTAAAGGCCGGCCTCTCGAAGTTCCTCATTCTAAACGCGCTTGGAGAGGGTCCCGTGCACGGGTACCAACTGATCCGTCGGGTCGCGGTGATGAGCGGCGGTTTCTGCGAACCGACTCAGGGCACTGTTTACCCCGTGCTGCGGGAGTTCGAGCGTGCCGGCTGCGTCCGCCGGCAGGTCGAGGCGGTTTCCGGCCGCGAGCGCAAAGTCTATGCCCTTACGGCCAAAGGGCGCCAGGCGCTTCGGGCGGGAGTGGAAGCCTGGAAGCAGGGACTCGCCTGTGTCCGCCGGACCTTGGAACACAACCGCTGACTTCCTTCCCTCGACGCCGATACCTTGGGGGTCAAGCTATCAAGGGCGCAGACGAGGGACCCGTACCTTCCAGCTGGCGCACTTCCCAAGCGATACCTCGATGGTCAAGGTATCAACTGAGCAGACGAGGGCCCCGTACCTTGCAGATGGCCGAACTCCCAAGCGATACCTTGGGCGTCAGGGTATCAAGGGCGCAGACGAGGGATCTGTACCTTCCAGATGGCCATCTCCCCAGTTATACCTTGAGGGTCAAGGTATCAGACATTCCTACCAAAAACGAGGAAACGACGCTGAAACGGTGACACTGCGACTAATGTTGAAGAACCCCGCATGTGTGATAGGGGCAGTTTATCTGCTCCTGCGGAACCGCCATAATGGCTTGGAAACAGGGGTCCCGATGCCTCGGGTGCACGCCGCCCGTCTGGCGGAGGTTTTTCAACAGTCCCGAGGGAGCCGTACCTTCCGGAAGGCGGACTTCCGAAGGGATACCTTGATGGTCAAGGTATCAGACGCTCGTACCAAAACGAGGAAACGACGAGGAGACGATGACACTGGGACTCTTGAAGTACCCCTCATGTGTGCCAGAGGCAGTTCATCTGCCCCTGCGCAACCGCCATAATGGCTTGGAAACGGGGGTCCCGATGCCTCGGGTGCACGCCCGTCTGGCGGAGGTTTTTCAACAGTCCCGAGCGAGCCGTACCTTCCGGAAGGCGGACTTCCGAAGGGATACCTTGAGGGTCAGGGTATCAAAGGGGCGAACGAGGGACCCGTACCTTCGAGATGGCGCGCTTGCCAAGCGATACCTTAGGGGTCAAGGTATCAAGGGGGCGAACGAGGGACCCATACCTTCCGGATGGGGCGTCTCCCCAGCGATACCTTGAGGGTCAAGGTATCAGACTGTCATGTCTATTGAGTCCCGTTCGGTTAAAGGAAGCGGCCTGATGTGCCGATATTGCTGGTATGAGACCCCATGGCACCCCTTCGGAACTGGAAGCACGCCGCATGCGTGCCGCCGGGCTTCTCCGCCAGGG
>Ga0315282_10004724_pt1 | contig 23620 bp, 23 predicted proteins | sample YL17G07_20_MG_FD_203693 | JGI IMG/M metagenome (GOLD analysis project Ga0315282, IMG submission 203693) | Sediment microbial communities from Yellowstone Lake, YNP, Wyoming, USA - YL17G07_20 | ecosystem: Environmental > Aquatic > Freshwater > Lake > Sediment | place: USA: Wyoming | collected... | reverse complement strand
CAAACGCGGGGACTGTCAGGAACTCTCATAATCATCAACAAGCCCCTTACACCCCCGCCCTTAAATACTAAAACCTATTCTACCACCACAACCCATCACACAACAAGCTCGGAACTACTGACTGTGGTTTACCAGGCAACCATCTATTTATAATAAAAAGTAGATAATAGTTTGGTATGTATGACGACGCCACCCGTGAACGATGAGAATTTTAGCGAATGCATTTGCGACGGCTGCCCGAGCTACCCGGGCCAGGGCGATAAAAAGCAGTACTGCGGCCACGGCAAAAGCCCGTTGAAAGTGAACATGGAGGGCTGCATATGCCCCGCCGGCTGCCCGGTATATTCGAAGTACAAGCTCAAGGACATGTATTACTGCATTAACGGCAAGGCCAAATAAAAACGTCAGACTTTTCTGATTAACGTTATATGTACCTGATTTTAACTGTTTATCATGCATGCGGGCGCACCTTCGGCAACGCTGGACCTCAGGGACCTTAAGGAGGAGGACGTCAGGCGGCTCTTCGAGGAGAAGGTCTACGAGCGGGGCATTAAATATTTTGAGCAGGGCAGGGTAGCGAGGCCGTTCGTATACCAGGACAGCATCATGGCCGAGTGCAAGGGCACGCTGCCCGAGGAGTACCACATCCGCGTGGACCTGAGGGGCGGTAACTTCGTGGCCTCGTGTACATGCCCGTACGCCTTCGGCTACTGCAAGCACATAGCGGCAGTAATGTACGGGTGGCTCAAAAAGCCCGGCATGTTCAAGGACCTCGGGGAGTCGGAAGGCCTGCTGAAAAAGATGGATAAGGGGTCGCTGGTCGAGACCATCATCGACATGATCAAGTATGACCCCGACGTGGTCTACGTCATAAACCTGCGCCTGCTCCCCAGGCCGGAGTTGCCCGACTTCGTGCAGCGTGAAATGCAGAACATCTTCTCGGAGGAGTACATCGACTACCTCAACGTGCGGGAAATAGTCAAGAAGCTGGATATCTTCCGTGAGTATGCCTCGGATATTTTCCAGGCCGGGGACTTCGATACTGCCATGGTCGTGTTAGCCCCGGCCATCGACGCCATCGTCGATAATTATACGAGCCTGGACGACTCTGACGGCCTGATGCGCAACTTCTTCGCATCGGTCATGGACCTCTATGGGGACATTATCCCCGCGTACCGGCTGGAGGGCGAGAGGCGCCGGGTCCTGAACCAGGCCCTCGAATGGTATCTGGATGCTGAGTGGGGGCTGGAACGCGTCCTGCGGAACTTTTTGAGGAAGGAGACGGGGCGCCTTGAGGAAGAAAAGTTCATGGTGAACTCCATCGAGCTGAAGCTGGCCGACTACAAGAAGAGCTTCATCACCATGGGTCCGAAGTACTCCGAAGAGTACGAATATTTGGAAGAGAGGCTGGAAAGGCTCGAAGCGCTAAAGGCTGACGTTAAAGGCCGTACCTGAAGCCGGCTTATCCACGTTCTCACCGTCGCCGCATAAGTAAAAAAAATAAAAGGCGTAGGCAATGCCGCCTACACCTGTTTTGTATTTTTAAGGACGTCTGCCTTATCCAGCGCCTCGTTGTGGAACTTGCTGGCGTGCCTCTGGACGATATTGACAAGCTCATCCGTATTCTCGTCACGGACCATGAAAGGGCACTCGGGAGCGCCGGCTTCCTTACAGCTAAACTCTTGCACCATGTTGATCGCCGGATACACTCTGACTAATATAATTATATAATTATCTGAAAACCCGGGATATTATTTGATTTTATTTGACATTTTATCGCCACATGGATATTACTATAAAAAAGGTAAATTTTTAGTAAAAGGGCAAACTATAAATAATGTTGTTGGTAAATCACCAAATATCTACCAAAGGAGAACATCAGATAGATATGGAAAATGGATCTGAATTAGACGATACGGACCTTTCTATCCTCAAGCTCCTCAGGGAAAACGCCAGGATGAGCTACCTGGAGATGTCCCGCCGCACGGGCATCGCGGACGCCACGATCCAGCACCGCCTCAAGCGCATGCGAAAAAAAGGGCTTATGAAGTTCGCGGTCATCGTGAGCCCCGAAGCGTCAGGATACCAGGTAATGGCGATCATGCTCGTTCAGACTGACACGGAGAGGCACGACGAGGCCAAGCAGGCGCTCGCGAAGCTCCCCGAGGTCACGGAAGTATATGGAATGCTTGGCGAGCACGACCTGCTCATCAAGGTCTGGGCGAAAACCCTGGAGGAGCTTAACCGGACCATCAATGACAAGATCCGGGCGATCGACGGCATAGAAGACCTCGCTGAGATGGTCATGGTCGAGAGGGTGAAAGAAGAAGTAGCGCCGGTATAGACGACATATCCCTTTAAAAATGGATAAACGGTGATCAACATGTTCGGAGAGAAAAAAGCGGAACACTTGAACCTCCTGGCCAACCTGTATTACCGGTACAGGAAATTTATTCGCGCCATCCAGATATACCTCATCCTGGCAGGGCCGGGCATCCTCGTGATGGTGGCCGATAACGACGCGGGCGGCATTACCACGTATGCGGCCACGGGCGCAAAGTTCGGCTACGACCTGATCTGGTTTTTGGTTTTATTGGGCCCCATTGCATATTTCGTCCAGGAGATGACCGTACGGCTGGGAGCGGTGACCAAGCATGGCCACGCCGAAGCAATATTTAGCGCATTCGGATGGTTCTGGGGATGGTTCTCATTCCTCGACCTTTCTTTGGTTAACTGGCTTACGCTGATCACTGAATTCATCGGGATGACGGCGGCGATGAGTATCTTTGGCATCCCTCCTTTACTGACGGTGATAGCGGTAATATTGATCATGGCGTTCATGGTCATCCAGGGCCGCTACTGGACCTGGGAAAAGATCGCCCTGGTGTTCGCCGCGCTAAACCTCATTTATGTCCCGCTGGCGTTCATGGTACACCCGGATTTTAATCATGTGATCAATACGGGCATCATACCGCATTTCCCCGGAGGATTTACCGCAACGCTTTTCTTCTTCCTGATGGCCAACATCGGCACGACGATCGCCCCGTGGATGATCTTCTTCCAGCAGAGCTCCGTGGTCGATAAGGGCATGAAAGAAAAAGACATCCCGTTCGGTAAATTCGATACGGCGATCGGCGCCATGTCGACAGTTCTCGTGGCCATTTTTATCATCATAGTAACGGGCACGGTGCTGCCCGGCACGAACGTAGATAGCGCAGCGCAGGCAGCCAGGACGCTTATAGACAAATATTCATATCTGGGAGGGGCGATGCTCGCCATAGGCCTGTTCGACGCGGGCCTTCTAGGCGCGATCTGCATCTCACTGTCAAGCTCATGGGCGTTCGGAGAAGTATTCGGCTGGGCACATTCGCTTAACCATAAAATAAGAGAGGCGCCGTGGTTCTATGGCATATACTTCTTTGCGCTGATCACGGCCGGAGCCGTCGTGCTGATACCGGGCGCGCCTCTCGTACTTATCACATTATTCGTGCAGGTGATCGCTGTGACGCTTCTGCCTGCGGCAATGGTATTCCTCATATTGCTGCTGAATAACGAGGAGATTATGGGGCATTATAAAAATACCATGCTGCAGAACATCATTAGCTGGGGCACTGTGATCATGATCATTATCCTGTCCACGCTATATGGGCTGAGCGTAATATTCCCGCAAATGTTCGGAGTGTAAGGAGGAAGAGCATGGCTAACATTGGCGAAACAAGGAAAGGCATCAAAGCCTTGACCGACAACATCGGCTTCGTTCGTCAGGTTAAGGAGATAAACAAAAAGTACGCGACGCCTAAGATCAAGATGACCCCGATGGTCAAGATCGCCCTCTTCATCCTGAGGGTGTACCTGATCGTGCTGGTATTGCTGTTAGGCTATAAATTCTTCACCTTGATCAACGGGGGGATTCTATGATCAATAGCAGCGCCATGCCGGTCAAGAAAAAGCCGGACGAGGTATTTTTCCTCAGCGAGGTGCTAGGCTCCAGGGTGATGCTTCATGGCAAAAAGATCGGCAAGCTGGCGGACCTCCAGATCAACGATAACGTGAAGCTCGCCGAAGTGACCAGCTTATACGTGACCCGCCCCTTCGGCAATAAAAGCCTGGTCATCCCATGGGACAAGGTCCGCTTCATGGAAGTCAACGAGATCATCATCGAGGTAAGCGACCTCGAAAAATACGCGGGCGAGCCCGGCGGGGGCGCCATCCTGCTGAAGGACCAGATCCTTGATAAAAAAGTCCTCGACATGGAGGACCGCGAGGTCGAAGTCGTCTATGACATGAAGATGTTCCTCAAGAACGGAAAGCTGTACGTGAGCGAGGTCGATACGAGCCGCGCCGGCCTCCTCCGCCGCATGGGCCTCCGGTGGCTGACCAATATCCTATACAGCCCGTCGGACAGGACCAAGGAGCTGACGATCCCCTGGACATACGTCCAGCCGCTTCCGTCCAACCTGAGCACCTTCCGGGGCAACATCAAGCTGAACGTGCTAAAGGAAAAGCTATCCGAGATACCCCCCGTCGACCTGGCGGACATTCTGGAAGAACTGGATAACGAGCAGCGTGTCAAGATATTCAACGAGCTGGACACGGAGCACGCTTCCGACACTCTCGAAGAGATCGACCCGAATGTCCAGAGGGCGCTCATCGCGTCTTTGAAGCGTGAAAAGGTCATCCAGCTGATAAACCAGATGACGCCAGCGCAGGCGGCCGATATCCTGGCAGTCCTGCCGATGAAGGAGGCTGAAACGCTGATGAAGTCGCTGAACCCGGAGATGGTGCGAAAGGTCAAGTCCATCATGGGAAAGCATGAGGAGACCGTCTTTAATTATGCCACCTCTAAATTCCTGAAGATCAGCCCGGACATCACTGCAGAGCAGGCGTTGACCGATTACCCGAAGATGGCCAAGGACAAGGACGTCATTATGTACCTCTACGTCACGGATAAGGATGATAGGCTCATGGGCGTCGTGGACCTGCGTGAGATCCTCAAAGCGGACGAGAAGGCGTTGATAAAGGATATCATGACCACGCTCGTCATTAGTGTCAAGCCGAAAAGCACGCTCAAAGAAGCTTCGGACCTATTTGAGCGCTACGAGTTCCGGGCGATCCCGGTGGTCGATGATAACGATAAGATAGTCGGCGTGCTACCGTACCGTGATGTCATGAGGCTGACCCACCAGTTCGTCGAATAACGGGCGCTGGCCTGTCCAGCCTCACCAATTTTTTTTGGCGTTCGCCTTTATTAATAAACAAAAACCCTAAATATATTGAGGTCGTATCGGAAGGTTCACCGTCTGGGTCATATCATGGTAAACGATAATGCGCATATCGACGCGCTAAACCGGGAAAAAACGAGCATCGCCCGGCTGTCAATCCTGTCGAACGCCACGCTGGTCGTCCTGAAGCTGGCCGTGGGTTTCATGATCGGCTCGGTGAGCGTCATCTCCGAGGCCATCCACTCGGGCATCGACCTTGTGGCCGCCATCATAGCCTATTTCTCCGTCCGACAGTCGAGCCTGCCTCCGGATTCAGAGCATGCCTTTGGCCACGGCAAGATCGAGAATATTTCGGGGGCCGTCGAGGCGGTATTGATATTCATCGCCGCGGGGCTCATTATCTGGGAGGCATATAATAAGCTCGTCCACGGCGTCGTCATCGAGGACGCGAGCCTGGGCATAATCGTCATGCTCATATCCGTCGTGGCGAACTACTTCGTATCGGAGAAGCTCATCAAGACCGCCCGGAGGACGGATAGCATTGCCCTCGAGGCGGACGGGTGGCACCTCAGGACCGACGTGCTGACATCGCTGGGCATCTTCGGCGGCCTGGTATTGATCAAGCTCACCGGCATCGCCATCCTGGATCCCATCCTGGCCATTCTCGTCGCCCTGTTCATCCTGAAGGCGGCATTTGACCTGACCATAAAATCCGTCAAAGACCTGCTGGATATAAAGCTGCCCGGCGAGGAAGAGGACGAGATCAAGAAGGTCATCTCGAAATATGCCGGCGCCTATGTCGAGTTCCACGACCTCCGCACACGCAAGTCGGGCTCCGACCGCTTCGTGGACCTCCACCTGGTCGTCCATAAAAAGCTTAACGTCGAGGAAGCGCACGGCCTGGCCGACCGCATAGAGAACGACATTAAGGAGCGTTTCCCCAGGACGAGCGTCATCATCCACATCGAGCCCTGCCGGGAGACCGTTAATAATTGTACAGAATGCGACGGGGAGTGCGGCGATGGCGAATAAAGCCCCTTTTTATTATTATATGAAATAAAGATGTAAATGAGCAGCGTCTTATTTTACCTGAGAGCGATGCAGTTCAAGCTTAAAGTAATGCTCATCCTAGTCCTAGTGCTGACCATACCCATATTGATAATCGGCGCTGGTAGCGCCCTTTATTATCAAGACGTCGTCAAGAGGAACATATGGGACGATAACCTGGCCCAGGCCAAGGCGGTCTCGTTACATACGCCCACCTATATGGATTCTGCGATGCTGTACCTCGAAAGCCTCGCCGACCGGCCGCTGGTCGTTAAAGCCGCGGAGGAGAACAACGCGATCAAGTACTCGGGCCCCGACGTGTAAATCGATATTGGTCAAAAGGAGATGATCCTCGGCGGGAAAAAGTACTATGAGGTATCCATTTCCGACAACGGCCCGGGCATACCCGATGAGTTAAAGGCAAAACTTTTCAGGAGGTTCCAGCGGTGGACCACCCGGGCTCAGGGTAAGGGCCTCGGGCTATACATCACCAAAATGCTGGTCGAAAGGTTCGGCGGTAAAGCCTGTGTCGAGGACCGCATACCGGGCGACCACACGAAGGGCAGCAAATTCATCATATTGCTGCCCGCAGCTTAGGTCATACGAGCTTTTCCAGCGCGTAGCCGACCGCGTTCCTCCACACACGGATGCCGTCGCCTTCCTCCGGTAGCGGCTTGCCATTCCGCCGGTACTCCTGGCTTATTTTAGCATAGTGCGGGTGGTTGGTGATGTGGTTGAACGCCTCCGGGTGCGGCATAAGGCCAAATACCCTGCCCGTCTCGTCGCATATGCCCGCTATGGAGTCGACGGAGCCGTTCGGGTTCATCGGGAACTGCATGCTGGGCCGGTAGCTCTCGTCCGCATATTGCATGACGACGTGGCCGTTCTTCCACAGGCGCTCCAGCGTGCTTTTATCGGCGGGGATGAACTTGCCCTCGCCGTGCCTGATGGGCAGGTATAATTTATCGATCCCTTTTGTGAAAATGCATTGAGATGCGGGATTTAACTTTAGACGGACCCAGGCATCCCTGAAACCCTTATCATTATAAAACACCGTGCAGGTCTGCGCTATATAATTCTTGTCAAAGGCCGGCAGCAGGCCCATCTTCACCAGTATCTGGAAGCCATTACATATCCCGATGATGAGCTTACCATCGTCGATGAATTTTTGCATTTGCTCCATCACGGGACCCCTTGGCGTCTTAGCATACAGCAGCTTGTTGGCGAAGGCCTTCCCGCTGCCCAGGTCGTCCCCGTAGGAGAAGCCGCCGGGGAAATTCAAGATGTGGTAATCCTCTAAATTAAAACGGCCATCGATGACATCGTTGATGTGCGCGATCTCGGCATCTGCCCCGGCCAGCTCATTGGCGTACGCCGTCTCCATCTCGCAGTTTATGCCATATCCTGTTAGTACTAACGACTTTACGGCCATGTTCACCACCTCAGCGGATATTGCCATGACTCTTTCAGGGCCCCGATGATCGTGTCCACGACGCGGGCCCCTTTCAGCCCTTTAACGAGGAAGCGGTCATCGGGCCTGACCGTGCCTATGGACTCGTGGTCGACGCCCTCCATGGCCCGCCTGAAAGCCTTTTCGTTCTCCGGGGCCACCGTGACGACGAAGCGGCTGGCCGACTCGGAGAATAGTACCTGGGCGTCCTTGTTAAGTTTTTCTGCGGGTACCCGCAGCAGGTCGATGTCCATGCCGAGGCCTCCCGCGAACGCCGTCTCGGCTAACGCCACGGCAAGGCCGCCGTCGGAGCAGTCGTGGCAGGACGCCACCAGGCCCGCGTCTATCGCCTTCGATAGCGCCTCGTAGGTCTTTTTAGCCGACTTTGCGTCAACTTTGGGCACGTTATTGCCGATGGCGCCCAGCAAAGCGTAGAACCTCGAGCCTCCCAGCTCGTCCTTCGTCTTGCCGACCACGAAGACGACGTCGCCGGCCGCTTTTGCGTCCATGGTGACGCACTTTCGCACGTCGGGTATGACTCCCGCAGCCGAGAAAAGCACAGTCGGAGGTATCGAGATCTTATATTCCTTACCATCGTCCCCCTTTAGCTTATAGTCGTTCTTCATCGAGTCTTTACCCGATATGCAGGGAGTGCCATATGCAGTCGTATAATCGTAAAGCGCCTTGTTCGCCCTCACGAGCTGGGCCAGCTTGTAGTGCCCGTCGGGCGTCTTCTCGGGGTCATAAATAGGATCGCACCAGCAGAAGTTGTCGAGCAGGGCAATGTGCTCCAGCTTGCCGCCCACTGCGATGATGTTCCTTATGGCCTCGTCGATGGAGCATGCCGTCATATGATAGGTGTCGATATCGCCATAGAACGGGTTGATGCCGTTGGCGATTACCAGGCCGTCCATCCGGCCCAGTATCGGCCTTATGACCCCGGCGTCGCCCGGCCCGTCATTGTCCTTGCCGACGAGCGGCTTCACCGCGGATCCTCCCTGCACCTCGTGGTCGTACTGGCGTATGACCCATTCCTTGCTGGCGATGTTAAGGTCGGTGAGCAAGTTCATTAAAGCGCCCGTCAGCCCTTCTACCGGCAACTCGGGCTCTTCGTACTTTGGCGCATTCCACTTTGCCGTGAGGCTCATGCGGGGAAGGCCGTGGTGCAGGAACTCCATGTCCAGGAAGGCGACGGTCCTGCCGTCGTATAGGACGTGGAACTTGCCGCTGTTCGTGAACTTGCCTAGCACGGTCGCCTCGACGCCGCGGCGCTTGCATAGTGCCATGAAGTCCTCGAGCTTACTCGGGGGGACGGCCAGCGTCATGCGCTCCTGCGCTTCGGATAATAAGATCTCCCAGGGGTCCAGCCCGTGGTACTTCAGCGGCGCCTTTTCCAGGTGCATCTCGCAGCCTCCCGAGGATTCGGCCGTCTCGCCTACCGATGACGATAAGCCTCCGGCGCCGTTGTCGGTTATGCACCGATACAGGCCCATGTCCCTGGCTTCCAGGAGCATGTCGAGCATCTTTTTCTGTGTGATCGGGTCGCCGATCTGCACCGCCGTGGCAGGAGAACCCTCGTGTAACTCCTCGGAGGAGAACGTGGCCCCGTGGATGCCGTCCTTCCCGATGCGCCCACCTGCCATCACGATAAGGTCGCCGTCATCGGCTTTCTTATCCTGCGACGGCTTACCATTTATCTCGGCGGGCATGATGCCGATGGAGCCGCAGTAGACTAGCGGCTTGCCGCCATAGCGGTCATCGAATAAGATGGCGCCGTTGATGGTGGGGATGCCGTTCTTGTTGCCGCCGTCCTTTATTCCCCTAACCACGCCTTCCATGATGCGCCTGGGGTGGAATATGCGGGGCGGCAGCCTCCCCTTGTAATAGGGAGATGCGAAGCATAGGACGTCCGTGTGGGCGATTATCTTGGAGCCCATCCCCGTGCCCGATGGGTCCCGGTCTACGCCCACGATGCCCGTTATGGCGCCGCCGTAGGGGTCCAGGGCCGAGGGGCTATTATGCGTCTCCACCTTAAAAGCAATGTTATAGTCATCGGTGAATTTGATGACACCGGCGTTGTCCTTAAAGACCGAGACCATCCAGCCGACTTTTTTCGCGATTTCGCTCGTGGAGCCCTGGATATACGTTTTGAACAGGCTATCGATGGCCTCCTTTTTGCCGTCCTCGTAGTAATCGATGTGAGCGTTAAAGATCTTGTGCTTGCAGTGCTCGCTCCAGGTCTGGGCCAGCGACTCCAGCTCCACGTCGGTGGGCCTGTCCTCCAGGCCTACTTTCAGGCGGGCTTTCAGGACCACGGGCTCCTTGAAGTAGTCCCGGATGCGCCGCATCTCGTCCAGCGAGAGCGCCAGCGTGCCTTTCCGGCTAATGTCCATAAGCTCTTTATCGCTGACATCAAGGTTTATCTCGTTCAGGCGGGGCTTATGCGTATCTTTCACAAGAGGAACATAAGGCTCAATGCTGCCGTCCCACTTGCCCCCCTCGATGATGTGGAAGCGCTCGATGAGGTCGTTACCCAATAGCTCTTTACTGATCTTCTCGATCTGGGGCTGCGTGAGCTTTCCCTTAAAAATATATTGCGTCGATGTATGAACCGATTCACCTGGTTTTAGCCCGCGGCCAAGCCGGTCCTCGATGGCCTCGCGGCCCGTCTTACCTTCATTATCCGTGACCCCCGGCCTGAACCCGACCTCGACCATCCAGTCGAAACCGCGGGCCTGCGGCCTGTCCAGCGAATACTCCTGGACGATGGTGTCCGAAAAAGGCCCGGACGCGACGGCCTTCTTTTCTTTATCAGTAAGTTCCGCATTGACCGTGTAGACCTTGATGGTCCGTACGTTGTCAGCGTTTATGTTTAGGCTATTCTTAATGGAAGCTTTGACGCTTTCGCCCGCGGCGTCCCGGTAGCCGGGCTTTAACGCGACCTCGATCCTGAACGGCATGGTATCTCACTCAAGCTAAACAATCGGTTAGTATTATAATAAGCTTATTCATGGTGTGCTCGCCATGGGCGCTTCCTACGTCCATCAACGCTGGAATGTATCACGGTTAATAGAATATATACCTTTACCGGATTAAAAAAAGCCTGGCATGAGAAAGGGCGTAGCCATTTGTTGAATACGCCCTTTCTTAAGAGGTGCTATTTACGGTAGAGATACGGGTTTATAATTTTTAAAGGTTGAAGGTCTCCCGTACGATCTTCAGGGCACAATAATCGCCACACATAGTACAGGACTCCTTATCCTCGGGCATCCGGCTTGCCCTAATTTCTTTTGCGAGTCCCGGGTTTAACGCCAGGCTATACATCCTCTTCCAGTCCAGGCTTTTACGGGCATGCGCCATTTCCAGGTCCTGCTCTCGCTTTTTATATTTTATCATGTCGCCCACATGCGCCGCGAGCCTTGCCGACATGACGCCCGTTCGCACATCATCCACGTTGGGGAGCGCCAGGTGCTCGGCGGGCGTCACGTAGCAAATAAAGTCCGCCCCATAGGCTGAGGATAACGAAGCGCCTATGGCGGCGACTATATTGTCATAGCCAGGGGCGATATCGGTGACCAGCGGCCCGAGCATGTAGAACGGCTTTTCACTGGAGAGGCGCTTCATCAGGATAACGTTAGCCTCGATCTCGTCGAGCGGAATATGTCCCGGCCCCTCGACTATGACCTGGACGCCTTGATCGAATGCCTTATCGGCCAGCTCCGAGTTGATGATGAGCTCCTGTATCTGTGCCCTGTCCGTCGAATCGTGCACGGCCCCTGCCCTCATGCCGTTACCCATGGATAACGTTACCTCGTGTTTTTTGAGGATCTCCAGAAGGTAATCAAACTCGCTGTACAGGGGATTCTCCCTGTCATTGTGCACCATCCAGGCGGTCATGAAGGCGCCGCCACGGCTGCACAGTCCGCCATGCCTGCCCTGTTTCCTGAGCCGGTCCACAGTAATCTGGTTTATGCCGGTGTGGATGGCCATGAAACTTGTGCCAAGTTTTGCCTGCTCTTCCGTGATGCGGAAGAGGTCGTCATCCTTCATGTGTACGACAGCGCCGTACTTTCTGGCAGCCTCAATGAACGCCTGGTAAAGCGGGACGCTACCCACAGATAATGATATGGCATCGCACACTCTCTTACGGATATCCAGGAAATCGCCGCCTGTGGAAAGCTCCATGAGCGTATCCGCTCCCGCAGCTTCTGCGGCCCTGGCTTTTTCCACCTCGTTGTCGACGTCCACTATGTCCGACGACGTGCCGATGGACGCGTTTACCTTGGTCCGTAAGCCCTTGCCGATGCCGACGGCCCGCACCTTACGATAAATACTTATGGGGATAACTATATGGCCTTCGGCAATGCCACGCCTGACGAAATCAGGGGTCACGCCTTCATCCTTTGCAACTGCCTTCATCTCATCGGTGATGATGCCCTTTTTAGCGTCCTCGAGGAAACTCATGGTAACCTTGCCCTGCTCTAAGCGTTCGGTACTTATGTTGTAATGCTATATAAAATTAACTTGTCTTAAAACAACTAAAATTGAATTATGGCATTTCGCTCTGTTTAGCCGGGCAGAAGTTGCAGATAGAAAACGGCACGTCCTTCTCCTTGTCCCTGATGGGGCAATAGTATCCATCTTCCCGGTGCTCGATGGTAAATCCACCAGGGAAGGGCATCCCTGTGGGGTGGCCGGGCTCGTCGAGGACGAACATGACGAAACAGCTCACCAGAGAATAGTAGCCGCCGAATAGCATCTCGCCCTCGCCTTCGCCCTTATCGATGACCATGCGGCAGTAGTCCTCGAACGTCTTTTTATCTTTTATGCTGTCATTCAAGCTTGTTAGCATGCCATCGCCGTGCATGCGCATGAGCTTAAAGTAGCTGCCGAAGAGCTGCTCCGTAAAGTACGGGCGTATTTTTTCCCTGTAGGGCGACGGCAGCTTATTGACCTCGAGCTCCAGGGACGCGCTGATCCTCTGCAGGTCCAGGACGTTGAGGCGGCCGAGCTCGGCCGCGAGGGCCTCCGCGAGCTCGCTTTTCTCGCTAATAAAAATGATGCGGCCGAACGCCTCCCGCGCCCGTCCGGCTAAATAAAGCTGGTCCATCCATGGCCTTTACTATTCGAAGTAGCTTAAACTCATCGTGCCGAGATGAGCTTGATCGCGCTGGCCGTGGATTCGATTTCTCGCCCATCGGCCGTACTAAGAATGAAGACGTGGTCCGAGAACCGGTCCATGCCACCTGCATCATCGTTGCCGATGATGATGGTAAATAGCCTCGTGCCATTGTTCTTTTTCATCTCATCCAGGCCTGAGATTATCCGCTCATCGGAGACAACGGAAAGCCCGTCTGTAATAAAAAGAATATCGGCATTCCTGTACTGCATTTCCTTGAGCGTTTCCAGGCCTTCCCTCAGGGCCGTATTAAAATCCGTACCCCCTTCGAACGTATAATTGAGGAAATCCAAAAATTCGGAGGCCATCTTACTCTTATCCGTTAGCTCGATCCCCACCGACTGGCCCACGGACGAGAACAGAAACACCTTAGCGTCCCGGCCCTCCTTAAGCATCCGCCTGACCAGGGCCAGTATGATGGACTTGGCCACGACCTCGGGGGCGCCGTGCATGGAGCCGGACGTGTCCACCATGGCCACCATGGGGCCCCTTTTTTTCCGGGCTCCGCCCGCCCAGTTCCTGCCCGTGAGCTGGTACGTGAGCAGCTTGCCCTCCGCCCATCTGGCGAAAAAGAGGCTTTTCAGCGTCTCGTCCTGCAGCTTGACGCTCTCCACGGGCAGCATGTGCTGTAGGTCGCCCGACGTGGTCACCGAATGCATCTCTGACCGGCTGTAGCTCGCTATGGACTGGCGCCTGGCCCCGTATTCCATCTCTATGCGGCCGATGCGGTCCAATATTTTCCGTATATCCTCGCTGCGCTCGACGATCTTTGAATATTTGTGGAGGTTAGCGAAATATGTCCGGTGGAGCTCCAGCATGGAGTGGTCCCAGTTCCTTCCCGGATATAACAGGGACAGCATCTCCAGGGACGGCAGGTGGTCCTCCACTTCGCTTACCTGTCCGGATATGTCCGCCAGCATGATGTCCCTTGATAATAGGCCCAGGAATTGCCTGGATGCGTCATCCTTCCCGAAATGGCTGACCCGCTCGATGAGCCCTGTTTCATCGAACTGTGGCGGCCTCGAGGGCTTGAACATGGATGGCATGGCGCCGGCCATTCGCCTGTGCCACAGCTCGAGCGTGCTCTCCAGTATCGCCTTAAATTGCTCGAACGGTAGCGCCATGTGCCCGGGAAGGGCGTTCTTGATGAGCGGCTCGAACCGGCCGATGTCGTCCAGCAGTTCCAGGACCTTGGTCAGGACGATGCGGAGCATGATAAGGGCCGATATCCGGCTCTCCCGTGCTAATGACTTTAAGCGTTCCCACTCGCCCGAGCTTTTAAGCGATATCAGGAGTAAGTAAAAAACGCCGAACCTGCCGATGAAACGGGCCGCGTCCTTGATCTCGTAATCCTCGCCCAGCACGATCTCCCTGTATAATATCTCGGCGATCTCCTCCCTGTTCCTGCGGGGGATGTTGCGGGGGAGCGTGATGGTCTCCCGTATCTCCTCGTCGTCGAGAAGCTCCTCGAACGAGCTGAATTCACTCATCGCGTTACACTTCGAATCTTATGATTATATGAGCTACTCGAATTTAATGGAAGCCCGGGATTCACCACGGAGGGCACTGAGGCACCACAGAGGTCACGAAGGGATTTTCACCACAAAGGTTCACAGTCAGTCAGTAGTTCCGTGCTCGTTTTATAATTGCTTGTGTTATTAGTTTGCCCTGTGGCATGTCGTTTAACACAATGACACTATGACACAATGACACGAGGACCTTTTAAATGCTGAAGGGGGGCTTCCCCCCTCGCAGACCCCCTGATACGTTTTATTGGATTGGGGTAAGGCTAAGGACAGGGCTTCGGTTATTAAATTAATATTGTGGGGGTCTCTCAGGGGCTACGCCGCGCGGAGCGCTCTATCCTACCCTTGAGTTATAAAAAGTCATTGTGTCATTGTGTCGTTGTGTCATTGTGTTAAACGACGCTCGCCCGGGCAATACGTATGCCGCATAGCGGGACAGGCCATTATTAAATAAGTACGGAACTACTGACTGTGGACCTTTGTGGTGAAAATAAGCCCCGTGCCCTCGATGGCCATTGTGGTGAAAAGCAGCTCAGTGACCTTTATGGTGCCTTCGTGGCCTCTGTGGTTTATTGTGCCTCGGCCTGGAATACGGAGGCCCGGTCCATGAAGCTGACCTGCCCGTCCTGCTCGATCATCGACTCGATGATACGGAAGGTACGATCGATGTCCCTCAACAAGTTAATCTTATTCTCACAGCGGTTCATCACTGCCATCCGGTCATTCGGGGAGATCCATATATTGGCATCGAGCAGGCCCTTCAGCTCCTCCACCTCCTCCTCGACCTTGACCCGGGCCTGTGCGTGGCGCTCGCGCATGCTGGCAAGCTCCATGACGTAGGAGCGGACGCGCTGGGGCGTGTTCTCCACGAAGTTCCAGCCGTACTCTTCCTGCATTACCTTGATCAGCTCGACATAGCCGAAATATCGTAAATGTAGGCTGATACGGTACGGGTCATAATATGAGTGCTCGGGGAAGAGCGTCTTATGGATATACAATTTTTTCGAGTTATCCAGGACCTCGCTACAATCGTAACACCTGATGCGCAGGGGGAATTTGAAGTCCACGGAACGCTGCACGAGCGACTGCAGCCCGTCAGCCTCCTTCTTCAGCTTCCCCAGGCTCTCGCCGCCCGAAATGATCAAGTCCATCAGCATGTTCTTGATGTGCTCTTTTTGCTCGGGGCAGTCCCATGTCATGTGCTGGAGCAGTAATACCATCGAGCGGTCGACCGTTTTCTTGCCCACGCTCGCCGCGGCGACCTTCAGGACTTTGACGATCTTCTTCCATCGCCTGTCGGACAGGTGTATGTTCTTTGCACGGAACTCCCGCCTGGTCTCCAGAATTATTTTTTTAACGTCGGCGTCCACGCCCAGCTCCCTCGCCTGTGCCTGCAGGTCATGGACATTCTCCAGCGATAGCCGCGCCGACGGCTTAAAATGCTCGGCGTCCCCGAAAAGCATGTCAATAAAATTAGCCTCGTCCTCCACGTACTTGACCTGGCAGCGGAACAGGAAACGGTCGTAGAGAGCCTCCAGGCTTTCGTTCTCCTCGGGCAGCTCGTTGGATGCGCCGAACGCCGACAGCAGCGGCACGTCAAGGATACGGTTACCGTTATGGAACTTACGCTCGTTCAGGATGGTCAAAAAGCTATTCAGGATAGAGCTATTGGATTTAAAGATCTCGTCCAGGAACGCGATGTGGGCCGTTGGCAGGTAGCCGTCTATCTTACGGTTATAATCGTCCTGCTGTAATGCCTTCAGCGATAGCGGCCCGAACACCTCCTCCGGCGTGGTGAAGCGCGTCAGCAGGTAATAGAAAAAATACCCGTCGATGGCCTCGCACATGCTCTTTGACAGCAGCGACTTCGCCGTGCCCGGCGGTCCCAGGAACAATAAGTGTTCCCCGGAGAGTATGGCCAGTAGCGAGCAGTTGACCTCCTCGGTCCGTTCCTTGAAATGCCGCTCGAATTCCGCTTTAATGGCTAGTAGTTCATCCTTGACGCTAATGCCATCCCCCCTACGATGGGACCAAAATCAGGATATTCGTGATTTGTATATTAACGTATTCAGGTTATATGGCAGAATAATGGCTGCATCAAAATGTCAATTTCCATCGATGATGGCGAAGAGTTTTTCCATATCCAGGCTAGCCCGGACCATGTCGGCCAGTTCGTCATAAGGATCGGCCTCCGCGTAAGCTTGCATATATTCTATGCCTTTTTTCTCGCATGCAAAGCGGAGTAATGCGGCGGTGAGATGCTCGTTTTCGAATAGCCCGTGCAGGTAGGTACCGATGACGGTGCCCGAAGCGCTAACGCAGCCGTCGTCCCCGAATGCCGGCAGGCTGGATGGGCTTTTACCCATGTGTATCTCATAGCCCGTGACCGCCGTCCCTTTGATGGGCCCGAGTATGGGGCCGTCAGCGGTAACTTGTTTTTTTACCTGGCGAGTCAGCTTCTCATACCGGTCAAAAGTCGTCGTGACGGGCAGCAAGCCCAGGCCTTCGAGCGTTTCCTCTCTGCCGTCTTCCACGCCCATGTCGGTGACCTGCCGGCCCAGTATCTGGTATCCCCCGCATATGCCGAGCACCGGGGTGCCATCCCCGGAGAGCTTTTTAATATCGCCCCACAGCCCCGACCTTCTCAGGGCTTTCAGGTCGCTCACGGTATTTTTCGTCCCGGGCAAGATCACGATGTCAGGCCTTCCCAGCTCGCCGTATAGAGGAACATAACGTACCCTGGCATGGCGTTCAAGGGGCTCAAAATCAGTGAAATTGGAGATGAGCGGAAGGCGGATAACGGCGATGTCTATATCCAGGGGCCCCGAAGCCTTCTTATCGTCGATGGAGACCGAGTCCTCCGATGGAATGGACAGGCGCCTGCAGGGTATGACGCCTAGCACGGGCACGCCGGTCATTTCCTCTAACCTTTCGATGCCGGGCCCCAGTAACGAGGCGTCTCCCCGGAATTTATTAATTATAAAGCCTTTGACCAATTTTTTGTCCTCTTCGGGCAGCAGCGCGAACGTGCCATAAAGGCTAGCGAATACGCCTCCGCGCTCGATGTCTCCCACGATGATTATGGGAGAGTCGACCGCCCTGGCCACGCGTGAGTTGGCTATGTCCTTTTCGTATAAATTGATCTCCGCTGCGCCGCCCGCTCCCTCGATGACTATGGCGTCATATTGCCCCGACAGGCGCTCCAGGGCGCCAAGGGCAACGCTCATCATTTCATCGACGCTCACGTAATATTCGCCGACTTTTCGGTCGCCCAGCGGCACACCCAGCACTATGACCTGCGACGTAGTATCGCCCTTCGGCTTCAGAAGGACAGGGTTCATGTCCGCGCCGGGTGGGACGCGGGCCGCAAAAGCCTGGACTGCCTGCGCCATGCCTATCTCTTTCCCGTCCTCCGTAACCCACGAGTTGAGACTCATGTTCTGTGCCTTGAAAGGCGCCACCCGGCAACCCCGCCGCTTTAAGAGCCGGCATAAAGCCGTCACTATGATACTTTTTCCCACGCTGGACTGGGTCCCGAGGATGGTGACGTACTTCGTGCGGCCGTTCGGTAACATAACAATTCCAATTAGTTTAACATTGATAAAGAAAAGTTGCGTTGGTATAGAAATATTTTATTATCAATAGCTCGCCCTGGCCATCATCTTCGTAAAACCGCAATAAAAGCGGCCCCATATCTCGGTTATAGCAATACTACGCGACCAACGTTCATCGACGGCAAAAGAAAGATGAGCATTGGCGAGCCATATGCGGCGATTGAAGAAACGGGATGAGACAGAGAAAACGCCTTCACTGGAAAAAGGGGTAGAGCCCGATATTTCACCGGAGACCGCGGCCGAGCGGGCCGAAGCGAGGATATTCGAGGAGTCGCTGAGGAAGGGCAGGGTCGCCAGCGGCTACAGGACTAAGATCGGCGACAAAAAATAAGCCATTAATTGGCTTTTAAGACCAGCCCCTGGCTTTATTACTAGTATGTTTTTTAATCCTATGGTCATACTTTAAAACGGGGATGTTATCATGGGCAAGGTTAACAAAACGGCGCTGGCGGCCACACTGGCCGTAATCTATGGCATCATTCTATTCGCCATTTGCCTCGTTTCGACCATTTCAGGATGGGCAAAAGAGGTCACGACGGTCTATTCCTCATTGTTTCCCGGCGTCTCCGCGACCATAACGGGGAGCGTCATTGCGGCTATATATGGCGTCGTATTCGGAGCGGTCCTCGGCTATGTGATCGGCGTCCTGTACAACTATTTCAGCGAGCGGATAAAAAAATAACGTTTTAAAGTTCGTACAGGAGGCTGAAGCGGACATTATTAGCTTTAGCCCCGGGTATGCACCACGATGGTATCGGCGACCTTATCGAACGCCCGCTGCTTCTCCTTGCCGAAAAATATCACCATGATGAGGGCGTCGATGATTATGAAGTTGCCGAAGAACTTTGGGATGTTCCTGAGCAGGGCTTCCTTGTAGCCGATGGGCGTGCCGTCGACCTTGATCACCTTCAATCCCAGGAGGTATTTTCCCGGCGTCCGGCCCCAGCGCCCTTCGAATACGACGGTGTAGCAAAAGATAACGCCCAGGACGATCAGGCCGATGGCCAGGTTGACCAGGATGACCAGGCCTACTATCCACGATGTCTGGTCGATGTATTCGGCCCACATGCTGATCAGGATAAATGGGGACGCAAGGATGAAGATGATGATAGCCAGTATTACCCCGTCGATGATATAGGCTGCGGACCTCCACCAGAACCCGGCCCTCTTCAGGCCGCCCGCATAGGACTTCATGTATGCCGCCGTGATCTCCTGCGGCGTACCCTCATCGCTGAAGGCCTTCCTCACGTCCTCTTCCGTAACGGTGCTCGAATTCCTTTCCTTAGCCTTGGCCTCGGAGCCCTCGTAAAAGCTCGACCTCAGCTCCTTCTCCACGTCGGCCCTGTCCTTCTCGGCCAGGGTCATATACCCCATTATATCATGCAGGTTCTTCTCTATCAGGTCTTTGGCGCCTTGAGTGAATTCCATGAGCGGCCCTCCTTAGTATTTCCATACCTTTTCCATGGCATCGCTGTGTTTTTTCCACTCCCTCTTCATGTCCTCGAAGAAGGACTTGCCGTCCTGGGTGATGCTATAATATTTCCTGGGCGGCATGCCGGGCTCCGTTTCTTTCCAGTAGCTTTTAATGAGCCCGTCCGCCTCCATCGTGTGGAGAGCGGGATAGGCGTTACTCTCCTTCAGCGCTATGACGCCTTCGGTGATGGCGCTCAGCGCCCGGGTGATCTCGTAACCGTACATGTCACGCTTGCACAGCAGTGACAGCATCGCCAGCTTAGTGCTGCCCTTCCTCAACTCTTTGAGCCACTTTTCCAGTTCAGACTGCATCCGCATCACATACGCGCTATATGTATCTTCAATACATACCTAATAGTCTTATATATTCAACCATTATATATAGGTTCTCGTTGTAGCGCCCGGACACCTATTGTTAACGGTTAATGGCCGAAAAGCACAGCGATTTTGCGATACGGGAAGGAAGAGGCGATTTTTGCCTCAGGGGCCATAATTTTCTTTTTATAAAAATTAAAATACTCCATTTTCAGCTTTAATCGGCGTAATTAAGGTTTAATTTACCCATGTGCCGAACAACCGTTATACCTCATCAACCTCTTATAAATTGCTTGTAAGGATACCAGAATAAAAAAAGGCGAGTGGTAAAAATGTCTCAGGCACCCAATTTAAAGGCCATAACCGTGATATTGTTGATGTGCGCGGCGCTCTCGGTCATATTATGCTCGTACAGGGGCTGCGCCATGCCCGACAGGGCCTGCGATACCAGGGACATGGCTTCTCTGGTCGCGGAAAATTTCATCAAGAGCGACGACACGTTCAAGTTCGACGGCATGAAGGAGACGCTGAGCGTCCGCGTGGAGCACGTCAGCGGCCTAGACGACCTTATAACGCCAAAGCTGTCCGGGATAGCGATGGCATTAACCCTGCCCCTGGGGCCAAAGGAGTATACGTTCAAGGCTAAGTTCGACAGCCGCCACAGCGGATATGGCGACCGTACGGGAAAATACCTGGCGGAGGTCATCACGCCCCACGAGGTCGATATCACCGTCGCCAATTGCCAGGTGACGAGCGCGGTCATGGACGGTAAATGGGACATGGTCCGGGAGAAAATGGCCGATTAAAGATCATTAAGTTACTTTTCCTTCCCCCTTTTTTCCCCGATATTTTACTTTTTATCGCCGTCTAAACCCCATGGTCTACTTATTATTGCTGACAGATAAGCCCATTTAGGACAACGCTTTTGCACTTTTTATTCAAAACGTAATTTCCATATACTGAAAATATTTAACTACATAGCAGTTTCATTCGATGTAATATAAAAATAGTAAGATTAATAATAGAAATATAGGAGATGAGGGATTTTTATAGACATCGGTCTCCTTAGAAGCACGAGTAGCCCTTATAAGCTGGCAATCCTGGGAATTACTATACTTGCGTCCGTAGTCATAGCGATCTATTTTAACGTCCTCCTGGGGATCGATATCGTCTATACTCACCTGTTCTATATCCCGATCATACTGGCCAGCGTCTGGTATCATCGAAAGGCCGTCTATGTGGCCTTGCTCCTCGGCATTTTACACATCTTTATAAATTATGCTGTCGACGGCGCGTTTACTTATGATACGTTCTTCAGGGCCATAATGTTCCTGTCCATCGCCTACATCGTCGGGGCGATCGCCGAAAAAAAGGATTCACTTTATGACGTTCTAAAGAGCTCTGACGAGAAGCTACGCCAGGTATACGACTCGCTCGAGCAGCGCGTCAAGGAAAGGACCGCCGAGCTCCGCCACATCAACGAAACGCTAAGGAGCGAGATATCCGACCGGGAGCGCGCCGAAAAGGCGCTGCGCGAGAGCGAGGAAAAATTTCGCATCCTCACCGAATCATCTCCGGCCGCAATCCTGCTATACCGGGGCGATGAGCTGATATACGTTAACCGCACGGCCGAGCTGATCACGGGATATACCCGGGACGAGCTTTTATCGGGCATGCCCTGGAAGTTCGTGCATCCGGATAACCGTGCCACGGTCAGCGAAAGGGCCGCGGCACGCCTGCGTGGAGAGCCCGTGCCCAAGCGTTACGAGGTGAAGATCGTTACTAAGGGCGGCGAGGAAAGATGGTTCGACATATCCGCGGACCTGATCTCTTATGGCGGCGTCCCTACCGGGCTCGTATCGGGCATCGACATCACCATCCGTAAAAAGACCGAGAGGGCGCTGATAAAGAGCCGGGCCATCCTCGCCCGTGCCCAGAGCATCGCGCACGTCGGGAACTGGGCATGGGACTTAACGACTAACGAGATGCAGTGGTCGGACGAGATATTCCGTATTTTCGGCTATGAGCCGAAACACCTTCAGCCCACCTTTGCCTGGGTCATTGACCACATCTATCAGGATGACCGGAAACTCGTCAATGATTCCGCAGAGGCGGTCATAAAGGAGAATAAGCTCTTTAACATCGACTACCGGATCATCACCGCGGAGGGGGAGATACGGTACATCAACTGCGTGGCCGATAAGCTTCGAAGGGACGCGGAAGGCCATCCGCTGTGGATGTATGGCATCATGCAGGACATCACGGCGCGAAAGCAGGGGGAAGAGGCGCTGCAGGACGCTAAAGCCCAGGCCGAGCTATACCTCGACCTGATGGGCCACGACATTAACAACATGAACCAGATAGGGATAGGGTTTTTGGAGCTGGCCCTGGACACGCTTAAGCTCGACGACAGGACGAGGCAGATGATATCCAAGCCCCTGGAAGCGCTGGAGAGCAGCACCCAGCTTATCTCGAACGTGAGGAAGCTCCAGCGTGCCAAGGACGGCGGCCTCATGCTCCATGAGATGAACGTCGGGGAGACCCTGGGCAGGCTGATCCCGCAATATTCCCGGGTGGCCGGCAGGAGTATCGCTATTAATTGTCATGCCGACCGTGAGTGCCTTGTCCTGGCAAATGACCTGCTGTCCGACGTATTTTCCAACATCATAGGCAACGCTGTCAAGCATTCGAGCGGGCCGCTGACCATCGATATCTGCTTAAAGAAAGCCTTGATAGACGATAAGCAGCATTGCGTCGTCAGCATCGAAGATAACGGCCCCGGCATACCGGATGATATGAAAGGCGAGCTTTTTATGGGGCATCATAGGGGTAAGATCACCACTGGTAGCGGCCTGGGCCTGTACCTGGTCAAGACGCTCGTGGAGGATTTCCACGGGACAGTGGGCGTGGAAGACCGTATCGCCGGAGACTACTCTAAGGGCTGCCGGTTCGTTGTCGCCATACCAGCTCTCGTAAAATGATTGGTTTTTGACCGCCCGTTTATCGAGCGCTAACTTTATATATACAAAATTGTAATTATGACTATTAAAGTGCGTCACCGGCCTATTTATCTCCCTAAAAATTTAGATCACCGTAACCCACAAGCCTGTGACGCACTCGCACCTTTACATGATTTTCTTATTTTGTTGATTAAAAAAGGCCGTTCTATTCCGCGCTTAACGTTATCTTCCTGCTTCCGGATATCTCAGTGAGAGGTTTTATGAAGCTAATAGGTATAATAATACTGGCGGCGGTCATCATCTTTTTTAGTGGCGTCGCCTCCGCAAGCCCTGCACGAGTTTCAATCAAAGACTTCCAGTTCAGTCCAGCGGAGATTACGATACAAAAAGGGGAAATGGTCATCTGGACCAACTCGGGCCAGACAAGCCATACTGTTAAATTCGCCGACTCTGAGTCGCCCATCCTGAAGAGCGGAGGGACGTACTCTAAAACGTTCAACGAAGCGGGTACTTTTAACTATGAATGCGGCATTCACCCCTCCATGAAGGGGACGGTCACCGTAAATTATGCTTACTGAACAGGAAGTGGACACGTCGGGAATTGAACCCGAGGCCGTCTAGAAAAATATGGATTGTTGCGAAAATATGGATGGTTAGACTCCACGGCTTTTTTTACTCAGACTGAAGGGGGACTCCGCTTCGCTCCAGTGTCAATGGCGATGTAGAAATGCTCAATTGTGGCGTTTTAAAAATGCCCAAATAAAGTATTAAAGGTTTCGCCTCCTATTGCCTTGGGACCAGGCCCTGTTTTCTTCGTTCTTTCAACCGGTAACT
>Ga0315282_10004723_pt1 | contig 23623 bp, 23 predicted proteins | sample YL17G07_20_MG_FD_203693 | JGI IMG/M metagenome (GOLD analysis project Ga0315282, IMG submission 203693) | Sediment microbial communities from Yellowstone Lake, YNP, Wyoming, USA - YL17G07_20 | ecosystem: Environmental > Aquatic > Freshwater > Lake > Sediment | place: USA: Wyoming | collected... | reverse complement strand
TTACATATAGGATTAAATCAGAAAAAAAAGAGAATGTCAAGCTTTTTTTAAAAAATCTCTATTTTTCTCCTAACCTATGGATTTCAAAAGATAATATTGACAAATTTCTTATGGCGGAATTTCAGGATGTCTTACCCCCTTTTTCCCATCTCGATTTTTACCTAAAGGGATTTCTAAAAAAGTATCCTTCTGTCACCTTGAACTCGTTGATTCACATTCGTTCATCACTTCGTGCCAGGGTCTCGTCATCTATTGATTTCATTAGATGCTGAATCAACGCTGTCCTGAAGAGATGCCGAAATCGTTAGATCGAATTCGATAGACCCTGAACTTGTTTCAGGGCAAGGTTCAGGACCTGGTTCGGCATGACACATACTCGCCTAATCACAAATTGACAAAGGTATGCTTATCATCAATAATATTAATTCTTAAATAGAAAAAGGCAATGAAGCTAAATAAAAAGGCATTGGCTATTCTCAGCGCTGGCCATCTCGTCACAGATGTCAATCAAGGGGCCCTGCCTGCCCTGCTTCCATATTTCAAGGAGGCGCTGAACCTTTCTTACACAATGTCAGGCGTCATCCTCCTGTCCGCTAATCTAACCTCTTCAATTATTCAACCTGCATTTGGACATCTCTCCGACCGACGCCCCATAGGATGGTTTCTCCCCCTGGCCCCTTTCATTGCCTGTTTGGGATTATCTGTCACCGGACTCATCTCCAGTTACTCTTTCCTAATCCTGTGTGTCATTTTGAGTGGCATCGGGATTGCAAGTTTCCACCCGGAAGGGTTCAAGACAGCCTACTTTTTCACTGGTGATAAAAAGGCAACAGGGATGTCAATTTTCGCAGTAGGCGGAAACTTTGGGATTGCTGTTGGCCCAATGGTGGCCCTTACACTCGTTACTTCCTTTGGCCTCAAGGGAACTCTCGCCATGATCCTGCCTGGGATTCTAATCGCTATTGTCTTGTTCTTCAATATATCAATGCTTACCACTCCAGTTGAGTTTGCTCACAGAGAGGCGAAGAAGGAGGTAAAAGCGCCTCTCTCCAAAAACCAAAAGATATCGTTCTTTCTTCTCGTCAGCATTGCCACGATTAGAGCATGGATCCAATTCGGGCTGGTCACCTATATCCCTTTCTATTACATTAACTATCTAAAAGGAAATCCTTTGTATGCGGGGAAACTCGTTTCAACCTTTCTTATGGCAGGTGTTTTGGGGACACTCATCGGCGCCCCTTTAGCGGATCGGTGGGGTCATAAGAAATTTCTTTTGACCTCCTTAATATTGTCGTTTCCTCTCCTTCTTCTTTTCTATTATAGCAGCGGTATCATGGCCTTCATTCTCTTGGGGACTGCAGGAATGGTGTTAATCTCCACCTTCGCCCTTACGACCGTTATGGGCCAAGCGCTCCTCCCGCAACATTTGGGAATAGCCTCGGGGATGATGGTTGGATTTACCATAAGTGCAGGGGGAATTGGAGTCACGCTGCTCGGAGCGATCGCAGATACCTGGGGTGTGCCCATGGCAATAAAAACAATCTTCGTGTTGCCTTTAATTGCCATTGGTCTCGCTTTGTTGGTGAAGTATCCCCCTACAAAATAAAATACGCTAAGCGCTTAGCCTGCCTACCGCAGGCAGGCGCTCTGCGCATAGCGTTGGAGATGATACTAAATTAGCATTTGATAAAATTACAATGAGTGAGAAAAATTATGAACAATATCTTGGTGACCGGTGGAGCAGGATTTATTGGTTCACATCTTTGTGAGCGCCTTTTAAGTGATGGGGTCAAAGTGATTTGTCTCGACAACTTCGACAACTTTTATGATCCCGATATAAAAATCAAAAATGCGGGGGGAATAGCAAAGAAATTTCGAGATCTGTTTGAGCTCGTCACAGGGGATATTCGAAATCCTGGACATCTTAAAGCAGTCTTCCAAAAAAACCAGATTGACTTCGTTGTCCACTTGGCTGCCAGGGCTGGGGTAAGACCCTCCATTGCCGAACCCCTTCTCTATCAGGATGTGAACATCCGTGGGACGATCGTCCTTCTGGAAGCTTGTAAAGAACATGGAATCAAAAACTTTATTTTTGCTTCCTCCTCCTCGGTCTATGGAGAAAACCAAAGGGTTCCCTTCACGGAAAAGGACCTTGATATCCAACCCATCTCCCCCTACGGAGCGACCAAACGATCTGGTGAACTTCTCTGCTACACTTATCATCATCTTTTTGGGATGAATATCGCCTGTCTTCGAATCTTCACGGCCTATGGTCCGAGGCAGAGGCCAGAGATGGCAATCCATAAATTCACACGCCTGATTGACTGGGGGGAGAAAATCCCAATTTATGGGGATGGCTCTTCCCGGAGGGATTACACCTATATCGATGATCTCATTGAAGGGATTCTCAGTGTCATCCATTACCCTAAAGGATTTGAGATTTATAACCTCGGAGAATCCCAGACCACTTCTTTAAAAGAATTGATCCGGTTGATTGAGGAAGCTTTTGGTAAGAAAGCAAATATCGAAATATTAGAACCACAACCTGGCGATGTTTCTGTCACCTATGCGGATATCACCAAGGCAAAACGAATGCTGAAATATCAACCCAAGGTAAAAATGGAGGAAGGCATTAAACGATTTGTGGAATGGTATAAAGGTAACAGATAGATCGCATAGGGCAAAGGCATAGCGCATAGCGACACAAAGTAGATTAAACCGTAAAAGTCGAAACCTGACTCGGCGGACATTGTCAGGTTAACTTCTGATTGGCCATTTCACGAGTCTTCAATCCACGATAACCCTGAAAGTTCACGATTACTATTAGCTATGCAATAACAAGGCAGGGCCATTTCTGAGCCTGCCTTGTTGTTTGGCAATCGAATATCGACTTATTTTTTTGCCTTTGAAAAGAAAAGTAATTAATGTATTGAAGGTAGCTTACATTGAAAAACCTAAATCGGACTGGTAGCTCCAGTGATTGGGGGTCCTGGCTGCTATTCTTTTGGGACTTGTGCGTGGTAAATAGAAAAATTTAATCTGTACTCCTTCAATTTTCTTCCCTCTCGAAAAATAATTCCACAATTGTACTGCCAAGACAAAACCTATTTGGCCTATCTTCTGCCTCCAAAATAACGGTCCCGCCCATGATTTTCTTCACTATGAAGGATTGTCCGGTTAACTTGTCCCTGAATCTGTCTCCTTCCACAATTGCCATGGAGCATTACCTCCTTTATTTTGGGTAGCTCGCTATAGTAAAAAAGCCCCAGCGATTTGTGATACCCGTGGCTTTTCATCTCGCCATTACTCTTGGTTTGACTTTGTCGGCAAATTTGATTCAAGATTTTTTTATAGTACTGATATGAGCAATTTCAATGCCAAGAACAATTAATTCATCTAACGAGTTGATATCTAATGGTTTCCCAAAAAAACAAAATTTGATAGGAATAAAATTTATGACGTTTTTTGACTGTCTTATGCCATCGATTTCCGATTGAAAAACTAAATCAAGAGAAAAGATCAAAACATCGCTCTTTCAGGGAATGAAATCGTAGCCACAAAGTGAGAGAGTGGGAATGACTTTCGGTCTGTCGAACCGTTAGGGAGATTATGAAAAACTTGCAGAAAAAATTTTCAACTTAGTCATATCTTCTGGAGAGATATTGATAAATCTCACTCCGGATCGATAATTTTTTTCACCTTCGCCCAATTGAGTGTTTATCCAAACCACCTCAGCAAGCATTTCGATTGTATTTAATCCAGAGCCAGAAGAGAAAAAAAGTTTCAAATTCAGGTTTTGGCCAATCTCCATCTTTTCTGGAAAAAGAATCTGTAACCCACCTTCGCTGGCATCGAGAGCTTGACCGGTTTGATTGATTGGCGAGTCGGCTCGGTAATACTCTATCGGCAGACGGATTGGAGATCTGCGGTATCTTCTTCTTTCCAGATTAGCGATCCCATAACGAGGTTTAGCTTCTTTTTCTTCTGTTTTCATTAGGGACTTTTGACAGAATGTTGTGAGAGTGTCTAACTTTTTATACAAACCTACTAAATTTCTCTGGGGTGGTCAACAAAAATTTAAAAAATTTAAAGGATACTGCTTCCAAATTTTTGTCTAAACATTGGGCGGCTAAGTAGGGGGGGGTGTGAGGTTGATCTTCGATAACCAGTACACCTACTTATCTTGTTCTGGAATGATTTAGAGGTTCAATGATTACGGGTAAAAATGTTCATAGTCAAAAGATTGTAAAATAGAGTGGGCTGTTGGCAGCAGCCCACCTTATTTGTTACGCTCCTCTATGACGTCTTTTTAGGATATCCAACTGATTGTACGAGCGTCGCATACTGTTCTGGTCGTAACTTCATTTTCTTCTCCAGGGCCGCCTTGTCAAACCATAAACGCACAACAGTCGCTAATCCTTCAGAAGCACAATACAGAAAGACGTTCTGAACGATGCACCCCGTATGGGCAAAGGCGCCACGTAAATTTTCCTCCTCTGTCGAGATTTTGCTTTTCTTCAAACCATCACATACATAGATGAGATTAACAGGGGCCTCATCCAGGAGGGGAACCATATTTGCTGGTACGGTGGGAGGCGGATATTGACGACCTGACAAGCTACGAACGTCTTCTGACAGAACTGAATTCAATATGTTTGCTTTAGCGTCGTAGACATAGACCCCATCAACAGTGGCAACATAAATATCTATGTCCTGCCGATCCCCACCACTGGGTGCGGTTCGCCCAGGGCGCTTCGTAGGCCTTCCTGACTCAGAGCGATTTATTCCGAACGCCGCCCAGAGGAGATTGGAAAGCACCTGCAGCGGTATCTTTTCATCATTGTATCTGCGCCAAGATTTTCTATCCTTCAACACCTGCATGAGTGGTCGGCCACCATCAACCTGGGGTGGTAAAAGCTGAATTGGTTTGAGTTCTTGGGCAAAAGTTAAAGAAACATTTCCTGACATTAATACCGCACCTGTTGCAGCCGATGCTTTCATAAATTCCCTTCGATTTATCTCCTTTGTCATAACAATACCCTCCTTTCTTGGACATCTCAAAGTTTATTAGATTTCTAAGAAGAATTGTATTTCCTATTGAAAATAAAATCACCTTTTATGGAACGAGACTACATCTTTCATCAGGCCTTGTCTAATAAAAAATGAGATTGTAAAAATTATCCTTTTGAGGATTATCACTGGAAATCTGGTATAACGACATGGGTTCTCGCCTTGTGGACTTCAGGAAGAAGTGAATGCCATCTTTGACCTTGTCTGTCAGGTAAAGCATCAACTTTTATATTGGGTGCTTACTTTTTTCTCTTTTTTTGGTTTCTTTCGTAGATGATTTGCAACCCTTCCAGGGTTAAAAATTCATTGACCTCCTCAATCGTTTCTGACTCATCCGCAATGAGACCTGCCAGGCCTCCTGTGGCAATCACCTTGGGGTTCGATCTCACCTCTTTCTTCATTCTTCTGACGATCTCGTCGACCAATCCGACATATCCGAAAAAGATCCCGGACTGCATGCTGTGAACGGTGTTCTTTCCGATGACCTGTTTCGGTTTCAAGATCTCTACCCGGGGCAGCTTGGAAGTCCTCTGGAACAATGCCTCTGCTGAAATCCCAATTCCAGGTGCGATGGCGCCACCCATATATTCACCTTTGGACGAAACATAATCAAAAGTGGTTGCGGTTCCAAAGTCCACCACAATCAAACTCTTCTTATGTCGCTCGTAGGCGGCCACGGCATTGACGATCCGGTCTGCTCCCACCTCTGCAGGGTTCTCATAGGCGATGACCATTCCCGTATCAATATCCGGTCCAACGATGAGCGGTTTGACATGAAAATATTTTTCTGCCATTCCCTGTAACATGGCCAAAACCGGAGGGACCACCGAGGAGATGATCAACCCTTCGAAATCTCCAATATTGAGCTGATCAAATTGGAAGAGATCCCGAAACAGGATTCCCCATTCATCAGCCGTCTTTCCCTTCTCTGTCGCAATCCGCCAATGATCGACCAAGACCTCTCTATCATAAACTCCCAAGACTGTATTCGTATTCCCCACATCAATGACCAGCAGCATAAGTCCTCCTTCTTTGCGTGTCCGTGTCACGTGCCTGCACGCCGAAGTACCTGCCCGTCCGGCAGGCGGGCGTTACGGCACACAGGCGTGTCGCGTGTCTGAAACTCATAACTCATAATTCTTAACTCTTAACTTTCTTTTGTATTCAATGTCTCCTGCCACCACTCTTTTTCGTTTCCCATCCTCTGTCTCTAAGATTAACGCTCCATCTGAATCCACATCGACGGCTATGCCGGCTAATGTCTCCCCGAAGGAAGTGACCTTGACTCGTCTCCCTTTGATGTGAGCCCGATCTCTCCAGGCCTTCACAATAACGGCACTGCCTTGTTTCAAGAATATCGAATACCAACTTTCCAGTTCTTGTAAAAGAAATTGGAGAAAAGCCTTTCTCGAAATTGTCTGTCCCATCTCTATCTTTAACGATGTGGCGACAGACCGAATCTCTTTTGAAAACATCTTCTCTTCCATATTGAGGTTAACGCCAATCCCAAGAATCACAAAGTGGATTCGGTCCGTTTCCGAATGGATCTCATTAAGGAGCCCTGCTACCTTTCGATCTCGGAGGAGGATATCATTGGGCCATTTGATCAATGGAAGGAGCCCAGAAAACTTCTGGATGGCATCTGCCGTAGCGACGGCCGCCATCAGGGTGATGAGGGAGGCTTGATGGGGTGGAATTTTTGGCCGAAGGATAACAGAAAGATAAAGATTTAAAAAAGGAGGAGAAAACCATTGCCTTCCCAGCCTCCCCTTCCCTTTTTCCTGCGATTCGGCGATAACCACCTCTCCCTCCTCAGCTTCATCGAGAGCCAGTTGATAGGCTTTAGAATTCGTTGAATCGAGGGTATGGAAATGGTGGATCGCTTTCCCTACCCATTTCGTCTTCAGAATAGGTTTGATTTCTGATGGAGTGAGAAGGTCTGGCGATCGGATTAAACGGTACCCTGATCGTGTCGAGGCTGCAATCTCATAGCCCAGGGTCCTGAGCCGTTTCATTCTCTTCCAGACTGCTGTCCGACTCACCCTCAAACGACGGCTGATCTCTTCACCGGAGAGAAATCCTGAAGAGTGATCTCTGAGGAGTTGGAGGATCTCATTATCCATCATAGGCATCTTTTGGTAAAAATTGTCTTTGGGTTACGGCTACGAAGCCCGTTTCGGTTATTGGTTAAGGTTACGTGCAAAGAATTAAGAGACGATAAACGTAGCCTTTTATTAACGATACGGGCATCCTTACCATTACCGTTTAACGAAATTTTTATTTTCTAACTGATCATTTTGTCATAACGGGAAAATTGCATGGTGAAGGTTCCCCTTCCTTGGGTGAGGGATCTTAAATCGGTGGAATAACCGAACATTCGAGTCAGTGGAGAGATGGCTTCGATCATCGTGACCTTCCCCTTTGGGGTAATCGCTTCGACAGAACTCTTTCTCGCCTTCAAATCCCCTACCACTTCACCCATGAATTCTTCAGGAACAATAATATTGACCTCCATCATTGGTTCCATGAGGACAGGTTGGGCCTTGCGGCAACCTTCTCGCAAAGCATTGGCGGAAGCAATCTTGAGAGCAAGCATGGATGGATGATCAGAATCAACATTCGCTTTTAATAAAGTTATCCTCAGATCTGTCATGGGATAACCCAAAATCACTCCCACTGTGGAAGACTCTCTAATCCCTTCTTCAACAGAGGAAAGTCCTTCGGCAGGCAGGGTTCCCACAGGGGCTTCAGAATGAAACTCAACTCCCTTTCCCCGTCCATTGGGTGAAATCCGTAAAAAGACCTCTGCGAAATGTCTAACCTCGTCTATCTCTTTCATAAACTTGGCTGTGGCCTCCGCCTCTTTTTCTATCGTCTCTCGATAGACGACCTGAGGCCTCCCCACATTCACTTCCAAATGATATTCAGTCAGGATCCGCTTGACCAATACATCCAGATGCAATTCCCCCATCCCAGAAATAATGGTCTGACCTGTATCTTCATCTAACTTGACATGAAAGGTGGGGTCTTCTTCCCTCAACTTCTCGAGACATTCTGTAAGTTTTTCTTGATCCCTGCTTGTCCTGGGCTCCACGGCTATGGACATGACAGGCTTATAAAAATCGATGGGCTCAAGAAGAATTGGGCGGCTCCGATCGCAGAGGGTATCTCCTGTGGTAGTCTCTTTTAATCCCATGACCGCTACTATCTCTCCCGCCTTTGCTTCTTCCACCCGATTGCGTTGATGGGCATGCATCTGAAAGATTCTTGAGATCTTCTCACCTTTCTTCAAACGCGGGTTATAAACCTCTGCCCCCACTTTGAGCGCACCGGAGTAAATCCGAATGTAGACCAATTTTCTGCCCTCATCCATCACCACTTTGAAGGCTATGGCGGTGAATGACTCTTCATTCTTAGCCATCCTGACTTCCTTCTCTCCTGTCACAGGATTCGCCCCTTCCACCGGTGGGATATCGAGTGGAGAAGGAAGATAGTCTACAATCGCATTGATGAGGGGCTGAATCCCCTGATTTCTCAATGCGGCGCCACAGAGGACAGGCACAGTTTTCATCGAGATGGTGGCTTTTCTCAGGGCTGCTTTCATTTCAGATTCTGAAATCTCTTCTCCATTGAGATACTTATCCATCAGATATTCATCCAACTCAGCGAGGGATTCGATCAGCTTGGAACGATAAAGGGAGGCCTCTTTCTCCATTTCTTTTGGAATAGATACCTCTCTGAATTCGACTCCTAGGCTATGCTCATCCCAAACAATTCCTTTGGCCCGAATGAGATCGATCACTCCGATAAACCGATCTTCCGCACCAATGGGGATCTGTGTGATCAGGGGATTGGCTCCCAGGCGCTCAGCCATCATCTTCACCGTTCCAAAGAAATCCGATCCAATTCGATCCATCTTATTAACGAAGGCCATTTTCGGAACCCGATATTTGTCTGCCTGGTGCCATACGGTCTCGGATTGAGGCTCCACTCCTTCCACGGCGCTGAAGATCGCAATGGTCCCATCCAACACACGCAATGAACGCTCAACTTCAATCGTGAAGTCCACATGACCAGGGGTATCAATAATATGGATGGTGTTTCCCTTCCATTCAACCGTCGTTACGGCAGAGGTGATGGTAATTCCCCTTTCCTGTTCTTGTTGCATCCAGTCCATGGTGGCTGTCCCATCATCCACCTCTCCCATGCGGTGGGTCTTCTTTGTGTAGAAAAGGACCCTTTCAGTGACGGTGGTCTTTCCCGCATCGATGTGGGCCATAAACCCAATATTTCTGGTTCGGGCGAGCCGTTTCTCTCCAGCCATCTCTTTTTCTCAACATTTGAGCGAAAATATATCTCGGCAATATTAAAGGGATTTTTATGAAAAGTCAAATTTCCACTTGACAAATCGGATCTGATATGTTTTATATGTATTGCTTAAAGGGGTAGACCATGGCAGGGATTTTTGGCTTTTGCTATTTTTACTTTTATTTTGATAGGGGTCACCCATAAATTCAATCCCATAGTGGGATGGGAAGCCATGGGTGATCATTCAGACCCCATGGCTTTTTCGTTTTTAAAAGCCATAGGGGCAACCTTATGGCTTTTTTATTTTTTAGAGGTTGGGGGGATTAAGAAAGGAGATTTCAGGCATGGCTATTTCGAAGAAAGTGAAGAACGCATTGAATGGGGCCTCCTGGGTGAGGCGGATGTTCGAAGAAGGGGAGGAATTGAAAAGACTTTATGGTGAGGAAAACATCTTCGATTTTTCCCTTGGAAATCCTAATCTCGAACCTCCTGCTTCCCTGAAGAAGGCTTTGAAAGCCCTTGCCGATTGCCCGATACCAGGAATGCATCGTTATATGCCGAACTGCGGTTACAGTGATACGAGAAAGGCGATTGCTGAATATCTAAAAGAGGAATCCGGGCTTCCTTTCGATGAAAAGCATGTCGTGATGACGGTGGGCGCTGCCGGCGGACTCAATGTTGTCTTAAAGGCGATCTTAGATGAAGGGGAAGAGGTCATCGTCCCTTCCCCTTACTTTATGGAATTTAAATCTTACATCGAAAATTGTGGCGGTGAAATTCGATTGGTCGAAACCAATGGCGACTTCTCTCTCAACCCGTCCGAGATTGAGAAGGCGATTGGAGTGAAGACCAAAGCCATCCTGATCAATTCACCCAATAATCCAACAGGCGTTGTTTACGATCAGGCATCCTTCGAAAAATTAGGGAAGGTGTTAAAAAATAAAAGTCAGGAGTTGGGGAAAACCCTTTACCTCATTACTGATGAAGCCTACCGCCGGATCGTCTTCGATCAAATCCGGCTTCCTATAGCTTTCCGTAACTACCCCCATACGATTCGTGTCACCTCCCACTCCAAAGACCTCTCTCTTCCCGGAGAGAGGATCGGCTATGTTGCCGTGAACCCCCTTTGTGAGGAAGTCGACGAACTGATCTCCGCGATTGTCTTTGCTAATCGAACTCTCGGTTTTGTCAATGCCCCGGCATTGATGCAGAGGCTCGTCGCTCCCCTCCAAAAGAATTCGGTGAACATCAGAGAATATGAGGAAAAACGGGATCTCTTTTACAATTCCTTAACCGCATTTGGCTACAAAATGGTGAAACCTCAAGGGGCTTTCTATCTCTTTCCAAAAGCGCCCATTGAAGACGATGTGGCCTTTGTCAAAGAACTTCAATCAAAAAAGATTCTTACGGTCCCGGGCAGGGGTTTTGGAAAACCGGGTTATTTCAGGATTGCTTACGCCGTCGACAAGAAAGTGATTGAAGGGGCGCTCCCTGGATTTAAAGAGGCGGCAGAAAAATACAGACCAGGAAAAAGATAAACTCAATCTCGTTCATCACTTCCCGTTTCTCATTTGTAATGTCTTGAGGAGAGGAATATCGCCTTCAGCAGAATTCCTCGAAGCTTTGAGGGATAAGATTTAAAGAGCTTTTTGTGAGGCGGGTTACCTTTAGTTTGCTAGAATTAACTTTTTAATGACATATGAAGATGTGACCCTGTTTGCCTACATTTCTCATTAATGAAACTCTTGGACCACCTCCCTTCCTCTATTAAAGGCCTTCATGTTTTCATCCATTGTTCGAGAAGGCAGCAGATCTTTTATGACCAATTCAAAACCTTGTCGGTTGATGGGCAATACCTCAATGGCACAAAGGGCTCCCAGCATGACGATGTTGGAGAAGATGGGATCGCCCATCTCCAGGGCAACTTCTGTGGCATTGAGCGTCCAGACCCGTCTGCTCAGTTCTTTTATCTTGGCAATCACTTTAGAAACCTCTGGGTATGCGGCATTCCCTGAGATGACATCCATGGGATGAATGGGCCGGGTGTTAAGAAGGGTCATCACCCTGGGACTGCCATAGTGGTCAAGGATTCTAAGGCCTTCAACTGGTTCCAGCGCTATGAGCAGATCGCACTGCCCCTCCGGAATCAGAGGCGAAAATTGATCCTTGGTAGAGATCCGCAAGTGGCTCATGACTGCTCCTCCACGCTGGGAGGCGCCATAAGTCTCTCCAATGGTGATGACATATCCCTGGGAGACGAGCATCTCACCCAGAATCTGTGAGGCTAAAACATTTCCCTGTCCGCCAACCCCACCGATGATGACATTGAAAGGATCCCTTGAGATGAACATCTAAGCCTTCTCCTTCCGGATCGCCGAAGCAGGACAGATCTCTGTACAGACCCCGCAACCCGTGCAGATGGCCTCGTCAATGCGTGCTTTTCCAGCTGCCTTATCCCACATCAACCCAGGACACTTGAAGATGCGTGTACAAAACCGGTTGCAACCGCAGGTTTCACCCAGACAGCGTTCCTGTTCGACTTCGACCTGATAAAGTCTTTTTTGATGCTTTGCGCTGACCAAGGCGCACTCACGTTTGAGAATCAAGACCTTTACCCCTCTCTCTTCTTGAAGGAGCCTTAAGAGAGTCTCAACGGTCGCTGCCACGTCAAAAGGATCAACCACCTCCACATGAGCTCCAAATACTTCGCAGATGGCCTTAAGATCAATCACCGGGGCCTCTTTCCCCGTGGCTGTGGAGCCTGTCCCTGGGTGGGGCTGAAAACCTGTCATGGCGGTGGCGCTGTTGTCTAAAAGAAGAAGCAAGAAGTTGGCGCCATTGTAATAAGCATTCGCCAGAGCCGGCATGGCAGCGTGGTAAAAGGTTGAATCACCACAGACAGCGATCACAGGCTGCTCCAGCCCAAAGCGATTGAGCTGACCGAATCCACATGCGAGGCCAGTGCCTGAACCCATGGCATGCAAAGTCCTCATCTGGCCAAAACCGGAAGGGCCCATTCCCAGGGAATAGCAGCCGATGTCGCCGAGAACAAAACCGTCTCTGCCATCTAAAGCAAGAGCTATCTTCACTGCCCAGTAGGTGGCCCGGTGCGGACAACCCGGACAGAAACTAAGCGCCCTGGCAGGGATAAGTTCAGCGGCAGCCTCATGGGCGCGCAGGGCATAATCAGCGGGCCTCGGTTCATAAGGAACTTGAATAAGATTCTGAATAGCATGGGTGACAATTTCAGGGTTGAGCTCGCCAACGTCAGGAATATGCTTACTTGCCTTTCCGAAAAAGGCCTTGAGCCCAAGGAAAAGACAGTTCTGGGCATAAATCTCTTTTACGTTATTCTCTAAGAAGGGGTCCACTTCCTCGATAAAAAGGATACGATCCGCCTTCTTGAGGTGCTCGAGGACATAGCTCTCAGGAAGGGGCCATGTCGTTCCCAATTTGAGGACCCCAACTCTTTCCTGAACATTCAGGTTAATCATTGCTTCTAATGAATACATCCATCCGCTTCCGCTCGTGGCCACCATCAATTCGGGTTTTTCGGGACCCCGGTAGAAATTGAACGGCGATTCCTCGGCCATCTGCTTAGCCCTGTTAAACTTTTCATGAAGGAGTCTGTGGTTCGGCACTGCAGGAAGAGCGTGGAATCGCAGAGAATTTTCAAATCTCGGTTTGGGACTTGATTGGGGAAGTTCATCGAGACACACATTTCCCCGTGCATGGGAGACCCGAGTCACACTTCGAATCAGAATAGGCAGCCCAAGTTGCTCGGAGATCTCGAAAGCTGATTTGGTCATTTCTTTGGCTTCCTGGAAGCTGGCAGGTTCCAAAAGAGGCAGGTCGCCTAACTTGGCAAAGATACGGGAATCCTCCTCATTGCTGGAAGAGACTCCTGCCGGATCATCCGCGACGACCAGGACAAGACCCCCACGACATCCCGAGAGATTGAGGTTGAGAAGGAAGTCAGAAGCCACATTGAGCCCGTTTTGCTTCATCGCACAGAGACCTCTGAGTCCCGCAAAAGAGGCAGCAGCGGCCACTTCCAGAGCAACCTTCTCATTTACTGACCACTCCACATGAAGCCCCAACTCATCAGCTACTTTAGCCAGGGTCCCGATGATCTCGGATGAGGGGTTTCCCGGATAGGCAGCACAGACCTTCACCCCTGCTTCAAGGGCTCCACGGGCAATGGCCTCGTTTCCCATCAGAAGGACTGTTTTCCCAGGAGCATTCTGGCTGATGGAACTCATGGCAAGGTCTCCCCCGATTCAGAAAGTATGCACTTGATCAAATTTGCTGAAAGAGTAAAGTAGCCTTTCTCAATCTCTCCCATTTCCTTGAGAGCATCAAGAGCCCGTCTCTTCTTGAGGAGCGAAGCCTCTTTAAGATGGCTCAGATTATCCTTAGGCAGAGGTCGTGTTTCAATAACACCCGCCTTCTTAGCACGTTTTAAGAGATTTTCACCCATTGCAGTGCGGACAATCACTGTATTCCAACCTTCCTTGCCTTCCACCGTTCCAACAGAGATGTCTGAGAGTTCAGCCGTCATATCAAGGCAGACGCGGCAACTGGGTCGAATAAATGGCCGGATGTCATCAACAGGTATCCGGTATAATTTGCCCCCAGCCATAACTTCCAATATTCTTTCTGGAGGGGGTGTAATGTTCAACTTTTTGATGGAGAGACTACTTACCCGTTTGTGCAAGAAAGCCATGAATGGTTTGTAATCGAAAGCCCAGGTGCAAAAGAGGCCGATCACAAGATCCACTCGATCTATAGGAGTTTTCCTTTCAAGCGTGGAAGTTTTCATTCTCGCCAGAGCAAGCGCCTGACAGGGTAAACCCACGATCCCTATCCGCTCCTGTCCCTTCCAGGGGCCTCTATTCAATGCCTCCAGAGTAGGACCAGAAACATAACTTGAACCAGCACAACTGAGGACTGCTTTGCGATTCGTTATAATCTTTCCTTGAGGGAGAAGATCTCCATCACGGGGAGTAAGAAGTCCAGCCTGGATGATTCCTTCTCGCAAGGCGAAATCGATAAGGGCAGAGACCATACCTCCGGTTTGGGCCTTCTTTGTAAAGAGTGGATCCTTGGCCCGGGCTATCAAGATTTTTCTGACAGGCCCCATTTCAATCTCTTCATAGCTCTTTCCAAAAAACCCTCGATAGACTTTATCCAGGTCAACTTCAGTTCGGGGGCAGTAGGCAAAACATCGCCCCTCTTCCAAGTTGCAATTATCGAGTTTAACGACCCTGCCCTTCCATGAACGAAGATAAGGACATAGGGAGAGACAAGCTCCACAGGCAGCGCATTGATCGCTATTAAGGACCTTTTCTTCGAGCGCCTTAAGACCTCTGTTTACTTTCTCTCCGGTTTCCATAAATTAATAACGAATAAAACGAATGACACCGAATAAAGCGAACACCCCACACCTCGCCCCTCCCCCTCGACGCGGGAGGTCGCTGACGCTCCAGAGCTTTAGCGACGGAGCGGTTAGGGTGGGGGTGATTTCATCCTATTTTTTGCGTTTGTATTAGTTATCATTAGAATAATTGGTTTGCAAGTAAAATTGCAAAGGGAAATTCTCAGGAATTTAAATTGTAGACCAAATCGTTCCTGGAGTCCTTAGTGCTTCGATTCGCAAATACAATCACGTATCCTCATGCTGCGAATTGAAATAATTGCTCACTCAGCACTAAGTCCTGAGTAAATAAATACGTTACCGAATTTATGAATCGATGGACTTAGTGGGAGCGATTTTGACTGGTAACAAACGCCATTTCCCAAAGAAAAATTACGAAGTGGGGCCTGCCCTCCGAAGCTTTGACCGTAGAGGGCAAAAATATTATCTCCAGCAGAATTTCTGGAAGTATCGAAGGGGAGGATTTAAAGAGCTTTTATATGTTCCAAAGGACTCATCGTATTAGCCTCAATTTATCTGGTTTTCTGAAGCCTCTTTTGAACAAAATATCCCTCTCCTTCAAAAGACAGCTTCGATTATGTAAAACGGCATGGTCAATATTACCTTTTGACCAACTGTGCGAACACAACAATCCATTATCATTAAAGGGATCTCCATAATTGTGAATTCTCAAAAATTGAACGACCCTTCTTTTCGATTCAAATTTCTCCCAATTCAATTCTCCTTCAAATGCTACTTTCTTCCCAAGATGACTGAATAGAACCCCTCGCTCAAAATGAGTGTTGAATGCATAAAATGGCTTTTCTAACGAATCCAATGCCTTGGTGATCTCTATTCCAAGTTCAGATATTGAATCATGATCTACAGCGCATAATATTCGAATCCTCTCCTTATTAATATAGCCGAATATTACGGGGATAATGTTTTTATATCGTCTTGAATCCTCAAAGCTATCATCAAAATATCCAATGGTCTCTAAATCAATGATCGTTCCTTTGAAGTCTGACTTGATCTCTTCATCGTAGACCTTAATCATATTCAATCCCCCATAGTGGAAACACTGGAACTGCCCTGGTCATCTGTCTCTATTTCCATTTCAAATCGTAGACCTGCCTCTCCGGAAAAAAGAAATGAAAGGTGTGAAGGCTATTTCTTCTCTTGGCTGGCAACTTTGGCCCATGAATCGCGAAGGGGCACGATCCGATTAAATACGAGCTTCCCAGGAGAAGAATCTTTTGGATCGAGGTAGAAATAGCCGAGCCTTTCAAACTGGAACCGACTTCCCGGTAATGCGCCTGCCAGGCTGGACTCCACACGACATGAGGTAAGGGTTTCCAACGATCTCGGATTCAGATATTTTGTAAAATCATCCTCTTTGGCCATTGGATCGGCGATTTGGAAGAGGCGATCATACAATCGTACCTCAGCAGGAACTGAGTGATTTGCCGATACCCAATGGATGACCCCCTCAACTTTGCGTCCGTCTGAGGGTGGTCCATTTCGGGTTTCTGGATCATAGGTGCAGTGCACCTCAACGATTTCACCGGTCTGCTTGTCCTTAACCATGTTTACGCATTTTATGATGAAGGAATATCGCAGACGCACTTCACGTCCGGGACCGAGACGATAATATTTTTTCGGAGGATTTTCATGAAAGTCCTCCTGTTCGATATATAGGACTCTGGAGAAAGGAACCATCCGTGACCCCATCCCGGGATTCTGTGGACGATTGGGACATTCGAACTCTTCCACTTGGCCTTCGGGATAGTTGTCGATGACTACACGGAGGGGCCGCAATACTCCCATGACGCGTGGCGCCCGTTCATTCAAATCTTCACGAACGCAATGCTCAAGAAGAGAAATGTCGACGAGATTGTCATTCTTGGCCACCCCAATCCTCGCACAAAAGTTTCGGATCGCCTCCGGGGTGTAGCCTCGCCTTCTCATCCCCGCTATGGTGGGCATTCGTGGATCGTCCCAGCCTGTCACGTGCTCCCTTCCTACCAATTCGATCAGTCTTCGCTTGCTGAGAATTGTGTAACTGAGATTGAGGCGAGCAAATTCGATCTGCTGAGGATGGTAATCCACATTCAACTGATCCAGAATCCAATCATACAGAGGACGATTATTTTCAAACTCCAGGGTGCAAATCGAATGAGTGATTTTTTCGATGGAGTCCGAAAGACAGTGGGCAAAGTCGTACATCGGGTAGATGCACCATTGCGCCCCTGTTCGGTAGTGAGTCGCTCGCTTGATGCGGTAGAAAACAGGGTCTCGCATGGTGATGTTTGGAGAGACCATATCGATTTTGGCGCGAAGGACATGGGCCCCATCCTCAAATTTTCCCGCCCGCATTTGGGCGAACAAGGCCAGGTTCTCTTCAATGGAACGGTTCCGATAAGGGCTTTCTTTGCCTGGCTCGGTCAAGGTGCCCCGTTGCTCCCTTATTTCATCTGCGCTCAAACTGCAGACATAGGCTTTGCCCGTTTCAATGAGCTGGACTGCAAATTGGTAGAGTTGCTCAAAATAGTCAGAGGCATAGAACAGGCGATCTTCCCAATCAAACCCCAGCCAGCGGACGTCGTTGATAATCGATTCGACATATTCAAGGGATTCGCCACTCGGATCTGTATCATCCATCCGTAAATTGCAGGCGCCTTTGTACTGAGCGGCGATGCCGAAATTGAGGCAGATGGATTTGGCATGTCCGACATGGAGGTATCCATTCGGTTCGGGCGGAAATCGTGTAGCGACACGTCCCTGGAACCTATTGCTCCTTATGTGTTCCTCAATCATTTCCCTTATAAAATCCGATGGGGGTGATGAATTGGTTTGAGCCATAGAGTCGGTTCCTTTCTCTTGCTCTAACTTCGCCTCTTAATATATCATATCCTATCCGTCTCGCAAGACCCAGTGTTTCCTTCTTCCGTTGCCGGCTTGATGTGAAAAATGGTGGATGAAAAAACAGGAAATCTTGAAAAAAATGTTTGAGAGAAAACGTCCTGAAGAAAATAGGTTGAAAATAAATAGGGAGAGAAGCGGTTTTAATTAAAAAATAATGCGGCGGGGAGGGGATTTATCATGTCTTGTTTCATACGGTTTTTTCCTCCTCCTTTTTATAAAAAAATGTTAGATTATCAACCTCTGTCAAAATTTGGCTTTTTCCGTCTTGCGATTCAAGGACAACCATCCTTTCCACAATTTTTTTAACCTGATACTCAATACCATTTAATATGCTTCTCACCGTGTCTCCCACCTTTGTTTCCATGGCGGTTCCTCCCGCTTCCCCTTCCCCGCCACCAGTAAAAAGTTATCACATATCCATTCCTTTGTAAATAAATATTTTAAGCCATTTTACTCTGTTTTACTCTATTTTTCCAAAAATTTTGTCTAAAAAATTAGCAATTCTATAATGATTCCGCCGACTAACTCCTTTATTGACTATTCCATTCAGCTTTCATAGAATGCCGCTAATAAATGTCCAATAGATAAACATGGCGGTTCTATTTTAGAAATAGGACTTTTTAAGTTATTTGTCGAAAGTTGAAATAGAGTTGAAGAAACTATTAACTGTGTAGGCCTGATCCCATTATTTAGGGTATGATATGAGACGGAACAAATGGTTAGCCAAATTTGGAATAACTCTCATTGGTATGTGTTCACTTTTTATTTATGGATTTAGTAAGGTGGGAGCAGCAGAGTGGAAGCTGTTCCAAGCAACCTCCGTTGGCAATATTTACTACTTCGATTCAGCAAACATAAAACACTTTCCAAATGATGTTGTTTGGGTTTGGGTGAGAATTATTGAAACAACAGGATTTAGTGAAGAGGAATTAAAGGGATTAAAAGATCCTAAAAAAGCAAAAGATGTCATAAAGAAAGCGCATGAAAGATCAACAGGTGAATGGAAACAACTATTTGAGATAATGTGTTCACACAGGATGTCTCGAACATTATCAGCCACTTTGTATGACAAGGATGGAAGTATAAAAGACGATTATGAAATGGATTGATTCTCTCTCAGTCTTCCTCCTCTCTATTCTAAAATAATTCTTGCATCTACGGCGATGGCCTTATTTCGATAAGCAAGTATTGGGTTTAACTCCAATTCTTTAATCTGTGGATTCTCCTCTATCAATTTGGATATCTTAAGAATGATTTCCACTAAAGCAGGGATACTGGCAGGTTCTTTTCCCCTATAACCCTGCAATAACGGATATCCTTTTATCTCTTGAATCATTTCCTGGGCGTCTCTTTGCTCAACAGGAATAACTCTGAAGGAAATATCTTTGAGCAATTCTACAAAAATACCTCCCAGACCGAACATGATGACAGGACCAAATTGAGGATCTTTACTGGTTCCCACAATGACTTCTGTTCCTGGCTGGAGCATTTTTTGTACGGATACTCCATGAACTACTGCGTCGGGAAATTGTTTCCTAACTTTTTTTAAAATTTCGTCATATGCCTTCTTTACTTCGGCGGCGCTGTTTATCGAAAGCTTAACGCCACCCGAATCGCTTTTGTGAACTACATCCGGAGAAACTATTTTGAGTACGACAGGGAAACCCATTTTCTGGCTTAATGAAACAGCCTCTTTTGAGGTCTTTGCCAGTTTGGTTTCTACAACGAGTATCCCCGCTTGTTTGAGAATTCTTTTTGATTCAAATTCGGTGAAAATAGACCTACCTTCTTTTTTTATTTGATCGAATATCGAAAGCTTTCCCATTATTCTTCTCCCTTCTTCCGGTTTGAATATTGATAAGCAATACCCAGCGCTTTAATAGCTATCTCAAGATCTGAAAATACCGGAAAGCCCAGATCCTCCATTCGACTGGATAATTCATTGATGAGAGGGATGCTCGGGCCATAGATCCAGGTAGCTATGGTTTTTTGATCATACCCCTGCATTTCTTTATAAAATTTTACATATTCCTTTACAAAGTCCTCAAATGGGCTTGTCCAGATGACATTAAAGAGGCAATCAATGGTATCATCCTCCAGAACGGTTTTTAAAATTTCGGAATAGATCGTCATATAATTATTAACCGCCATGGGCGGGCCAATATCCACGACCGATTTTCCCAGATCAGGGAAAATCGCATTTAACTTTTTGGTTATTTCAGGAGATAACCGGGCAACCGATAAACCGTATTTTGCCCCTTCATCGATGGCTAAAACTCCCACCCCGCCAGTAAAGGTGACCATTCCCAGCCGGTTTCCCTTTGGCAAGGGTTGAAGAGAAAAAATTTTGGGCAACTCAAAAAGCTCACGGAATTTTTCCAAGCGAATGATCCCCGCCTGTTTACAGGCGGCGCTGAAAATCTGATCATCCACCGCTAAAGCGCCCGTGTGAGAAGCAGATACCTTTGCCCCTTCCTTTGTCCGGCCGGATTTTAGAATTAAGACAGGCTTTTGGGCAGCCACCCTTTTTGAAATTTCTAAGAACCTTCGGCCATCTCGAATGCTTTCCAGGTACATCGTGATGACTTTTGTCGCCGGGTCGTTTTCAAGATATTCAAGGAGATCGCATTCATCCACATCGCATTTATTCCCGAAATCGCATATCTTGCTCACCCCGTAGTGAAGATCAGCGTAAGGAAATGCCTGGGGATTGATCATCCCTGTTTGAGCACAGATCGCTACTGTGCCTGACTTTACCTTTTTATATCCTGGTTCGTATGGGTCGGGAGTCAAGCCATTGGCAGAATTCACAATGCCTGCGGTGTTGGGCCCAATAATTCGAATTCCTGCTTTCCTTGCAATCTCTACGATTTCGTTTTGCAGTTTGGCTCCTTCCTCATCCCTTTCTGCAAAACCATCCGCCACCACAATCACCGCCTTGATTCCTTTTCCAGCACATTCTCTCAAGACATTGGGAACAAATCGGCGATTGATCATAATGAGCGCCAAATCTATTTTCTCTGGTATTTCTTTAATGGAAGGATAGGCCTTCAACCCGAGGACTTCTTGATAGGAAGGGTTCACAGGATAGATTCTCCCTTCAAAACCGGCATTCAATAAAGTTTTGATCACCACATAACCGCCAAAATAGCCCTCTCTCAACGATCCGACCACCGCAACACTTTGCGGTTCAAAAAAAAGCGATAGGGCGCTTCTTTCTGATTCCGAAACTTCACCTTCCATTTAAATCTCCCTTCTTCCTAACTCCTACTCAGGCTCAAGAGAATAGCATGCTAAAAGGTAACAATTTTACCTGGCGATTTCAACTTGATTTTTCGGTTGACAACTCAGCCTCTCTCAAATAATTTGCTAAAGAGCGAACAATACTTCCATGAAAGATCCAGGCGCCTTTAACTTCCGCTGGTTTATCGTGGGTTGGCGTCGCGAGCATCGGAAGTAAAATCCTTTGGGGGGCATTGTCAGATAAAATTGGAAGGGAAATTACTTATACGATAGGAATCACCTGCTCCATACTTGGAATGCTATGGCTTATCCTATTCAGTCTATTCCCTTCCTCCGGTCTCCCTTATTTTTATGCTATCTTCTTCGGTATGGGGTACGCGGTTCAGGCAGCTCTTCCTCCTCTCATGACAGCAGATTTTTTTGAGGGCCATGCCTACGGAGGTATCTTTGGCGCCCTCATGATCTTTGTTGGGGTGGGCGGGGCCCTTGGAGCATGGTTTGCCGGTTTTCTTTATGACCAGACGGGAAGCTATGTTCCTGTTTTTATCATTACCATCATCTGTGCCTTTTTTTCTTGCCTGGACATCTGGTGGGCTGCCCCTAGGAAGATCAGGATTGTGCCGGGGAAAAGGTTCAAATATATCTAACCTATTAGTCTAAAATTCGGACCTCCAGAAACAAATCTCCTTGATTACCATCCCTATCCACCTGCCCTAATCCTTTCAAACGCAAGCGCGTTCCTTCATGGACTCCAGGTGGAATGGTTACCAAGAGGCTTCTTTTTTTCAATCCTTGGGGGATGGAGATTAATTTACGGGCGCCATGATCAGCTTCCCTCCGAGTAAGCTTGACGGCTCCATAAATATCCAATTCTTCAGGAGGATAGTGAGGTGAAATAGTTTGAATGCGAGGTGTGGTTTGCCTTTCGGTATGTTGTCGGAGCATTCCACTTAAGCCTGTTCTTGGGATGACATCAAATATTTTTATAAGAACGAGACCTGCCACAAAACCTCCAATATGGGCCCAGAAGGCAATGCCTCCAACATTCCTCGGGGTGAGGCTTGCAGAAAATAATTGCAGGAAGAGCCAAAACCCGAGGAAGATAAAGGCGGGAATCTCGACGAATTGGAAAAAGAAAAAGATCGGTATCAATGTCAAGATTCTCGAACGGGGATAGAGGAGGAGATAAGCTCCCATGACACCTGAAATGGCTCCGCTCGCCCCGATGGTAGGGATATTGGAATTCCAATTCGTGAAGAGGTGGACCAAACCGGCTGCCACACCGCAGAGAAGATAGAAGGCAAGGTATCGAATGTGGCCGAGCCTGTCTTCGATGTTATCCCCGAAGATATAGAGGAACCACATGTTCATAAGAATATGAAGGAATCCCCCGTGAAGAAACATGGAAGTCAGGAAAGGGAGATATTGTTGCAAGCTTGTGAAGTGAGCAGCAAGTTCTGGATCGTGATATCGGAGGGGTACCATTCCATAGAGATAAAGAGCCTCTTTCAAACCGGTGCCTTGAGCGAGTTGCCATAGAAAGGCAAGCACATTGAGAACAATGATGACGACATTGACAACTGGAAAGGTCCTTGATCGAATAGCGTCTCGAATAGGAATCACATCATCACCTTATTCAATATAATTCCTCTTTTTTCTGAAAACAAGGGAAATTGGGAGCTTCCAATCCGTGGAGTTGATCCATAATTAATCCATAATTAATGCTTGATTTTTAAAGGGCTGTGGGTTACCTTGGACAAGGTATCAATTCGAACTTATGACCAAATTCCAATTGGCAAAACTCGCTTAGTGCTTCGATTCGCAAATACGATCACGTATCCTCATACTGCGAATTGAAATAATTGCTTACTCAGCACTAAGTCCTGAGTAAATAAATACGTTACCGAATTTATGAATCGATGGACTTAGCATTACTATTTGCTTATTGATAATTGATCATTGAATATTGATAATTGATTCGTTAAGAATGGTCCCATCGTCTAGTGGCCAAGGACACCGGCCTCTCACGTCGGTAACACGGGTTCGAACCCCGTTGGGACCACCAAATTTCACCTATGGAATACCTTCCTGTTACTGTCGATAAAAGCCATCTCATCACCATTGGAGAAAGACTCTATTCAGAGAGCATCGAACTCATCCGGGAGTTGGTCAACAACGCCTATGACGCCGATGCCACAGAAGTCGATATCAAAATGACCGATGAATCCATTGAGGTGAAAGATAACGGGACAGGAATGGATCGGGAAGGGCTAAGACAATATTTCAATATCGGTTCCCCAGAGAAGATCGTTAAAAATAAGTCGCCTATCTTTCATCGGGACCTTATCGGTCAGTTTGGTATCGGGAAATTTGCAAGCCTTTCTGCTTGCGAATGTTTTGAGGTCTATACTCAAAAAGGGGAATTTACGGCCAAGGTGACCTTCGACAATATGGAATGGGAAAAAGAGGGAGACCAGTGGAATCTACCGCTCCGAATCTTGCCTCCCAATAGGGAAAGAGGGGATGGTACGACAGTTACTCTTCTCCGATTGAGTGGAGGGTATCCTTAAACGTCTCGCAGGACATAAAGAGAAACAAAGGGCAAGCAAAGCGCTGAAAGAAGCGCTGCAGAGAGTGCATCGAGCCTTAGCCTTAAACCCA
>Ga0315282_10004722_pt1 | contig 23624 bp, 22 predicted proteins | sample YL17G07_20_MG_FD_203693 | JGI IMG/M metagenome (GOLD analysis project Ga0315282, IMG submission 203693) | Sediment microbial communities from Yellowstone Lake, YNP, Wyoming, USA - YL17G07_20 | ecosystem: Environmental > Aquatic > Freshwater > Lake > Sediment | place: USA: Wyoming | collected... | reverse complement strand
TGCGCACAATGTTGACCACCTAAAGCAATACTTGAAAAGCACAAATGATCTGCATACGAAGTTTTCAGAATCAGAATTTTACCACGAGATGCGCAAGGACATTGAGCGGCTTTGTTATTGGGATTCTGGCAAATATCTTATTGAAATGCAAGTTAATATAAAGAATCCTAATAGATGTTTCAAAAAGCAATGCTACTTTAACTTATCAGATAAGGATTCAAAGGTTCTTCGAGTTAATAGTGAAAGAATTATGCAATTTTGGTGCGGTCACTTTCAACAGGATTTTACAGTAATAAACAAAGATTATGGATAAGCTTGGGATAGCTTGATGAAATAGAAGGACCTGGGGTCCTGGTCTTCACATAACCCTTTACAATTCTGCATAAACAGCAACGGAAGGTTCCTGGTTCCGGGTTCCTGGTTTCACCGCGTGCTCGTCCCGCGTCCGAGCGGGATTTCTGATTTCCGAGTCTAATGCCCAATGCCTAATGTCTAAAGCCTTTCCTCCTCCCCCTGACTACTGCCTACTTTAAAAATTGCGCCCTTTCCGGCCCGGCCGGGATGATTTTGTCGTTGACCAGCACGTACTCGGAATCGGTGAAGAAGCGGGCCAGGTCGCCCTGCTGGGCATAAGCGCGGGCCTCGGCCGGGCGCACGCCCCAGACCAGCACCTCCGGGCCTTTTTCCGGCTGGGTCTGGATGATCCAGAACTCGATCCCGGCCCCGAAGCGCGGGTCCCGGGTGAGAGCCACAAAGGCTAAAGCCGTCCGCCGGATGGCGTCGGGCAGCGAGTATTGCGGCAGGTAAGCCACCAGGTTGATGGTGGCAGACACGTCGCGATAAATGTAGAGGTTGTCGTTCTGCAGACCGGGCAACGCCTGCTTGACTTCCTCCGGCACCGGGTAAACCTCGGGCTTCATGTCCTTGTACTCGATCTTGGGCCCGGGCTTCTTTTCCGATGCCGGCGGCTGCGGCCGCGCGCAGGCAGTGACCAGCATCAACAACATGACCACACTCAGCCAAACTTTTGCGATGTTCATCATCTTCCTCTTCACTGTTCACTGTTTACTGTGCACTGTGCACTGACTACTAACTCACTTCCCCAGCCCCTGCACGATCGCGTTGGCGATTTCGGACAAGGGATGCACCTCATCCACCGCGTTCAGCTCGATCGCGGCCCGGGGCATGCCGAAGATCACCGAGCTGGCTTCATCCTGGACCAGGGTATGGCCCCGCAAATCGTGAATCGCTTTCATTCCGTCCGCCCCGTCGCGGCCCATGCCGGTGAGCAGCACGGCCAGGGCGCGCTCGCCGTAACCGGTGGCCACCGAATGGAAGAGCACGTCCACCGAGGGCCGGCAGGAATTCACCGGCGGCGTGTCCGCGAGGTGCAGAAGGTTGGAGTTGACCTGGAGGTGCCGGCCGGTGGGAGCGATGTAGGCTACGCCCCGGTTAATCCGCTCGCCCTCTGCCGCCAGCTTGACCCGCACTTTGGACTCGCGGTTGAGCCAGTCCGCCAGGCCTTCGGCAAAGCTGGGCGCGATGTGTTGCACGAGCAGGACCGGCACCGGCAGGTCGCCGGGCAGGTCCCGGAAAATCTGGACCAGGGCCTTGGGCCCGCCGGTGGACGCGCCGATCGCCACGATCTGGCGGCGGAGCGGCGGGGGAATCAGCGCCGGGGCCGGCTCCCGCGCCGGCTTGGTCGGGACCCTGGGCGGGGCCGCGGGCTCGACCGGAGCCGACGGCCGCTTGTGCCGGCCGCGCAGGTGGGGGATGACCGGGATCCGGCTGAGCAGGCGGAGCTTGCTCAGGAACTCCCGGCGGATCTCTTCGTAGCGGGTGCTGCCGGCCTTCGCGGGTTTTTCCATCACGTCCAGAGCGCCCCGGGAGATGGCGGCAAAGGCGATGTTCATCTCCTGGTTGCTGATCGCGGAGCTGAAGACCAGGATGGGAGTGGGGTGAAAGGCCATGATCTGCTCCACGGCCTCGAGCCCGTCCATGACCGGCATCAGCACGTCCATGGTCACGATGTCCGGGGAAAGCGCCTGGGTCTTCTCCACCGCTTCCCGGCCGTCCCTGGCCTCGCCCGCCAGCGCGAAGCCGGGCTCATCCGCGATCATGTCCTTGAGCAACTCGCGGACCAGGGCCGAGTCGTCCGCGATCAGCACCCGGATGGGCGCAGCCGGACCGGGGCTCATGGCCGGCCCTCTCCGATCAGGGTCTTGACCGTGTCCAGGAGCACGGTCTGGTCGAAGCTCCCTTTGACGATATAGGCCTGGACGCCCACGGCCACGGCGCGGCGCTTGTCCTCATCGGAGGCGCGGGAGGTCACGAACACCACCGGCCGGCTCTTGGTCCGCTCGTCGGCCTTGAGGCGCTCGGTCAGCTCGAAGCCGTCCATCCCCGGCATCTCGATATCCACCACGAACAAGTCGTAATCGGCGACCTGAGCCTTGTCCCAGGCTTCCTCCCCGCTCACCGCCAGGTGCACCTGATAGCCGGCCCGTTCCAGGATGTTCTTCTCCACGATCCGGGTGGTGATCGAGTCATCCACCACCAGCACCCGCAGCAGCCGCTCCGCCTCGGCCGCGCGCACGACCGGCGCCTGGCGCCAGGTCTCGGCCGCGCCAAAGAGGTCGAACACGTTCAGGATCAGGGCCGGCTCGCCCCGGCGCAGGATGGTCGCGCCGGAGATGAAACGGACGCTCTTCAGGTGCGCGCCCAGAGACTTGACGATGATCTCCTGGTCGCGGATGAACTTGTCCACCTCCAGGGCCAGGTGCTGGCCGCGGAATTTGAGCACGACCAGGTGCAGAAAAGCGCCCCGGAGCGGGCCCTTGCGGCCGGCACTGGCCCGGCCCAAAAGCTCGCTCAGGTTCACGATCGGGGTCACCTGGCCGCGGAGGGCGATCACCTCCCGGCCCCGTTCGGTCTGGATGTTCCCGGTCCGCACCCGCACGGTCTCTTCCACAAAATTCAGGGGCAGCGCAAAAACCTCGTCCCCCGCCTGCATCAGCAGCGAATTGATGATGGCCACGGTCAGGGGCAAGGTCAGGGTGATCCGTGCCCCGGCCCCCCGCTCGCTGTGGATGTGCAAGTCGCCCCGCAGGTTCTCGATGTTGGTCTTGACCACGTCCAGTCCCACGCCCCGGCCCGAAAGGTCGGTGATCATGGCGCTGGTGGTGAAGCCGGGCTGGAGGGTGAGGTAGAAGACCTCCTCGTCCTTCATCTCGGCCGCGGCCTTGGCGTCAATCAGGCCCCGCGCCCGCGCCACTTCCCGGATCCGGTCCGGGTTCATCCCGGCTCCGTCATCCGCCACTTCGATCACCACGTTGCTCCCGCGCGGATAAGCGTGCAGGCTGATCTTCCCCTGCCGGGGCTTGCCCTGCCGCTCGCGCGCCTCGGGCGCCTCGATCCCGTGGTCGCAGGCGTTGCGCAAAAGATGGATCAGGGGCCCCTTCAACTGCTCCAGCATCCGCTTGTCGAGCTCGGTCTCCTGGCCCGTGATCGAGAGCTCGATCTCTTTGCCCATGGCGCGGGCCAGGTCGCGGACCAGGCGGGGGAATTCATCGAACAGGGCGCTGACCGGGAGCATGCGCAGGCCGAGCGCCTGGGTCTGCATCTCCTGGGTATTGAGATCCAACTCGATGATGTCTTCGGAAATTTCCTGGTAAAATCCCTGGAGGCGGTTGCGCAGCTCCTGCAGCCGGGTCCGGCCTTCGGCCCGCTGGCCGTTTTCAAAAACCTCTTGCCAGCGGTTGAGCAGGCTGTCCAGCTCCTCGAACATGGTCTTGGCCTGGTGGCCCTTGCCCTCGAGCTTGATCTTGTTGATCAGGAGTTCGCCGGCCAGATCCACCAGGCTGTCCAGGCGCTGGGCCTCGACCCGCACCGTCTCCATTTCCACCCGGTGGAAATCAGCCGGTCCTTCGCCGGAAGGAGGCGGCGGGGCCGGAGGCTGAGGCTCCTCGGGGGCCGTCTCGGCCTTGGGCCGGGCCGGCAAAGGCGGTTCTGCCGCGGCTTTGGCTTTGGGTTTGGACGAAGCTTTTTTCGATTTCTTCGGGGCTGCGGCCGAAGTGGCCGCATCGCGGGCCGGCTCCGGCTCGGGCGGGGCGGACGGAGCCGCCGGAGTTCCGGACAGCGCCTGGGCGAGTCGCGCCACCAGGTCTTGAGAGCTTAGGCCGGCTCTGCCCGCGGCCTTCTCGTTCACCAGCGCGTTGATCGCATCGGTCCCCTCGAGCAAGAGGTCTGTCAGTTCCGCGGTCAACTGGAGCTGGAGTTCCTCCACCGCCTTGAGCAGGTCTTCCATCCGGTGGGCGATCTCGCCGATCTCGGACAAGCCGAGCATGCGCGCCGAACCCTTGAGCGTGTGGGCGCTGCGCAGAATCGAGTGGATCACCTCCGCATTGCCCGGATCCTTCTCCAGCGAGAGCAGCCCTTCATTCAGGCCCTTCAAGTGCTCCGCGGCTTCGGCCTGGAAGATGCGCAGATATTTTTGTCGTTTGTCCTCGGTCATCTAGCCCCGCTCCTCTGCCGCGGCCATGCCTTTGCGAATAAAATAGACCACCACCTTGTAGAGGTCGAGATCCAGGCCAGGCAGCCGATCCAAAATCTCCAGGATATTGCCGGTCTCTTTGAGCCGGCCCAGAACTTCCGCTTCCCGCGGCGTGAGCTCGCTCTCGGCCGGCACTCGCTCGGGCAAAAGTCGAATCGTTTTCCCCACCAGCGGATACTCCTGCTCCAGATGGTGCAGCTCATCGAGCTGGCGGACTCCCTCCATGAGCAGCACTTCCGACTTCTCGGACAAGCTTTCATCCCGGTCCAGCTCGGTCAGGGGGTCCACCTCAAACTGGGCATCCGGCCAATCCAGCAGGCGGAACAAAGCCTTCTGGCCCCGGACGGCGCCCAGCTCGACCCGGATCACCCGGCCGGCCGAGAACGCGATCCGGCCGGTGGGTTTGCCCACCCGGCTGATCTTGAGCAGGCCCGTCTTCTGGTTGGCCGCGAACATCTGGATCAGGTCCGTGAGCCCCACGTCCCGGGTGGTGCCGGACAGCGTTTTCTGCCGGCGCAGCAGCACCGCCTCCTGGGTCTTGAGCATGCGCTGGAAGATCAGGTTGACCCGCGCCTTCAGCTCTTCCATCGCGAAGGGCTTGGTCAGGTAGTCGTCCGCCCCCATCTGCAGCCCCCGGATCCGGTCCGGCGCCTGACCCCGCACGGTCAGAAAGATAAAAGGAATAAAAGAGGTAAAAGGGTTGCTCCGGATCTGGCTGCACAGCTCCCACCCGTCGAGACCGGGCATGGTAATATCGGCAATGATCAAGTCCGGGTTCTCGGCCAGAGCCAGGTTCAGGGCCGCCGCCCCGTCGCCCGCGGTGAACACGCGATAGCCCTCGGCCTCAAAGGCGTCCCGAATCATCTCGGTTACCGTGGGGCTGTCGTCCACGGCCAGGATCTTGAGCTTTAGCACCAGAACCCCTTCCTCATCACTTCACGGAGATTCTAGCAGTTTCTTAAAGCGGGCGAAACTGGGATTGCGCTTGATGAGGGTTTGAATATGAACCAATTCCGCTAAGCGAGGGTTATGCTCGGTATTGGTGAAATTCTTTCCTTCGCTGGCAAACGTGGATCGTAATCGATCTTTGGGACGGCAGTCTTTGACCGGGTCCCAGTCCAGTTTGATTTCTTTCCGGAAATATTTGTTCAAAGCGGCCGGATCTGAGGCCAACCAACCCTCGATGGCATGGACCACCAAACAATACTGCGGCGCCGGCTGCAGGCCCAATTGCCGCAGTTCTTTTGCTGCTCGAGATACTTTCGGTTGTTTCTCTTTCTCGGAAGTGCATTCGCAATCTAGACAAATGATAATCTTTTTGATCTCCGGATGATGCTCCTCGACCATTTGATCTACCACGCCTCTTATCTTATTCGGTTTAAGGAGGTTCCCCTGTGCCAGACGACGGGACACCACCCCGGGCTTGGTTTTACGGCGAGCACCCGCATAAATTTTTTCCACGAGCTTCTTAATCGTTTCTCCATCACTTTTCCCTTCCACAATCAACCCGATCTTCATTCTGGCACGCCTCCCAAGGCGCCGGAATACCAGAATTCCCCAAGCCCCAAATCTTGCAAAGCCTTTTTAATCCCCTTTTTGTTTTGGGCCGATTGGAGGGTCGTCTTGCCTTCCTTTTTCTCAATAATAATTACGTTCTCAGGTTTGAAGAGATCCAACAGGTAGGGAGAATGGGTGGTAATCATGATCTGGGAACGATCCGAGGCATTGATTAAAAGTTCCCCAAGCAACTCCAATAGGTGGGGATGCAAAAAGTTTTCGGGTTCCTCCAGACAGACCAGCGGGGGGGGCTCCGGTGAATAGAAGACGGCCAGCATCGCCAGTAATGCCAAAGTTCCATCGGACATGGCCCAGGAAGGAATGGGGAGATTGAGTTTGTTTTCTTTGAGATTGATATAGGTTTCCCCTCCCTCGGTCAGGGCTGTCACCAATTGGGTTACCTCAGGAACCGCGGAACGAAGTTTTTCTTCCAGTTTTTGAAAAGCGTCTCTAAATTCAGAATGAATCGAATGAAGAACCCCTGAAAGATTCTCCCCTTCCTTGCCGAGCCGCAGATCCCTTCTAACCTGAACGGGATTTCTCATTCTCGAAGGAACCGGGTTATGAAACCTCCAGTTTTCTATTTCCGTTCTGAATTGAGAAAGCTCGGGAACAGATTCGATGCCGGCCAAGTATTTCAAGTTAGGTTCATTCCCTCTTATAATAGAACCGTTTTGCAAACGCTCTTGCTTTCGATTATAGAGAATATACTGTCCAGAATAATTTCCAAGCGAGACTGGGTATTCCAACAAAATGGCGTCATCAATCTTGAAAAGTTCCTTGCTGATACTATGGTGCGTCTTTCCCCCGGAGACCTCAAGGAGGTATTGATAGGAAGACTTGCGGCCTAGCGAACCACTTAGCTCAATGGAGATGGTGCGTTGAATTTCTCCGTTCCAAACCAGGTTCTTGAACCCCCCTCGGCTTTCGATCGCCCCAGGGCCTTGGATCATCATGAATTCGCGGAGCCATTCCAGACAATCCAGCAGATTGCTCTTCCCGGAATTGTTCGGCCCCACCAGCACGTTCAGCGGCCGCAGGGCCAACTCCACGTTCTCCAGGCTCTTGTAGTTCTTAATCGCGATCTTGGTCAGCATGCCTCACCTCGCCGGGCTTTCTCCCCACCCGGAAGCGATCCGGCCGAAAAGGCCCCTCTCCCGCCTCGATCCAAACCAAAGCCAGCATAGCATAACAAGCGTTACCGTCAAGGACCAGCGCGGCCCCGGCCCCGCGGAAGCAGCATCCTGCCCTCGTCGCAAAAAAACTTGCAAAGGACCTTCGGATCGGGTATATATATAAACCTGCCCGCAACCCTCACCTATTGTTGCGGGTCGCCGGCGGGCCGTGTTCCCTGTGCGCGGCCCCCGGCACTTTTATTCCTCTGCCGGGCGGCGGGGCAAGCGGTGCGGCAGAGGCGAACCTGCTCGACAAGGTGGCTCCGGTGGGCTTTGAGATCAAAGTACCGGCCCGGATCAATATTCTGGGGAATCCTTCGGATGCCAACGAAGGCGCGCACCAGACCATCTCCGCGGCGGTGAACATCTGGGCCGGCGTGATCTGCCGACCCGCTTCGGAATGGACCCTCTCCTGCCTCGTCCGCCAGGGCGACCAGGGCTTCCAGCTTTCCCATTCGCTCAGCCTGCCCCAGGGCCGGCTCCCGGACTACGGCACCGAGCTCGATCTCTCCCTCGCCGCCATCCGCACCCTGCTCGCGCACAGTCCCGAGTTCCGATCCAAGTTCCCCGCCAGGCCGCTCTCGCTCGAGTTCTGGTCCGACGTGCCGCGCCAATCCGGGCTGGGCGGGTCCACCCTGATCGTGCTCAACACGCTGGTGGCCATGGTCCACTGGTTCGACCTGGACCGCCAGCGCCACAACCCTTACGTGCTGGCCGAGCTCACCCAGCGGGCCGAAGAGCTCGAGCTCAACATCACCTGCGGCTTCGCCGACCGCTACGTGCCGCTGTTCGGCGATATCGCTTACCTGGATTACCGGGGCAAGCTCTTCCACCGGCCCTTCCAGCAAGAGCCTTACGTCACCTATGAGAAGCTCGGCCACCTGGTCGAGGCCCCGCCCCTGGTCGCGGTTTCTTCCGGCGTGCCCCACCACTCCGGCGATCTCCACCGGCCCATGCGCGCCCGCTACCTGGAGGAATATCGCCAATTCCAGGGCGACTACGAGAAAGCGCCGTTCATGGTCAAGATCATGAAGCGCATCGGCGACCTCGCCTGGCAAGGCAAGATCGCCCTGCTCGAAGGCGACCTGCATCGTTTCGGAGAGCTTATGAACGAGAACCACCGCCTGGTGGACGAGATGATGCACTACTGCGGCTTTGCCGAGGGCGCCGGCCAGGCCAACAACCTCCTGATCCGGGCCGGCCGCGAGGCCGGGGCCTTGGGCGCCAAGCTCACCGGCGCCGGCGGGGGCGGCTCGGTGTTCATGCTGGTCGAGCCGGGGCAGCAGCCGGAGACGGCGGCCCGCATGGAGAAGAAGCTTATTCAGTTCGGCATGAGGGAGGGCCATGTCTACGTCCCTTCCATTGTCCGCCAAGGCCTGGTAATATTGGACCGCCCGGAATGAAGCCCCGAACCTTGACCGCGGTGGTGCTGGCGGCCGGCCAGGGCCGGCGCCTGGAGCCGATCACCCTCACCCACTCCAAGGCCATGACTCCGATCCTCGGCCGGCCCATGGTGCTGCGGGTGATCGAGGGCCTGGCCGCGGCCGGGCTGCGCGATTTCGTGGTGGTCGCCGCGCCGCAGGATCAGGACCTGATCGCCGCCGTCGCCAAAATCCAGGCGGGCGGGCTGACCGTGCGCTTCGCCTTCCAGGCCGAACGCAAAGGCACGGCCCACGCGCTGCTCCAGGCCGCGCCGCTGATTCCGAACGATTTTATCCTGGCCTCCTGCGATAACCTCTACCCCCACGACTTCCTTTGCCAACTGGTCCGGACCTTCCAGGAGAATTCGGCCGCCGCCATCCTCACCCTGGCCCGGCTGGAAGAAGAGAACCTCAGCCGCGCCGCCGGGGTCCGGCTGCAAGGCGACCGGGTGATCGAACTCCGCGAAAAGCCCGGCGAAAACTCCGGCCCCTGGGACGCCGCGGCCAAGTTCCTTTTCGCGGTCTCCAAAGACGTCCTGAAATTCATCGAGCAGGTCAAGCCCTCGGTCCGAGGCGAGATCGAGTTCCAGGAAGCCTTGATCCGGTTCCTGGCCGCCAGCCCCGGCCCCGCCCTGGGCCGCTTCGTCGAGCACCACCTGCACCTCACCAGCGTCAAAGACCTGCTCGCCATCAACCGCCACTACCTGGAATGTCACCGGCCCTTCATCATCCACCAGGAGGCCAAGGTGGGGCCGAACGTGACCATGATCCACCCGGTCATGATAGATCGCGGCGCGCATATCGCGGCCGGGGCCAGGCTGGGGCCTAACGTTTACGTAGGCGAAGGGGCGGTGATCGGGGAAAAGGCGGCGGTGGAAAATGGATTGGTATATGCAGGAGCCAAAGTTCTCAAAGGCGGCCGATACCTGGGAGAAGTGGTCCTGCCTTGATCGGAACACGGATCAATGATAAGTTAATAAATGCCTTTGGGTTCCAAGTTGAAACCGGTGGAGGGCAAAGATGGGAGCGAGAAAAATCAAGTTTAAAGAGAATTATGTGGTTGACGTTAAGGGAAAGCGAGTTGGGGTAGTGTTGAAGATCTCGGATTATCGAAAGCTCTTGGATGATTTGGAGGAACTGGAATCCATCCGGGCTTATGACGCGGCCATGGCTTCAGGTGAGAAGCCCATTCCCTTTGAAGTAGCGATCTCCAGAATTGAAAAACGCCGGGGATGAGTTACTCCCTGGAAATCCTGCCTCGGGCCGAAAAAGAGATCGCTTATCTGCCCAGACTGGATTACGGTAGGATCCGGGAAGCGATTTTTGACTTGGCCAACAATCCTCACCCGCGGGCGTGTCGTAAGCTCAGCGGCCGAGAAGGCTGGCGAATTCGGGTCGGTAAGTTTCGAGTCATCAATAAGATTGACGATGACCAGGAAATCGTGACGGTCCTTCATGTTGGTCATCATCGCGACGTCTATCGCTGAGCCGACCCCTTGACTAAATCTCCTTCGGAAGCATTCCCATGGATTGTGCGCTGAACCCTGAACAAACGCTCCTAAAGGAGCAGGTGCGGAAGCTCGCCCGCTCCGAGTTCGCTCCCCGGGCCGAGGCTTGCGACCGGGAGAAGCGCTTCCCGGCCGAGAACGTGCGCCGGCTCGCCGAGCTCGGGCTGCTGGGGCTGTGCCTGCCCGAGACTTACGGCGGCCAGGGTTTATCCACTTTTGAATTCGCGCTGGTGCTGGAAGAGCTGGCCCAGGCCTGCGCCGCCACCGCCGGGGTTTACCTCATCCACGCCGGAGTATCCTCCCGCGCCATCGCCGTCTTCGGCTCCGAGCCGCTCAAACAGAAATACCTGCCCGACCTGGCCGCCGGCAAGAAGCTCGCCGCCTTCGCCATGACCGAGCCTGAAGCCGGGAGCGCCGCCACGGACCTCCACACCCGGGCCGCGCTCAAGGGCGACCATTACCTCGTTAACGGCACCAAGCGCTTCATCTCAAACGGAAAGGAGGCCGAGGTTTTCACCACCGTGGTCCGCCTGGAAGACCGACCCGGCGCCCGGGGTCTGGGCGCGCTGGTGATTGACCGCGACTCGCCCGGCTTCTCCGTCCCCCGCGTCGAGGACAAGATGGGCCTGGGCGGTTTTTCCTCGGCCGAGCTGCTGTTCGAGGACTGTCGCGTGCCCTCGGAAAACCTGCTCCTCCCGGCCGGCCGGTTCGGCCAGATGATGCAGGCCTTTAACAGCGAGCGCTGCGGCAACTCCGCGGTCTGCCTGGGGTTGAGCCAGGCCGCGCTGGACCTGGCCGTGGATTATGCAAAAGTGCGTAAGCAGTTCGGCCGCGAGCTCTATGAGTTCCAGGGCCTGCAGTGGATGCTGGCCGAGATGAAGATCAAGGTCGAGGCCATGCGCTCGCTGCTTTACCGCGCCGCCGTCTCGGCCGAGCCTTTCCCCGAACCCATCCTCGCCTCCATCGCCAAAGCCTTTTGCAACGAGACGGTGAACGAGGTAGTGTCAGCCAGCTTACAAATCCACGGCGGTTTCGGCTACATGAAAGAAGCCGCGATCGAGCGCCTCTTTCGCGACGCCCGCGCCTGGTCCCTCGCCGGCGGCACGGTCCAGATCCAGAAGAACACCATCGCCTCTCTCCTCCTCGACCGCAAAATCAGCCAGAGGAAAGATTGACAAAATTCTGTCTTGAGCGGATAGTAAAGAGTATTCGATCGGGAACAATGGAGGTCGACATGAGTTCGGCGAAAGAAGAAGTCCGTAAAATTTTGGACCAACTGCCGGACGACGCCAGCTTTGAGGATATCCAATATCACATTTACGTCCGGGAAAAGATCGAGCGCGGCCTTCAAGACGCCGGCGAAGGCCGCGTCTTCAGCCAGGAAGAAGCCGAGCAAAGGCTGGCCCGGTGGCTTGGCAAGTAAGCTGGACCGAAACCGCCCTGCACGACCTGGAAACCGCGGCAGATTATATCGCCCGGGATTCTCCTCATTATGCCGCGGCATTTATTCGCGAGGCGCTGGAAGCCGGCCGATCCTTAACTCATTTTGCCGAACGAGGTCGAAGAGTTCCTGAATTTCCGGAAAGTAATCTTCGCGAGCTTTTGGTCGGAAACTACCGCCTGATTTATCAAGTGACCGGGGCATCGGTAACGGTCCTCGCCTTCATTCATGGCGCCCGAGACCTTTGGGCGCTCTGGCTCAGAGAAGCAAGGCAAAATTTGATTGGACCATCCTAGTGGTTCGTCCATTTTTATTTGATGGATACAGAACCACTGATCTCAACTTGGGTGCCACGGGCCAACCTCGCGTTTCGCGGGGTTGCCCGTGCACTGGCAAGCCCTGCGGGCTTCGCCAGTGGCACCCGGTTACTTAATCTGGTAAGCATTATTCCTCAAAATAAAATGGACAGACCACTCGTTCGATGGCCTCTACCGCGACGCCCGCGCCTGGTCCCTCGCCGGCGGCACGGTCCAGATCCAGAAGAACACCATCGCCTCTCTCCTCCTCGACCGCAAAATCAGCCAGCGGAAGGATTGATCGGGTGTTATGCTTCCTTATCTGCCGCCTGCCACTTGACACCTGACCCATTCCCGGTTAATCGCCCATAGCGCTGCTTTCAACCTTGACTTTCCCCCCCGCCTTCGCTTTAATTCACTCGAAGTTGAGAGGAGGCGAGATGTTGGCGGACCAGCGGAGGGCGGCCATGGACGCGATCTTTTTCCCGAAGTCCATCGCGTTCGTGGGCGCGTCGAACAACCTGAACAAGTGGGGGTTCCTGATCCTCCACAACCTGCTCATGGGCGGCTTCGAGGGGCCGATCTACCCGGTGAACCTCAAGGAAAAGACGATCCTCGGACTCCCGGCCTTTCCCAGCGTGACCGCGATTCCGCACCCGGTGGACCAGGCCATCTTCACCATCCCGGCCGAGCGGATCCCCGCGGCCATCGCCGAGTGCGGACCGAAAGGCGTGCGCGCCGGTATCGTCATTTCCGCCGGCATGGGCGAACTGGGCGAGCAGGGCAAGGAGCTGGAAGCCAGGATGGTGGCCGAAGCCCGCCGGGCCGGCATGGTCCTGGTCGGCCCCAACGGCCAGGGCGTGGCCTGTCCCAAGGCCAAGCTCTATCCCTGGATGCCGGCCTTCCTGCCTCCGCCCGGGCCGATTGCTTTCATCGCCCAGAGCGGCAACGTCCAGACCTGGGTGCTGCAATACCTGGACCGCGTCGGCTTCGGCGTCTCCAAGACCGTGAGCATGGGCAACGCCGCGGACCTCCAAGCCGCGGACTACCTCCGCTATCTCCAGCGCGACCCCGACACCCGCGTCATCGTCCTCTACCTCGAAGGCCTTTCCCAGGGCCGCGAGTTTATGGAAGCGGCCCGCTCCGTGTCCCTCGCCAAACCCGTGGTCCTGGTCAAGGCCGGCCGCACCGAGGCCGGCGCCCAGGCCGCCCGCTCGCACACCGGGGTGCTGGTCGGGGCGGACCAGGTTTTTGACGCCGCCTGCCGGCAGGCCGGGATCATCCGGGCCGACACCTTGGAGGAAGGCGCGATCTCGGCCGCGGCCCTGGCCGGGATTCCGCTGCCCGCGGGCCGGCGCGTGGGCATCGTTACCGGCGGGGGCGGGCTGGGCGTGATCGCGGCGGACGCCGGCGTGGCCGCGGGGCTGGAGGTGGCGCGCCTGGGCGAGCGGACCTGCGAGCGCCTGAGGAAACTCTTGCCGCCCTGGTGGGTGCCGGGGAATCCGGTGGACCTGGTGGCTGGACTGGGCTATGCCGGCCCGCGCGAGATCATCCCCATCCTGCTCGAAGAAGGCGACGTGGACGGGGTGATCATGATCAGCCTGGGCTGGGCCAACAGCATGGCCGAGGTTTATGCCAAACACTCGCCGCTCCGCCAGCACACCGACCTCACTCCCTTCATCGCGGAACGCCTCCAGCGCGACCGGGAGTATTGCCGCCAGCTCGCCGACCTGATCGAAAAGTATCAGAAGCCGATCTACTTTGTCGGGCCTTCCGTGGCCCACGTGATCGAGCGCGGCTGGACCGGCATGGCCGACATCCTGCGCCGGGGCTACATGATCTTCCCCAGCATTGAAAGCTCGGTCCGGGCCTTTGCGGCCATGGCCCGTTACCGCCGCTTCCAGGAGCTGGCCGGCTCCTCGCAAAAACCCCAGGAACCCCCGGCCCCGGCGCGGGCGGCGGAGCGGTAGTCCCCGATGCGGGTGGTGGGCCTGACCGGCGGCATTGCCTCGGGCAAGAGCACCGTGGCCCGGATGTTCGTGGAGCTGGGCGCGCGCCTGGTGGACGCGGACCTGATCGCCCGCCAGGTGGTCGAGCCCGGCCGGCCCGCCTGGGCTGACATCGTGGCCCATTTCGGCGAGGGCGTGCTCAATCCCGACCGCACGCTCAACCGGGACCAGCTGGGCGAGATCATTTTTCACGACGAGAAGGCGCGCCAACTGCTCAACGGCATCACTCATCCCCGGATCGGGACGGAAATGCTGGAGCAGATTCAGCGCCACCAGCGCGCGGGCGCGAACGTGGTTTTGATTGACGCCGCGCTTTTGCTGGAAAGCCCGGCCACCAGTTGGATCCGGCCGGTGGTAGCGGTGGCGGCGGACGAAGCGGTGAAGGTGCAGAGGATCATGGAGCGGGATGGCTGGAGCCGGGAGCAGGCGCTGGCTCGGATCCGGGCCCAGTGGAGCGACGAGGAGCGCAAAGCCAATGCCGACTTCGTGATTGACAACTCCGGCTCTTTGGAGGAGTTGCAGCGCCGGGTGGAAGAAGTCTGGGTCGAGCTGTTAAGCTCGGATGCCGATTGAGTGGCCACGGCCCGGCGCAAGGGAGAGTGGAGGAAAGGGCCCTGAAGAAAAAGGCGTGAGGCGTGAGGCATGAGGCTTCAGATTTTTGCTTAGCCGTCTCCTGCCTCACGCCTCACGCCTCATGCCTCATGCCTGCATGAATAGCATCCGCCATCGTTTCATCCAGACCAACGGCATCCGGCTCCACCTCGCCGAAGCCGGGCCGGCCAAGCCGGCTCCGGGAACCCTGCCCGTGCTCATGCTGCACGGGTTCCCCGAGCTGTGGTATTCCTGGCGGCATCAACTGGCGGCGCTGGGAGAAAAATTCCCGGCCGCGGCCCCGGACCTGCGCGGCTACGGCCAGAGCGACATTCCCGCGAGCGGCTACGACACCTTCACCCTGGCCGCGGACGTCGCGGGCCTGATTGACGAGTTGGGCGGCCGCGTTAACCTGGTGGGCCATGACTGGGGCGGGCTGGTGGCCTGGCACGTGGCGCTGGAATACCCGGACCAGGTCGCCCGGTTCGCGGTCATCGCCGCGCCGCACCTGGTGCGTTACTGGGAGGTCTTTTGGTCGAGCCGACGCCAGTTCAAAATGAGCCTCTACGTGCTCGGGTTCCAGGTCCCCTTTTTGCCCGAATGGCTTATGAGCCGGAACCGCGGCGAGTTGCTGGCCTCAACGCTCCAGCGCACCGCCCGGCCCGGCACCTTCACCGAGGCGGACCTGGAAATCTTCCGCCAAGCCTGGTCGAACCGGACGGCGATGCGAGCCGGGGTCAACTACTACCGGGAAGCGCTGCGGCGCTACCGCTCGGCACGGAAATTTTATTCGAGCCGGCAGGTGCAGTGCCCGGGCCTGGTCATCTGGGGCGCGCATGATTTCGCGCTCTCGCTGGACCTGACCGAAAAGCTCGAGCGATTTTTTGTGATCCCGCCCCGGATCGAGATCATCCCCCGTTGCGGCCACTGGCTCCAGCAGGAAGCGCCGGACCAGGTCAACCGGCTCTTACTCGAGTTCCTGGAAAGAAAGGACTGACATGGCCTTGATTGATTCGGTTGCGATCCAGCCCGATCCGGATTTTTCGCGGTTTCGGAAAGTGCTGCTCCGCCAGGGTCTGCCGGACCGGGTGCCGTTTTATGAGCTGTTCGCGGATAAGCCGATCAAGGACGCGATCCTGGGCAAGCCTTGCCCGATCGCCCTGATCCCCATGCCGGAGATGGAGCAACAGCTCCGCAACGAGATCGAGTACTGGCGCCGGCTCGGTTTTGACTATGTGCCGGCGTCGCCGCCTTTCCTGTTCGTGGCCAAGGCCTCGATCGGCAAGGACACCGCCAGCCTCACCCTCGGCGCGCGCTTCTGGTTGAATGAACCCGCGACCAACATCATCAAGACCCGCGCCGACTTCGAGCAGCACCGGTTTCCCGGGGTGGAGATGATCAACTGGAGCGCCTTCGACCGGCTCTGCGAGCTGGTTCCCGAGGGCATGGTGGTGTTCGGCCAGAGCGCGGGCGTGCTCGAAAACGTGATGTGGCTGATGGGCCACGAGGGCCTGGCTTTCGCGATGGCCGATGACCCGGAGCTGGTGCAGATGATGTTCGACCGGGTCGGCGCGGAGCTGGTGAAACTCGCCGAGCTGATGCTCGAGCGGCCGCAGGTGGGCGCGATCCAGATGGGCGACGACCTGGGCTTCAATACCGGCACTTTCATCTCCCCGGCCGCGCTCCGCCGCTACGTCTTCCCCTGGCAGAAAAAGATCGTGCAGGCCGCCCATGCCGCGGGCCGGCCCTTCATCCTCCACTCCTGCGGCAACCTGACCAGGATCATGGACGACCTGATTGACGAGGTGGGGATTGACGCCAAGCACAGCTTCGAGGACAAGATCATGCCGGTGGCCGAGGTGAAGCGGCGGTGGGGGAAAAGGATCGCGGTGCTGGGCGGGGTGGACGTGGACGTGCTGGCGCGGGCCTCGGTCGAGGAGACCCGGGCCTACACCCGGAAGGTCATGCAGGATTGCATGGCAGGCGGGGGCTGGGCGCTCGGCTCGGGCAACTCGGTGGCCAATTACCTAAAGCCGGAGAATTATCTGGCGATGCTGGAGGAAGGGTGGAAGTTGGGAGGATACTAGAGTAGATATTTACAGTGCCTCTTGCCGACTAGGGGTTTCAGTGATACGATGAAATTTAAAGGGCTAAACTATGGCTGAGATAAACTTGGGACAAGCCGAAGCGGACGCATTAGTGGTGATGGAAAAACAGCGGGTAGATGATACAAATTATTTATTTCCCGATCCTGGAGAGGCGATTAGTGTGCCGTTAGTCTCGGCCGATAGACGCGAGAACTTTTTGCTCGACGTAGGCCGAGGCCGAATTGACCTAGCCAAAGTTAAATACCAGAACCGAGCGCGGCAGGTCGTAGTTCTTGTCCGGTTGGAACTTGCCGGCCCGATGCACCGAAATCCTGACGGAGAGGAAATTCCCTGTCCACATCTCCATCTTTATCGAGAAGATTTCTCTGATAAATGGGCGTTCCCGGTGCCCGCGGGCAGGTTTGCGGATTTAACCGACCGATGGCGAACGCTGGAGGATTTCATGCGCTACTGCAATATTACTGAGCCTCCGACATTCCAGAGGAGGTTATTCACATGATCGAGGAGATTCGCCGCCTCCTGGATGAGTACCTGGATTGGTTACGGGACAAGACGACTCTTCGCCAGGTTAGCGATCATTGGGTCGAAATTACCACTCCCTATCTCGATCGCCACAATGATTGTATGCAGATCTACGCCAAGCGCCAGAATGGGGTTTTTTTACTCACAGATGATGGTTACATCATCCAGGACTTGAAACAATCAGGATGTAACCTGGATAGCCAAAAGCGACAAGCTCTGCTCAAAATGACCCTGAACGGCTTTGGGGTAAGACTCCATAACGAGGCATTGGAAATTCACGCATCAGAAGACAATTTTGCCTTACGCAAGCATAATCTTTTGCAGGCCATGCTTTCGGTGAACGATCTTTTCTATTTGGCAATCCCGATGGTTGCCAGCCTCTTTTACGAAGATGTTGTTGCCTGGCTTGACTTCCATACAATTCGCTACACCCCAAGTGTGAAGTTTGCTGGGAAGAGCGGTTTCGACCATCTTTTCGATTTCGTAATTCCCAAATCTCAAACCCAGCCGGAGCGAATAGTGCAGACGATCAACCGACCCAGCCGTGAAACTGCGGAGGCAATGGCTTGGTCTTGGCTGGATACCAAGGAGGTCAGGCCGTCTGATTCTCGATCCTATGCATTACTTAATGATTCCGAGCGCCCTGTTTCTGCCTCTATTCTGGATGCTCTAAGGAATTATGAAGTGAGGCCAGTACTATGGGGCCAGCGCGAAGAAGTAAAACAGGAATTAGCCGCTTAAGAGAAACCCAAGTCGAGGCAAGCGTGGCTATCCATTCCTAATGAGATGCGGGCCTACCCAAGGAAAGTCAGAGAGGTGCCTGTCCCAAAATGAACCGGTTGATGTCCCTTTTATTGATGGGCTTGATCGCGACCGCGGCGCAAGCCGCGGAGTTGCCGGCCACCGAGTTCGATGAGATGTATGCGGACGTGGCCGGGTATGCCCTGGACCCGAAGCACAGCCCGGACTTGGCGCACGGGGTGGTCGAGATCGAGTACGGCGATGCCAAGGCCTATCTCCCGGCCTGGGTCTATGCGCGCGACCGCCTGCCCGGGGACCAGCCAGCCGAGTTCGAGTTCCAGATCGCCCGGGCCATGCACCAGCGCTACCGCCAAAGCTTCGAGACGATCCAGGAGCACCCCTTCAAAATTTTCCAGGACCTCAACGCCGCCATGGACGCGGCCATCGGGATCGAGGGAATTCTACGGGCCTATGAGCACGATCATTCCGAAGATTATCGGCGGGTGGCCCAAAACTACCTCCATTTTGCTCAGCCGTTAGCCAAGCACCCGGGCCTGCTCATGGCTTACCATATGCAGCCTTATGGCCCGGCCACGGTGCTCGCGGGCGGGGCATGGTTTTACCTGGAATACGCGCTGGCCGTTGGCCCGGCTGACCCGGACCATGATGCCTACGAGCGCCTCGGACTCAGCATTATCGAGAAGATGGACCGCAAGCTCTACTCGGAAAAAAACCACGCCTACCGCTACTCCTGCCGGCCGGGTTATGACTTTGTCTACGTCTATGACAACGCGGTCATGGTGCAGGCGCTGGTCCGGGCCTACGTCCTGACCGGGGAGCGGCGCTACTACGAACGCGCGGTTTCAATTATGAAAGCGCTGGAGCAGGCGCTGGACCATCCCGACTATGGCGGCTTCCTGGCCGCAGAGGACAACCCCCGTTATTGCCGGCAATACGAGAAAGTCGGCCCCCAGTATAACCGCGAATATATGGCGCTCTCGGCTCACAACTACCTGGTCTATGCCTACCTAACTTTGTATGAGGCGGGCGGGTTTCAGGATGAGGAACTGCTGGCGAGAGCGGCCAAATGCCTGCGCTTTGAGCGGGACCGGCTCTGGGACCGCCACGGCAAGATCCAGCATCATCTCGAGCGCGGAAAAATCTCGGACCCCAAAGATTATTGCATGGGCTGCAATTTTCAAACTCTTTATCATATCGTGCAATACAAGGCCGCGCTCCTGAAAATTCCCACTCAGGGTCTCAGCCCGGCAACGTCCCATCATTTAAAGCTGGAACTCTTGCCCCAAGGAGTGGGAGGAAGGCAGCCGGCGGGGGAAGGAACTCAGGACAATCCGAAATTGCAGGTATTGAAATAACAAGGAGTTACAGAAAGGTGCCTGTCCCAAATAAGATCCTATTTTCGCCGGTAAATCCTGAAATCTTTCTCCGCCAGACCCACCCTATAATCCGATTGCAAGATTTGAATCAATTCTTCAAAAGTGCGGGTGCTATCTCGGTCTTGAACGAAAGGTTTATCCGCGGCCAGGACCTCGATGATCAACTTGGGTTTGGAAAGCCGCAGGCTGGCGATAAAGCGACGACGCAAATCCTGAATGTAAGGATTGGAGACGTGATGGTAAAATTCCACGTCATAAAGGAAAGGGGTGGCCAGCCGCGCTCGGGCGAGAAGCATGGCCTGAATCGCGCCGCCGGTCCAGTCCAAGGGTTGGACCCGATCGCCGGGCTGGAGGTGTGATTTCAAATAGGCCGCCATCTCGTCCACCCGCCCTCTTTTCGGAGGCGTCAGGGAAAAGGTGCTGATGTTAGAAAGGGTCGCGTTGGGGGACCGGACCACGTTATAAAATCTTTTCAGCGTGTCCCGCGGCCCGATCGAAGCAGAGTCGCTGGATCGCTGTCCCGCCAACAGGATCACGAGGACAAGCAAAAAGAGGGGTTCGATCGTGACCAGCCTGGAACCCTCCGTAAAACAGAGAGAACTCAAGAGAATCGCGAAGTAATAAAAGACGATCCAGTGGTAAAAAAAGAACTTGCCCTGAGTCAAGGGGTAGAGGCCGAAACAAAACGTCAGCGCGACCAACAAAACGACGGCGCGCTTTGCCGGCGAGGAGCGGCCGGCATAAATCAGGGAACTCATGCTTCCGAGCAGAGCCGGAAGGAGCCACTCCGGATTCCCTCCCAAAGCGAGAACCTCCTTGATCATATATTGGATTCGCTCACTTCCGGAAAGGATCTGGCGCGGTCCGGTCAGCTGGCTATAAAGCGGCCAATAATGAACCGCCATGTCCACAAAGTAGGACCAGGCCCCGTTTCTTACCAAGTAAAAGACCAGGACCAAGAGGGGAGCCGCAAAGCCGGCCCCTGCCGCCCCTAGAAGCCAGGCGAGACCGCGGGGTTGAAACCCCTGGGGGCCGTCGGCGTGCTTTTTCTCGAGGCAGAGATATACCAGAAAAAATGGAAGGGCCATCGCCGCACTCGGCTTGATCGTGGCGGCCAGGCCGAGAAGGAAGCCGGTGGCCGCGCCTTTAATCAAGTAGTTCAGCCGGGGAATGGAGGTGGAGACCAACAGCGCCAGGACCAGGGGAAGGATGAGCAAATAGTCTCGCTCCATGCTCAAGTGAGGACCGTACCAGAGATAGAGCAAGCCGAAGCTCACCGCGCTGGACCAGGCGGTCTTCCAGCCGAACTTTCTCATCACCGCCGCGGTGGTCGCGAGGGTGGCGCTCAGGTAAACCAGGTCGGCGCACCGGTAGGCGAAATCATCGTAGCCAAAAAAATTCCCGATCCCTAAATTGATGAAATAGGTTCCGGGAAGGTTGACGTCAAAGATATCGCGGTAGGGAATATAGTGATAGCGATCCATGAGGAAGGCGACATAAAGAAAGATCGGGGAGTCCAGGGCCAGGCGCCAGTGCAAAGAAACCATTGCCAGGTAGATCAAGATGAAACTCAAAATCGCGAAGCTGAGGGCCAGGAGTTTATTGACCATGTTTGGTCTTGCCGGCCGATGGGGCCTTTTTCTTCGTGGTCGCTTTTCCCGCCTTCGCCGGCGGCTTGATCTTGGTCGCGGGCTTTGGCTCCTGCTCCGCCTTCTCCCGCGCCTTCAATTCGACCAGGCACTGGATGCCCTCGCCGTACTTGAGGGTGGTGAAACAGCCGTTGCAGGAGATGCACTTGGCCTTGCTGAGATCGCCCGCTTTCCAGCGGTTCGGGAGGTTCGGCTCGCGGATCAGGGGCCGGCCCAGGGTCACGAAGTCCACCGCGCCCGAACCGATGGCCGCGGCGATCACGCTCGGGCTTCGGAACCCGCCCACGACCATGAGCGCGCACTTGACTACCTTGCGGGTTTGCCGGGCCAGGTCCAGGAAGTAGGCCTCGTCCGCCTCGGTCTTGATCTTGGTCCGCGCCGGACCTTGGCCCGAGGCCGGACCGCCCGCGCTTACCTCGATCGCGTCAATGCCCAACTCGGAAAGCCTCTGCGCCAGGGGCAGCGCCTCCGCCGGAGTGGTCGAGCCTTCGATCAGGTCGTCCAGGTTGAGCTTGATGAACACCGGCAGCTTGCCGGCATTGGCCCGCACCTGCTCGTAAACTTCGAGGGCGAAGCGCATCCGGTTCTCGGGCGAGCCGCCGTACTCATCCGATCGCGCGTTCCAGCGGGGCGAGAGGAACTGGCTGACCAGGTACCCGTGCGCGCCGTGGATCTGGATGGCGTCAAAACCCGCGGCCACGGCCCTTCTCGCCGCTTGCCCGAAGTCGGCGACAATCTGCTTGACCTCGGCCGTGCTCAGCGCCCGGGGCGTGCCGAACGCCGGGTGCTCGATCGCGCTGGCGCCGACCGGGGTCTTTCCTCCCGCCATCTCGGGAGTCGTCTGCGGCCCCACGTGGGCGAGCTGGATGCTGATCCTGCCCCCGGACCGGTGCACCGCCTCGGTGAGCTCTTTAAAACCAGGGATAGCCTCATCGCCGGCGATCGCGGTCTGCCCCGGGCTTTGCCGGTAGTTGGCCCACACGCTGGTATAGCCGAGAATGATGAGGCCGACCCCGCCTTGGGCCAGCCGCTCGTGGTAGCGGACGAGCTTGTCCGTGATCAGACCCTGGTCATCACCAAGCCCCTCCCACACCGCGGAGCGGACCAGGCGGTTGGGCAGCGTCAGCGAGCCGAGCTTGCCGGCCGTGAACATGTCAGCCATTTAAATTTCCTCCTCAGGTGGATTGCGAAGAAAAATGATTAAATCCGCCAGGCGCGTTCAGACCATTTTAAGAGACAACTGGACGGGAATCAACTTGGCTGTTAAATTAGAGTCAGTGGAGGTTAGGTCCAATGTTCGCTGATCCATCCAGCCGGCCGAGAGCGGACAAGGTGCAGACGCTGGCGGAGAGTTTTTATGCCAAGGGTCTCGAGTTGGCCGAAGCCGCGGAAAAGGAGCTGGGAAAAAAGGCCTACGCCCTGATGGAGCAGGCGGCGAAAAAATTTGAGAGCGCCCTGGCCGTCGAGCCGACTTTGCGGGACGCCAACTATCAATGGGGCGCGGTGTTGGTCTATTTGGCCGAGCGGACGCAAGGAGAAAAAGCGCAAGAGTTGTGGGGACAAGCGGTCGAGAAGTTTGCCGTGGAGATCGAACTCTTCCCGCCCGAGCCTGACGCCATCCGCGCCTGGGGCTGCGCTTTATCCGGCTGGGCGGAAAGCAGCGCCGGCTCAGAGGCCGACCGGCGGTTCGCGCTGGCCGGGAAAAAATTCTCGGCCGCGCTGAAACTCAAGCCCGACCAGCCCGAGGCCTGGCACGATTGGGCCGTGGCGCTTTACGACCAGGCGAAAAAGAAGACCGGCCCGGAAGCGGAACGACTGCTGAAACTGGCCGAGAAGAAAATCCGCGCCGCCCTCAAGCTCCAACCCGACTTTGGCCTGGCCTATGCCACCTGGGGCGCGATCTATCTTCAGCGCGCCGAAGGCAACCCCCAAGCGATTGCCACCCGGTTTTTCCGCAAAGCCCAACGCGTGCTCCTCCAGGCCGAAGACCTGTCCCCGGGATCGGGCGCTTATAACCTGGCCTGCATCTCTGCCGAACAGGGCCGCGAGGCCGAATGCCGGGCCTGGCTGCAGGAAAGCCAGGAGCGCGGTCAATTGCCGGCCTGGGTCCATATCGCCTCCGATCCGGATTTCGACGGCCTGCGCCATAAAAAATGGTTCAAGTCCTGGTTCGCCCGCTTGCAGTCCTGACTTGATCCGCTAAAATACCGTCATGCGTAAGTAGGGGCGCGATTAATCGCGCCCCTAATTCATGACTATACAAATCTGGTTAAGGAAGGAAGTTCAACCCCATGGCTCCGCATCTTGTCCCCGGCTGGCTGCACAATCCCGGCTGGCACTGCGCCTCCACCGCGCTTTCCGACGCCACCGCCTTCCTCGGGCATCCGCTCTCCGAGCCGGCCCTCGGAAAACATCTCTACCATGGATTAAACGTCCTTGAATGTGCCGAAGTGGACGGATGATTGGCTATTGTAAAAGATCGCTGGACGGGAAGCACCCGAGTTGGTATTTGTGTCAAGCACCTAAATCTCCGGCTCAGAAGCAGGGGCTGGGCATGCCCCTACTATTGAGGATCGCAAAATAGGTTGACAGAAAAGCTCTCGGCAGGTTTGTAGCCCACCCTTGTCTGCAAGGGTGGGTTCCGGGGAAAAAGCTCG
>Ga0315282_10004721_pt1 | contig 23624 bp, 26 predicted proteins | sample YL17G07_20_MG_FD_203693 | JGI IMG/M metagenome (GOLD analysis project Ga0315282, IMG submission 203693) | Sediment microbial communities from Yellowstone Lake, YNP, Wyoming, USA - YL17G07_20 | ecosystem: Environmental > Aquatic > Freshwater > Lake > Sediment | place: USA: Wyoming | collected... | reverse complement strand
ATAAATATAGCACATAGATAACAATTACCCTCAAGGTTTAGGGGAGCTGGGACCGTGACCCGGCTGAGAGGACAGTTGAGTACTGTCGACCCTTCGAACCTGATCCAGGTAATGCTGGCGGAGGGAAACAGAATGACGGAACAAGCTAAAACCGCTCAAAGAGTGAAAATTCTTTCGGAAGCAACGATTTTCATTGCACTGAGTATTGTGTTGAAGGACGTTCTACCACCAATCTGGCATATGCCGCAAGGCGGATCCATCACAATAGCTGGACTAGTTCCACTCATATGGTTTGCACTGCGAAGAGGAGCAAAATGGGGGATTTTTGCAGGTTTCGTCTATGGACTCGTTCATGCTCTCCTTCCAGGGAGCTACGTAATTCACCCTGTTCAGGGATTGTTAGATTATCCGTTGGCCTTCGCAGCTTTGGGTCTCGCGGGACTGTTCAAGAATGTACGTGTAGCAGGACCTGCAATAGGCACGGCATTAGGCATATTGGGAAGATTCACGTGCTCCTTCCTTTCAGGTCTACTGTTCTTCGTTGAGAACCCATTTTCAACAGAAGGGATCATTGCATCTGCAGTATACAACGGAACCTACCTGATCCCAGAATTCGTCATCACCATAATCGTCCTCTACGTACTCCTTGGAACAAAGCTGTTGCACGTCTACGAATAGTCTTGCACCCCACTTCTACTATGATTGACTTTCGGAACGAGAGTGCTAGACGCGGATTCTTTCTGGGCAACTGTAGACGTTCATGCGTTTTCCTCGCACGAATCCAATTAGGGTTAAGCCTGTGTCTTTAGCAATTGCAATGCCAGAATCTATTGCCGCGGCTAAAGAGGCTACTATCGGCAAACCAACCTTGGAGGCCTTGAGCACGATGTCACCAGTTAGTCGTCCGCTTAAAGCAAGAAAGCACTTGCCAAAATCAGTCTGTTTTGATACTGCAATACCAATCACCTTGTCAACAGCATTGTGGCGACCGACATCCTCAGCAGACCCCACGAGACTACCATCACCCTTGTAGATTGCAGCAGCATGCACCCCGCCGGTTTTTCTGAAAGTCTCTGCAATGAAGTTCAGACGGTTAACACAACTCAATATTACGTCAGCTTTCACGGTGAGGTCTGATTTGATCTTCAGCTTCTTGGAGGGTCGATAAGGTCCTGTGCTTCCGCACGCTGAAAAAATCACGCGTGAAAAATGCTTGGACATTCTGAGTCTTTTGTCAATATCAACATGTGGCTTCAGTTCAACGCGGCAAATTCCATCTTCTTCTTTCAGATCTACTTCTTTAATCTCTTCAGGAGATTTCAGAATGCCTTCAGAAAGTGCGTGTCCAACCGCCAGTTCTTTCAGGTTGGATGGAGAACAGAAGATCGTTGCGTAGTGGGTTCGGTTCAAGAACATATAGAATGGTTTTTCTTGTGCCACATTGTCTGTTGTTTCCAGAGCTTTTCCTGCTGAAACGTCAACTCTGACAATCTTGACTTTAAGCATAAGATTCACTTCTTGAGCTCCGAAAGGACAAAATCCACAACTTCGTCCGCGATGTTGACCTTTGCAACCGACTGCAAGCCCCTCCACCCGGGCTGACTGTTCACTTCAACGACGACTGGCCCATTAGAGCTCTCAAGAATATCTACTCCGGCAATCCTGCAATCGATCGATCTTGCCGACTTGATTGCAAGCTTCTCAACTTCATGGTCCAGATTGATCTTTTCAGGTCGAGCCCCCTGACTATAATTGGTTTTCCAGTTGTCTGCAACGCGTTTCATCGCTGCTATGACATGGTTTCCAACGACGAAGGCCCGGATGTCTGAAAAGCCGTGAGACACGAATTCCTGAAGGTATATCACGCCATGGTAGAATCTTATTGACCTGAAAACCGTGCACGCGATTTCTATGTCGTTCACTCGGGTTGCTCCGATTCCTCGGGAGCCAAAAATGGGTTTCACGATTACGTCACTCCCAAGTTCTCTGAAAGCTTTCATGGCTTCCTCAACGTTTTCCGTCACGGCTGTGCGGGGCACGGGCAAGCCATTTTCTTCCAAAATCGCCAGAATGTCATACTTGTCCACGCAATGCTCTATTGCTTCGGGCGGGTTGATGACGTACAGCCCTGAACGTTGGAGGCGATAGAGAATGTCCATTCTGAAGACAAGTTCCTCAAGCGACCCTCGACCGATTGGCCGAATTATCAACGCGTCTAATTCCTCTTTGACGTTGTGCTGCCCTGTTTTCAGCATGGGATCATAGCTAACATGGGCCATCAATTGCGGAAAACTGAAGCATACATGAGGGATGTTGCGTTTCTTTAGTGCTTCCCGGAGTTGTGTGGAGCTGTAAGAATTTCTGTTTTTGGTTACGATGCCCATCTCCAAAAAAGGGACCTTCTGACCAGCATGTCAGAGATGCTAATTAACTGGGTTCTTAAAGTTTCCGCGGTGCGTAAAGGCTCAGAACATATGAATGGAATGGACAAGTTGTTTTGCGTCTTGAACTCTTTCGGAGAGGTTCAGGTCTAGGTATGCTCCGTGATCGTTGAAGTATGGTGGGCCTTTTCGAGAGAACAACGTCAAGATTTTCCCATCGTGGTTTATCTTGAAGCCTTCTTGACAAGGCTCATGACCTCTGATTAGCACCTTGAAATTCAATCTGTGCAAAGTCTCGTCAGTTATCTTTTTGCCGAAAAGCTTACCAGCGCCGCGTGGGGAAGGCCTTGTTTGATCTGTAGCCTCGTCTGGGTCGCTCCAAAGCATGTCTTCGAGCAATGCTTGTTTCGGATGTTTCAGGTGAGCAAACGCCAGATCATCTAAGGTTCGAGCTTGTATCGGCAAGCCTCCGTGAATGATGAGGTACTTATCCTGAACTGCCGAAGCAGTGTAGAGGCGTTGGTGAAGTGCAAGCAGCTTCTTGTACGCTTGTGTCCACGTTTGGCCGAATTTCATCTGAAGCTGAGTTGGCAAGTCGTGCGGAGAGGCCATAAGGTCCTTTGGGCCTTCATGGTTCCCGCGCATTAGAACCACTTGCTTTGGAAAGTGAACCTTGAGTTTCAGAACAATGTAATAGACCTCTGCGGAAAGTGGACCGCGGTCGCCGTAGTCTCCAAGGAACACGATGATCTGGTCAGAAGCACTCTGCATCCTCCTAAGAATCATGCTTTCTTCTAGGATGTGGATTAGACTCTCGAGGTCTCCGTGCAGGTCGCCGATTATCAAGGCGTTTCCCTCAGGTTTTATCTTCACCAGTCTTCCGACAACATGCAAGTTGCCGACTTGACCGTCTTCTGACGATAGCATTGACGTGGTTTCTTCAACTATTTTCTGGAATTCTTTGCAAGGTGATTCAAAAGCTTCTTTAACAATCGTGGAGAGGCTGGGCTGCAACGGTTGAACCTCGGGTTATTCTAGGTGAACTTTCCTGTCTAAGAAGTCCATTATGTTCTTCTCGATCTGACTCTTGTCCCTGCTGATAGTTTTCACGGTCTCGTCGCGCTTTCTTTGCAGGGCTTCTCTTTCAGATTCAACAATTCCTTTCTTCCGCCCCAGATACTCAAGACGCTCCTGTAGTTTTGATAGGTCCTGCCGCGTTGCTTCTATTTCTGTCGACGTGGAGAGTTGGGTCTTGCGCAGTGTGACTTCTTGGCTCTTTTGATGGAGCGCAACCAGAGTATCCTTGTTTGTTATGTTGGCTATCGCCAGTTCTGCCTTACGCACTTTTTCAGGCTTGAGTTTCAGTTTTCCTTCAGAAATCGAGCGGCCGAGCTTTTTCAGTATTTCTTTAAGAAGAGGAGTTCCCGACGTCTCCGAGGCGAGAGCTTCAAATGGATTCTGTATATACTGATCGAGCTTGTTCAGTTCCTCAGGGGTCAAGCCGCTGCCTCCTCCGTGTGTTGCAAGGGACTGGAGCTTCACGAACGGTTTTTGAAGAGGCTGCAGGCTGTGTTTTACCTCCACGGAAAGAGCCTCTATCTCTTTGCTTGTCTCGTCAAGCTTACCCATGCTTCCTTTGCTTCTGAGTTCACTAATCTTCATTTGGGTCTGGGCAATTTCGCCTTCGACTGAGGCTTGTTCAGCCTCGATTCGTGTTTTTTGACTTAGCAGTTTCGCCAGTTCCTCCTCGCTGGCCAACACTTCATCGATCAATCGAAATGTCTCTTCCAACATTTTGGTCTTCACGTATTCTTTAGAAAGAAAATATTCGAGGACCCGCAGACAGTCTTTGGCCTTTTCGAAAACAGCTGAGAATTTTCTTCTGTCAAGAATGAAGAAAGGTGAGATTCTGGGGAACCAGTTCGCAACATCCACATCAGTAACAGCAAAAGCCTTCTGAGTGCCCTGCACGAAACCTTCAAGCGTTTCGTATGAAACCTGCTCAGGGATTTTGATGGCGCGCATCCTGTCAACAAACAAGCGAGCAAGTTTGTTCATGGCCCTAGCCCTGCCATAGGTTTTCATGTTTCTTTTCTCAATTTCCTTTGCACTGTTGTCCAAGAGCATCCTAGAGACTTCAGCGAGACTGTCTAGGTTTCTTCGCATCTCATCAAGAAGCTTTCTAGCTTTGGCATGCACAGGAATAAAGGTCTGTCCAGTCTCTCTGTCTAACCAAGAGCGGATGTCTTTTGAAAGAAGCTTCACCTCAGACAAGTATGTTCCCATAGAAAAATATGCTGAAGGCATATTAATCTTTCAAGACGTTAAGGGCCTACCCTTTTTTGGGTAGTTACTCTTAAATAACAACCCAAACTATCAGGATATAACACTTCGAGATGAAAAAGAATGGACGCAAAACAGACAGCATTCGTTGCAATGATGAGCGCCATGGGCATTGCACTCTCTTTAATCTCACTGAATATTGGACTAATATCGGTCGCAGTCCCAGGTCAAGGTGCCGCTGCATTGGACCTTTCTCATCTCGCAACCTTCGTAGCCGCCGTTTTCGCCGGACCCTACATTGGCGCTGCAGTCGGATTTCTAAGTGGAACCTACGCGGGCTACTATTTTGGCTATGTGGCAGGTGGTGGTCTCGGACTGCTTTCGCTGATAGGTGTACCCTTCGGAAAAGCGTTGACTGGGCTACTTGCAGGGTTTCTCTACAAGAAGCTGAAGATAGGCAGCAGTTCTCGACGCTCCATTTGGGCCATCCCGATCACACTCTTTTCTTACGTTCCCGAGTGCATCTACACGGTCATCTACTTTTTGTACATAGTCACGTTAGTCGGCACTCCAGCAATGTCTTTCATGCTACCTCTTGTCATTCCGAAAGCGTGGTTAGAGATAGGAGTAATGAGTGTCATAATGGCAGCGCTCGCCGGAAACACGGGATTCAGGGAATTCATAACGAGATTGTTTCCTTCAAAGGTAGAGAAGACACAGAACCGTGTGAGGTGAATCTAGCTTTTCTCTACGCGCCGAAAGATTGTTTCATGGCTTTGTCATTGATTTCTCCATTTATGTAGGTATTACCTGTTTTCACGTTATTGACGATTAGAACAGCAGGTGCAAACAGGTCAGGGTCTATCTTATAGAAATCAAAACCGGCGTCCCTGAATATGTCTATAAAAGGCCTTCCATACGATTTGGAGGCAAGCGATGGAGCTTTCTCAATAATCTCTTTTAGTTTCTCTTCATCATCTTGTTCAACTGTGTAGTAGGCCGTTCCGCCGTAAAGTATGGCATCGTTTGTTCTTGCCATTGCCACTGCAGACTTTGGATGCTCAGGCGCTATGGGTGCAGACCCAAAAGCGTGAAGGATGGTCTTCGGGTTTAAGCCTAGTCTTCTCAGCTTATGAACGCCTGTTTCAACGACTCTGCCCGAGATTTGCGTCGCACCTGAAATGCTTGACGTTGGAGTGAGGATCAGCGCAAGGTTTTCGAGGGGAACTTTGCAGTCTTTGGCGAGGCGCCCTAGAACTCTGTCCGGAGGTGGCTTGTCTGTTTCTAACACTACGACTGCCTTGTCATAAGTGTCTGAGTATCCGATTTCGTCGAATATTTCCTTCGGTTTCAAAGCCAATGCTCTTCCAGGGCCAGACCCTATCGCGAAGTAGCCTCCCTCGTTTATTTGCCAGCCTGCATACTGCGAGCCCAGCGTGGCGATTGTGGGATTGTCCGAGTAGACGATTATCGTTGGAAGTTCAAGGTTTCCATATTTTCTGGAGGTTATCTCTGTTCTTGCGCAGCCGCCCATGCAGATCTCAGTTATGAGCCTTCCTGCTTCGTAACCGCCTCTAGCATTTATTCCCGCATCAACAACTGTCGTTCCACCTGCGGTTTCTTCAACTGTAACACCGTACAACTCTGGATTGTCAAGCAGTTTCTCTAGGATTTTCCAAGCGAGGCGGTTTACGCTTATGACTTTTCCCAAAGAGCTTCCTCAAATGAACTTTTCATAAGAGCCTAGGTGTGGGTTGCTAGTTTTAGACACATAAAGCTTGCCGTTTCCGTTTTCCGCAAGGTCGCCGAGAAAGACGTAGAAAGGCCCTTCAGCATCTTCCCCTTCTTCGACCTTGGCCTTCTTCTTTATACTGTCAATCGTAAAAGAGGGCAAAATAGATTCAACGGCACCGCCGATGACGATTTTTCCGCCTGACATGCACGCTCCTGCCCTGTCTTCGCAACCGTTCTTAACGTATATGGTTCCTTCACGCATGCGCAGCCCCAGAAATTGACCTGCACTCCCCAGAATTTTGATTACACCATGTTTCATGTAGGCTCCTGCTTCATTCCCTGCGTTCCCGTGAACAACTATCCTTCCGCCACGCATACCTTTTGTACTCCCGCGGTACGGTGAAGCCAAGTAATCGCCAACGTTGCCGTGAATCTCTATCGTACCGTTCTTCATCATCGAACCCGCCCATCCTCCAGTGTTGCCATACACAGTTATTTTCCCGCCGTGCATTTCAACGCCTAAGTACAATCCTACGTTCCCATGTATGACGATTTCGCCGTTCTTCATATACGACCCGATTCCTCGTACTTCAGTCACGTCGCCGTGAATTGTTATGGTGTTGTTTTTTTGCTGATTGTCTGCGCCGGATTCAGCGATTTTGAAAATGCCGCCGAGAGTTTTCTGCTTGTTTCCTTCCCACACTTTGAGTGCTTCGATCTCTGGAAGAGTCTTTTCTTCAAAGACGTTTGGGCTAATGCATTCTGCTGTGATCGGCAACCTGAATTCTCTGTTTGGGACTAGCTCAATCATCTAGACCTGCGCCTTCACGGTCATCGGGAGTGAAGCTGTGAGACAGCCTTCGCCTACGGGGTAGTTTTCGTATTCGACAGTCCAATACTCTTTGAACCTTTGTTTCAGGTCATCTGTAGTCCCACGCGGTTCAGAAACTTGGACATCAAGCCACATTGTGCGTCCGTCGACATGCCTCAACACTTCCCCATTTTTAACCACAACTTTTCCATCTTTGATCGTGAACGCAGCCCTTCTGAAAGCTTTTCTCACGGTCTTAAATTTCTGCGATGGGTCAGTCTTCTCGGGATTTATGTTGTAGATCGCTATGTCTCCGTCTGCACCTATGCCTAGGTGACCCTTGTGTGCCAGCCCCAAAGCTCTAGCCTGTCCGGCCCTCGTCACAGTAGCTATTTCGTAGAAGCCCATTTCTCGGTCAATCGAAGGAAGGAAGCTTTTGCTTTGTGCTCGCAGGTTAAGTCTCTTTAATGCTGCCTGCCTGGCTTTTCTGCTCATAAGCCATGCGATGATTCTAGGATATGACGTGAATGGCCCACCGTTCGGATGGTCTGTAGTCATGAAAATCTTCCAGCTGTCCTTCACCAGAAGAGCCAGTTCCAAGCCTATGGACCATTGGACTGCGTTGACATAGTTCTTGCGACGATAGTGAAAGGGGACGATGCCGGCGCTTGTCTCGGTTTCCACGTCGTGATTCACCCATTTGCGTCCTGTAAGCCCGTAGAGTCCGTATTGGAACGGCCCGTCTGCCGTCATGGTTGTCGTGTCCGTGAATACTATTTGACCCATATCCAAGGTCACGTGTGAGTGGTTGTTGACATAGTTTGCGATCGGTTCCGTTCCTGATTCCATACTCTTCCAGTCGTCTCCTTTGAAAGCGCTGAATTGACAGTGCGTTATGTGAATTGCAGGTTTCGTCCCAGTGGCCAAATCTTCAACGCATTTCATCGTTTCCAAAGCAGTAATGTAGTTTCCGGGTTTTCCCAAGTTGTTTGTGTGAACGTGAATCGTGTGAGGAAGATTAAGAAGCTTGTTCACTTGGCATAGGCCTCGAATTATCTCACGGGGGGTTATGCAGAAATGTGGAACTTGATCGTCCAGACTGTTGACGTTATGGCCGAATCCCCAAGCTTCTAGACCCCCAGGGTTGACGATTTTTATTGCGTAGCCTTTTGTTGCTTTAATGAGCCATGCTACGTTCCGTGCACATTCGTCGATGTTTCCGCTGGCTAGGTGCTCAAGTACGAACCACCAGTCGCCGAGAAGCGGGTAAGTTGCCTTGTCAACCATCGGAGTGTCATTAAGCTCCTCATGCGTATGCTTCGCCTCAAGAGGAGGCATGGAAGGATTCATTATTGTAGTGTATCCCATGCGTGAATACCGATAGCCAGTCGTGAAGGTAGAGGGAATGGAGCGACCGACTCCTGACCTTGTAACAGAAGTCTTACTTTCATGGTCCTTGAAGTGGTCTTCTGGCCTAAGAAGTCTTCCAGTGTTTACCTCTGAACCTGCGATGTGAGTGTGAATGTCTACGCCGCCGGGCATTACGACCATTCCAGACGCGTCTATCTTCTTTGCTTTGCGTTCATTCACACTTTCAACGACCTGTCCGTCTTTCACGGCTATGTCCATCTTCTGTCCGTCAATTCCATTAAGAGGGTCGTACACGAAGCCGTTCTTGACCAGAAGCTCCACTCATCTTGCCTCCTTGCCGCGTTCTTTCCGAACCTTCCTGACTTCTGTCAAGATCTTTCTCAAAATCTGCACATCTGGAAGTATGCCGTTTGGCGGTTTGACCACTTTCTTGAGGGGGAGAGGAACGTGGTCCATGCGATAAGCTGTTCCGCCTGCTTCTATTCCGACGAAAGCAGACGGGAAAACCACGTCAGCCACTTGGCTTGTTGCGTTGAAATGAGGGTCGATGACGATCAAAGGAGTCCTGACCAAATGCTCAACAGCCGGCCTGGGGAAATTTGCGACAGGGTCCGAAGCCACAACTAAAGCCGCATCTGATTCTCTGCGCAGAAGAATATCAACGATCGACGTCTCGCCTGGGTTGTAGCGAGGATAACCTTGCGAAAAATCGACTGCATAAGAGTAACCTGTCTGCCAAGTGAAGACCGTGTCAGCTCCAGTTACATTGAAGTGGCCGCGCATGGGCATTATCACGAATTTTGTCCGCGTGTTCAAGTCACGCACTAAAGAAAGTGCAGCGTCTACGTTACGCGCTTTGCCGCTGCTCATCGTCAGGCCGAGCCCGAAGAAAACAACGCCGAAATTGCAGCTTATCATGGCTTCGGCGACTTCCTCCAGGTATTCCACGGGAACTCCTGCAACCTTGTCTACGTCGATTTCCTGGTCATGAATCAAGGTCCTCAGCGCTTGAAAGAGCTCATAGTCTCTGTTCGGCTCGACTTGTATGAAGTAGTCAGCCAGTTCAGCGGTTCTTGTTCTCCTAACATCTACTACTATGAGCCTGCGGCCTTCTTTCTGTATTGCCGGACACGGCGCGCTTCTTGCAGGCGCAGTAAAGTCAGCCTTCTGTCGAGGAGCGATTCTTAGGGCACTTTCGACCTTCTTCTTGGCTGTTGAAGCTTTGGTCTTGACTATGTAGTCCCTCCATTCACTTTTCTCGAATCTTCCTTCAGAGAACATCGTGTACCTTTCTATGTGCCTCGGATGAGCACTCCATGGGTTGCTTCCCCAGTAAACGATCAAATCTGCCCTGTGTCTTATCTGTCCGAGGGTGCAGGTTGAAATGCCAACGTCCTGAATCCCTAAAACAGAAGGACCATGACAAACTGTAGAAGTATTGTCAATCACTCCGCCGACTTCTTCAGCAAGCTCAACACCCAAGCGTATTGCTTCACAACTCGTTGAACTCCATCCGTACAATATGGGATAATAAGCATCTGCAAGTATTTCAGCCGCCTTTTTCGTTGCCTCCTCAATCGTGGTTTCAACAAGTCTCCCATTTTTTCTTACAAGCGGTTTCAGAAGCCTGTGCCCAGTGTATCCAAGGAATTTTGCCTCAGAGAGCGAGCATCCATTCTTGACTTTGACTATTTTTCCATGGTCAATTTGCAGTTCTATGTCATCGCACAAGCAGCCGCAAACAGGACAAGTAACAGCCTTACAGGTCCGCATCCGTCTCCTTCCCAAACTGCTTTTCGAGAAGTTGTTTCAGATTCATGATAGCCTTGTCTGAAGCAGGTTCTATTTCCGCTGGGACACCTTTGAAAGAAGGCATGCCGACACTATCTGTTTCAGAGTCGGCAATTGCGTTCGCCCAAGGGCCGTAGGGCATAAAGACCACGCGTGGATGTGGACCTCTTCTTGACTTCAGGGCCCTAACAACTATAGACCCGTACGGTGTCGAAACTTGGACGTTGGTATCCTGTTTTATTTTGAGCTGCTTCAAATCCTCAGGATCTAAGTAGCACACTGCAACGTCCTCCATGTAGTCTTCCGAATTCTTCCCATGTTCTTTGCCGACGCCCTGTTCTATGGTTCGCCCAGTCACCAGAGTTACGGACAGCTTCATCTTATGCTCCAATCCAAACCACGCTTGATCTCACTGTTGTTATGACACGCGGAAATGATCTGAAGGTACGAGCATGCTATTTAGCCTAACTGATTTTTCTTCAGGAATCGGCCAACATATTTAAGCTGCAGATGCAATGATTCCCAAACGTTCAGGAATTACCATCAGAGGTCTAAAAGATGATTATTGAGGTTGAGGGCCTGGTGAAGCATTATGGAAAAGTCGCTGCCGTTGACGGCGTCTCGTTCAGTGTTGAGGAGAGTGAAACATTCGGGCTTCTTGGTCCCAACGGCGCAGGCAAGACGACACTTATGGAGATTCTTTGCGGGCTGAGGAGGCTGGATCAAGGCAAAGTCAGGGTGTCTGGTTTTGACCTTCTCAAGGATTCTCGCAGAGTACGCAGTATGATCGGGTTCTGCCCTCAGGAAACACTGCTGTATGACCTTTTGAGTGTTCGAGAGAATCTCTCTTTTTCAGCATCATTATATTCACTTGACAGAAGAAAATTCAAAGAAAGGGTAGAGTTTTCGTCGAAAGTGCTCGACGTAGGAGAGTTCCTCGACCGAAGGGTCAAACAACTGTCAGGAGGGATGAAAAGACGTGCAAACCTTGCCGCTTCGATAATCCACGATCCACCGATCATAATTCTGGACGAGCCTACGGTTGGCTTTGACCCTACGATAAAAAGGGAATTTTGGGATCTTATCAAGAGCCTCAAAAAATATGGAAAAACCGTGTTGCTTTCCACTCATGACATGTACGAAGCTGACGAAATCTGTGATAGAGTGGCGATAATGGAGAAAGGGAAGATTGCTGCCCTCGACCATCCGCACATACTGAAGAAGACAATAGGTGGCGAAACGTCGATTCGCATAAAAGTGAAAGGATCCTATGTCAAGAAAGCACTTGCACTTCTTAAGGAGTACAAGATTGTGTCCAGCGATGATGAAATCCAAGTCATTGTAGACAATCCTTGGCGAAAAATGACTGAATTATCAGCGAGGCTGAATGCAGAAGGGATTTTCACAGAGAAGATCGAGATCGTTGAGCCGAGTTTAGAAGATGTATTTGTGAAGCTGAGTGGAAGAAAACTCACGGAGGGAGAGAGTTGAACTCGATAATAGGCATCGCGGTAAAAGATATCAAGACTTTCTTCAGGGAAAGAGGAACTATCTTTTGGACCATAGCTTTCCCTGTAATGATACTGCTCCTTTTCACTGCCATTTTTGGACGCGATATACCGTTTAGTGCAAACATCGGAGTTGTTGACAACGATGGCACACGCGTCACCGCAGCGATAATTGCAGGACTGAACAGCAGCGGCCCCTTTGTTGTAAAATCTTTCACAAACAAGACTGAGGCATTGAGGGAATTGAACGCTACAAACATTCGGGCTCTTGTGACGTTCCCCACATATTTCACTCAGAATCTAGCGTTTAGGAATGCAACTGTTTCTATGGTGGTTGATGAGACTAACCCTGAAGTGGCAGAACTTGTGAGTAACGGTGTGAGAACTGTTCTCTCAGAGTACTACAAACATGCATTCAACTACACTGACCCCATAACTGTCGTTGAAGAAGCAGCTGTATTTGGGCAGAAGATTGGCTATAAGGAGAACATTGTTCCAGGAATGTTGACTTATCCGCTTTTGTTTTCAAGCATGGTTGTCTCAACAGGTGCGATAGTGTTCGAACGAGAAAAAGGGACATTGAAGAAAATCAGAGCATCACCAACTCCGCCGATAAACATGCTTATAGGCAAGGCATTGGCTGCACTGTTCCAGACATCGATATCCATCGTTATTATGTCTGTTCTCGCTGTGGTTCTGCTAGGTCCGAACTTGAACTGGAACATTCCCCTGCTTGTACCTGTACTTTTCTTCGGTTCAATGAACGGGATCGCCTTAGGCCTGATAATATCCTGCATAGGAAGGTCCCCTCAAGAAGCATCGAACGCAGCAACAACTGTGGCGATAGTACTTCAGTTCTTCACTGGAATGTACTTCCCAATCGACTACCTGCCAACTTACATGCAGCAGATCGGCCGTTTTATACCCATGACTTATGCGGCTCAAGCATTGAGGGATATTATGATTCGAAATGCTACGCTGAGCGACTTGCTTTTGCCGATTGGCACTTTGGCTGGAGCATCAGTGCTCCTGCTGGGCATTGGTGTTGTCTTATACAATAGATGGGTTCAAAGCGAACGAGATTAAGGCCTATACCCACTGAGAATACACAGGGATAGAGCAGCTCCTATTATGTCAGCGGTAGTCCCAGGGTTCAACAGACTGTCCGACCGTCTAAGTTGCTGGTCAAACCTGTGCAAACTTCTTCTCCCACTATCAGTCTTCAATCCGCCAAGGTCTAACACTTTTCTGGCGTAGACCGAGACCTTTTCGGCTCTCTCGAAACCAACCTTCCTAGCTATGAACGTATCTGGCACCTTGCCCAAAACTTCCAAGAAAGTGTGAATTATCGCTTCATTCAGGTCCATCCTGTCATCAAGCTTCTTGACGAGAGAAGGGTAGGCAACATCGAAAGTCACTGGGTAATTGTTAACCCATTCTGAGCAGATGGTATCATATTTCTCAGCGAGCCTGAACACCTGAAACAGGGAGACCTTCTCCTCGAGAATTTTAGCTTCTGATGAGGGATCGTTAACGTCCAAGTCAGGCGCTTCTCCAAGACCCGCAGGGTTAGCGATTCTAATAGCTTCATAGAGGTCAACAGCATCAACAGGAGTTGTCGATTCAACAACCAGCCTCAAAGCTTTCCTCAGCTCATGAACCCCAAATTTTTTTTCAGTTAATGTCATGCCGGCCGCAACGGCAATCGGTGAAAGCAGTATTATCGTGCCTAGCAACGTATTCCCGCCGTGTTGCCAAGCTGCGATGTCTGCTACACAATCCTTTATCAACCTGCCAAGCCCTATTTCAGCCTCACCTAGTTTCCCTTCCGCCACAGCAGCTCCCCGCTCAGCTGCACGTTCAAAAGAAGGAGTCGCCGCCACGGCTGAGGCGAGAAAATGTTCATACCTCGTATTCTCAAAGTCGGCAACCACACTGACATTTCCGGGCTTGTGTGCGCTGGCTTCTAGAAGGATTGCCACTTCCAAACATTGCGAGATTTGCTGAGAGTTATAATGCTGCATTCACCAGCCTCGTCATGCGATGTTATTGCGGAAAGTTTTATTAACGTTGTGTAAAAAGTTACATAACATCCAAACGCGTGACAGAAGCCGTTGAACGCCATGGCTCGAAGAGAACTGACAAACGTAGTGTTTGTGGCCCTCAGTGCGATGTGGATTGCCCTAACACTTGCGTGTTCTTGGATTCCAACCTACCCTATACCTGGAACGCCAGCAGTTATCACGTTTTCAAGCATTCTCTATTCCGGTCTGACATCGCCTCTGCTTGGACTTTTCTGGGGAAGCTTCTCTGGGTTCATATTCGGGTGGCTTGTTCCTTACGCTAACCCTAATACCGCGATCTTTGGTCCTCTGACTTTCCTAAGTCCGACAATGGCTGCGTTAACGAGTGGTCTTTTCTTGTTCAACCGGTGGAAGGAAGCTACCCTAGTCTTTGCCGTCCAGTTGGCAATATGGTTCTCGCATCCCTTTGCATGGTACAAAGCCATGCCAATCGTGACTTGGCAGTATTGGCTCGCACTGGCGTTGATCGTCATACCGCCGGTGAGAAAATGGGTCGTTAATTCAATAGTGGAACGTAAGCCAAAGAACCTGACCATAGCTTTATGGTGTCTCGCTTGGATTGCGTACATAGGGGGCGACACTGCGACTGGCAACAACCTTTCTGTCTGGATTTTCGGATATGGAACCCCTGATTGGTATTATGTCTGGGTTCCATATACTGCATACTACGCAGTCGCAGGGGCATTAACATGTATAGGAGCAGCCGTAATTGGCTCAGGCGCACTCTTGGCCCTAAAGAAGGCAAACATGAGAATCATCGCACTGGACCAAACAAAACCTGGAACGCAGGGCCTTCGAACCCACCTCCAAATGGCGAAAGATGCCGATGAAAGTTAGAGAAGGAGATCTAATCGAGAACCGTGATCAAGCGATCTTTGACGTGAAAGGGCTGGTTCACCCTCCTGATCAAGTCATAGCGTTTGTTCGGTATTTCCCAGATCCAAGAGGTGCAAGAACAAGAAACAGTCTGAGGTACGGCAAAGTCTACTCTCTTTCGGAACGCCTTAGACTGCTTGAGAAGAAGTGGCCCAAGTATGTTGTTCACGACCCTGTCCTCGATGAGACAATATGCGAAGTTCCAATCAATGAAGTGAAAGCACATGACAAGCCTGCTGAGAAGCTCTGTAGCCTGAGACATGAAAAGACGCTGGATCATCTCCAAAGCAAGGCCTTGCTGTTGGCTACCTCGCTGAAAGAACATTCAAACCTCCCATGGAATGCCATAGGGATTTCAGGTTCTATCTTGGCAGATCTGCACACTCCAGAGTCTGATATTGATCCGATTGTCTACGGTTCCGCAAATTGCAGAAAAGTTTATTCAACGCTAAAGGACATGCTGAAAGATCCAAGTTCACTTTTCAGACCCTACGATGCCAAAGCACTCAGAAAACTGTTCGATTTTCGTTCGAGAGACACAGTCATGACCTTTGAGGATTTTGTCCGAACTGAATCGAAGAAAGTCTTACAGGGAAAGTTCGTGAAAACTGACTACTTTGTACGCTTTGTGAAAGACTGGAATGAGATTGACGAAAAATACGGGGACATTCAATACAAGAATGTGAGATACGCAAGAATTAAAGCTACGGTTATTGATGACGCGGAGGCGATTTTTACTCCATGCACTTATCGAGTAGCGAACGTGAGATTCGTGGAAGGATCAGGACCTGAGACCATCGAGGAGATAGTATCGTTTCGCGGTAGGTTTTGTGAGCAGGCTAAACTGGGAGAAGAGGTCATTGCTCAGGGAAAAATTGAACGGGTCACGGACACAAGAGACAATTCGCAGCATTTCAGGCTACTCGTGGGCAACAACTACGAAGACTTTATTGTTCCTCAACCAAGCGAGCTGTTTCGGTCAAAGTAACTTATCTCTTGTTCAACCTTCACTGTGAAGCCGGAATTCGCAAGGAAATCTTCCACGGTATGAACGTAGGAGTCGTGAGCACCATAGGTGATTCCCATAAGCCCCTTTCCTGCAGCGCATGCAATAATCTCAACTCTCGTCTCAGCGCTGCTGACTTCTTCCAAGGTGACCAGCAATGCTGCATCGTTCTCAACTCTGAAAAAATAGTGTTCCCCCAAGATTACTCCTATCAGGGATTCTCCAGGCTTCCCAAACTCTCTTGCGTATATGCCCCCAAATTCCGATTTCAAAGCTTGAAAAACATTCTCGAAAGGGCTTTTCACAGTGCACCTCAAGTAATGAGACGTCATAGAACATTCTCCTTTAAACATGTGTTCTGAGGTTCGTGCACTTAAGTACTTGCTCATAGTATCTGGGGCAATGAGTCAAGGCTATCTGGCAGAAGCTGTTCCCTGGGGCAACCACTCTTTCCAAGTTTCCTTCAACGTATACCGTTTCGCCCTTGCGGACCTGCATTCTAAATTCTTCCAAGTAAGAGACAATTCTGCTGACCTCAGGAGCATCCTTTGCGCCTTCCAGAACCTTCGTGGGCTCGATGCCGTAGACTGATGGGATGAAAGGAGCGTCTTTGTCATCGTTGACCTTGGCGAACAATTTGGTCCAGCCTAGCTGTTTGACTCTTGTCTGCGAATCGTATTCATTGCTGGTCTCGTCCCACTGCTTGACAGGTTCAAATTCCGTCTTGATGGGTCTGCCAGCTTTTTTGTCTATGTATAAGGAATACACGAGTTTTCTGCGTTGATGCCACAAGTATTCGTCCTGACTGTAGCTTTTGAAGCGCCAAGCTTTTCCTTTCACTGGCTGATCTGTCATGAATTCGTTCATAAACGGTGAAGAACCTCTTTCGTAGAGCTGCTCTAGGGATTCACGAAGTCTAGCAAGGCTACTGCGACCGTATATGACCAAGTCGATATCCGAGAACCGCGGGTTGTAGAACCCGTGAAGCAATGAGCCGAATACGCCAAAATCGTTTACCGATACTTCTGCGTGGCTGCAAGTGGAATCCAGAACTTGTTGCATTGCTGAGTGAAGTTCATCTCTTGGCCTTGTCTCAACAAGTTCTCTGAGTTTGGTTTCGGGCTTTCGCACCTCGAAGATGTCTCGGTGTTTGACGCCGATGATTCGCTGTTGAAGCATCTCGTTGGCAATCAGGTATTCTCTGCATTCTTTTCTTACGAATTCCCAACCTTCGTCCCCGTAGAACTTGTAGTAAACGTCTTCTCCACCGTTTCTCAGTGCTCTGGGATCGTCAGAATGAAACAGTGTTTCAGGAGCGTATTCTGGGTCGCAGAAGTAAGCGTTTGTCGGATGAGTGTTTCCTAAAACACGAAAAATGATGCCTTCTCGTGTGACGATGGCATCTCGGTCTCTCAATCGCTGCACGGCCAAATGTGCTCCTCCTCACTCGTTCCTGTTCCCACGACGACCTGATGGAAACTCTTCCCTGTTTCAAGATTCTTGACATGTTCAAGCATCCCTGAAACGCGGATTTTGTCCCCTTTTCTGGCGACGTTTCTGTAGCAGCCGACCATAGATACAAGACGCTTCGGAATATTGGCTTTGGTCAAGGCCGAGGCAGCGTCTGCTGGGACGTAGGATTCAATGCCGTATGTTGCTGGACGAAACATCGATTCGCTGTCGTCTCGAATCCCACATTCAAAACTGACAGGATTTACAGGCATGTATCTGAACTGGCCATACTTGACGTCTACTTCTTCGGCCTTGCGGACCCCGTTGTACATGAATGTCCTGCCAAGATATTTTCCCTTGTACTTGCGAGCAGCGTCGAGTCGGTTGCTAAATTTGTAACTCAATGTTCCAACGTCAACAAGCCTTTTGATGGTTCGTTCAAGTCTTCTGAAGTTTTGCGCACCGTAGACAACTAGGTCTATGTCGGAGTTTGCCTTGTGCATGTTGAGCGCGACAGAACCGTGAACACCAAAATCCTGCATGCTTATTTTCGACTCTCCAGAAAACAGGTTCACAAGGTCCAATGTCATTTCCTGCAGAGCGTCCCTGTTTTTCAGGCGGGTCAGATGCTGCAGACACGCATTTGGAACGTAGACCCTTTTCACGGATGCCATGGGAACACTGATCACTTCTTTCGCTCTGAATGGGCAGAAGTAGACATAGTCTGGGAAATGAACCCTGAAAGTTTCTAAGAACATCTGGTAATTGCTTGCAGTGTAGAGTTTCTCAGCCCTGAAAAGTCTTTTTCTTTCGTACGTCCATGTACTGTCCAGAAAGTCCATGTGAAACAGTTTTTTGAACTGAGCAGGGATGTACTTCAAAAACGCAAAGACACGTTCTGGCGGATGTTCGTACCCAAAAACATTGAATATGAATCCTTCATCGGTTACGAAGGTGTCGCCATCCATAGGCACCCATCTTTGAGCGGTCGTCGCAAGCACCTCAGTAAGAGTGAGACAGGATGCCAAAAAAACCTATTGCAACTGGCCATAACGTTTAAAGAGCGAGTCCGACAGAGCATGATGAAGTGAACCTGGTTGAGCACGGATCTACATCCCTATGTAGTTTTCCTTCCTTCTGACCAAAAGGTCAGAGTACTCAGCGCTATTTTCGGCTCAAAGGCTGCTGTTGATATCCTGAGGTTTTCGCTTCGGCAAGGAATCTCTGCAAAAATCTACCAGAAAGACCTCGTCAGGAAGCTGGATTATTCCAACAAGACAGTGATTGGGAATTTGAAGTCGCTTACGAAGCTGGGGGTCTTGACAGAAGACATGGAGAAAGTCAACAGGAACAAACGCGTCACGTGGGTCAAAGCGTATCAACTCTCAGATGCTGGAAGATGGTTTGCACTCCTTCTTGCCAGAGAGAGTGACCTCTCAGACGAGGAAAAAGCGTCGATTCTGCAAAGCCTTTTCAGAAGTTACGTTAGGTGGGTGAAAGATCTTTCTGAGAAGCTACATGTAGACAAGAGAGCCTTGGAAAGGATTTTCGTTGAAGAAATGAACAAAGGAAAGTGAGTATGACGTCGGTAGTCATCCCAGTAGTCGGGGGAAAGAAATCTGGGAAAACGGCCACGATAGAATTGCTTGTGAAAGAACTGGCCAGCAGAGGCTACAGGATTGCTGTGGCAAAACATATTCCTGAGTCCGACTTCACAATTGATACGAGAGGAAAGGACACGTGGCGTTTTGCTGAGGCAGGAGCGAAAATCATCGTGGGAGTATCCCCTAGTGAAGTTGCCACGATTGAGAAAGTGCACACAGCCAGCTTCTCGGTCGATGATATCCTACGACCGTGCAGTGACGCTGACATAGTTTTTCTGGAAGGCTTCAGAAGGCTAATCGCCGCTGAAAAGCATTTTCAGAAGATCGCAGTGGTGAAGTCTGCTGGAGATGCTAGGGAGGCGGTTAAGACTTTTGAGCCTATTCTGGCTTTCACAGGGTCGTACAACACAGAGATGAACTACCCTGCGATTCCTTACGTGGATGTTTCACGAAATCTCAAGAAGCTTGCTGACATCATTGAAAATATTGTTGAAAAATGAGTTGTAACTTGAGTAGTGTTGGGCTAGGTTATGGGGTTTGGAGACATTATTTGAGGGGGAGATGGGAGAAAGGAGATAATGTAAAAGGAGACGATAACTCTCCAAACCTTTCCACCCTGCCAGTCAACAGACTCTTGTTACATCACCTTTCTAGAGGGCTTTGAAGGCCTCAGACCATCTGTTGTACATTGAGAGCATGTCGAGTGAGACGCTGGGTTTTCTTTCCTCGAGGGTTTGTCTGAAATCGTCCATGGTCAAAGGTCTCGGTTTTGCCTTCTTGTCGCTTGCCATCCCAGCCTCGAAGAACTCGCCGATGAGCTTCAGTTGGGCTGACTGAGCCACGTCTTTGATGTCGCTTCCTGAGAAACCTTCTGAAAGCCTGGCAAGCTCATGCAAATCAACATCTTGGGCTAGCTGCAAGTTGGTTGAGTAGAGTTTGAACATCATCAGTCGAGTGTGATGGTCGGGAAGCGGTACGAGTATTCTCTTCTGGAACCTCCTGATGAAAGCCCAGTCCAAGTCCCAAGGCTTGTTTGTGGCTCCAATAACGTAAACGTACAGATTCTTGCCCTTGTCTACGATGCCGTCCATTTCCTTCAAGAACTGATTTCTAACGCGGATTTCGCCGCCGACCTCATTCGAATGCTTTCCCATCATAGAGTCAAGTTCGTCGATGAAGACTATGGCAGGTTTTCCATCCGTTGCAGACTTCCGGACGGAAGTAAAGAGCTTGGCGACGTTCTGTTCGGCTTCGCCTAGCCATTTGGACATTATCGACGCGGCGTCGATGGAGACGAATGTTGCGTCGATTTCCGTAGCTACTGCTGCCGCAAGAAGAGTTTTTCCGCAGCCCGGTGGTCCGAAGAGAAGGATGCCTCTTGGCCAACCCAGCGGGAAGAGATCGGGTCTTTGCACTGGGTAGACGATGGCCTCTTTCACTGCTTTCTTTGCAGGGTCAAGCCCAACTACAGTGTCCCATTTCACGTTGGGTTTCTCAGTAACTATCAGTTCTTCGTAGCTGGACTTTCCTTCTTCTGCCGGCTTGCTCTCGGCTTCCACAGTTCCGTTTCTGGATTCTACGTGAGATGCTAGTCCAACAGCTCCTTGCAGAGCTTTTATTCTTTCTTGGTATGCTATAGCTCGTTGGATGTAGACTTTGTTGAGGCCATAATCAGGGTATAGTTGGACGAGTTGCAGGAGGCTTTCAATGGCTTTCTGGTATGTTGTGATGGCCATGCCTCTAGCGCCCTGCTTGTCCAGCCGCACCGCTTCTAAAGCATAGTTCGTTGCGGCCTTCTCAAGTTCTTGGGACGCGCTCATGCTTCTCATTCTCCAGTTTTCAATTCAACCTTAATTTTTCCTTTAGCTCCCAGACTTTCTAGGGCTTTTTCAATTTCCTCGTTTGAGGCTGACAAGTCAACCGAGCATTTTTCTAGGTCGATTTGCCCGTTACTTTTTCTAAGATAATCCAGAAGAACTTCTTCCAGTTGTTGATTCTCAACTTTCAAGCAGATTTCCTTGATTTCTGATTTTTTATAAGAAATGAGGGTTTGCGAAGAATCTTTTCCCGATTCTTCCAAGTTTCTGTGGTTTGATGTTTCTGAAACGTTGGTTGTTAACGCAACCATTTCTTTCAGTGCATTTTTCGTGGCTCCTTGAATTTTGAGAGTAGCTGGCGGTTCGGGAAGAGCTTCGGAAAGCTTTTGTTCGACGACCATAGTGACCTCGTTGAGTATTTCTTCGCCGCCCGGTGTCTTTCTGTCAACAGGAATCATCGAAGCATCAGCGTTTATCTTGGTCGAGTATAATGTTTCACTTATGGTGTCGTTCACTTTATTCAGCTCGGATGAAACGTCTGGCAGGACTTCGAACAGGTCTTGTGATACTCTTTGCAGAAGTCGCAGCGAAGGTTTGAGGTCTACGACTATGTCACTTAGTTCTTTGATTGTTTCAAGCCTCAGAATGACACGTTCAATAGCAAGTTCTACGTCGTAAAGAAACTTTATCAGCTTGCGGACTTCTGCGATCTCGTTTGCGCAGATTGCGGCTTTTTCTTTGTTCTTGTTTTTGAGTGCGCCTACGCAAGTTTGAAAAAGAATGCGGTCTCGTTCTTTGAGACGATATGATGCTTGTTCAAGCTTGTTGTTCTGGACCCTGAGCACTTGGATAGACCGGGTGGCGGTTTCGCGGAGTGGTGGAGCATTGGAACGGATGAATCCCCTGATACGCTGTCCCTCCGCCTGTTACTCTCACTTTTTCGTTTTTAGATCCCTGTTTTTCCGATTTCTTTAACGTAAACTACTACTGGCGGTTCGGGCAGTCCTGAAGCAACTGACAGTGAAGAGCCTTTTGAGCCTTCGAGTGCCCTGTTTTTCGCTTCGTCTATCTTGACGGCGTCGCCTAAGAGTATGTTGGAAACTTTGCTTTTTGTGAGTTCAAGGTCGTTCTTTTCCATGTGGATGCGTTTGATGTTTTCCTGTATTATGGCGAATGATGTGTCGTAGTATTGGTTGTCTATTTTTCCTATTGCGTGTTCGATTTCAAGGTTTACGAGTGCGTAATTGAGGGCTTTTATTTCCTCTTCGCATCGGGCTATTTCGTCCTCTATCTGTGGCTTGAGAGTTTGCGCTTCGCTTTTCAGTTGGGCTAATGCGCCGTCGAAGCTGTTGTGCAGTTCGCTGTAGAGTTCTTTGGGGATTTTCTTCTTATCCGACAGGTCCTTGAGAGCTTGGTCTTTTCGCCATAAGAGCGGGATCTGGTCACATAGGATGGATGCTGAGGTTTTGATTTCTGACAGGAGAGTGATGTCTGTACCGTCGAATTTGAGGTGTTCGGAACTGCGTTTCATGAATTTTCCGTCGCCCAGTTCGACGAAGACTGCGTCGAATTTTCCGCTTGGAGTTACTGCAAAGGAGGCTATTTTTCCTATTGTGCGTCCGTACTCGTCTTTAACGGGTTTTCCGACTGAAAGAAAAAGGTTGGGGTTTTGTGACATGTTTTTCATTCCCCCACGCTTATGAGGTCTCGGTTGAAGATTTCTCGCCTAGGGATGTTGTTGGCAGTCCTGGGATTCCTGGTGGCAAGTCTGGGAATTTCTCTTTGACTCTTTGCTCTGCGACTGTGGCTGCTTCGTTGAGAATCTTGCCTGCATCCTCGTTCACTGAGTCGAAATTCAACGTCATTCCTGAGCCTGACCCTGCTTCCATCATTATTCCGCTGAGCATGTTGCCTATTTCGCCTAGTTCGTTCTCTGCTTCTGGGAATACGCTCACTAGTCCTGCTCTTACTGACCTTAGGACGCCGACTGCTGGGCCGAGCGTGGATACTACGTCGCCTAGTTCCGAGACTGTGCGTAGTCTTAGCACGATCTGTTCTAGTGCCAACCTAGCGTTTATGATAAGCTTCTCCATCTTGCGTATTTCGGCAAGTTCGTTCGCGAAAACGTTTGCTCGTGATGTGTCGTGTTTAGTGTAAGCGTCAACTATTCTTGCAAAGATTGTCTTGTCTCTCTGGCTGAATCGTTCTGTGGCTTGGTCTAGCTTCTGAACCTGCAGTTCGATGCGGCGTACGGCAACGTCTAATCGTGGCTTCAGTGGACCTGGCGGCTTGACTGCCTCTTTGATGCGGTTGGTGAAGGGTGGTTCTTCTTTTCTTGTTTCCCATTTTTTGCTAAACCTTTCTGACAAGTTAGTTACCTCCAAAGCACCAGAGTCGCGTGGAACAATTTTAATAATTGTTAATATGGCTGAATTATGTGCGTATATATGTACAGCTATACGGCCTAGCTGAAACTGCTTTTGCCTTTAATTTTCCAACTAAAATGGAATGTAGCTGGTTTTCAGGAAATAGACAAAAAAATGTTAGTTAGGCTAAAAAGCGGCTTGAATTCAATTGCTACCTAAAAGGTGACCTGAATGGCAGAAAGGTTAAAGGTTTTCGTCATCGTCGCATTGTTGGGATTCCTGGCCGGAATCATAGCTCAGCTAACCGCAGACTATATCATACCAACGCTCATGGTAGTGCTACCACAGCTAGTCCAAATCAAATTCGTGATCTCAGGCTTCGCAGGCGCATGTCTAACACTTGTACTCATCAGCGTATGGGCATATGTCAGCGGATCCCCCGAACGCTAAACTCCTTCCCTCCCTTTTCTTTTATTCAAAAAGCCTTCCAGCGAACCAGAAAACAAGACTAGTGACTTCACCTTGTAGACCCACGTCAAA
>Ga0315282_10004720_pt1 | contig 23625 bp, 16 predicted proteins | sample YL17G07_20_MG_FD_203693 | JGI IMG/M metagenome (GOLD analysis project Ga0315282, IMG submission 203693) | Sediment microbial communities from Yellowstone Lake, YNP, Wyoming, USA - YL17G07_20 | ecosystem: Environmental > Aquatic > Freshwater > Lake > Sediment | place: USA: Wyoming | collected... | reverse complement strand
CATTGATACAAAAATGCATGTGTCGAGATGAGAATATCACGGAAAATTTGGGGACTCAAGAGGCTGGCGGAAAAAAACTGGATATGGCCAAGATGGAACACATAGGTTTCACACTGGGTCATGCTTTCAAATCCAATTCTTAGGATTTATAAATTTAGTGAAGTCAAATTTCATATTTCTTGACAAGATCTCTCGGAGGCGGAATAATTTCCATAAATGAGGCGAAAAGCCGTTGATGAATTCTAGCCAAGATAAAGTATGGGGCGCGAACCAGGCCCTGAGCTATGTACATCATATTTGATGTTGACAAAAGATGGAATATAAAGTAGAATTCTACATATCCGAGACAAGAAAGTGTCCCGTGACGAATTTCGATCGATATCTCGAGGAACAACTCAAAAATAATGAATTCGCAGAGCGATTTCGCTGCGCCGGAGAAGCTTGGGATGTCGCGCTTAAGTTGGCCTCGCTCAGAAAAAAGGCGAAAATAACGCAGAAAGAACTGGCGCAGAAGTTAAAAACATCCCAGCAGCAGATCAGTCGCCTGGAGTCCCCCTCTTACGAAGGACACTCCCTGAGTATGCTGCGGCGTGTAGCGCGCGTTTTAAACGCGGAAATCCGTGTGGAGTTCAGGCCCGCCTCACCGAAAAAGGATAAAATCGTTGCAGAATCCCGAGCCGGATATAGTAAACACAGATCTCAAAGGTATTGAGATGAAGTCTATTAAGTTCTTCATGTATGATCCCGAGCATTTTGACTTGGAGATGGTCAACCATCGGCTATTGCCTCTGAACGCATCCAAGCCCAAATGAATTCTTAGGTGGATCGTTGGTTGTGCCAGATGAATTAGGACAAATCCAATAAACAACATATGCCGAGAGATTGCTTACTCCCCGTTTTTATGTAAAAATTGAGGTCCCGGACGATAAGGATTCAAGGGATGCCCGAAACCCGCCATTTTCAACGCGTTCCGTTCGAGGATCATTTCCGTCTTTCCCGTGACGACATCCAGAGGATTCTCGGAATCGCCCAGTCGAGCGGCGGCCGGTTCGCCGAAGTTTACCTGGAATACCGGGTGTTCAATTCCATCGTCATGGAAGAAGACATCATCAAGGAGACCGCCGAAAGCATCAGCTTGGGTTTGGGCGTCCGGGTCATCGCCGAAGAGAAAACGGGATACGGCTACACAAATGATCTTTCCTTCGAAAAAATAAAGAAAGCGGCCTTATCGGCGGCGGCCATTGCTTCTTCGCCGACGACGGTCCGGGTGGTCAACTTGCGGACGGTTCATCCCCCTCACAATTATTATCGCGCCCGGGAAATCCCGCACCGGGCTCCGCTCGAGCGAAAGATCGGCCTCGTTCAAGAAGCCTACCGCGCCTGCCAGAAGTCCGCTCCGGCCGTTAAAAAGGTCAAGGCCGCTCTCCTGGATCAAATCCAGTACGTGATGATCGCCAATACCGACGGACTTCTCGTCGCCGACGCCAGGCCGCTCGTCAAGCTTTCCTGCGTGGCAATTGCCGAAAAAAGAGGCAAACGGGAATACGGATTCTCGGGCGGCGGCGGAAGGGTCGGGCTGGAATATTTTTCTTCGGCGCTCACCCCGGCCCAAATCGGAAAAGAGGCGGCCGTAGAAGCCTTGAGCCTCCTCGAAGCAAGGCCAGCGCCGGCGGGCGAGATGCCGGTCGTCCTTGCGCCCGGACACGCCGGCGTCCTCATCCACGAAGCCGTCGGCCATCTCCTCGAGGCCGACTTCAACCGCAAAAAAACATCCGTCTTTTGGGATAAGTTCGGGAAGAAAGTCGGCTCGCCCCAAGTCACGATCTATGACGATCCGACCCTTCCCGCTTTCCGGGGTTCCTATAACATCGACGACGAAGGGACACCTCCGCGCAAGACGCTCCTCATCGAGAAAGGCGTGATCAAAGGATTGCTCCAGGACAGGCTTTCGGCCGGCCTGATGAAGATGCCCTTGACCGGTCACGGCCGGCGTCAGGATTTCACCGATATGCCCATCCCGCGCATGGCCAACACCTACATCGAAAAGGGCGATCATGAGCCGGCAGAGATCATCCGCTCCGTAAAAAAAGGATTTTACGCGGACAAATTCCAGGGCGGCCAGGTTGAGGACTCGGGAAAATTCACCTTCTCAGTGAGCTCCGGTTTTCTCATCGAAAACGGCCGTCTCACGGCGCCGGTCAAACAGGCCACGCTCATCGGTTCGAATGTCGATATCCTCAACAAGATCGAGATGGTCGGCCATGACCTCGCCTTTGGGCTCCAGACAGGCACCTGCAGCAAGGAAGGCCAGGACGTCCCCGTCAACGACGGCTGTCCGACCCTCAAGATCTCGATGATGACCGTAGGAGGGCTCGAGTGACAGCGAAAACAGGCCCGGCTGACCTCCTCACTCTGGCCGAGCGTCTTGTCCGATTCGGAAAGGCCAGCGGAGCGGACGAGATCGAGGTCGGCATTGGCGACGGCACCGAGTTCGCCGTGGATGTCCGCTTGGGCGAGATCGAAAACCTCATCGAGGCCGGTTCGCGATCCATGGGCCTTCGGATTATCAAAGATCATAAAACGGCCTTTGCCGCCTCCTCCGACCTGGCCGAAGAGACGCTTCAGCGTTTGATAAAAAACGCCGTCAAACGTGCGGAGCTGGCCAACAAGGACGAGTGCGCCGGGCTTCCCTCTCTCTCATCCCGGGCCATCGATCCCGCCGGGCTGGCGCTCTTCGACCCTCACGTCGGCCGGCTCGAGTCGAAAGCCAAGATCGCGCTGGCGCTCGAAACCGAACGCATCGCCCTCTCGGATAAAAGGATCACGAATTCTCATGGGGCTAGCTTCGTCACCAATGAGGGGACCTCGGTCCTGGCCAGCTCCAACGGCTTTCTCGGAGAATTCCAAAAAACACACTGCAGCTTGAGCGTCGGCCTTCAGGCCGGAGAGACGGACGAACGGGTCGAGGATTTCTGGTTTTCCTCCCAGACGCATTTCAAAGACCTCGAAACGCCCGAGAAAATTGCCCGGACGGCCGTGGAGCGGACGGTACGCCAACTCAAGCCCCGGAAGATCAAAACTCAAAAGGTTCCGGTCGTCTTCGAGCCGCTGATGACAGCCGGCCTTATGGGCTTTTTGTTCTCTTGCACTGCGGGCACGGCGATCTATCAAAAGGCGTCCTTTTTAGCGGATAAGCTCGGCGACCGGATCGGGAACGACAAGATCACGGTCATCGACGACGGCCTGCTGCCGGGGAAGCTGGGCACGAGTCCGTTCGATTCCGAAGGCGTTCCCTCGCGGCGGACGGTCGTCGTCCAAAAAGGCATCCTGAAGAATTATCTGTGCAACACCTACGCCGCTCGGAAGCTGAAGCTCCGCTCCACGGGCAACGCCGACGGCAGCGGCGTCGGTCCGAATAATTTTTATCTGGAAGCGGGGCCGCACGCGCCGTCCGAGATCATCCGCTCCTGCGAAAAGGGACTGCTCCTAATCCGGACGCTGGGCCACGGCCTGAACCCCGTCAGCGGCGATATCTCGCGCGGGGCATTCGGCCTCTGGATCGAAAAGGGCGAGATCGCCTATCCGGTTTCCGAGATCACGATCTCGGGCAATCTGGGCGAGATTCTGAACAGCGTCGAGATGGTTGGCCGCGACCTCGAATTTAGCGGCTCGATCTGCGGGCCGACGCTCAAGGTCGCGGAGATGATGGTCGCCGGGGAGGGCTCGAGATAGAAGGTTCGGGTGGCGCTTCGATCAGCGCCACTTGCGCTGTCTTATTCCATAAAATCTAAAAAATTTAAAATCTGTTGAAGTGGATGATGCTCTCCAGTTTGCGCTTGGGGACGTGGAAGGTCAAATCGGCGTCCTGCCAGTATCTCGAGGAATCGGTCAATTCCTCGACCTTTGATTCTTGCCCGGGGTAGCCAAGGGCAAGCGCCGAATCGACTTTGTAGCGAGCGGGGATATTCAGCAGGGCGGCGACCTTAAGCTTATCGATGGAAATGAGCCAGCAGCTCGCAAGGCCCTCCCCGAGCGCCGTCAAGATCATGTTTTCGACGGCTGCTCCGACATCGTATTCATACATGTTCTTCCGGATTTCGGAGTTCACGAGGACGACGGCATAAGCCTGCGGCTCATGGCCGGGCCGGGGATTTCCTTGGGGCGCAATATAAGCCGCCCATTTCAGACAGGAAAAGATTTCTTTCCGTACTCCCTCTTCGTCTACGACGACGAATTCCAAAGGCTGCATGTTCGCGGCCGAGGGCGCCAAGCGGCCTGCGTTTGCGATTTTTTCCAGAATTTTCCGGTCGATCGGCCGCGGCTCGAACTGGCGGATGGTCCGGCGGGAGACGATGAGATCATAAATGTCCACGGCTCATCCTTCCTTCAACAGAGATTTGATCTTCTCCGCGTAATCGCGGCTGGCATTGTCCGGAGTCGCAAGTTCGATCTGGTCCGGCCGGCTGATGCCGAGCCCGATCTCGACCGCCCGCTGGATCTGTTCCTGCTCGAAGATTTTCTTCCCCATGATCGTCTGGTTCGATCCGAGCTCTTTGAGGACCGCCACACCGACGGCGTCCACGGCCACGCGGTCCGTTCCCCCGATGAAAACGCCCGCTTCGACCTTCTTTCCCCTCGACGGCCCGCCGTCGACAAAGACTTCGACGCCGTCCATAACGATGACTTTCGGTTTATAACCCAGGTTCAGTTCGGCGATCATCTTCCGCATATCGGTCTCGCGCTTGGCGTGAAGCTCCCGCCTTATCGTTTTCGGCGTCAGCCCGACGGCGAGCTTCATGGACATCGAGAAATGCCCTCCGGACCCATGCGTCTTCAAGCAGCACGTGGAAACGAGGTAGTCGGCCTCGACTGCCGCCTTAGCGATCGAGAACCCGTCATTCCAATGATTTCCTTGCGGATTGAAATGCGTCCAGCCGTCCTCGGGGAGCTCCTCGAAATTGATGATATCGAACCCCAGCTCCTGGGCCAGAGCGGGAATGCCTTTGTCCTCCATGACTTTTTTGGTCGGAGGCGGGCCGCTGCTCTCGCCAACTGTAATGCGGCCGGCGCCGCGGGCTTTTATTTCCAGGATGAGCTGGCGGAGGGTGTCGTTGTGCGTCGAGCCGGGGGCCGGGTCGGCGCTATTGAAATTCGGCTTGATGAAGATGTCTTTGCCTTTCGGCGGAGGGAAAGAGAGGAGACGCAAAACGTCCTTAACCCCTTGAGCCCGGTCCATCGTCTTGACCAGGGCAACCGTCGTTTTCCCTTCGACGGGCGCATCTTCCGAAAAATTCAAGGGCCATTTGGGCAAAGCAGCGAGCCCAAAAGCCGAAGCTATAATGAATTCTCTCCGGTTGAGCTGATGAACCTCTTTTTTCCCCATGATTGATCTCTCCTTCATTTCTATTTTTTTCTCGTTCCGCCGATCCTCATTTTCGGCATTTTTCCGATCTATGAATCGCTTTCTTTCTTGGCCATGCCCCTCAATTATAGACAAAATAAAACGAATTGGAAATAAATTTGACTATTCTTATCATTCCGATCATCTCATGTTCCAAGCGGGCGAAAATGCTGGCTGTTGGGGTTTGGGGAAAATTTAATAAAGGGGGAGATAATGAAGAAGGGTTACCTTGCCCAGCCAGCACAACAAGGTTTTTATTATCATAGTGAAAACGCCCGGAAAAATCAAGCCTTTATTTTGCTGACCGGCGACACGACTCATACCTGGACTGTCCGATGATTAATTTATTTTTATAACGAGGACATCCTTCCCGTTCCAGACCAGGCTTCCCTTTTCAAAATCCTGACGGCGGCCTGACTCAGCCGGGTATTCGTTCACGGTCGGAGGGCCGAGCTTGTCGAAGCCTCCGATCGAAAAATATTTTTCATAAATCGGACCTCGGACCCAAAAGACCTTCACGGCCGTCGGATTGAAGATCAGAAGGCTTTGGCCTTCATTCCCAGAACGCGGCTCGGCCACGGGTTTTTGAAAATCCTGAACGATGCACGATCCGAGGCTGTGGACGTAAATTCCTCCCCCATGAGCATAGGGAAAGCCGATAGCCTCGCCAAACTCCCGATAACAGGCAGTGAACATCCTCGACCTTCCGTCGGTATGCCAACCGTCGGAATAGTTTCCGACCCAGATCAGGGCTTCGAGCATGACTACGTTTTTCCCTCCGTCCGCATGGCCCACGGCCGACATAAAGGCCCTGCGGGCGACTCTTCTCGCTTTGCCTTCGGGCCGGCCGGGGTCATGGATATAAAATGACTCGTCATCAATTCCATAGACGACGACCCATCTCCCGGTCCCGATCTTTTCATCGGCAAAATAAGCAGAGGGATCGACTCGGCAGACGACAAGAGACATGCGTCCCACGGCCTCGGCGATCCTTTCGATCGTGACCTCGTTTTTCCCCGCGAACATCGTCGTCGGGATATCCTCGTGGTCCAGGACGTCGACGAGTTCTTCCGCGGTCGCCTCCGCTTGGTCATCTTCGCGAAAACCGCCCGGATATCCTTTGTCTTCATTGGCCCCGCAGAATTTCCAGCGGACGTCCGAGTGGAGCTGCGGATAACGTCGGTCGGAAAAGCTGCCGAAATCCGATTGGATCCTCGAGCCCTTTTTGTAATTGATGAGCATCACGACACAGGCCGGACCGCTGTTCCGGTTTTGATAGTCTTGGCCGAGCGCTTCGGTCCAAGCCTGCGGTGAGTTTCCAAATTGAGACAGCCACCAACCCTCGTGGGAAGTCATGGCCGGCGGCAGAAGGGCGATAGTTTTGTCACCGCCGGACAAAACGGCCGCCGGCGTCATAAAAAACAAAATACAAAAAAACAGACGAAACAGGACGACATGATCGGTCCACAGATTCATTCTCATCGCGGATCCCATCCTTTCCCCTTCATTTTTGACGTTTTAGGGCCAAGGCCGAAGGCGTCACGGCCAGTCCTCCTTGGGACGTGCATAAAAGCTCCGGAGGCAGCATTTTCCCCGAGGCGAAGACGGCATCGATCGTTTCATCCAGAGGAACCGGATTATGATACCCCCCCATGATCAAATCCGCGCAGATAAAAGCGCTCGAGGCGGCAACCGCATTTCGCGTATGGCAGGGAATTTCACACAGCCCTTGGACCAGGTCGCAAACCGAGCCCATCGAGTTCTGGAGGGCGATGGCCGCCGCGTTCACGGCCTGTCGGGCCGTCCCCGCGGCGGCTTCGACCACGACCGCGGCCGCCATGGCTCCGGCGGCGCCGATTTCCACCTGGCATCCGGCGACTTCGGCCGCAAACGTCGCTCGCCGGGCAATGATGAGGCCCACCGCCCCGGCCGCAAGAAGAGCCAGGCCTATTCGCTCCGGATCCAAACGGCGCTCTTCGGCCAAGGTCACGATGACGCCGGGGATGACGCCGGCCGATCCGCCCGTCGGGGCGGCACAAACAACGCCGCCGCTGTTGCTGATATGCAAGGCCGCTAAGGCGCGCGCCGCTGCCCTGGCATGAAGGCCCCCCACGGCCAGGACGCCGGTTCTCTCCGCTTCCAGAATCCGCCCGGCGCTGGGTGCCAAAAGCTTCATCTTCACCTTGTCGTCCTGAAGGCCATCTTCGACGGCCGAAGCCATAATTTTATACCTCCGCAGTATCTCGTTAGTGACATCCTTGGGGCTCACTCCCAAAAGCTGCGCCTCATACTCGAGGGCCGCCTGTCCCAGCGTCATATTCTTCATTCTGGCCAACTCGGCCATTTCGGCCGCGCTGCTGAAGAGAGCCGCTCCTCTTTGGACATGAAAAACGGGCGAGGCCGTCCAAATCCTTTGGACACAAGCCGTCCGTTCGAGCTCGGAGCGAAACGTATCCGGAAGCGGCCCACCCCCGCGCATGGACAAGAGAACGGTCTCCCGGCCGAGCAGGTCCGAGAGGTTCATATCTCCGTAGCCGGCATTCAAGATCTTTTCGATCCCGGGCAGATCGTGCTTATCGAGGAGGGCATATGTTTCGAAATATTTTCCGTTGATCGCGACCGGCCATCCTTCGAGCTGCTGGATGAGAACTCCGCCACCTCCCGTCGATTTCGCCACCAGATTCAAGGTCCCCCCCGACCGCCCGCGCAGGTCGATTTTGACCGTATTCGGATGATCTGCTTCGTCCAGCGGCGCGACCTCGAATTCAAGGCCCAGGCCCGCCTCAGCGGCGCATTCGAGGGCCCGGCCGAACCGCTCGTCGGTCAAATCCCATTCCAGCAGCCCCGCGGCAAAAGCCTTATCCGCGCTCTGCGGACGAAAGGTCGCGGCGTAGGAGCCGTCCGGATCGAAGGTGAACGACACGGACTGCGGTTCCTCGCCGAGGAGCGAGCGGGCCAGCCGGCCGATATGGTATGAGCCGGCCGTGTGCGAGCTCGACGGCCCGCGCATGACCGGTCCGAGGACGTCATTGAGGATGCTGATGAATTCCGAGTCGTTCATGGGTCCGCTTGGTCAAATATGAAATCAAGCCCGGCCTAAAGATTCGACCAGGGCCGCGGCGTTTTTGGTCAGAGCTTCCCAATCGTTCTTTTCGATAAGCTTTTTATCAAGGAGCGCCGTCCCGATGGCCACCGCGCAGGCGCCGTTCTTGATGAAATCCAAGGCGTTCTCGATGCTGACCCCGCCCGTGGGCATGAGACGGATCTGAGGAAACGGGCCTTTGAGATCCTTGAAATATTTCGGGCCGACCGAGGTCGCCGGAAAGACCTTGACGATATCCGCTCCCCGTCCCCAGGCCGCAAGAATCTCGGTCGGAGTCAAAGCGCCCGGAGCCACAAAAATATCTTTGCTCCGACAGACCTGGATGACGTCAAAATTCACGATGGGAGAAACGATGAAATCGGCTCCGGCTTGAATGGCGGCGGCCGCCGTCTCGGCATCCAAAACCGTCCCCGCGCCGATGAGGACGCCCGCCGGTTTTTTCTCGGACATTTCGCCAATGACGTCCAGAGCGCGCGGCGTGGTCATCGTGATCTCGAGCGCTTTGATGCCGCCTCTTTTGATCGCCTCCATGACCTGGAATAGCTTCGCCGTGTCCGACATCCGAATGACGGCGATCACCTTTGTCGCCAAAATGAGCTCAAGGGCTTCATCGCGCTTCATGGCGTCCTCCTTTTTGATCGGGTCCACATACCGTCTGTGCACCTTTTCTTTATTTCCCGATTGTCTCCCAGCCGCGCTTGTTCAAATCGGCATAAATCACAGCGCCGAACACGACTCCAGCCGACAAGAAAGCCAAACCCAGGCCGAGCTGGCCGAATATGATTTTGCCCGCGCCGAAGAGAAACGCATAAATCATCAAAACGCCGCACAGCCAGTCCATCAAATTGAAAAGCCCGTCTTTGCTCGGAACGACGTCCGTCGCCTCTCTGGCGATCGGCCCCCAGAGCGCAGCGCTCGGCCGAACGCGCCGGTAAAAAGCCAAGAGGGTTTCTTTCGGCTCGGGCTTGGTCAAGAACGTCACGGCCAGCCACGTCGCCGTCGTGACCGCAACCGTGCTGAGGACGATGAGGGCGAAATCCTTGGGCTCGCTCTCGCGAAGATGAAAAACATATCGAACCGTGAGAGACGTCACAAAAGCGGTGATCATGGCCGAGACTTCGCTCCAGGCGTTTGTCCGCCACCAGAACCAGCGGAGAAGATAGACGAGGCCGGTTCCCGCGCCGATCGCGATCATGAACTTCCAAGCGTCGGCGATGGAAGCCATGAAAAAGGTGACGACGGCCGAAAGGACCATCAACAGCATCGTCGTCGCCTGAGAGACGAGGACATAATGCTTTTCGCTGCGCTCGCGGACGAGGAAACGGCGGTACAAATCGTTGACCAGATAGCTGGCCCCCCAGTTCAGCTCAGTGCCGATCGTCGACATGTAGGCCGCCGCGAAAGCGGCCAGCATCAGGCCGCGCAGAGAGGCCGGAAGGTCGGTGAGGAGAACCCGGATATAGCCGGACTCGGGATCGGCCATGAAGGCGGGATCGTTATGGAATTTGACGACGGCCACAAGGGCCACCAGGATCCAGGGCCAAGGGCGCAGAGCGTAATGGGTGACGTTGAACCAGAGGGTCGCCAGGACGGAATGCTTTTCATCTTTGGCGCAAAAAATTCGCTGGGCGATGAAGCCCCCTCCGCCGGGCTCGGCCCCCGGATACCAGGAGGCCCACCAGTTGACCGCGATATAAACAAAAAACGTGATCAGAGGCATCCAAGTCGAGTTCAAATCGGGGACAAACGAGAGCAAAGACCCGCTCGACGGCCCGCTCCGCTCGACGGCCTGAATTCCGCTGATCAGCCCGGCCATGCCTCCGATCGAGCGGACGGCGAAGACGGCGAGGACTATGACCATGCCCATCTTCAGAATGAACTGGAAAAGGTCCGTGACGAGGACTCCCCACAATCCGGCCAGCGTTGAGATCGAAGCGGTGATGAGCATGATCCCGATCGCGATCCCCAGCGCCTGGACCTTGGTCACGCCCAAAACCAGCATCAGAATTTTGACGATCGCCAGGTTCACCCAACCCATGATGATGAGATTGATGGGCAAGCCCAGGTAAAAGGCTCTGAAGCCGCGCAAAAATCTAGCCGGCTTGCCGCTGTACCGGATCTCCGCGAACTCGGCATCCGTCAGGACTCCGGCCCGGCGCCAGAGCCGGGCATAAAAAAATACGGTCAGGATGCCGCTCGCGGCCATGCTCCACCAAATCCAGTTTCCGGAGATGCCGTTCCGGGCGACAAGCCCGGTCACGGCCAGCGGCGTATCGGCGGCAAACGTTGTCGCGACCATGGACGTCCCCGCCAGCCACCAGGACACGTTTCGGCCGGAAACGAAAAAATCGCTGACGCTTTTCGTCGCTCTTTTCCGGTAATAAAGCCCGATGCCCAGGTTAAAGACGAAATAAGCGAGGATAACCAGCCAGTCAATGAGGGCCAGCTTCATAGGATGCAACTTATTACAGAGGCCGTTCCCCTGTCAATAAGACCTTATTTCCCAATATTATCGATCTCGCCTGTCGTTGCGAGGAGCGAAGCGACGTGGCGATCTCCTAAATAAGAATCTTTTGTGGAGATCCCCACGTCGCTTCGCTCCTCGGGACGACCAAGAGGTCGGATTGCCGCGCACCCTAAGGGTGCTCGCAACGACACGAAGATCAACAGCTCGCCATTTCTTTCGCTATTTTTCAGTTATATCGGCCTGACCGTATATCACTTTTCGGGGACATGGCCGGAAAATTCATGGGACACAATCCCTTTTCGAGAGAAAAGGATTATGTCCCGAATTTTTCGGATCGTGTCCTCCTATCTTGAAAAGTGATATACGGTCAGTATGTCGGCCTATTGATTTCATCGTGAATCTTCAATTAAAATTAGACGAAATCGTGGATTTTTATCCGATAACAAAATATCCGAGAGAGGAGGGTCCATGAGGAAAATTCTTGCCGCGATCATCATCTCGACCTTCGTCCTCATCATCACGGCCGAAGCTGAAAATTTCGGCTATCCAACGAGCGGTGAAGCCTGGTACTACATTAAAGCGAATTTTACGGACGCGTCGGCGGTCGGCCCTGGGCTCTGGACGGTAAAAAAAGTCACGGTCAACGGCGTCCGCGCCCGGGATTTCTCTGTTTTTCAAAACGACAAAGAAACGGCGGGCCCAGAAATCCGGGGTGAGACGCCTTTCGACCTCAAGGTCCGCTGGAGCTGGGAAAAAAATCGGGCTTACGAGATCAAGGCCGACCTCGAGAACGCTAAGGCCGGAAAAGCCCTCATTCTGACCCAGAACAAAAGAGCGCCGGCCGGGAAAGGATACTGGAATTCGGCCTGGAAAAACTATCTGGCCCTCATTCTTTCCGAAGACAACGGCTACGAGCGGACAAACTATCCGGTCCACGCGACATTCGGCCTGCTGGCCAACTATCTCAAATCGCCCGATGAGATCCGTGTCGTCAAAGCCGAACCACGGGGGGACGACGTTGTCTACGCCGAAATTCCTCATCAGGTCTATGACCTCCGGACCTGGAACGACCCGAAAATCACGGCTCTGGTCGACAAGGACGAAAAAACGGGCAAGGCCATCCCCCGCTACCATCCGACGACATCGTTCAGCCTGGCCTTTCTGGCGAACCTCAAGCCCCGCGAGAAAGCCACCTACCTTGTTTTTTACAATAATCCGGGGGCTAAAAAAGCGGCCATAAAATCGGACCTCAAGATCACGGGCCGGGGACTGGGGAAAACGATCGAGAACGATTTTTATAAAGCCGTCCTCCATCCCCAGAGCGGAACAATCTATGAAATCTACGAAAAATCCACCAAGACCAAGCTCGAACACAAGCTCGAAACGAACGGCTCGGTCCATTGGAATCCGGATGTCTATTCCCCGCCCCATGCCTGGTATCACTGCTCGGACTGGGACAATCCCTCCTTGGCCGAAGACAGCGGGCCGGTTTTTTATTCCTCGAGGCGCCAAGCGCCACTGCCCATGCCCAAGGGAATCGAGGTCAGCATCACCTATTATTTTTACAGCGGCACGCCGTTCATCCTCATGGAATCGATGATGGAGGTCCAAAACGACATCTTCGTCGAATCCCTCCGCAACGCCGAGATCGTTTTCAACAAGGCCGTCTTCAACAAAGCGGCCTACAAGACGGTGGACGGCCGGCTCCAGACTTTGGATTTCGCCTCATCGCGGATGCATCCCAAACACGCCGCAGTCCTGAGGCCCGACACGCCGTGGGTGACTTTTTACAACGACGACAAAGGCCTCGGCTTCGCCAGCCTCTTCCTCGACCTGGCCCTGCCGAACCGCCGCGGCGGCGAGGCGTCCCAGCAGCAGCCCTACATTTATATCCAGCACGGTCCCTGGTATTACATGTCCCGGGGATTTGTCTATTCGTTTGGCTCGAACAACCAGACGCGCCTGCTTCCGGTCAAAGGGGGCAGCATTTACTACGAAAAAAACGCCTGGCTGCCCTTTGCCTTCACCAAGGACCAAGGATTCGCCGGCCGCCTCGACAAAACCTACAACATGCTGAAATTCCCGGTCGGCATCAGGGACGACATCGAGACATTCGCCGAAAGCCCGGAAGGCTGGATCGTGCCCATCCTCACCGAGCCCTTCGAAGAAGGGGTCAAAGGAGCGATCGGAGGTCCGAAGAAAAAATGAACGAGTCCGTTATCGAAAAGATTGTCGAGCTCCACGGTCCCCGCATCAAGAGGGACCTGGAAATCACGAAAAAGGAATATGAGAGTCGCTGGGCCAAGGTCCAAAAAGCCATGGCCGCCCGGGGATATGATCTTGCCTATGCCTGCGGCAGCGAGCTCGACCGCTCGGACATCGCCTGGCTGGCCGGCGTCTTTGACCCGATCATCGAGCGCTACGGAATTCTTCTTCCGCTTGAAGGCAGGCCCATCGTCGTCGCCGGTTCGGAAGGCGGCCACGTCATCGAGGACTGCGTCAAAGCCTCGGGCGCCGATGTCGCGCTTCTCCGCGAATACCAGATTTCGGATGAGGATTACCGGTTCGCGAAATTCGGAAGCCTTGAAGACACCGTCGGCAGACTCCTGCCCCATAAAACCGGAAGGCCGGTCAAGATCGCGATATTCTCGAGCGGCCAATTCATCCCGCACGACCACATCCTCATGTTGCAGGGACGGTTCGGCGTGGAGCAAGTCGTTTTCGATACCGAGCTTTTGCGAAGGATAAAATATGAGAAGTCCCCGGCCGAGCTCAAGATGATCGGCCTGGCGAATGCTATCGCCGACGCCGCTTTCCTCGGCATGCTGGCCGTCCTCAAGCCGGGAATCCGGGAGCTCGACGCGGCCGCCGTCGGCGATTACATCATGAAAAGGCTCGGCGCCCGGAGGACCGGATTTCCGACGATCGTCGCGTCGGGCCCGCGCGGGCGAACCGTCCTCGGCCCGGCGACGAACCGCGTCATCAAAAAAGGCGAGTTCGTCTCGCTCGGCCTGAGCCCTTCCTTCAACGGCTACCACGGCATCATGCGCCGGACGATGAAGAGTGGAGCGCCTTGGACATTCCCGGAAGAAGAATTCATGGCCTCCCTCAAGGGCCTCTACCAGGCCGTGATCAAGGCCACGGCTGCGGCGGCCAAGAGAGGCCTGCCCGCAAACTTTATCGACCACCATGGGAAAATATACCTCGAGTCCGTCAAGCTCAAGGACAAACGCGGACGGTTCGCCACGCCGCGCGAGCCCTACACTTTCATCCACAACACGGGGTGCTCGGAGTGCCAAGAAGGATACGGCGCCGTGACCCCGGAAACGAATCTGCCGCTGGGGACAAACGTGGCGTTGATGATCGATGTGGCCCTGCTGGGATTCGACGACAAAAAGAGACTCGTCTTTCCCATCGAGTACGCCGTCATCGAGGATTCCTTCTGGAAGCGAGGCCGTTCGATCGGCGTCTACAACAAAATCCCGCTGAATGTCCAGGACCTCGTCGGCAGGGACATCGTCGAAGTCCCGAAGACTATGGTCAATCCCTATTACCGACCTGTATAATTACGGGGACATGGACTAATCCACAGGCATGAAATAAAATGTCATCGCCGGGAGCGGCTTGAGCGTGTTCCCGAATTGGATTGAATTTGAATAAACGGAGGCTCGAAGATGAAGTCTAAAAATCTTTTTTTCATTATTATATTTGTCCTGACTGCCGTAAGCTCCCATTCCGCTTGGCCGGCCGCTCCCGCCACGCTCGAATTCGGCGCGCCGACCTTTGACTCACCGTCTTATTCGATCCGCGGCCAGTTCGGGGTCCAGGATACAAGGATGCGCTTCAAAAGCCTCAGCCTCAACGGAGTCAAACCCGAATATTTCCAAATCATGAAAGACGGCAAGCAGGCCGACCTGACAAAAGCCCTCATGCCCGGGCTCTACGAAATCCTCGTTCCTTTCGCCTGGCAGGCGAAAAAGCCGTATAAAATCGTCGTTGTCTATCAAAGGGGGGAATCCGGGAAAGACCAGACCATGGACTGGGCCGGGACAGCGCCCGAACAGGGAGGAATTCCGGGACCGGGCGCAGAAGGATTCTTCCGCGCGTACAAAGTCGAGGAAACGACGGGAATTCCGCGACACGCTGAGATCGTCTATCTGACGCTCGTCGCGCCTAAAAGCGAAATCGAGAAAGCTGACTTCTGCTTCTTCGACGGCAGTCGCTCCGTCCCCTATCAAATCATCGAAGCCAAGGAATCCGTGCCGCCCGAAAGCCAAGCCAAAACGCACCCCGTGACCCTGACCTACAAAATCGCCCTGCCTCTGGACGCCGAGCCCTACCAAAAAAAGATCCTTCTCGCCCTGAAGGGGGGAGGCGGCGCCTCGGCCGAGAAAGGCTTCGTCACGAGCGGCGAAGGCTTCGGCAAAACGGTCAAGTCCTCGCGCCTCTCGCTCGAGTTCCATCCGAAGAGCGGCCAGATCAACACCATCGAATATCTCAAAGAAGGGATCAAACTCCATAATGAAAAAGCCGGCGTCATCCATTGGAATCCGGACGTCTTTATCCCCGGGATCGCCTGGGACCATTCTTTCGACTGGAATCCTCCCTCGTCGCTCGCGGAAAAGGACGGGGAGTTCGTTTACCTGAACGCCCGGAAAGGCCCGATGCCACGGATCAAAGACGTCAACCTCGAAGTGAAATATACGCTCGAAAAGGACGCGCCCTACTTCATCTCCGAGACGCTCCTGACCGTCGAAAAAGACCTGGGAGTCGTCGCTCTCCGGAACGACGAGATGGTCTTCTACAAAAGGCTTTTTGACACATTGATCTATAAAGACAAAAAGGCGGGAGTCGTCCAACAGCCTCTGCTCGATGCCCCCGGACTCCCCTTCGGTCTCGTTCACATCGCGCCGGCGGACGTGGAGTGGGTCGGACTCGTCAACACCCTAAATAGATACGGCTTCTTCAGCCTGCGGATCAAGGAGGCAAGCGCGAACCTGGAAGCCGCGGGCGATTTCTTCAACAAGGCCGGCACCTATTTCTATGCGCCCTCCGACGGCGAGTATGTCTATTGGGTTCGGCCGTACCTCTATACCTGGGGCGATTACGAAACGAGCAACCTCCTCACGTTTCTCCCCAAAGGGAGTTTCTTCTACGAAAAAAACGCCTACATTCTGCTTCCCATGAACGAGAAGACGCCGGCCGCGCTGGATGAGCTGGCGAAAAAACTCAAAAACCCGCTCCGCGTATTCTGATGGAATTCATCGATTTTTCAGCCGAGACTCGAAGCCCGCGGATCGAAGCCCTCTTTCCAGGCTGGGTTCGAGGCGAAAAAGTCGCCTTCTATTCGCCCCACGATGACGACGTCGCTCTCGGCGCCGGGTATCTCGTTCAGGCCGTCATCGATAACGGCGGAATTCCCGTCGTTCTCATTTTTTGCAGCGGCGACGCCGGGTACTCGGCAAGGGAGGCAAAAACAACGATTGTGGCGACGCGGAAAAAAGAGGCGGTCCGGGCCTACCGGGAACTCGGCGTCGGGAAAAACAACATCATCTTCTTGAACATTCCCGACTTCGCCCTCATGGCTTCCGTCGGCCGATCGAGTTCGGGAAAGACATGCCTTTTCAACAAACTCGTCGCTTTTTTGAGGAAGAAAAAAATCTCGCGAATCGTCTCGAGCAGCGGCCACTTCGAACACTGGGATCATACGGCCGCTTTCTATCTCGCCGCCTACACTTCCCCGCAAGCGGGAGATCCCATTCTGGCCGACCTCGGCAAGCCTTTTCCCATTCAAAGCTACTTGGCCTATTCGGTCTGGGCGGATTTTGAGCCTTCACTCGGAGGGAAAAGAGGCATCCGCGCCGACAAAGGTATCCTCGCCGGAGAAAGACACGAAGCCGCTGTCAGGAAAGCCCTGACGTCTTTTGTCTCGCAGGGAAAGATCATGCTCCAGACCATGGCTATTGAGAGGGACGAGCGGCGCAGCGCTTCGGGATTTCTGGAGCTTTACCAAGACATCAAGCTGCGCTCGCCCATTGACTATAAGCCCTACTTTGCTCGCCTGAAGAAATGTAAGAAAGGATAAAAGGATAAGATGTACGCCATCGGCGTCGATTCCGGAACGCAGAGCACAAAAGTCCTGGTCGCGGACATCGATTCAGGAAGAATCCTGGGACGCGGAGCCGCGCCCCAGACAATGATTCCCGGCCTGAAGCCCGGCGAGAACGAACAAGAGCCCCAGGCCTGGATTCAGGCTTTCGAGCGAGCGCTCCAACAGGCTCTGGCCGAGGCGAAGGTCGACGCGTCCCGGATCGTCTCTCTCGGCGTCTCGGGCCAACAGCACGGATTCGTTCCTCTAGATAAAGAAGGCCGGCCCATCCGTCCGGCCAAGCTGTGGAACGACACATCGACCGTTGAAGAAACCGAGGCGATCCTCAAACGCCTGGGCGGGCCAAAAAAATACGTCGAAAAACTCGGGATCAACCTCGCCGTCGGATTCACGGCATCCAAGATTCTATGGCTGAAGAGAAAAGAGCCGGACAATTTCAAGAAGCTGGCCTCGGTCCTCCTCCCCCACAACTATCTGAATTTTTATCTGACCGGGATTCCCCACATGGAATATGGGGATGCCTCCGGCACGGGGCTCATGGACATCCGCCGTCGCGAATGGTTCGAGGAGGCCCTTCTGGCCATCGACCCGGCTCTTCGAGAGAAGCTGCCGCCCCTCCGGCATCCACAAGAGCCTGTCGGCTTTGTTCGCCGGGCCGTCGCCTCAAAATTCGGCCTGAAAAAGGTCCTCGTTTCAAGCGGCGGCGGCGACAACATGATGGCCGCCATCGGAACCGGGAACGTCGTACCCGGCGTCTGCACCTTGAGCCTCGGAACATCGGGGACGATCTATTCTTATTGCGACAAGCCTTTCTCCGACCCCGAGGGCGAGATCGCCGCGTTCTGCGACAGCAGCGGAGGCTGGCTGCCCCTGCTCTGCACCATGAACGTGACCAACACGACGGAATTCATGAAAGGCCTCTTCAAGCTCGATAACGCCGCGCTCGAAATCATAGCCTCCCAGGCGCCGGCCGGTTCCGACGGACTCCTTTTCCTGCCTTTCATCGACGGGGAAAGGGTTCCGGCCCTGCCCGAAGCTTCGGGGACATTCTTCGGCCTCAACCGACTCAATTTCAACGCCTCGCGAATGACCCGGGCGGTCATGGAAGGGACCATCCTCAATCTCGGCTACGGATTCGCCAGGATGCGCCAACTCGGCGTCGTTCCGACCGAGATCCGGGCCACGGGCGGCGGGTCCCACAGCCGGCTCTGGCTCGAGATCGTGGCGGATATCTTTAAAACGCCCGTCGTCACTCTTGAGGAGCAGGAGGCGGCGGCCTACGGCGCGGCCATCCAATCCCTCTGGAGCTACGGACGCGAAATTGGACAGGCAGTGAAACTCGAAGAGCTGACCGGGAAAATGGTTAAGAAAGGAGGGCCGGTGGTCGATCCCCGGCCGGAAAATTTCGCCCGCTACGACGTCCTCCAGGAAAGATTCAATTCCCTCTGGAAAACCCTAAAGGAAGAATTCCAAATCCATAAAAAATTATTCTAACCATCTTCCTGCTGGAGCGCAGGGGCGGGATCCTGTATAAAAAATTCCAGGTTTATCAGTAGAAGCCGTAAAGGCTGTTGCTCCTGCGTCGTCTTAATGATGTCTTTCAGGGTGATGATTCCCTTCGCCCTTTCCTAACGTCTTTCTTTATTGCTTGCTGCCGCTATTCTCCTCTCCGACTTGCCTGGGATATTCTGAAACCACATCTAGAAATCGATTTTTTGCCGCCGGTGCTGCTTCCCCTTCCTCTGCCTTGCCCTGGATATTGACCGACACAAATTAGCGCAAGAGGATGGTTGGGGGGCGATGATCGTGTCGCCAAAAATCTTGTTTTACAGGCTAAATATGCGTTTGGAGGTTCTGGTTAGGTTCGAGTATGGCGTTTTTAAGGCAAACCATGGAGCTTTTTTTGGACCGAACATGGGAAAAATGGCTTCTTAGGATAAAATGATCACAAGAGGAGGTCTTCAATTCAAATTTATAAAGGCTTTTTACTATCTATGAAATGTGGTCTACTGCCCTTACATAAACAGAATTTCAATGCGTGGCGTATTTAAAAAGGAGGGAAACGAATGAAAGTTGAGACAAAATTTGTGCTGGCCGCGGTCTTTATTCTTGTATTAATATCAACTCCAATTTGGTCAATATCTGCCGATATAAAACGATCGAGATTTTCTGTCATCGCGAGTATCGGAATAGAAACCGCTCAAGAAGAAAAAGAAAAGCCTTACCAGTTTTCATCGATCCTCTCGGCCGATTTTGACACCGAAGGGAATATTTATGTTCTCGATTACAGAGACGTTTGCGTCAAAGTCTTCACCAAAAAGGGCGAGTTCATAAGAAAATTCCTGAAACCGGGTCAGGGACCGGATGAAGTGATGAATCCTTACAGGATCAAGATTAACAAAGCGAAAAAACATATTTTCGTCCTGCACCAGAATGGTTTTCAAATAAAGGAATTCGATGAGGCCGGGAATTTGGTTCGATCCCATCCTTTGCCCAGACAAATGTACGGATACTTCGACTTCATCGACGAGAACCGGCTTCTTTTTGTTGATGACAGAAAGTACGGGGAAAAGGCTTATCATAATATCAAAATATTCAATCTGGAGGCCCATAAAATCGAAAAAGAGTTCGCTCCGACGACTACGGATTACTTCACCTCCTTCCAGAGGATCGTCATTAAAGATAGAACCGTCTGGACGTGTCCAGGGGACTTGATGGTGCTCGAAGCCTTTGACTTAGAAACCGGCAAAAAGCTTAAAACGATCCCCCTCTCCGAAAAATACATTCCCTATAATATCTTCAAGAGCGGAAATATCCAAAAGATGCGATGCTGGAACTACGCCGAGCCATTTCTCTTGGGCGAAGATCTTCATGTTTTCGTAATCCGACAATCTTTCGCAAAAGAATTTTCCGATATGATGGACAGCCCTTTGGAAAGGGACGTCAAGCTATATCGGCTGGCGGGCGCCCGCTTGGAGGAAGACCAAGGATTCCCTCGTTTCGATTTTTTCCCGGAATTCCTCGCCAGTTGGGAGAATAAAATTCTCATCTCAAGTTCCGGATACGACCACTATCCCAGGCTGAAAGTGCTCGAAATGCGTTAGCCTTCTTCCTCACGGCCGGCCTATATATCCGTCTCAGATCTCTGGGCATTGGTTTGCATTCCCTACGCTCCCACTCCGGCCTCTCTCCTTTAGCCCACCTATACCTTTCTATTTTCCCTTCTCCCTCTCTCCGACTTGCTAGATATTGATCGACACAAATTAGCGCGAAAGGATGGCCGATGCGAGCAGTAAAGCGATGCGGCAATCTCGTGACGAAAGACATCAGTCATTCCACTTTATCTATCTCTGTTTTTTTGCCAGCAAATTTATTTCTTTTGTCACAAGATCTATTAAATTTATAGAAGAATCAAATCCTTCATGTTTATAACGAATTTTCCCATCTTGATCGACAATTAAAAGAACCGGGATTCCCTGTACTCCATACGCGGTAGTTGTTCCCTTGTCCATAAGAACTGGAAAAGTATATTTATTGTCTTTGCAATATTTTTTTGCCACTTCAGCAGTTATGTCCGTGCTTATTGTTATAAATGCCACAGATGGATTGTTCTTAAACGAATCCATGAGTTTTTGAAAGTGTGGCAATTCAGCTCTACATGGACCGCACCATGTGGCCCAAAAATCTAATAAAACAACTTTCCCTCTATAATCTGATAGAGATACGTTTTGATTATCCATATTTCTTAGCGTAAAATCAGGAGCGTTCTTCGTGACAGCGAGTTGAGCCTCGGCGATCAATAAATCTATGTCAGTCGTTTTTTTTGATGGAATTAATACTTTCAAATTTGTAACTTTTTCGCCTAAGTCTTCTATTGCTTTTCGCACTTTGTCGTCTTCCTGGACGGCAAGGCTTTTAATATATGCAGAGTTAGCCGCTTCCCATTGCTGGATTTTTTCGTATACTTGCCCTAATCGATACTGAATTTCTGCTTCAGCCCAATCTGCTCTACCTGATGCCGATTGTAGCATCTTCAAAGCGCTTTTGTAGTCAGCGTTCTTATAATAAGCCCAACCCAGACTGCTCCGAAAATAAGCTTCTTGGGCATAAGCATTTTTCCTAAGAGCTGAATATCCAATTCTTCCGAACGCCCTTAAACCAAAAGCATTTTCAGGTGTATTAAATCTAATTGATCTTTCCAAAAGTTTGATGGCCAATGGGATTTCTTTATTATCGCGAACCAAGCGATTACCAATATATGCATACAAATCAGGATCATGAACCTCTGATCTGGCTAACTCTTGAACAATTTCAATGGCTTTTGACGGATCTTGTTTGCTGTAGTAATTATAGAGGAATCTATATCCGCTCGAGGGAACTCGCCTATCTTCAATGGGCGGTTTGACTGATATAGCCTTACGGGCAAGCTGTTCCGCCTTGATTGAATCATGCTGCTCATAAAGGCCGTATAATCTCTCATATATGGCAAATAGTTGGTTCGCAACATTATACTTGAGAACATTTTCTAGAAGCTGCGTTTTTTCTTGAGGATCATCCACAAGGTCTGCAAGATCGCGATAAGCCCAAGCGATTTCAGGCGAATCTCGAAATCCGCTGATAATATAACGATAGGTTTTTATGGCTTCTTGAGGTTCTCCTTTTCGGAGCAAGTATTGTGCTTTCATTAATAACAGGTCAATCGAATTTGGACATTGAAGTAGAGCGGTTTCGAATATTTTTGAGGCTTCCTCGTACTTCTGACCAAATACCAAGGGCCCTAGCAATTCTCTGTACGCTGGAACAAAAGTTGGATCTAATGAAAGAGCTTTTTGGAGCAACTTGGCTTTTTCATCTGAATCAAGTATACGCGCTAATAAATAAGAGAAAAGCGCGTCTTGAGGATGCTTGGCGTAAAGCTCTCGATATTCTTTCAATACTTCATTTTTTCTCTCGAAATAGTAGTATTCGACATCCTGATATTTTTCATGGGCAAGTTGGTGATTCAAATTGTACCGTATTGCTTCCCTAAAATATTCGCCTGCTTTCGTCCACTTGTTATCATTAAGATATTCGATCCCCTTTGTAAAGTTGACCTTTGCCCTTTCAGTGCCGGATTTCTTGTCGCAAGCAATAATCGGAAGGAAAAATGCCAATATAAAAGCGATTGCAGTCTTTCGATTAAACATTCCAATTTTCCCTTTCACTCTTAGGCTGGGATTACTCGTAAGCTTGAGAGGAATTTTGTTTCCGGCTGTGTCGGCCAAGTGAACATGTGTGACCCTCTTTGCCCATCCAAAGGTCGCAAGCATATTCATTTGCCATAGTATTATACGTTGTCGAAGATAAAAAGGTGACAGGACTTCGCTATTTTTTAATTGCGATCGAACGATATATCTATAGAAGAATAATCGAGGCGCTTCTCTCCGTTTAATTCCTAAAATGATCGGATTTCTGAGCCACGACCCTCAATTGGTCAATCTTGAAAGCCTTGGAGATAAGATCAAACAGTGCCGGCGATCTCACGGCTTTTCTCTCGTGAAGCTGGCTGATATATTCGAAATTGATCAAACGACTCTTGTGGGTTAGGAAATAGGAGAGTATAAGCCAGCGAAAAGACTTCCTGCGAAGTCATTTTCATTTATCACTTTCTTCTAATAATTCTTCTAACCTTTTTGGCCGAATGCAAGTATTATTTAATGACGGACTAAAAGACTCGTACCGTCCAGGGTTTGAGCATAAATAGAGAGAGGAGATGACCATGTCAGGGTTGATGCGCAGTTCTCTTTTGGCCTTTCTTATATTATCCGGAGTCTTGCAAGTGCGCGAGAATCCCCAACAACCGGTCCATCCCAACCCCGGCCGCGTCCTCAAACTCGTCGAGGCGATGAAAATCAAAGGTGAAGGCGAGGGGTATTACTTCGAGGGAGCCCGGGACCTGGAGATCGACCGCGCTGGCAATCTCTATGTCTGCGATTCCTGGAGCTCGGCACGGAGATCGCACTTGATGAAATTCTCGCCGGAAGGACGATTCATTAAAGACCTCTATCGTCAAGGGGAGGGACCGGGTGAGATCCTCTCGACATTTGACTTCGCTTTGAGCGGCTCGGGGCTCTTCCTGTATGACACCATGAAACGGAAGATCGTCATGATGGACACGGACGGGAATTTTAAAACCGAATTCAGGAAAGAAACCGAGCCGTTCAACGAATTGATCGGCGCCTATGGAGATTGGCTCGTCATTCTTCGCGTGAACCATCCTTTGGAACGAAGGACGTCCCGCCTATACGACGACAAGAACGCGATCATCTTAGTCTCCAAAGACGGAAAAACCGAGAAAGAGATATTCGCGTTCACCAATCAATCCTTCTACATCTCCTCCACCCAAGGCGGAGGGGGGATGAGCTGGGACCCATTTCACGCGGCGATGCGGGGAGACCGGATGTATGTCTGTTCGACGCAGAATTATCAAATCCAGGTTCTCGACCTGGCGACGGCGAGAGTCGTCTTTTCATTCATGAGGGACTACCCCCGTGTCAAACATCTCG
>Ga0315282_10004719_pt1 | contig 23635 bp, 17 predicted proteins | sample YL17G07_20_MG_FD_203693 | JGI IMG/M metagenome (GOLD analysis project Ga0315282, IMG submission 203693) | Sediment microbial communities from Yellowstone Lake, YNP, Wyoming, USA - YL17G07_20 | ecosystem: Environmental > Aquatic > Freshwater > Lake > Sediment | place: USA: Wyoming | collected... | reverse complement strand
GTCGCAGAACCGCGGCAGCCAACTGACCGCACTCCACATGTCTGTATAGCGATGGTTGGGTTCCCGGCTGGAATGGGTTACGGCCCGGGATCCCGTCACGGGAAATGAGGATCCGCCCGCCGAACAGCTATCTGGCGCATGACAGAATAGCCTTGTTCGGCGCCGGATTCAGAAGCTGGTGTTCCCGCGACGCATCAAAACGCGCCAGCGGCTTCTTCGCGTAACTTCGTGGATGTGAGGGTTTTCACTTTTCGTTCGAATCTGCGGAACCTGCGGTTCAAAAAAGCTCTGGCCTTCCCCCCCGCCGACCGCCGCACACCCCACCCACTCAGGACGGCTCAATCAGGCCGAAGCGCCCATCCTCGCGGCGATAGATAATGTTGATCTGCTCGGTTTCGGCGTTGGTGAAGACCAGAAACGATCCGGTGGCCACTTCCAGCTGGTCGGCGGCTTCGTGGACCGACATCGGTTTGGCCACAATTCGCCGGCTGCGAACAATGCGCCGCTCCTCTTCCGCGGTCTCGACCGGCGCCTCGCCCAGGATCGGCAGCGTCAGCGTCACGGCGGCCAGGCGCTCGCGTTCGGGCCGCGACTGGCGTTTTTTGGTCCGCAGCTTATCCAGTTGCTTGAGCAGCTGGCGCTCGATCTTCCCCATGACGCGATCCACGGCCACGCGAAGGTCGGGGTCTCGCTCGGTTCCCGTGGCGTCGAAACAGCGGGCCTTGAGCACGACTTCGACCGTGTGAATGCCCTTTTGAAGCGTGACTTTCACATCGAGGACCGAAATCTGGTCCACCAGCTTGCGAAGCCGGTTCACCTTGGCCTCGATATGGCCGTGCAGGTCGGCCGACAGTTCGGCGTTGCGAGCTGTGATCTGCAAAGGCATCGTTTAGGGTTCTCCTTCAAATGGATCTGAGCGGTCGCTCTTGCGGACCGAAGCGGGCCGTGCTCCCGCAGGCGGCTTGCTTCGCTCGGCGGGGCCGATCGGACCGGGTCCCACCTCGACCGGCTCGGGTCGTTTGGGCGTGGTCGCTGCCGGAGGAACGGGCAGAGCAATGGCCTTGGGTGCGCCGGGCGGCGCTTTCTCGGGAACGGCGGGCGGTGCGGCCGGGGTGGCCACCGGAGCCGACTCCTTGGCCGGCTCGGCAGACCCCGACGACGGCGGTGCAGGCCAAACCACCGGCGGCTCGGCCGGACGCGGGCGACTCTCGGCCGGTGGCGGGCCGGGTGCTTTCTCCCGCCGTCCGAAAAGACTCCCGAACAAGCTCTTTCGCGTGTCGGGTTGAACGTCCATGTAGAAGCGTTCGCCCAGATAATGTTGGCGCGCCTTGGGGTCGTTGACCAGCTCGGCCGCCGTGCCGGAGATCAGCACCTTGCCCTCATAGATGAGATAGGCGCGATCGGTCACGGTCAGGGTCTCGCGCACGCTGTGGTCGGTGATCAGGATGCCCAGCCCGCGGCGCTGCATCTGATAGATAACATTTTGAAGCTCCTCGACGGCCTTGGGGTCCACGCCCGAAAACGGCTCGTCGAGCAGCATGAAGGTGGGTTCGCAAACCAGCGCGCGCGCGATCTCGACACGCCGCCGTTCGCCGCCCGACAGCGTATAGGCGGGCTGACGGGCCAGATGGGTGATCCCCAATTCCTCGAGCACGCTTTCGACCCGACGGCGGCGTTCGCTGAGGGTGATCGGCTGGATTTCGGCGATCGCCCGGATGTTCTCCTCGACCGTGAGTTTGCGGAACACCGACTTTTCCTGGGCCAGGTAGCCGATCCCCAGGCGCGCGCGCCGATACATCGGCAGGCGCGTGATATCCCGGCCGTCGAGCGTGATCCGCCCTCCGTTGGGACACGTAATGCCGACCACCATGTTGAAGGTTGTGGTTTTGCCTGCGCCGTTGGGACCGAGCAAGCCGACGATCTCGCCCTTGTGCAATTCCAGATTGACCTGGTCCACGACCCGCCGGCCGCCGTATTGCTTGACCAGGCCTTCTGTTTTCAAAACCGACACTTCGTTTGCTCCCGCTTTGGCCTACGAGGGCTGTGAGTCTTCCAACTTCGGCCCAAAAGAACGAATCACCGGGCAAGGGGACTGACCCGCCCGGCTCAACCAAATCCTAGGCTATCGGCCCGGCCTCCGGCCTGTCAACACTTTCTGTCGCCCAAAAACCGGCCCTACGGACATTCAACAATCGCGCCGTTTGATACCCCGTTGAAGATGATTCGCCGCTGAGCCGGAAGGCCGCGACCGGCCTTCTTTCCGGAAGCGAGTAAGAGGGAGTTGCGAAAAGCAGTGGCGCGGGCTGTCAGCCTGCGAAAACTGGCCAACCAACGGTCCACCTCACTCCATCCCTCACTCGTTGGGCATTCGGACTTGCTTTGTCGTGGCTCCCTGTGCGGGGCTTGATAAGAACGGTGAAACCATTGTTGACGAGTTCCTCTTCGCGAAATATAAACCCGCCATAAGCCGGAAAGTACGACTTGCAAAGGGAGGACCCAGACAGTGGCGAATCACCTCGGCGGCCGGGTGTCTTGTGCGTGTAGCGGGGGGGAGTACGAAGGTTTTTCGCGCGGTTGATATCCAGGACCGGTACGGGAAGCGGGTGTCTGGAGATATCACATACGTGTGGGCTCAGTAGCGTGAACCAGCATTTGCCACGTCAGGTAGAATGTCCAACCTGGGCACTCGCCCCGGGCCCGTAAAGGTATGGAACGCGATGCGAAAAGCGCGAACAGCGTACCAGATTGTTCTAATGTTGCTCTGGGTGACAGCAGCGGGCTCCGCCCGAATGCAGTTGGGAAGGGATTGGGTCCAGGCAACCGCCTCAGCACCCTGGCAGCCGCGATTCGATCATGCCTCCGTCGTGTATGACGGAAAGATTTGGGTGATCTTCGGTCAGAGCGGCCCGCTTTTTCCAGACATCTGGAGTTCCCCGGATGGGCTGCACTGGACCCTAGTTAGCCAGATGGTTCCGGGGCTGTGGGCCCGTTGGGGGCACACGGCGGTCGTCCACGAAGGGAAGATGTGGGTCATCGGGGGCGCCACCGACCACGCCGATGTTTGGTATTCAACCGACGGCGTACGGTGGACATCCGCAACTTTGAACGCACCATGGGGTCTGCGAAATGGGCACGCCTCCGTCGTCTTCGCCGGCAGGATGTGGGTGCTCGGCGGAGACGCTTCGGGGTATAAGAACGACGTTTGGTCTTCGTCGAACGGGGCGTCCTGGACCCTGGCCACCGCCCACGCGCAGTGGCAGCCGCGCGCCTACCACTCGGCCGTGGTCTTTGACAACAAGATCTGGGTCATCGGCGGAGAGGGAGGACCGGTTAGTTACACCGACGTGTGGTGTTCAGCGAACGGGACCACCTGGACCTTGGTCGCCAGCTCAACTCCCTGGCTCGGCGGCCCGGATGCTCGGGCGGTCGTTTGCGACGGCAAGATTTGGGTGATGGGCGGATGGAGTTTGTTTTACACCGTCGAACGCTATGTGAGCGATGTCTGGTCCTCGCCCGACGGAATCCACTGGACCCAAGCGACGGCCGCCGCGCCCTGGCACGGCCGCGTAAGGTTTACCGTGGTCGTTCACAAGCGCAAAATGTGGGTTCTCGGCGGCGTATACGACAGCGGCCGGCCTTTTCACTGGCCGACCTTCTTGAACGACGTCTGGTATTCCGACCTCCCCACCGCCGTCTCCCGCTGGCAGCTCTACCGTTGAGGGTGCAGGCGGCAGCGTGGACCAGCATTTGCCACGTCGGGTAGAATGTCCAATCTGGGCACTCGCCCCGGGCCCGTAAAGGTATGGAACGCGATGCGAAAAGCGCGAACAGCGTATCAGATTGTTTTAATGTCGCTCTGGGTGACGGCAGCGGCGAGCGCCGAGCCGGGGAAAGATTGGGTTGAGGCCACACCTGCGGCGCCCTGGGGGCCGCGATACTACGGGGCGGCCGTGGCTTACAAGGGGAAGATGTGGGTCATAGGCGGGGACGTCGTCAGGGGGCTCGGCCCGGGCTACGTTTGGTCCTCGACCGATGGAACGAGCTGGACGGCGTCCTTTGTTAATCCCCCTTGGGCCACCGCCCGTGAGCAGCACGCGGCGGTCGTTTTCAAGGATAGGATCTGGATCATCGGTGGGATAACGTGGGCTGGTTACTCAGATGTCTGGTACACCACCGACGGGGTGCACGCTACATCGGTGACCCTCTACGCACCGTGGCCGGCGCGAGTCGGCCATACGGCGGTGGTATTCAATAACAAAATGTGGGTTCTTGGGGGCTGCGCTTTGGGCCAAGTTCCTTACATGAACGATGTCTGGTATTCGTCGGACGGCACGTCCTGGACCCAAGCGACGCCTCATGCCCAGTGGGGGCCGCGCGCCTATCACACTTCAGTGGTCCACGACGGAAAAATCTGGGTCTTCGGCGGTGAGGGACCCAGCACCGCGTACCTGGATACCTGGTGCTCCTCGAACGGGACAACCTGGACAGCGGGGGGCTATGCGCCACGGCTTGGCGGCTGGAAGGTGCGCGCGGTCGCGTACAACGGAAAGATCTGGCTCATGGGCGGACAAAACTGGCCCACCGGTCTGCATCCCAGCGACGTCTGGTCTTCTGCCGACGGGATGCGGTGGACGCAAGTGACCCCGGCTGCGCCCTGGCCCGGCCGAGAGGACTTCATGGTTCTCGTTCACAACCGCAAGATGTGGGTCCTGGGGGGCAGAACCGACACGGGCTGGCCCCGCTATCGGGAGATACTCTTGAACGATGTCTGGTATTCCGAGCTCCCCAGCGCTGCGGGCCGTTGGCGGCGCTATCCCTGACCGGGCAGTGGGAAGAGCGGCGGGGGCCCCCGAATTGCCCGAATTGAAGGGAGTTGCTGGATGCGAACAGGGGTGATCCACGCGTTGGTCTTGCTGGCCCTTTCCGTTTGCGCGGACAGTCCGGCGGAACTTGGCAGAGACTGGGTTCAGGCGACTGCCGCGGCACCGTGGGTGCCGCGAGCTTACCACACATCGGTCGTCTATAACGGAGAAACCTGGGTGATCGGTGGCCAGCTCTATTTCCGGGCGGGGGGCGATGTTTGGTATTCCTCCAATGGGACGAAATGGACGATGGTCACCGACTGGGCACGGTTTGCCACCCGAGAAGGTCATACTTCGGTCGTCCACAACAACAAGATGTGGGTCTTAGGGGGCGCAGGAGAGGGGGCCGTTTGGTCTTCGTCGGACGGCGCCAACTGGACCTCCACCCCCATCCCCGTACTGTGGGCGGCACGGGAGTACCACTCGTCCGTGGTCTTTGACAATAAAATGTGGATTCTGGGTGGTCGCAGCTGGACCACCTATTTCAACGACGTCTGATACTCATCGGACGGTACGACGTGGACATGCGCGACGGCGCACGCGCAATGGGGCCCGCGCGCTTGGCATACCTCGGTGGTCCACGACGGAAAAATCTGGGTCATCGGCGGTGAAAGCGAGACCACTGCGTACTATGATGTCTGGTATTCCGCGAACGGGACCACTTGGACGCTCGTCCCCGGCCCGAAGCCGTGGACTAGTTGCATTCCGCAAGCCGTCGTTTGTGACGGCAAGATTTGGGTTATGGGGGGACGGAGCTGGATACCCATTCGCCCTTACTACATCTATCAGAGCGACGTCTGGTACTCGAGCGACGGAGTACACTGGACCGAGGCGACCCCGGCGGCACCCTGGCACGGCCGCGAGGGTTTCACCGCCGTCGTTTACGGCGGGAAAATGTGGCTCCTGGGGGGCTTTTGGCAGACCGGCTGGCCCCAGTTCGAAGCCAGACCCCTCAACGACGTCTGGTATTCCAACATGCCTCCCCCGCCCGCCGCTGCGGGGCGCTGGTGGCGCTACCGCTGACCGGGCAGTGGGCAAATACGGTGGCTGTCACCAAAAATTGGCCTACGCCACTTTTCGCAGGCTGACAGCCTGCGCCACTTCTTTTCGCAACGCCATCGGCTTGTTCGGGGACTTGCGAAATGCCGGCGACATGGCAACGGTGACGTGGCGGGCGAGGCGGTGTTACAGAATGTCGGTTTGCGTGATGCGCATGACTTCGGTGGTGGTCGTCTGGGCGAGGAGGATCTTTTCCCATCCGTCCATGCGCAGCGTCCGCATGCCGTGTTGGACCGCGTAGCGCTTGAGGCGGGAAGCCGACTCGGAGCGGATGATCATCTGTTTGGCCGTGGCATCGGGGACGAAAATCTCGTGAATGGCGGTTCGGCCGCGATAACCGGAGAAGTTGCAGCGGTCGCACCCGGCCCCGCGGTGGAACTCATAGTCGCGATACTTCTCGGGATCATAGCCCAATTCGCGAATCTCTTCGGCCTTGGGGTGATAGGCTTCCTTGCAGTGGTGGCAGATGCACCGCACCAGGCGTTGGGCGATGACCGCCTGCACGCTCGAAGAGATCAGGAAGGGTTTGACGCCGATGTCAATCAGACGGGTGGCGGCGCTGGGCGCGTCGTTGGTGTGCAGGGTGCTGAAGACCAGGTGGCCGGTCAGGGCGGCGCGAACGCCGATCTCGGCGGTTTCCATGTCGCGGATTTCGCCCACCATCAGGATTTCGGGCGCCTGGCGCAACGCCGTGCGCAGACAGGCCGCAAACGTCAGCTCGATGGCTTCATCCACCTGGACCTGGTTGATCCCCTCGATCATGTACTCGACCGGGTTCTCGATGGTGATGATCTTGCGATCGGGTGTGTTGAGCACCTGAAGCGCCGAGTAGAGGGTGGTGGTCTTGCCGCTTCCCGTCGGGCCCGTCATCAGGATGACACCGTTGGGCGCACGGATCAGTTGCTCGAACAGACGGATATTGTCGGGCAGGAATCCCACCTCGGCCAGGCCCAGCAGGACGGAGCTCTGGTCGAGGAGGCGCATGACGACGCTTTCGCCATAGATGGCCGGCAGCGAGGAGACGCGCACGTCAATCATCTTCTTGCCGCCCTGGATGTTGAGCTTGATGCGACCGTCCTGGGGGACGCGCTTTTCGGCCAGGTCCATTCCCGACAGCACCTTGAGGCGCGACAGGATCGCCTTCTGCCACTTCTTGGGCGGCGAGGGGATTTCCTGGAGCACACCGTCAATGCGGAACCGCACCGTCAGGGAATTCTTGGCCGGTTCCACGTGAATATCGCTCGCGCGGTCGTGAATGGCCTGTTTGAAAATCAGATCTATGAATCGGACCACCGGCGCCTGGGAGATCTCCACCTCATCGTCGAGGCTGACGTTGGAATAGAAATCCTTGCCCTCTTCCTTGGTCACCTCGGTAGTGAAATCCTCGTAGAGGGTGTTGACCTCGTCGGCTTCGTAGTAGCGGCGGAGGGCGTGAACGATCTCGTCCTCGGGTGCGATCAACCCGATGACTTTCTTGCCGAGGATGCGCTCGAGGTCGTCGGTGGTCTCGATGTTCAAAGGGTCGGCCAGGGCGACCCAGAGGGTGTCGTCGGTAGCGCGGACGGGGAACACTCGATAGGTTCGCGCGATCTTGGGATCAATGGAGGCGAGCAGCTCGGGCGTGACCTTGACCTCGTGCAGCGCCACTTTCTCCATGCCCATTTCCTGGGCCAGCGCGTCGAGGATCTCCTCCTCGCGCACGAGGCCGGTGTTGACCACGGCTTTGCGCAGCGTCATGCCGGCTTCGTTGCGAAGAGACTCCTGAATGTCTTTGAGCATGGGCGCGCTGATCAGGCCGGCCTGCTCGAGAATCCGCCCGATGGTGGCGGAATTATCGCTTCCTGCTTTTTGTGCTTTTTCCTGGGCGGGGGCGAGACCGCCCCCTTTGCTGAGACCCAGCGCCTCCTCGCCCCGTGGGGCCAGGTGCTCCAAGCCATTCTGAACGCGTTTGTTCTGATCTACCGCCATCCCTGCCACTTCCCCGCGCTTCCGAACTCAAGCGCCCCTGCCTGCCCTGCAACCCGATAGTCTGAGACTTTCCCTCCAGCCGAGTCAACCAAAAACGAGCAAAATCAGACCGCAGACGAGGGGCTTGTGAAATACCGGGTTCGACGGTGAATGCCGGGGAGAAGAGGGGGGCGGACTAGTCTGACGATTTTCGCAGGCTAACAGCCTGCGCCACTCTTATAAAACCGCTTTCTCCAGACTTGCGTTTCACAAAACCTCCCTGTAGAAAACTTGTTGACGACGCTGTGGTGCGGAAAGAGAACGCCGATGGCGGACGGGATGAGTGGGATGGGCGATCAGCCGAGCGGGGAGCCAAGCGGAAACACGGTGGAGGAGGAGTCACACCCGGGTCAGGCCGAAGAAGCGGGTGTTCCCGATGATGGAAGCGTGGGTCGAGGCCGATTCGTGAAGACCGCGCGATGGTTTTTCTTGTGGTGCGCCTTGCTGGCGCTGCTGGCCGGGCTGCGCAGCCACACGTTCATCACGCCGGCGTGCCACGACGAAGCCATCTTCCTTTATGGCGGACAAGCCTGGGCCGCCGGACAGGTCCCCTATCGCGATTTCTGGGATCACAAGCCCCCGAACATTTTCCTGTTCGATTCGCTGCCGCTGTGGCTCTTCCCGTTTTCGCGCACCGCCGCGCAGGTCAGCAACCTCATGTGGCTGGCGCTGGCTGCCGCGATCTTCGTGGCCGTCTGCCGGCTGAATCTCACGCGCACGGCGACGGTTGTGGCGGTAGCGTTTTTCTGTCTGTTCGTCAGCGAGCGCGTGGCGATTCGCACCGGCGGCCTGACCGAGGAATCGGCGCTGCCGTTCGTGGCGCTGAGCTATTTGATCATTTTTCAACCGACGCGGCGGGTGGCGCGCGATGCCTTCTGGGCGGGCCTGTTCATGGGAATCGCCGCCGAGTTTCGCCAGACGTTTGCTCTGTCGCTGGTCTTTCTGGGGCTGACTGCGTGCTGGCGATGCCGTCAGGCGGGATTGGGGGCCAAGGACCTGGTGGGAGCGCTCCTCTTCCTGGTCGGGGGGTTTGTGCTGCCCGAGGCGTTCTGGTCGGCCTATTTCACGAGCAAGGGGATTTGGGGGCAGTATTTCGAGGGAAGCTACCTGTTCAATTTCTATTACATTAGCGCACCCGGCGAGTCGCCGGTCGGATGGCTCGGCGGGCTGGAAAAGCACTGGCAGGTCTTGCGCGACACCGGTCCGATGCTGGCTGCGCCCGTTCTGGCGCTGGTGTTGGCGCCCTGGCTGCGGCCGCGCCAGCGCTGGATTCTGGTTCTGACGCTCGTGGCGTTTGTCTGCGAGTTTGTGCCGGTTTCGATCAGCGGCGAGTTTTATCACCACTATTACATTCAAGCGACCGTCTCGATGTGCCTCCTGCTGGGTTTGGCCGCCGAGGCGATTCACGAGATTGCGGCAGCAGCGGTCGGGCGGCCGGGCGAGGGGCGGGCGCGAGGGGCAAGGCTTGTCGCGGGAGCGGTGATGGCGCTCGCCGTCGTGGGGTTGGCGGGATGGCTCACGGCCGGCGGCGTCCGCGACTACGTGGATGAGTATCGCAAGGTCCTCCGGAAAAACCACCAGTTCGACAGCGACCAGGAGATTGAGAAGACGCTCGGCGAAGTGATCGCCCACCTGACCGAGCCGAAGGAGCGCATTTTGCTGCTGGGCGTGCAGCCCAACACCTGCTATTTCGCGGCCAAGCGCTATGCGGGCGCGCGCTACTTTCACAATGCGCCGCTCTTCAAAGGTAAATTCCAGCAGCACCTCACCGCCGAGATGCAACAGCAAATGCTCCGCGATCTGGAAAAGCGGCAGCCCACGCTGATCCTGTTGGGCCAGGTCGAGGGCGAAGGCAGAGAGTGGCTGGGGATGGACCTGATTGAACAGCGCGCGAAATTCCTGCGTCCCTATCTCGACGAAAACTATCTCCCGTTCGAGAAGGTGGTGGGCGACATTCCGCCGGCCTGGAACTGGTATCAGAATGTGTGCGGCTTCCTCGTGCGCAAGGACCAGGCCGAGGCGATCCGCCAGCGATTCGAGACGTTGCCGAAAGACGAGAAGGCAAAAGGAAAAAGGAAACAGGCAAAGGACGTTTGATGAAACCGCAGATTCCGGATCGGCGGGATGGGTAGAATCTGTGGTTTCTCTTTGTCCCCATGAACAGAACCTTTTCCATTCTACTGATGGTGGGCGGACTGACGGTCGCGAGCAGTCCATGGGCCGGTGCCGCGACCACGCAGACGTTGCGCGCCGCCGCCGAGAACAACGCGGGCGTTGAGGCCTTGAAGCGCAACGAGCTGGATGCGGCCATCGCGCGGCTGCGGTCGGCTCGCGCGCTCGAACCCGGCAACGACACCATTCTTCATAATCTCGTCGGCGCGCTCGACGCCCGCGCCAAGAAGGCTTCGGACGCAGCACGCCCGGACGACGCCGAACGCGACTATGCCGATGCCCTGGCGCTCGATCCCAACGAGGCGAAAGTGATCGCTCACTTCGCCGCCTTTCTCAACAACCGCGCCGTGGGCTTTATGCGCGAACGCCGGAGCGATCAGGCCCGGCGCTATTTCGAGCGCGCCGAAAGCTACCTGCCGCGCGTGACCGACCCGGCGTTGCGCGATCAGATTCGCGCCAACCGCTCCGATTTTCTCACCGCCGAGGGCAATGCGCCGGCCGAAACGCAACACCCCGAGCAGGCCCGCGCCCCATACAAGGAAACGCTGGCCGGCAATGCGAGCGATGCCGATGCGCTGGCCTCGCTTGCCGATCTCGACTATGACGCCGACCAATACGCCGCCGCGCTTCAGGGCTATGAGAAGGCGCTGGCCGCGGCGGTCGCTCCCGACCACGCCGAACTTCGCGCGACACTCCAACAGCGCATGGACACGCTGCGCAAGGAAATGGCGATCGAGACGGGATTCATGACCATCCGCGATCGCCTGGGCCGCTTCGAGGCGACCTTTCCGAAGGATTTGCCGAAGGGAACCGTGGCCAACGTCCTGCAAACACTCAACGAGGTGTACGCAAAGGTCGGGCGCGACTTTGATTTCTATCCGAACCATCCCGTGAGGGTGAAGATTTACACGCGCGCGCAGATCAACGCCATTCAGCAAATCCCGCCCTGGGTGACCGGGTTTTTCGACGGCAAGCTGCGCCTGCTCGACGATCGGCTGTCGGGCGGCCCCGCGGCCGTGCGCGGCACCATCGCCCACGAATACACGCACGCCATCATCTATTTCGTCGCCGGCGACACGGTTCCTTCGTGGCTGCACGAAGGGTTGGCGCAGCTCGAGGATCCCGCCAAGCAAGTCACGGAGCGCGACCTGCGGTATCTGGCGCCGCGGGCGCGCAGCGGCACGCTCGCAACGCTGGACGAAATGGCACAGCCCTTCGACCGCAACGAGTCGGGGAACCGCATGCTGCTGATCTATCTCCAGTCGAGGGCCTTCGTGAACTTCATCGTCGAGCGATACGGGTGGGAAAAGATTCGGCTGCTGCTTCGCGAAGCCCGCCGCGCGCGGAAATTCGATGCGGCGTTTTCGGCAACCTACGGCATGTCGCCCGCCGAAATGGAAAAGCAGTGGCAACAAAGGCTGAAGGCTGAAGGATGAATTCGAAGTGTCGCGTGTTGAGTTTTGAGTTTGAGTTGAGGAGAAGGATCGCGAGAGATTTTGTTGGCCACAGGACAATCATGCACCACCTCTTGCCTGTGGCACTTGCGTTTTTCAACTCATCACTCATCACTCAAAACTCAACACGACTCTTTTTGTTCATCCTTCATCCTTCGCTTTTCATTGGTGCCAGATGACGGCGGATTCGGGTGGGCTCGAACGCAGCAGAAAATCGAACGACGAGTCGAAGAGGTGATTGTGCCATTGATAGAGAACCGTGGCGACCGCCAAGGTGAGCAGGACGAGCGGAAACGCGATTTCCAGCCTGCGGTGTCGCTCCAATAGCGGCGCCAAAGCGCGACCTGTGAGCATCAGGCCGATCGCGTGGACAGGGAGGAAGAACCGCAGGATCGGCGGCACCTCGAAGGGGCCGACAACGAGATAGGCCAGCAGGTAGAGCGCCAACAAACGCTCGCCGGGATGGCTTTCGCCGCGCGCGAAGACCCACACCGCTACCAATGCGAAACCGACCAACGGACTGGCAACGATAGAAGCAGCCAACCCCCACAGGACAACTTCGACGCTGCGCTCGGTCAAAAACCACGCCACAATTATGAATCCGAAGACCCCAAGAAGCCCGGCGTTGATCCCGAAGAAGTGACCCGCAAGCTGCAGCGACGGGATACGAAAGTTCGAACCCGCCAGACCGTAGAATGGGTGTCCATACAAAACGAAGTTCTTCAGCGGCCACGGCGAGAAAACCGCCAGCGAGATGATCCAGAAAATCGCCAGGTCGCACGCGATTTGTCTCGCGGGCGTGCGGCCTCGCAACATCGTCACGACAAACGCGATCGTGAGCAGGCCGTTGCCGAAGACGAGGGCCATGTAATGGGTTGACAGGGCCAGGCCTGCGATCAACGCGGCAACGACGAGATCCCTCCGCCGACGGCTGGTGGCGTAAGCCGCGAGCGTGGCGGCGGCGGTGACCAGAAAGAACGTGCGCGCCAGATCGGTGTGCGCCCAGGCGGCCACTTCGTTGACCGAATCGAAAAGGAAGAAGGCCGCGCCGAAAGCCAGCGCGAGTGGGACAGGTTGGCCACCTGTCCTACAGAAACCATAAATCGCCGCCACGACGCCGAGGCCGAACGCCAGATGGATCACGCGAGTCGCAAACGGGAGCAGGTGCGAAACCGGAATAGTGTAGATCATTTCGACCAGCAGCGGATAGCCCGCAACCGCCGAAGCCGAATCCGCCTGCACCGTGTGATCCGTGACCCACCCCGGAAATCCGCGCAGGCTGTGTTCCGTCACCCACTGATAGGGCAGTGTGAGGTGATACCAAAGCGCGTCGGCTTCGAAGCGAGGCTCGAAACATTTGAGCAGGTCGAAGCCGGCGGCCCACACCAGCAACGCGATGGCGGGGAGCATCGGCCACCAGCTGCGCGGCGTCGAAGTCTCGGCTGGCGGTTGGGGCGCTCGCACGCGCCGGCCGGCCAAAGCGATGAGGAACGCGGCGGCCACCCACACGAGCACGGGCAGAAACCACCAGCGAAACAACGGCGGGTTTCCCTTTGCTCCTCTGAAGCCGATCCATCCCAGTGCCGCAAAAGCAAAGAGAGTGAGAGCGAGTCCGCCCGCCGAAAGCGCGAGCGACGAGGCCATTCCGAGCGGTTGATCAGGCGCGGCCACGCACCGCCGAATCATCGCCGCGACCGCCGCGATGAGGGCGAGCACCACCACGGCCGCAAGGACGTTGGCCAAAGCGGTGGCGAGATTGTATCCGCCCAACACGGCGGTCGCATACAGGGAAAGAATCAGCGCCCCCACGGCCAGTCCCAGCGCGAGAACCACGCCGGACACCTGGTCGGGCGCCGCCGCAAAACGCCGAACGCCCAGTCGCGCGCCGACGGTGATGATCGCCACGACCATCAACAGGAAAAAGCAGATGAAGAGATTGAAGCGATCCACTCCCGGTGCCCTCCGCAGCGCACCGTTTCCGCTAGTTTCTGTCACAGCTTCCACCCGATGAAAAGAAGATTCTTCAAGCTTTCGCGTGCGGTGGCTCGACGTCGCTTGGGTCTTGAGTGGGACAGGTTGACATATGTGTTTAGCGACCCTTTGGAGTGCGGTGGCCCTCCGCCGCTTTGCCGTTCTCTGGAGTGACCAGTGACCAAAAAAGCAAAGCGGCGGAGGGCCACCGCACTCCAAAAGTTGGCTCGCACCCTCAGTTTTGCCAGTGCGCAGGGTGCCCTTGTCATTGTTGCTTATGCGCGCTAAACACATACAGGTTGACAACCTGTCCCACCAAAGCCTTGGCCGCTGGTTCTGGCTTGACTTTGGCGTCCCGGATTGGTCGCTTGGACTCACGCGGGCAATGGTTTCAGCGCAACCGTCCGGAGGCGGTGGGGGGCGATGGGTTGACTGAGCAAGAAGGGCGCCGGTGGGTCCGGCCCAGGCATGGGATGGAAACTTTTCGTTCCGGTAATGCTCGGCGGCCTTGCCGTCTTGCTCAGCGTGGCGGTGGTGGCCGGCTTGCTTTCGCAAGGGCCCTGGAAATACTACGTCGAGCCGCCGACGGATCGTGCCCAGCGCGAGGCTCTGGTCGCGAAGCTTTCGCAAGAACTCGCCCACTGGCGCGAGCTGGCCGCGAAGGAGAAAGACGGCGGCGATATCGCCAGAGACCCGGATCGGCAGTGGCCGCTGGAACGACTCCCCATGGTTCTGGCAATCGAGAACCACTATCTCCAGAAGGGATCGTTCCCCGAAAGCATCGAGTCGTTGACCCAGGCCGGATTGCTCGCCGATCCTTCGCCGGCGGGTCGGTTCAGGATCGTGCTCAAGAAGAACGGATGGGAGTTGCACACCACGGCGCACGACTTCATCACGGCCGTGGGAAACTAGGATAGCGTTCAACCACAGAGGGAGCGACAACCATGAGCTATCTGCTGGGCATTGACATCGGGACTTCGGGAACCAAGACGCTTCTGATTGACGAAAACGGCAAGACGCACGCGAGCAAAACGGCCGAGTATCCGCTGCTGACGCCACACCCCGGTTGGGCCGAACAGCGCCCCGACGACTGGTGGCGCGCCACGTGCGAAAGCATCCGGGCGGTCCTGAAGAGAAGCCGCATCAAGCCCGGCGAGATCAAAGGCGTCGGCCTCAGCGGCCAGATGCACGGTTCGGTTTTCCTGGACGAGCAGGGCAAAGTGATTCGGCCCGCGATCCTGTGGTGCGACGGGCGAACCGCCGCCGAATGCGACGAGATCATGCAGACCGTCGGCCCCCAGCGCATGCACGAGCTGGTGAGCAACCCGGCGCTGGCGGGCTTCACCGCGCCCAAGGTGGTGTGGCTGCGCAACCACGAGCCCGAGAAGTTCGCCAAGGTGCGCCACGTCCTGCTGCCCAAGGATTACATCCGCTATCGCCTGACGGGCGAATATGCGGCCGAGGTTTCGGATGCGGCCGGGACGGTGATGTTCGACGTGAAGAATCGCCGCTGGTGCGACGAGCTGCTCGAGCTCTTGAAGATCCCGCGCGAGTGGCTGCCGCCGGTCTTCGAGTCCTATGACGTGTGCGGCCACGTGACGCCGGCCGCCGCGCGCGCCACGGGTCTGGCCAAAGGGACACCGTGCGTGGGCGGCGGCGCCGACAACACCTGCGGCGCGGTGGGAAGCGGCATCGTGGTCGAGGGGCGCGTAATGACGAGCCTCGGAACGTCGGGAGTGATTTTTGCGCCCACCGACGCGCCGCAGGTGGACCCGCTCGAGCGACTCCACACGTTCTGCCACAGCACGCGCCGGCAGTGGTATCTGATGGGCTGCATGCTCTCGGCGGGCATGTCGCTCCAGTGGTATCGCAACCAGTTGGCCGAGGTCGAGCGCGCAGCCGCCCGCAAAAAGAAAAAGGATGTCTATGATCTGCTCATGGCCGAGGCCCAGCAAACGCCGCCGGGGGCCGAAGGACTTTTCTTCCTGCCCTATCTCATGGGCGAGCGGTCGCCGCACAAAGATCCGTTCGCGCGCGGTGCGTTCATCGGCCTGTCGTTCCGCCACACCAAGGGCCACCTGGTGCGCGCGATTGTCGAGGGCGTGACGTTTGCGTTGCGCGATTCGCTGGAGATCATGAAGAGCCTGGGCGCGAAGATGGAGCAGGTACGGCTGATCGCGGGTGGTGCGAAAAGTCCCTTCTGGCGCCAGCTCGTGGCCGACATCTTCGGTCTGCAAATCGCGATTCCCGCAAACACCGAAGGACCCGCGATGGGCGCGGCGATTCTGGCCGGCGTGGGAACGGGCGTGTTCGGCGATTTCTTCGAGACCACCGAGCGGATTCTGCCGATTGCGTCGCGCGTGGATCCCGATCCGAAGCGGCACGAGCAGTACAACGAGATCTACTCGCACTTCGTGGGACTCTACCCGGCGCTCAAAGGGCATTTCGCCGAGATGGGGAAGGTTCTGAAGCTGTAAAAGACGGCAACCGCAGATTCCGCAGATTGCGCAGATGATGGAAGAGCGTGTCTTACGGGAACAGGTTAAAGCGTTGCGTGCGTTTCAGGAGATTATTCAGCGCACGGTTGTCGAGTGCATGAGCGCTCGCAGCGTCGCGGACCTCTCACAGGTGGCCAAGGACACGGGCGGCGACATCATCTATTCGATAGATGCCGACGTCGAGGAGCAACTGGTTCGCTACTGCGAGTCGTGGGGCGCCGAGCACCGCTTCATTCTGGTCGCCGAAGGTTTGAGCGAACAGGGCTGGAATGGATTTCCTTCCGACACCACGGCCCAGAACGCGGAATTCTACGTCATCGCCGACCCGATTGATGGCACACGGCCGCTCATGTATGACAAGCGAAGCGCCTGGTCGCTGGCGGCAATCGTGCCCAACACAAGCAGACCGCCGCGCCTCCGTGACGCGGTCGCGGCGTGCATGACCGAGCTGCCGACGACGAAACAGCTTTACGCCGACACGCTCTTCGTCGTTCGGGGACAGCGGCCCACGCTGGTTCGCCGCCGACTGGACCGCGGCGAAGAGCAGGAGCTTGCCTTCTCGCCCAGCCGCGCCGCGACCATCGAACACGGCTTCGCGATGCTGACGAATTTTTTCCCCGGCGGCAAAGAAGTCGTTTCGGCCATCGAGGAAGAACTGGTGCGCGAGCTCAAGAGCCTGCGCTCCGAGCGCGCGGTGGTTTTCTCCGACCAATACATCTCGTCGGGCGGGCAGTTCTACGAACTCATCGTCGGCCACGACCGATTCAACGGCGATCTGCGCGGCCGGATGATCGAACGCGGCATCCCCCGCGGCGCGGTGCCGGCGCTGGCGGCCCATCCGTACGATTGTTGCGTGGAGCTGATCGCGCGCGAGGCCGGCGTGATCATCACCGATCTTGAGGGCCATCCGTTCGATGCGCCGCTGGACACCGAGAGTCCGACGTCGTGGCTCGGATACGCGAACCAATCCTTGCGCAACCTGATCGAACCCGTGATGCGGAAGCTCCTCCGCAACCATGGGTTGATTGATTAGCGGCATTCTCAGGAGTTCTTTCCGATTTCCAAACCGACCAGAGTAGCGAGAACCGCCTTTTCGCGTGCGGCGACCACGAACGCCCACGAGTCTCAACAGAAGAACAAAACGTCATCTTCTCCCGACAAACGAGCATTGGCCGTCCACAGGCTGGGCCCCTTTTGTTTCGTCCGGCCAAAATGAAGGCTCTCTTTGAATTGGGCGTCTGCTGAAAACTCCCGCCAACCGCTGCCGTGGCTGCGTGTCCTGCAATCGCCGCTTCGCAATCCAAAATCGAAACTCTAAAGAGGCTTTTGCAGAACTCGAAGTAGCGTGGGCTTTTAGCCCGCGAAAGGTGGAGATTTAGCAACCATTCCTCATTTTGAGCGCTATTCACAGGCGAACAGCCTGCGCCACAGAAGTTCTGCAAAAGCCTCTAAGATTCGAAATCCCGAGGCCCCCAAAAAAAACAAGCGGAGGAGAAAGCCTGGCAAGGCCTCTCCTCCGAAGGGCTCAGGGTGTAACTGCGTCGGCGGGTTGGCCGGATGATTTGACGTTCCGACGTGAACCGCTTTGGCCGTTGCTCGCCCGACTGGGCTGGAGCGGCGGTCCGCGTCTTCGGCGCCAGTTTCGGCGCCTCCACCGCGGTCAACCCGTTGACTGGTTGACCGATTTATCTCTTCTTGCCCGTTTTCTTCGCCGCTTTTTTCGCGGGTTTCTTCACGGTTTTCTTCGCCATTCGATTTCACCCCTTTCTCCCTCATTGGTTCCGCTTACCCATCTCACCGACGGGTCTTGCAGGAGTCTCGCACGCGTCTGTTCCTTGTTGCTTCCCTACACTCCGACTGGGAATCAGCCGCACGAAACGGAGCACCCGCAAGACCGGATGAGAAGGGTCTCGCAGGTCGGTGAAAACAAGTTATTTCTTCTTCTTGGCAGGTTTCTTTGCCATGGTAGTCACCCCTTTCTCCCTTTTCGAGGTTGGGCCGCTTTGGATGCGGCCCCGTCTCACCGGCGGCTCTTTTTCTTCCTCCGAAATCGGCCAGGTTTCGTTCAGCGCTCACAGTCTCGAGCACAACGGAAGAAAAATGTCGCCTGCAAAACTCGGTGGAATATTTCAAGTAAGCTCGGAATTTAGTCAAGACAAAACGAAAACTTCGTTAAGATTTTTTTCATCGTACGCGCCGAATCGTTCACCTCATGAGCGTGAGAGCTCGTCGGAAAGAATTCTTCGCGGGGTTCTTCGCGAGGTTTGGCGCGGCCTGCGCACAGTTGGCCGACACCTTTTTTCGATGGGCTGAGAGCACGCATTCGAATTCCTTCGCTGTTTGGTTCGCCGGCGCGCGAGACCCGCGACGCGGTGAAAACGGTTGCGTGCCGGCCACGAGCTGTCTTATCTTCGGAGTTGCCCATGACCGAAACCGGGGTACAGGATGGAACGTCGGAAAGCAACAGCACGTGAAACGAACGTAACGCGCACGGTGCGCATTGTGAATTCCCTGGGGCTTCACGCGCGGCCGGCGGCGTTGTTTGTTCAGACCGCCAATCGTTTTCCGTATTGTCGCGTGGTGGTCGGCAACCATAGCGAACAGGTCAACGGCAAGAGCATCATGGGCATGATGACGCTGGCCGCCGCCTGCGGCAGCGAGCTGACGATCGAGATCAGCGGCGAACAGGCCGAGGAAACCATGGAGGCGTTGTGCCAGCTGATCGCCAACAAGTTCGATGAGGAGTGACTCGCGCATGCCACGCACCAGCCGCACCGGTTCCCCGCCTCGCCAGGTCATCCTGAACGGCATCTCCGCTTCGCCGGGGATTGCGATCGGCCGCGCGTTTGTTTTCGATCCGAGCCAGCCGGTCATCGAGACGCGCGCGTTGGCCAACCACGAGCTCGAGCGCGAAGTCGAACGATTCACGCGCGCGATCGAACGCACGCGAAAACAAATCCAGCGCCTGCGCCAACAGGTCGCTCGCCAGGTGGATGAACGCCAGGCGGCCATCTTCGACTCCCACCTGCTGATCCTCGACGATCCGTCGTTCAGCCAGGACACGATTGATCGGATTCGCACGGAACGCGCCAACGCCGAGTCGGTTTTTCACGCGCAAGTACAGAGCCTGTTGGCGCGATTCGAGAAGATCCAGGACGAGATGTTCAGTGCGCGCGCGGCCGACGTCAACGACGTGGCCCAGCGCGTGCTGGCCAATCTGATGATCCAGGAACGTCCCGTGCTCTCCTCCCTGAGCGAGCCGTCCATCGTGGTCGCCAAGGACCTGGGCCCGTCCGACACCGCCCACATGAGCAAGGAAAAGGTGATCGGTTTTGCGACCGATCGCGGCGGGCCCACTTCGCACACGGCCATCATGGCCAAGGCGCTCGAAATCCCCGCCGTCGTCGCCACGGGCCAACTGACGCAACACGTGCGCACGGGCGATCCGCTCGTCCTCGACGGCGTCGGTGGAGTGGTCATCGTTCACCCCAGCCGCGAAACGCTCGAGCGCTATGCCAAGGCCCAGGTCGCGCTCGAAAAGTTCGAACAGGAGCTGGGCAAGAATCGCCAGTTGCCCGCCGAGACGCTCGACGGCTACACGGTCGAGGTGGCGGCCAACATCGAGCTGCCCGAAGAAGTGCCCCACGTGATCGAACACGGCGCACAGAGCGTCGGCTTGTTCCGCACCGAGTTTCTCTACATCAACCGCGATCGTCTGCCGCGCGAAGAAGAGCTGTTCGAGATGTATCGGTCGGTGATCGCGGCGCTCCATCCGTGCACGGTGATCTTCCGCACGCTCGACCTGGGCGGGGACAAATTCGCCAAGGCCGTGCCTCTCTCCAAGGAACTCAACCCGTTCCTGGGTCTGCGCGCCATTCGCCTGTGTCTGGAGTATCCGGAGATTTTCAAGCGACAGCTGCGGGCGATCCTCCGCGCGAGCATCTATGGCCACATCAAAATCATGTTCCCGATGGTCTCGAGCATCGAGGAAGTGCGCGCGGCCAAAGAAATGCTGGAAGAAACCAAACGCGAGTTTCGCCGCCATCGCATCGCCCACGACCGCGAGATCGAAATCGGCATCATGATCGAAACGCCCTCGGCGGCCGTGGCGGCCGATCTGCTGGCCAGCGAAGTGGATTTCTTCTCCATCGGCACCAACGACCTGATCCAGTACACGCTGGCCGTGGATCGCGTGAACGAAAAGGTGGCCCACCTCTACGAGCCGCTCCACCCGTCGGTCCTGCGCCTGATCCAGTACATTATAGATGCGGCCCATCGGCGCGGCATCTGGGCCGGCGTGTGCGGCGAGATCGCCGGCGACCCCACGATGGCCACCATTCTCGTCGGCATGGGCATTGATGAACTGAGCATGGGGCCGGTGCGCATCCCCCAAATCAAGCAGGTCATCCGAACTCTGCGCCTGAGCGACGCGCGAGCGATGGCGCGCGAGCTGCTGACCAAGTCGTCGGCCCAACAGGTGCGCGAAGCCATCCGCTCCTACATGGAACGCCTGCCGCTGCGACCCCTGTGGCCCATCCCGCCACCGCCCAAGCGCCCGGTCCGTTCTCTGCCGAGCACCGCTGCCCTCCTGCGACGATAACCCGCTGTGACCGATCGCCCATCAAAACGCCGACCGCTTTGACGGGGCGGTTGATTTTGGATTTTAGATTTTGGATTGGAAAAATTGGAGCCGCCGATTCCACAGATTTTCACATCCGTGGAAGGGTTTTAATCTGCGAAATCCGTATGACAAATCCCCAGCCGCTTGTCTTTTCGGCAAGGTGTCTCCGCGTCTCCCCCTCTCTCCCTGTCCGCTCCGCGCGCGCAAGTGCCGGTCACGTTCGCGGGCACGGATACGTTCGCAGGTTCTTCCAATCCAAAATCGAAAATCCAGAATCGGAAAAAGAGCTTGCACATCGCGGCGCGATGGGTCACTCTCACCCCACAAACCGGGAGAGGGTTTCCTTATCCCGAGGTGGGTTCTTTGTCATCCGACCACTGCGATCCCATCCATTCCCGTTGAGAGGAGGCTGCTGAGCTATGAGCCAGGTGTCCTACGAGCTGCCGCAGAAGCTGTTCTATCGGATTCAGGAGGTCAGTCGGATCACAGGCGTCAAACCGTATGTTCTTCGTTATTGGGAGGCGGAATTCCCGACGTTGAGACCCGAGAAAGGTCCTAACGATCAGCGCCGCTACCGTCCCAGCGACATCGTCCTCGTCCAGAAAATCAAGAAACTGCTCTACGAGGAAAAGTTCACGATCGCCGGCGCGCGCAAACACATCGAAGCCAAAGCGAACGGTCCGGCCGTCCCCAGCCGCCGTCCGCAGGGTCCGGCCAAGGAGGTCGTCGCCCCGCCGCCCAAGGCGACCGTTGCGAGCGTCCTCCATCGCCTGGGCCTGGTGCGCAAAGAGCTGATCGAGCTCCAGGCGTTCGTGGCCGGCTAGGAGGGAACGCCGGCGGCCTCGCCGGTGCTCCAAAACGCTCTAAGCGAAAAGCGCGAAGTGCGAAGCAAGCGGCGGGAAGGGGCGCGGAGCGTCAGCACAGAGCGACGAGAACGAGGAGCGAGCGAGATAGGAAGGCGGCCCAGCGCTTCGTCGCTTGAGTTGAGAGGCGCAACGTGAAACTTGAAACCTGAAACGCAAAACTTTTGCGGGGGGAGCCGGAAACGCTTCTTGACAGCTATCGGTCAACCGGAGTACTCCTACCATCGCATCATCGAGTCGGGGCGTGGCGCAGCTGGGTAGCGTGCTTGCTTGGGGTGCAAGAGGTCGCCGGTTCAAGTCCGGCCGCCCCGACCACTGACCCATCACGAGCCGTTCCGCGAGCTTTCGGAACGGCTCTTCTGATTTTCGAGCAGGACAGGTTGGCAACCTCTCTCCATTGCCGAGTGGGACCGGCTGCCACCTTGTTCAACACTGCGATGCCCGGATGGCGGAACCGGCAGACGCAAGGGACTTAAAATCCCTTGGGGCGAGAGCTCCGTGAGGGTTCAAATCCCTCTCCGGGCACCAACCAATCGGGGCGCGATTCGCTGTAAAACGGCGGGCTACGCCCCGTTTTTCTTTTGGCGTCCCGTGAAGTTACTCCCTTTCATCGGCGATTGGTTCGGCGTTGGAAGTGGAGACAAAGTGGAGAGAGAATGGAGACGGTTCCTGGCATACGGTGTTCGACACGCGATCCCGGCCGCTCGGAGAAACAGAAAAAAAACGTGCAGCGCTGCCGACAAGACCGGCCCCCGAGAGCACCCAAAATCGGCGATCCCTGGCGGGGGGCTCCAGGCAGGACACTCCCGCTCGGCAGATCGTCGAACCTTGGCCGGAGAAGTGGCTTCTACAGGCGGCCCAGCCTGAAAGCAAAAGCCTATCGGCTGAGAGAAAGCCTGAATCACGGGCGGTTTCAGAGGCGATCCCCGGCGGGGGGTTACCAGGATACTCCCCGGACTGTGATCGCGTCCAAACTGCACGCTGGGTCAAGGCTGCGGGCCAAGGATCGGGTTTTAGGGGCGCGTCCGAGCAGGGGGCAGCGTTCGAGCGGCGTTTCGGATTCGCGGGCGGCGAATTGATCCAAGAGCGCGGGCTATTTGTAGAGCGGCCACAACCGGTGCGAAATTGCCGAGCGGGGCACGGTGGGGAATTCATAAGCCCCCATATCCACTACCGCCCGGCCATCGCCGTTGCCGTCCAGGGGACGGCGGTTTCCATCCATGTCGAACGCCGGACAGTTTTGGTTTGTTCCCGCGTCTATACATGGCGAACCGCGCTGGAGATGAAAATCCGTGAGACTGCGGAAGCGCGGATCGGAGCCGATGTTTCCTTGTCCCTGGCCGACTGTGTAACCTTGGATGCAGCAGTAGTTGGGAATCGAATGGTAGGATATTTGGGAATACAGAGGCGCGGCATTGCCCCAGATGATGCAGTTGACAATTACCGCCGAACACTTGTAGAAACCTCCGCCTTCAGTCCAAGCCGAGTTGCCGTAAATGGTGTTGTTCCGGATCGTGCCGCCGCAGTAAAAGAGTCCGCCGCCGCCGTCGGCCGAATTGCCGGTGATCGTGTTGTTCTGGATGGTGCCGTCGCAGTAAGCGAGTCCGCCGCCGCAGCTGGCGCCGTAGGGGCCGCCGCTGGCCGAATTGCCGGTGATCACGTTGTTCCGGATCGTGCCGTTGCAGCCACAGAGTCCGCCGCCGCAGCTGGCGCCGTAGACGCCGCTGGCCGAATTGCCGGTGATCACGTTGTTCTGGATCGTGCCGTTGCAGTAAACGAGTCCGCCGCCGTAGCCGTGGGGAGCCGAATTCCAGGTGATCACGTTGTGTTCGATCCGTGCCCTTGTGCCGTTGCCTAAGATGCCCCCTCCAAATTGTTCCGCAAGACCCTTCCAGATGGTGAATCCCGACAGGGAGCAACTGCTCGTCTCGCTGCCCCTAAACGTCACGGTTGTCCTCATTTTGTTCCCATCAATAATCGTTGTTGCGACAACGGCAGAGCTGATCGGATTCGTGCTTCGGAGAATGACGTTCTTTCCCAGGAAATCTATGTTTTCCACATAGGTTCCCGGAGAGACAACAATCACATCCCCGTGTGTCGCCCATAGAATGGCGTCCTGGATTGTTGC
>Ga0315282_10004718_pt1 | contig 23637 bp, 22 predicted proteins | sample YL17G07_20_MG_FD_203693 | JGI IMG/M metagenome (GOLD analysis project Ga0315282, IMG submission 203693) | Sediment microbial communities from Yellowstone Lake, YNP, Wyoming, USA - YL17G07_20 | ecosystem: Environmental > Aquatic > Freshwater > Lake > Sediment | place: USA: Wyoming | collected... | reverse complement strand
TCCAAGATACCTCGTCACCTCTGCCATCGGCACCCCTAATTCATGGCTTAAACGGTATGAAACCGTCCTCACTCTCTGCCCTCAAGGTCAAGTGGTGATGAACCGCCCGCTGGAATGGTTAGGTGCGAATATGGGCCATTTTGCTGATAGCAAGAACTTTCACTTCGTTGTCAAGTCGTCCTTCGAGCTTATCTTTTTCTACTTCGAGGTCGTAACGAGCTTGAAGGTTCAGCCAAAATCGCTCCGACAGACCGAAATACCGTGATAACCTAAGCGCAGTATCGGCACTAATCGAACGCTTCCCATGCACAATTTCATTGATACGACGTGGATGAACGTTGATGTCCTTCGCTAACTTATACTGGCTGATGCCCATCGGCTTCAGGAACTCTTCCAGTAGAATCTCGCCTGGATGGATAGGGGGAATTTTCTTAGCCATATTGTTCTCCTAATGATAATCTGTTACCTCAACATCATAAGCGTTTCCTTCACTCCACCGAAAACATATCCGCCATTGGTCATTGATACGAATGCTGTATTGACCCTCGCGGTTTCCAGAGAGTTTTTCAAAACGATTCCCAGGTGGAACACGAAGGTCGTCCAGTTGTTCTGCTGCGTCCAGTATCGCGAGCTTTCTCCAAGCGACTTTGTGCAGGTTTGGAGAAAATCGCCGTGAAAAATGGCGTGAAAAAAGCTTTTCAGTTTCTTTGTCTCGTAAGGACTTAATCACGGCAAACAAATAATAACGTGTTACGTTACTAATGTCAAGTGCCATGCTATTTCGTTTGCCTTGCCTGGTGCTAATGTGTGTGGCCGCGCTTATGGCGAAGCATATGGGTCGATGACAGGATAGCCTGCTTTCCTCCAGGCCTTAACACCACCAGCGAGACACTTGACGTTCTTGAATCCCATGGCTATGTGCTTCGCTGCCTGACCGGCAGCTGTCCCTTCATTAGGTCAGCCTCAATAGAAGACGATCTCCTGGTCTTTCGCTAACAAAGGAAGCTTGCACTTGAATTCGTTGAATGAGATTGCTCCTTGGAGATGCATTTTCTCGAACTTCGCCTCGTCTTCGTACGCGCAGACGAGAAGTGTTTTTCCAGATTTCAGTTTCTCATAAACTTCTTCCGGAGTGATGCGCTCTGGCTCACCCATAAAATTCACACACCTCCTTTCTTATCTTTCATGATCTTACTCTTCTCCTCTGGATTGAGATTCCTCAGGAACGATATCGAGAACCAGCTTCTCAGAGCGACGTATAATGGTCAGCGGCGTTTTCACCCCAACTTTGTCTTCAGTCAGAACCTTATGTAAGTCATCAATTCCAGCCGTTGGCTGGCCACCAAACTCAACGATGACATCTCCTTCGATCAAGCCAGCCCTCTGTGCCGGGCTATTCTCTTCTGTTGAAACGACCAGGACGCCGCTTTCGACTGGGAGGCGATGGAATCGCACAATCCGGCGATGGAGTGTAACATTTTGTCCTCCGACTCCTATATAGCTACGCCTTATTTTACCTTCTTTGATCAGCTTCCCGGCAACAAACTTGGCTGTATTCATCGCAATGGCGAAACAAATCCCTTGCGCTGCAAGAATCATCGCCGTATTCACACCGATGACATCTCCTTGAGACGTGACAAGGGGCCCTCCAGAGTTCCCAGGGTTAAGGGCGGCATCGGTTTGGATGATGTTATCGATCAGCCGGCCAGACATCGACCTGAGGGAGCGGCCGAGTGCACTGATCACTCCAGAAGTCACCGTGTACTGGAAGCCATAAGGGTTACCAATGGCAATCACGAGCTGACCGACTCGTATTTTTTGGGAGTCGCCCAGGGGTGCTGCCACAAAGTTTGGCCCATCAATCCTAACCACAGCCAAATCCGTATCTGGATCATCACCTACCCGGTCAGCCTGAAAACGGCGGCCATCGGGAAGTATCACCTCAATCTTGTTGGCATCATGCACAACGTGGCTATTGGTAAGGATGAAACCATCTGGTGTGAAGATGAATCCAGAACCATTGCCACGCAACTCCTCGGGGAGACGAGAATGGACCATCTGTTTTCCCTCCGGACTCTTACGAACATCAATATTCACGACCGATGGGCTCACCTTCTCTGCTGCATTGATGACAGCCCGTGAATAAGCATCGAGAAGATCATCAGCAGAAGGATGGATATCATTCAGTGCTTGGGTCGCCCCGGCCTTCGTCCCGTCGCTGAGTAATAGACGTAAACTCCGTTTCATAGTTATTCATCTCCTTTGGAGGAAATCCTCAACTTCTCAAAAACGAGATCCCTCGCTTCCCTCGGGATGACAAAGACCGACTCCCGTTAAGAGGCAAAGCCGAAGCAGTCCCAATAAAATTTAATAACTGGACAGGATTTTTTCAAGGACGGAAAGGTGTGTCCCGGGAAGGTGTTGATTATGCCACCTTTTTGAATTATGATGGTTAAAAAAAGGAGGAACGATGCCTGAGTATACGAAAGACCATGCAAGAGCAGGGATCGATACCCCTCTTCCAAAGATTGAGTGCTTCAAGAATCAGTTTAAAAATTATGAGATCACGATCTCCATCCCGGAGTTCACCTCTGTCTGTCCTCGAACAGGGCTGCCCGATTTCGGAAACATTACAATTCGATACATCCCCAACCAGTGGTGTGTAGAATTAAAATCCCTGAAGATGTATATTCTCGCCTACCGAAACTTGGGAATCTTTTACGAAAATGCGGTCAACCGAATCCTCAGGGATTTCATCAAGGCTTCCAAGCCGATTCAGGCCGTCGTTACCGGAGAATTCAACGTCCGGGGAGGGATGAAGAGTACGATCGAAGCAAGGTACCATTCAAAGTCTTCTTCAAGGAAATGACATAATTCTCCCCTCTCCCTTGACGGGAGAGGGTGGGGGTGAGGGTGAACATGTTTCTTTCCCCTCACCTTGATCCTCTCCCCTAAGGGGAGAGGAAATTTTTTAAGTAGTTTTCAAGAAATGTTAGAGGTAAAAACGGTCCTCTTCCTCTAAACTGGAAATGCTGCCTGGAATCAGACGGCGGAGGGGTTAAAAGTCGACCCTCGCCCTCTCGTCTTTGAGGGGTTTAAGGTGACAGGTCTCGTTCATGAGCGACAGAATGTATTTTCCATTCTTGTATTGAATGAGGTTAATTGCAGTAGGATCCTGGCTGATCTGCCAGAAATGGGAGTTGTCTATCCCTAAGATGCCACAAATGAGGACTTTGTTAACGACTCGGTGCGAAACGAGAACAAAGGTCTTTCCACCATGCAATTGAATCATCTCTTCCAGCGCGGCCATCGCCCTAACCCGAACATCCTCTAAACTCTCCCCACCCGGGAGTCTAACTAAATGGGGCTCCTCTCTCCACTGTCGATAGATTTCCCTATCATTTTCTTGGATCTTTTGATGGGGATGCCCTTCCCAACTGCCAAAGCTCATGTCGATGATTCCATTTAAAGGTTGAACTTTTAGAGTGTGAAACCGGGCAATCTTCTGGGCTGTCTCCCAGGCCCGCGCCAAAGGGCTTGCATAGATCCCGTGGATCTCCATTCCTTTGAAATACTCCCCTGTCAACTCCGCCTGCCTTAGGCCGGTTTCATCGAGGGGAATATCGGTTCTCCCTCGGAAGATCTCTTCCTTATTCCATGCGGTTTGCCCGTGACGCACCAGATAAATGGAGGTCGTCATTTATACCTTTATACCTTCCTGAGAAAATAACTATCTTTTTTTCTTGGCATTGGGTTTTGGGGGTTAGGGGTTAGCTAATCCCTAATCCCAAACCCCTGACCCCATGATAACAATTACAGAGGAAAATGACTCGAAACCTTTATTTTTTGAAATCGCTGAGCGATTTCGTTTCCTGGAATCATTCCCTCTTCTGTAATGATGGCTGTCAGGAGACCCAAAGGAGTGGTCTCGAAATAGAAGTTGAGCACCTCCACTCCCTTAGGAGGGTCGGGCCAGACTTCTTTAGGATCTCTCTTAAGGATCCGGAACCCTTTTGCCATCTCTGTTCCAAGGAGTTTCTCCGTACCACAAAGTGCGTAAAAAGGGACCCTTCTTTCTTTGGCACTGAAGGCAAGGCCGTAAGTCCCTACTTTATTCACCAAGCCGAGTGGGGTAATACAGTCTGCCCCAACCAGAACGACATCAGCATCCTTTATTGCGTACGGAGCAGCCGAATCGATCTGAAGTTGAATTTTGATATTGGCTTCGTTCAACTTCTTCGCCAATTGAAACCCTTCGCAGATCGGACGGGACTCCGTGCAGATCACCTCAAACTGTTTTCCGGTTCTTTTTGCATCAATCAATGTCCTTAATACCGTTGAGCTATAAGAATGGGTGAGCACTCTGGATCTTTCGGGGATCAATCCTCTGGCTATCTTCGAAATCTGCTCAGTCGAGTTTTGAAGACGAAGAAGAAATCTCTCAATCGCTTCCGTCATCTCGCCCTTCATCTTCTTTAAGTCTTTGTGGCCTTTGGCAGAAAGCAGGATAATATTTGCCAAATGGAAGAAGGGGGCCATAGAGGGTTGGCACTCGATCAATTTCCTCGATATTCGAATCAGCTCGTTGAACAGGAGGGCAGGTTCCCCATTAAAGTTGGATATAAACTGGGCAACATTAGTCGCCCCCTTTTTAACCAACTCCCCTGCCCCAGTGGTCCGGTCTTCTTTAATCTCTTGTAGGAGAGAATCCATGTAATCCTTCATTCTTTGATTATCCTACCATCTTCTCACGGACAAAAACAACATTTTTGAAAAGATGGTATTATAACAATGGGCTGGGAAGTTCACCCTTTCCCGAAATAGATGGTGAAGAGTGACTTTGAAGGATAGGGCTCTCCCAGGCTCTTTTAAAGAAATGATCTAAGACTTTCTTAGAACTCCTCTCTTCTAAGATCGAAATCTTGCCTCCAGGATCTCTTTTCAGGCTGAAAAAAGACTTCTCGCTAATGAGTAGTAATAGGAGATCGATCCATGTAATCGCGTCACCTTTATCGCATTTTGCAGAGCCCATGGCGCCCCCCTCCTGAAGCCTTGCGGAGGGGAGGCATGGTATATAAACTTCAACCTCGGCTTTTTCCTTCAGCACATGATGGATTTCCCTCAATGTCATTCCCTCGCTCAGTTCCATTTCATCCATCTCTTCCTTGATGAAATTAATGGATCTGGCCAGACGGAGGAGAGTAACGATATCGAGCCGACTAAAGTCTTTCGTCTCGATGGGAAGGGCGCTGGACCGCCATTGGGAAGGATGGGAGGGAAGTACACCTTCCTCTCTGCATCTCTGAAAAAGAGGGGTCCCTGGGGTAGGATAATAGACGCTGGGGCCGATGAGGACTCTCTTCCCCATCAGGTAGATCAATGTATCCACCATCTCCTCAATCGTCTGACCTGGCATTCCAAAAATTCCATAGGCGATGACATGAAGACCAAGATGCTCCACCTGCTCCAAGATTTTATTGAAGTCAGCCATTCCCTTAGGTCTTTTCATTCTTTCCTTGGTAGAAGGGGCTGTGCTGACAAAGGAGAGATTGATCGTTTTGAAGCCTGCCTTCTTCATCAATCTTAGAAGTTCTTCATCCAAAGAGGCAAAGGAGATACCATTCATGGCGGTCAATTCCAGATTTTGCTCTCCGAATGTTTCGATGAGGAGACCCATCAATCGCTTTGCCCGTTCTTGATCAAAAGTGAAATTATCATCCTCGATATCAAAAGTTCGGATACCATATCGTCTCATGCAATCTATCATCTCCTGAACGACGTTTTCAGGGGATCGTGTCCGAAAAGAGGCTCCCATGACGAGATGAGTTGAGCAGTAAGCGCATCCGTGCGGACATCCTCTACTGGTGATAATCATTGTCGATCTCTTTTTTCTGATTCGATATCGATCCAGACCGAGCAGATCTCTTGCAGGACGAGGAAGACTATCGAGGTCTTCGACAAAAGTCTTGAGTGGATTGATTCTTACCTCTTCATTTACCCGATATCCAATCCCATCGATCTCTTGAATTCCCCCTGTATTGCCTTTCTCAATCTTCTTAAGGAGAAGTGGAAACCGAATTTCCCCTTCTCCCAAAACGATATAATCGACGAAAGGGCTTTCGAGAACCCCCTCCGGGTCACAACTGACATGGGCTCCTCCCATAATGACAACTTTATCACTATCCCATGCCTTAATGATGCGAGCAATCTCCACGGCTTCTCCGTGATAGGGGGTAAAAGAGGATGAAATTCCAAAGATATCAGCATTTGAAACTTCAATCCTTTTTCTTATCTCATTCCGATTCATTCCGAAATGATAATATCCTGTGTAAAGTTTAAAAGGACTCCGATCATCGAAGGGGTAGAAATCTCGAAGGTAGGAAAGTTCGGACGGGATGGAAATGGATCTTTTCTTCTCTGTCTGACAGTCGAGGATTTGCACTTCATGGCCGTCGGTTTGGAGCGAAGCCCCAAGATAGGCCAAGCCAATCGGCTGCGTCCGAATGGATGTCTGGTAAAAATCTTGGATAGGCGGTTGGATGAGAAGGATCTTCATGACTTTTACAAAGGAGCCAAGAAATTATATTAAACGAAAGCCGAATTGTCCATTTCTGGGACAGGGGCTTTAACAATTCATGAGGTTTTTTCCCTGAATGTCCTCAAAAAAGTCTCCATTCCATTATATAAGAAAAATTGATTCCCTGCATCACGTTGCTGAGTACTTCCTGAAGTCGTTCAATGACAGATTTCGACCATGATGCAAGATTTCTTTCGCTAATCGTTATCTTCAAAACTTGACTAACACTTTCCTTCATATCTTGCCTATCTTGTAGTCTTTTTTGCTTGACATAAAATTCCGTTTTTCCTATATTTTACACAATCAAAAGCGAGTTCTAACAGGGTGCTGAAAAAGTGACTTTTCCAGGCTGATCAAAAATGCCCCTGCCTGTGCCGAGGCTTCGGCAGGCAGGCAGATGCAAGTTGAGTTTTACGAAATCCCGCTTGCGGGGGCGCCCGAAATCCTGAGGAGTGAGGCGTACTTGGAGTACGCCGCAACGACGAAGAATGAGGGGAACGCCGCAGATGGGCGTTTTTCAGCAGCCTGCTAATCATTCCACGGGAGCGGGGCCTAAAATCCAAAGCCACTATGAGTCATTACGTGCTTACCTGGCCCCTTCCAGAAAAGGATCCAGAGACCCTCATCAGTTTCCCTTATTGAGTGCCCGGAAGAAAGGATAAAAATATGGTCGAGGAGACAATTACCCAGATTGAAGCGAGGATCAAAAAGACCAAATCTTTAAATGACGAAAGAAAGAAGGAATTACTAGATCTGCTTTCCACTTTGAAGACCGAAGTTTCCCAACTCTCCAAGACCGACGCCGAGGACGCCCAGAGTATTATCGGTTTTACCGAAGTCTCAATTCACGAGGCAATACGTGAGGAGAAGAATCCGCAACTTTTCAAACTATCCTTGGAGGGGCTTTCTACCTCTGTGGAAAGGTTCGAGAATTCCCATCCTAAGCTCGTGGGGATTGTCAATTCGATCTGCAATACCTTATCGAACATTGGAATATGAAAGAGGCGACAGGGACTGCCCGAATTGAGAATTAGGAATCACTCATCTAAAGATCCTCAACCATCTTGGACTCTCAGATGTGAAGGTCCGATCGCCCCTCAAAGTGAAAGCTCTGCCTTTTTCGTGCGAATTTTAACCAGAAACTGTTAATTCAAAATGGTCTCAGGGTAAAGACTTGGGCGTACTTCTTAATTCCCGACATGGGATTGCCTTGGAAAATTCATGAGGGCAGTTTGTTTCTTCCTGAAACTGTCACTTCCAAAAAGTTTGAAAAGGATGTATATTACAATCCATATTCCACGACTGATAATCTCGATCCTGAGGGCAGGTAATTTTTTCAATTATTATATTGCTGCAACATAACATTGTTTAAAAAAAATTATACTGCAGAAGTGGAACTATCGGCGCATTTAGGACCCAAAAGGTCTTTTAAAAGGCTCAAACGTCTGGTCGCTGGGAGAAACATTACAGCAACATAAAAAACAGCGTTTCAACTCTCCTAATCTTCAGGAAATTGGAGGTAATATGAGGAGTTCGGGAGGTTTTTTACCGAGTAAGGACAGGAGACACCACGCCGAGATTGGTTATTAAACGAGATATTTCCAAGACCGGTTACCCAGCCGAGTGGAAAGATTCAACACATGTCCAAAGATCAAATTAGCCCCCTGAAGAAAAAGTTCCTGGTCCCTCTGGCTTATATTGTGACCCGCGTATACCTTTCTTCCATCAGGCTGAAGATAGTCAACGAAGATGCTCTGAGAAAGCATCTGGAGAAAGGCAGAAAAGCGATCGGCTGCTTTTGGCACCAACGCTTTTTCGGGGCTCTCGGGTATGCTAAGAGGTTTAGTATCTTTTCCCCATCGGTCATGATCAGCAACAGCCGGGATGGGGAAATAATCGCGCAGGTAGCCCTGCGCTTGGGTTTCCGGCCCATCCGGGGCTCCAGTTCCCGCGGAGGGAAAGAGGCTCTTGCGGCAATCGTTCAGGACCTTACGCAAAATACCTGCGTTGCCCACGCGGTTGATGGGCCCCGGGGTCCGAAGGGGGTGGTGAAGGCAGGCCTGATTCGGATGGCTCAATTATCCCGTGCGGCTATTTTCCCGATTTATATTTCCGTGGACCGGGCTTGGATCACGAACAGCTGGGATCGATTCCTGATTCCCAAACCCTTCAGCCGGATTCTCATCCGCTGGGAAGACCCTATTTTTGTTCCGGAGGAGCTGGATTCAGACGCCTTCGAAAGCATACGCTCAGATATAGAAAACAGGATGACCCGGGGCCACGCTAAAGATGATCTTGGCTGGGGATGGAAAAGGCCTCTATAAAATATTGTACCCTTGATAAAGCCATGCAGGATATTACCCCTCTTTATGTTATATTTTCTCTTGAGAAGGTCCATAAAGAAACTATTCCTAGCAGGAAAGAAGGATGACTAACGAACATTTTAGCGGAATGCGACAAACCTCCGCTGCACCCCTTAGCTTTACGTTATACTCTATTTCTACCAGAAATGATCAACCCTTAGCCTTGACTGATCCCGCCCTTCGTAGGTGGAATGTTCAAAGGTCGTTCCGCTCATCTGGCAAGATGTTGTGCCCCAGACCTCTTCACTCGTTTCTACGATCTCTGTCAGTGCAGGAACTCCTACATTATTATGGAGAACGTCCGATTTATTGAAGTGTTTTAAACAAGTATCAACAACTCGTTTGCATTCCTTTGAGTTTGTAGTCAGCTACACATACCTCTGCCTCACCGCCCTCATTCTGGATCATGTTTGTAGTGGATTCAGCCGCCAACTCATCAGGGTCAACATACAAGACCTTAGGCCCTTCCACGAGAAGATTTCCATTTTCCACTTCCATGTGAAAGACGCATATCATAAGAAATCCTTTTTTAAAAGGATTCAACCCCTTTTTGTCTAACGAAAACAAGGGAAAATTTTGCAATTCGAGGGCAATTTACATTTTGAATAAATTTGGTAGAATAGCAAAGGGAAGAAAGAATTAGGGATGGGGTTATATAGAGATGGATGGGGTGGAATAAGGTGTTAGGTCCAATGGGCAAGAGTCTCCCTCATATTTCCCGAAAAGCCATTCTCGTAGTATTTCTGATCATCTTCGCATTCGCTGTCTCAGAGGTCATGACGAGAGTAGGGTGGCTCGATACTATGGATTATATCTATTATGACCTCTGGCACATTCTGGCGGGTCTGCGTACCGAGGCCACTCATGTGGCCATCGTGGCCATTGATAATGAGACCTTGTTGAATTATCAAAATGAGCCCTTAGCGTTTTGGGGACCCCACTTTGCTCGCGGGATCGAAGTCCTACGCCAAGCCGGGGTCCGGATGATTGGTCTCGATTATCTTTTTTCCGTAAGCGCTGAATCATGGCTCAAGAAGCTCGAGTTGCCAGGAAGCGAGAAGAGTCGAATGTACGATGTTCCAATGAGGGCCCAGCTTGCAACAGGGCAAGTGGTGCTCATCGGTTGGGTGGCCAGCAATGATAAAGGCGAAAGCGAGCTCCTGCTGCCCATCGAGGATTATTTGTTTTCCCTGCCCAGGGGCAGGGCGGATGTAGGGCTTGCCAACTTTTACTGCGATGCCGACGGCGTGGTGCGTCGGTTTGTTCCAACCCTATTTGATGAAGGCACCCTGCCCAGGCTGACTTTCGCTGCCCTCCTGGCAGTGAAAGCCAAGGGGATCGAGCCATCAAGTGTCAGTTGGTCATTGGGTGGCCGGGAGGTTTGCAACACAGCCGTTCCTCAGCCCATTGGCTTTGTGGGTCCACCCGGGACCATTTCTCGCGTCTCCTTTGCCCGTTTACTCAATCCCTCGGCTGAGCAAGACCCTGATGTCCAACGGCTCAGGGGCAAAGTCGTTATTATCGCCTCTGAGCATGTCGGGATACAGGATGTTCATCAGGTCCCCTATACTCGGGGTTTGTGGCATATGGAAGGGCGGATGATGGGCGGCGCTGAGCTCCATGCCAATATTACAGAGACGTTGCTATCAGGACGGTTTCCCCAGGCTGTTCCAGCCTGGATCAGGATCACTTCATTGGGAGCGGTGCTCATCTTCGGGACCTATGCGTTCTTCCGACTCCATCCGTTGCACGGGCTGGGAGTGGGCCTTCTGCTCTGCTTCTTCTATGCCGGTCTGGCCTATGTCCTTTTTTGCATCAACTGGGTCCAGCCCGTTGCAAATGTCCAATTAGGCCTAGCGTTGAGTTATCTGGGCACATTGGGACTCAGGCTGACCGGAGAAGAACGGGAACGAGCACGCCTGAGGCAAATTTTCGGGCGATATGTATCTGAGGAGGTGGTCGAGAAACTTCTATCCACAAGACATAAACCTGACCTGGGCGGTGAGGCGATCCAGGTGACGGTCCTCTTCTCGGACATTCGCAATTTCACGACGATTTCCGAAAGGTTGAGCCCACATCAGGTGGTTGAGATGCTCAACGCCTATCTGAGCCGTGCTTGCGAGGTTATCTTGGAACAGGAGGGTACCGTGGACAAATTCATTGGCGACGCAATCATGGCCGTTTTTGGATCGCCCGTCCTTTATAAAAACCACGCTGAGCGGGCGCTACGCGCTGCCCTCGCCATGAAAGAGGTGGCCTCCGAATTTCGCTCCTGGATGTTTCAGCACTTTGCTGATGTGGATTTGCCGGAGTTTGAGATCGGCATCGGAATCCATACGGGCGAAGCAGTCATTGGCAACATCGGCTCTCCTAAGCGCATGGAATTCACAGCCATTGGCGACACTGTGAATACGGCATCGCGCCTGGAGGGGTTGACCAAGCAGCTCGGATGGAGCATTGTCGCCAGTTGTGACAGCATTCGGGCCGCCGGCTCAGGCGTGTTAACCAGAAGGGTTGAAAAAACTGCTCTTAAGGGAAGAGAAGGCTATATCGAAGTCTTTGAAGTAATTGGCTTCAAACCAGAGAAAGGAGGAGAGTCATGAAACTTTTTTGGAAGAGCGGGATGTCGGTTTTGGAGCTTATCTGCCTGGCTACTTTCGTCGTCCTCTGCACAGATTTTCCTGCAAAGGCTCAAGCCCTTCCCCCTGATGTAGGGTTGGTGACCCAGTTGTCCGGTGACGCAACCTACTGGAATGAAGACTATCAGAAGGCACCCGAAAAGGTGCAGGCCTTCATGAAGATACGTCGGGGAGACCATTTAAGAGTGGCGTCAGGGGCCGTGGTGCAATTGGTCTACTTTCAAAACGGTCGTCAGGAGACCTGGAAAGGTCCGGCTGCGCTAATAGTGGGCGAGATCCAGAGTCGGGTTGAAGGTGAAAAGGGGCTCCAAGTACAACCAGAGGTGTCGATTTTGCCAACGGAGGCATCGCAAGGGATGCGTCGCATTCCTGTCCTGATGCGGCGGGCGAGGCTCAGCCGTTCAGGTGGCATGCAGGTTCGCGGTCCAGGTGAAGCTTCTCAGAAAACTATTATTCCAAGCAGCGAAGAAAGGGCTGAAATCGCAATGGCGAGAGAGACTTACCAAAAATTGCGTAAACAGACCAAGGCCGACGATATCACGCCTGAGTTAAATCTCCTGGCAGTATTGGCAGATTACGAACAGTATGAAGAGATGGAAAAAGTCATTAAAGAAGGCTTAGAGATACAGCCAGGTAATGAACTTTTGAAAGATCTGGGAGATTGGGTAAAGGCCCAGAGATCAAAGCCTACCCAGAAAAAGTAGGAAGAAGGCGTTGAAGCCTTGCTTTAAAGGAGATGAAATATATGATGAGATTTCACCGATGCCTCTGGATTGCCTTCATGTTGTTCTTTCTTTTTCTGCTATCCAGCTGTTTGCCGAGGATGACAGTAAAGGAAAGGGTCCATTACAAGCTCTATGAAAATATATACCTGTCAACGACAACCTTTGGAACTTGGATAAAAACAAAGATCCCTATCCCCAAAGGAGCTATCGTTGCGGTCCTGGGTCAAGGGAAGATATGGGACATTACGGACCCACGTAAATTGCACTGGCAGCCATATCAGTGTCTTAGGTTCAAGATCGGAGAGGATGGACGAGAAACCCATATCGATCCTGGAATTAACCCAAAGGATCCATTCAACTTGCACGTCGTTCCAAGCGGAAATGGAGGTCTTCTTTACCTCGGCATGGGTACTTGGTGGAAGCTCAAATATCCACAGAACAAATGGGGTAAAATGATTGTGAGAGTCATCGTTTGGGAAACGGGACATCAGGATCGAATCGAGCATGATATTTTGGAACTCATTCGGACGAATCCTGATGATCAGCAATTCCGTGATCTTGTTGCCTACATGGCTATTTGCTTGAAAAACATGCGCGAATATGAAAAGGTCCAAAATCTACACAAGATGATCAGGGAGACTCCTGAAATGGATTGGGATAGAGTCTATCCTGAAGTTTTAAATCAATCAGGTGATGTTGAAAGGATACTGGGAAGAAACGAAAAGGCAAAGGCCTATTCGGAGGAGGCATTGAAGCGTATCAGAGGATTTGGCAATCGGTACGGAGAGTCACTGACACTTCGTAACATAGCCATGGCAGCCCGAAACCTCGGGCAGTACGAGGAGGCCAATCAACTCTTTGAGCAATCCCTTCAAATCGCTAAGGAACTGAAGAATCCGGAACTCACTGGAACAATGCTTTGGGCGACAGGGGAAAATCTATTGAGAATGAATAAGCCTGCTGAGGCCGTGAAACAACTTGAGGATGCTTTAGGATACTTTGATAAACTTGATAGATGGCTTAATCGGCGCTGGTGTTATTTAGCCCTCGGCGAATCTTACATAAGACTGAATAAGAATGTTGAGGCAAAAAAATCCTTTGAATTGGCCATCCAAGTTTCAGCTAAGGCCGGTGATCCGTGGCCCCAATGGAGAGCTCACGTTGGGCTGGGAAGGATTGCAGAAAAAGAGGATGACAACCAGAAGGCCTTTGAACATTATGCCAAGGCTATCACGATCATCGAATCGACGAGAGGCAAGTTCACGGATCCAGGTCTCAAGGCCCTCTTCATGAAGGGCAACCACTGGGTCTATGAACGGATGATTCAGCTCCTACAAAAGATGCAGCGAACTCCTGAGGCATTGCACTATCTTGAGCGAGCCAGAGCGAGAGTCATGCTCGATATGTTGGCAGAGAAGGGCTTCTCTTCGAAGAATAAGGAGGAGAATGAGCTGCTCACCCAGGAACGGGTCCTCAGAAAGCGAATCGATGAGATCTCGACGGGGCAGGAGAGAATTGGATTTGAAACGCCTCAAGAGATAGGAGAAGAGATTTCAGAGGCTCAAGGATCAGAAAAGCAGATTTCAGAGCTTGAACGCTTGCAGTCCGGGCACCGAGCCATTCTGGAGAAAATTGAGAAACTAAACCCTGAGCTTGCCTCTCTGGTCACCATCAACCCCCTTAAGGCGAGAGAGATCCAGATGTTCCTTGATGGGGACACAGTGCTTGTTGAGTATTTTTTGGGTGTGGAGGGTCGGTTTGTCTTTGTAGTCACCCGAGAAAAGGTTCTGGCTGTGGTCTTAGAGGCAGACTCGAAGAAGCTTTTCCAGAAGATTAGAGACTTCAGGGCCAGGGCTGTGGAGAATATTACTCTGGATCGGCTGATTCTTAAAACATATGAGAAGCCCCTCTTGGAGCTCTATGAAATTCTGATCCAACCGATAGCGGGGGAGATCTCTGGGAAGAAGAACCTCGTGATTGTCCCCCACGGGATGCTTCACTATCTTCCTTTTCAAGCCTTGCTATCCAAAGACGGGAAGTATCTCATCGAATCCTTCACCATCAGTTATCTGCCTTCAGCGAGTGTGCTGAAGTATGCCAGGGCAAAGAATAAAGGGAATCGCGGGGACCTCTTTGCCGTGGGAAACCCAGCTACTGGATTATCACCCCTTCCAGCAGCAGAGATGGAAGTGAAGGAGGTCTCGGCCATCTTTAAGAAGAAGCTGGTCCTTACGGGCCAGCAGGCCACGAAGATCTCGGTAAAAAGTCAGGGTCCTCAGTACGACATGATCCTTTTTTCGACCCATGGAGAGATGATCGAATCGAATCCCCTCATGTCCAATATTAGACTTGCTCCATCGGAAAAGGATGATGGGAGGCTGACGGTCGGTGAGATCTTCGATATGGAGATCAAGGCGAATCTGGTGACGCTTTCTGCCTGCGAGACGGCTTTAGTGCGAGGTGAAACAGGTGATTTCCCCCAAGGGGATGACCTGGTGGGGCTCTCCAGAGCCTTTATTCATGCCGGGGCACCCAGTGTGGTTGCCTCTTTGTGGAAGGTTTCAGACGATTCCACGGTCGAACTCATGGGGGCCTTTTATCGGAACCTCAAGAGCATGCCCAAGTCTGAAGCCCTTCGAAAGGCTCAGTTGGATTTAATGAAATCGAGCATTCGCTTTCATGTGGAAAGGAGCTCAGGGGGCATCACACAATCGATCAATTACCAGCCAGAGATGTCGATCGAATGCTCCCATCCCTACTTCTGGGCTCCCTTTATCTTATTAGGGGATTGGAGATAATATTCAAGACAAACAATGATTTCTAATTCGAAGATAGAATTTCTTTTAGGATTGGGATTTCGGAGATTTTTTGTTCGGTGAGATGATCCCTGATAATTCCTCGGGGACGGCCGCCTTCTCGGAGCGTTGAAATAATTTCAGCAGGGGTCACAATAAAATCAATTCGAAAATCGTGTTCTGTCTCAGGCAAATCTTCGTCCACGATCTGTAAAGGATGAACGGTGGTCAGAATAGTGACCTCCTCTTTAACAAATCCGAATTCCAGACCAATCGCATATTCCAAATCTGAATATCCACCACCTTTGCCGATTCTGCTTCCTCTCTTATTGACTGCAACCGAACCAGCAACGATCAAGTCAATTTCTCGTATTTGTTTGGGATGAACTGGAAGGCCATACCGGAAGGCTCCCTTAATTGTAGAAGCCTCATGAATATTTTTCTGAGGAATCTTTGAAGGATCCAGCTTAATAAAACATTTCTTTTCTCTCAGCTTTGGAACAGCCATATAAAGAGTCTTACCGGAGCTCAAGGCCAGATGGCGAACAGGTCTCTGTGGAGAATCGGGATTGGCTTTGATATGGAGAGCCTTTTACCATTCCGGTAATGTGGAGAGAAGATGGGCTGCTTTATCCGCTCCTTTAAAATTAGGGATGCGGCCGCGGGTCCCAGGAAAAAGAGCCACTCCTTCCTTTTCCAGGGTTCGCCAAATTTTCCCTCGGATTTCGTTTTCGGCCTCGATGAGTAATCCCCCCTCTCCCCCCTTTAGAAAAGGGGGAAATGATAATCCCGTCGGCAATAAATGCAGACGCTACATTTTTTAAGCGAGGATCATTGAAAAATGTCCAATGAAAAGCTAACCATGATCAATGCGAATTCCAAAAGATCCGCTCCTAACTTTGCACTTATTATTTTGCAATTTGCATTGGTCATGTTACAAACTCAGATCTCCCAGTTCGTACTGAAGAATCCCCACCACGGTAATCGCAGCGGTTTCGGTTCTCAAAATCCGCTGTCCCAATTTGACAGGGACAAACCCCTCCCCCTTTGCTAAATTGACCTCCTCCTCGGTGAAGCCGCCCTCTGGTCCCACCATCACATAAACCTTTTGGGGAAGATATTGCTTCAGGATTTTCTTGATGGGTTCGCCTTTCTTTTCCCAGAGGAGAATCTTCAAACCATCCCCATCACAAATCTTCAAAGCTTTTCTAAACGAACGATAAGCCTCCACTCGCGGCACCTTCGCCCTTCTCGATTGCTGCACCGCTTTCACAGCAATCTCTTGCCAACGATGAGCCTTCTTCTGTTTTGCTTCCCGCTCCTCTATGGAGATTGATCTTTCGGATTTGAAAGGAATAATGACCGAAACACCCAGTTCTGTAGCTTTCTGGATGATCAACTCCATCCGTTCCTTCTCGGGGAGGGCTTGGAGAAGGATAATCTCCAGGGATGATTCTGTGGGCGATGGAAAGGTTTCAAAAACAAGAATGGAAGCCTCTTCTTTGGAGAGGCGAAGAATCCTTCCTCTGAAGTCACTCCCCTCTGAATCGGTCAGGGTGATGAGGCTCCCCACGCGGCCCCCTTGAAAACGAAGGGCCTCCAGAGGAGGCCCCTTTATCAAGACTTCTTTGCCGATATCAACCTTTTGGTTGAGAACAACTCTATCCATTGCAGGAGGATTTCCCTTTTTTCTTCTTTTTCTCCTCTTTTGCCTCCTCTTCTCCACCTCCTTCAAACTCTTTGATCTTCATTCCAAGCTCCCGAAGTTTTTTATCCACCAGGTCATTTACAGTTCCTTCTTTAAATTTTCCATCTTCCAGCCTTTCCCCAGCCTCCACACCGGTGAGGATCTCAATCCCCTGGTCAATGGTCTTGACCGGATAGATACGAAACTTCCCCTCTTTCACCGTTTCCACCACATCCTTTCTCAACATCAGGTCATCGATATTGAGATGGGGAATCATCACCCCCTGTTTCCCTGTCAATCCCTTTGCCCTGCAGACATCGAAGAACCCCTCGATCTTCTCATTCACACCGCCAATGGGCTGAATCTCTCCCTTCTGATTGACCGAACCGGTCACTGCCATATCCTGCCGAAGAGGAAGCCCTGAGATGCTTGAAAGCAAAGCGTAAATTTCTGTAGAGGAGGCACTGTCTCCATCGACCCCGCTGTAGGATTGCTCGAAACAGATGCTGGCGCTCATGGTGAGCGGTTTATCCTGGGCGTATTTTCCCCTGAGATATCCGGCAAGGATATAAACCCCTTTGTTATGAGTGGGACCGCTCATCTCGGCCTCTCTTTCGATATTGATGATCCCTGCCTTTCCCATAGAGGTCTTGGCGGTGATCCGGGAGGGTTTGCCAAACATATAATCACCCAGATTGTAGACGGAGAGACCATTGACCTGACCCACGACCATCCCATCGGAGTCGATGAGAATCGTCCCCTCATCGATCATCTCCTGAATCTTCTCCTCGATGAGGTTCAGGCGGTAGATCTTCTTCTCGATCGCCTTATCCACATGTTCCTCTCCCACCACATCACTCCCACCCTTCACAGCCCAGTAGTTAGCCTCCCTCAAGAGATCGGCGATGAGGTGAAAACGTGTCGAAAGTTTCTTCTGCCTTCCCGTCATTCTCACCCCATACTCTACTACAGCGGCAATCCCTGTTTTATCGAAGGACTTCAACTTCTCTTCATCACAGATCTTTCGAATGAACGATGCATACTGTTGGATCTTTTCCGCATCCTTTTTCATCACTGAATCGAAGTCTGCTTTGATCTTAAAAATCTTTTTGAAATCATCATCCAAATTGTAAAGAAGGTGGTAAAGGTAGGTATCCCCGATCATGATGACTTTCGTATTGCATTCTATGGGTTCCGGTTTCAGGGCAGAGGTAGCAAAGAGGTAAAAAGGATCGTAAGTCTGAACCTCCATCACCTGGTTCTTCAATGTCCGTTTCAAGGCAGGCCAAACCCCTGGCTCCACGAGGGCCTCCAATGCATTAAAGATCAGATATCCTCCACTCGCCCTTAAAAAGGACCCCGCCTTGATATGGGTGAAATCGGTTTTCCAAAGGCCAGAGCGGTCGACCACCCGTTCGATGGTTCCAAAGAGGTTTCGGTAGTTGGGTGTGGTCTCCACGATGATAGGTGCTCCCTTGGTCTCCGAATTGTCCACCAATACGTTGACTTGGTATTCCGTAAATGAATCAACCATTTGAGGGAAAACCAATCCTGGGATCGGAGGAGTAGGGGATTCTTCCTTCTCTCTGAAACGGGCGAAATTAGCTAAGATATCTTCCTGAACCTCTTCCAGGTAGTGTTGGACCTTCTCGCAACCGAACTTCTCTTTAATATCCGAGATCGAGTCTTTGATCACCGGAGAAATGACTTCATTGTCTAAAGAGGTTAACTCCTCTTTGATTTCTTTCTCCGATTTTCGAGTCTCCTTAAAGATATTCTCCAACTCATTAATCAGTTCGGCTTGCTTCTCCTTTACCCTTTCCAGATCCTCTTTGGGGTATTTTCCCTCCTCCACCATCGTCTCCACCTGTTCAATGTTGACAGGATTTCCTTCGACAACAGGAAAGATACCGGGTCGAGAATAAGGTCCCATTTGGATCTGAACCAGCGCAAAACCCTCCTTGTTTACCTTCTTCTCAAATTCTTTAAACACATCAGCCTGTTTATTGCGAAATTTTTCCACCACCTCTTTCTTTTTGTTGAGATAAGCTTCATTCTCAAAAAGCAGAGGAATTTTCTTTTTCAGGGATTCGATCAACGTCTCCATCTCTTTTTTGAAGGCATTTCCCTGTCCTGCAGGAAGACTGATCATACGAGGCATATCCGGGTTCTTGAAGTTATTCACATAGCAGAGATCATTTGGAATTTTTCCCTTTGCATCCATCTCTTCCAAAACGCATTTGATCGTGGTAAAGCGTCCTGTCCCTGCCAGCCCGGTCACGAAAATATTATACCCGATGCTGTTGATATCCAACCCAACTCGGATCGCCTCCAATGCTCGATCTTGCCCGATAATCTCATCACAGGCTTCGATGGCCTTGGTGGTCTCAAACGGCAATGCATTCGGATCACATCTCCACCTTAACCTCTCTACCGGAACCTCTTCAAATTGCTTATCTACCATAGCTTCCCCCTCTTAATTTAGGAATGCGCTTTATTTCACTTTTTATTCTCTATCAGAATAAGGGAAAAGTCAACGAGGATTTAAGAAAGCGTGGGTGAAATCCCCTGCCTACCGCAGGCAGGGATGATCCGGCAGGAATGTCTCCGAAAATCTTATAAAGCGGATAGTCTAAATTTTTAAGGGCATGGGTAACATTCACCATCGAAAGCGCAGTCCTCGCACGGTTGGATCATTCTTTTAGCTCAGGGACAAGCTGATGTTGCCGCAATAAGATTTTCTCCGGCATCCCAGCCGGATCTCGGCAAATTCCCACGGTAGATTGAGGCATTACGAATTGCGAAATGAGAAATGAATTTTTTAGATGCCCTCTTTTACGAGTTCTTGAATTAACCCTTTGCCCTTTTCTGTCACTTTTTTGGGAACCCTTACGATCACCTTCACGTATTCATCTCCCCTGCCCTCCCCTCGAAAATGAGGGATGCCGAGGCCCTTCAAGCGCATCTTTGTGTGGCTCTGAGTTCCCGCAGGAATTTTTACCCTTTTCTTCCCTTCCAGGGTTGGAACTTCGACGGTGGTACCCAGTACGGCCTCTGAAAAATTAATCTCTTTCTCGACAACAACGTCGTCTCCTTCCCGGCTGAAAGTGGGGTGTTCTTTAATGGCAATTTGAAGGTACAGATCGCCTGGGGGACCGCCGTTTCTACCTTCCATCCCTTTTCCAGCCAGTCTGAGCTTCTTTCCCGGAACAATGCCCGGCGGGATTCTGACAGAAACCTCCTCAACCTTTCCGTTCTTTCGATAAGAAATCCTCTTCTCTCCACCGGAGGCCGCCTCTTCCAAGGAAATGGTCAACTCATACAGGACATCTTCTCCCTTTTGGGGCATTCGTCCCATGTTCTGGTAGGGTGATTGCCCTCCGAAAAAATCTCCAAAATCGAAGCCACCTCTCCCACCGTATCGGGACTCCCGCTTGCCCCTTCCTCCAAATAGGCCTGATAAAATCTCATCGAAATCGAACCCCCGGAAGATGTCTTCCTGGGTAAATCGTTGACGAAACCCCTCCGCTCCAAATGTATCGTATTGCTTCCTCTTCTCTTTATCGCTCAGCACAGCATAGGCCTCATTGATTTCTTTGAAACGTTCCTCGGCCTCTTTCTTATTAGGATTTCTGTCCGGATGATGCTTCATGGCCAGTTTCCGGTAGGCCCGCTTCAACTCTTCGTCGCTTGCATTCTTACCCACGCCCAAAACATTATAATAATCTTTTGTTGCCATTATTCACTACCCTCGAGCCTCTCGTCTGACTGCCTGCTGTAGATCTCCCGGATCATCCGGTTGAGATATCCCTCCGGGTCATCGACCGCCTCCCTTGTAACGATGAATTCTTTCCGACCCATTTTGTCACGGATCAACTTCATTCCATGCTCGTAATCCTTTAAGAGCCGGGAACAGATCGCTGCCCCCTTCCCATCCTCATCCAGGGCAATTTCCGTGATGCGGTCAATGGCCTCCTCTCCAAATTGGAGATGAATTCCATTCCTCCGTCGAAAATCTCGCTCAAAATCCTCCACCTGCCGTTGAATCTCAACCACCTCTTCGATGACGGTGTTCACATCATATCCCTTCTCGATCATCCGACTCGCGATGAGATCAATCCTGCCTTCTCGGAAAACCATGCCATAGCGTTTTTTAAATTCGACCTCCCTGTCCCGGATGGAATCTTTCAAGGTCATCTTCTCTCGGGAAAGAAGCATTTCAAATGTTTCCAGCATTTCCGGATTCATGGGATCCCGGAGCAGGCGCTCCAATTCCTGATCCGGTTGTTCCACCACGGCTCGAGTGACGACAAATCTCCCAATATCGGTGGAGGGGAGCCGCTTTTCAAATTTGAGAAGGACCTTTTCGACCGCACTCACCAATCCCCTCGCCCCAGTCTTCTCCTCGTACGCCCTTACCGCCAACTCGTAAAGGGCCTCTTCTTCGAACTCGATATCAATCCCGTAGGATTTGAAATCCTTCTTCTTTCCAAGAATGATCGGGTTGTTAGGGTTTTTGAGTATTGCGTAGAGGTCGTCAATCTCCAATCTCTCAAAAACAGCAGTGACCGGAAGTCTTCCGATGAACTCCGATTCGAATCCATAGGCGATGAGATCCTCGGCCTTCACTTGTTTCAGATACTCCGCCCCTTCGTCCTTCGAACGAATCTCGGCTCCGAAACCAATTCCCTCCCGGTTCAAGCGTTTTTTGGTAAGTTCCTCCAAACCACTGAATGCGCCACTCATGATGAAGAGGATGTATTTGGTATTGATCGTCCGTTTCTCCCTTTTCCCGGTCTTCCGATAGTGCTCAATGGCCTCCAATTGGGAGATCGGATCATGGGGAACCTTGAGGTCCACCTCCGTTTCTTCCATTGGTTTGAGCAGAGCCCTCTGAACCCCGGTTCTCGAAACATCCGGGCCGATCAGGTTGTTGGACGAAGCAATCTTATCGACCTCATCGAGGTAAATAATCCCATACTGGGCCAGTTCAATATCTCCATTGGCTTCATAAACCAGATCTCGAACGAGATCCTCCACATCCCCTCCCACATAGCCGGTTTCGCTGAACTTCGTGGCATCTCCCTTTACGAAAGGAACGCCAATCTTTTTTGCGATCAATTTGATCAGATAGGTCTTTCCCACCCCGGTGGGGCCGATCATCAGTATATTGTTCTTGATATGTCCCACCCCTTCATATCGATTTCGACCCCGGGTCAACTCCGTGAACTTGATCCGATTGAAGTGAGTGCAAATTTTTGTCGACAGAATCTCTTTGGCCTGCTCCTGCCGGATGATGTAATCATTCAGAAAAGCCTCCAATTCCTCCGGCTTCAGGTCGAAATGAATCTTATGCTTCTCTTCGCCGGGCTCCTTCTCTTCCTTCGATACTTCTTCCGTCTGAGGTTTGGGAAAGAGCATGGGCACGACCAATCGAATTCGATCTCCATATTTCTTCCCCAGGTATTCGTTCAATTCCTTTTCCAGTTCTTTCTGATCCGGGACTTTCGAATCGGAATCTTTCATCGATGCCAAACTCCTTTTTTTTCAATAAGTTTCCATATCAATATAACCATTGTCCATGTTTTTTTCAACTCCTTTTCTGCCTGTCAAGGAGGGTCCAAGGATTCGAGGGCTCATGGGTTCAGAGGAACCAAAAATGAAGACCATTCATTGAATAGCAAAAGGAGGGGAGCAGCCGACTGAGCGCCGGCTGATTAGGGGTTTAAACGAATTGAATCGATTTCAGTCTGTCTCCGCTCCATACAAAACGGCGCCTCTTCCTTTTTCGATAGATCTTTCCTTCCTGGAGGATCGCACCGACCAGTAGGGGAAGAGCCACGGTTGCATCCATATACAGGGCGGCATAGGTTGAACCCTTCTCAATCTTCCCCCACGACTTTGCCTCATCAAAGGTGCAGCCAGAGAGACCTCCCCATTTCGGGTCATCGGTGGTGATCTGAAAGGCATACCGGTGGCCGCTCTCTTTTTGGAACAAGAGTTCGCTGACCGGTCCCAGTTGCTGGATGTAGTTTTTCGGAACCCCTCCCCCAATGTAGATCGCCCCGGTCACCGAGGCCATCCTCTTCAATTGAGCGATCTCGTAGCTATCTCGAATCTGATCGATGACGAGTCCCTCCGAGGGAACCTTTTTTCGAGCGTGGAGGAATGTAAGGCCGATGCCAATGGAACTATCGCTCAAGGCCGGAACAAAGACGGGGACCCCACATTGAGAGGCGGCCCTGAGGATGGACCCCTCATCCTTGAGGCGGTTCCCTAAAACCTCCAGATACCGTCTTGAAGATATAACCTTTTCCTCTAACTCTTCGGGAACTTTCGAGAGAAGGTGAATCACCTGATTGATCTCATGATCGTCCATCAGGGCGTCATAAACGCGCACGACCCGATGTTTCCTTAGGGCATCATCATCTCCGTCCTCGGACCCAACATAATGTCGATACCCAAAATTCTCGAAGATATCATGGAAGATGTTGGCACCGGTGGAGACGATCACATCGATCAGCTTTGTCTCGATCATATCCCTGATCACCTTACGCATCCCACCCGGGATCATGGCTCCAGACAAACCCAAGAAGATAATGCAGGTGGGATCATCGAGCATCTTTCGGAAGACTTCATAACATTTAAAGACATTCCGGCTTTGAAAGGAGGTATGTTGGAAGGCTTGGACCAAGTCGAGAAGGTTTTTCGTCCCTTTGAGATCTATATGCTGAACAGGTTGCTGAAGAAATTTTGACTTCCTTTTTTTCATCTTTGTCATCAGGGAAATGAATTCTTGCGGAAATTATCAAATAAAAACAAAGAAGTCAAGGAAAATGGTCAGAAAAAAT